>TBL_comb48_EPIDRAFT_1000725_pt1 | contig 25610 bp, 13 predicted proteins | sample TroBogEpilimnion_37_FD_10681 | JGI IMG/M metagenome (IMG submission 10681) | reverse complement strand
TGGTGAAGATGGCATTGATGGTACAAAGATTGAAAATCAATATATTCCTTATATTGATATGAATTTACTTGATATAGATATTAAATATCATCTCAAACCGAGTGATCCTCTTCAATTTATTTTAACTAATTCAGCATATGCCGAATTAGAAAAAGACAAATCATGGGTTGCTAAGTGTACAGAACATTATAATAAGATAGTTGAAGATAAACAATATCTTATAAATAATATTTTTAAGGGAGAAAAAGTAGATAAAATTCAATATCCTATTCCATTTGATCGTATTCTAAAGAATGCAATTCACCGTCTTGAAATAGTTAGTGTCAATTCAACTGCTGCTCCAATTGATTTAACACCAGCATATGTTCTTGAAAAGATCGAATATTTAATTGATAACCTTAAAATTATTCGTAAAGATCAAGGTATTTATTTTCTTCATATTTTACTTCGTCTTAATTTATCACCAAAACCATTAATCATTCAACATAGAATTACAAAAGCAGTATTTGATTGGATTGTATCTGAAATAGAAAGATACTTTATGATGGCAATTGCCCAAGCAGGTGAAATGGTAGGTATTATTGCTGCTCAAAGTATTGGTGAATTAGGTACTCAGCAAACACTTGATTCTTTCCATAGTTCTGGTACTGCAGCAGCAGTAAAGGCAACTTCTGGTGTTCCTCGTTTAAAGGAATTATTAAGTGTTAGTAAAAATATTAAGACTCCTACATTAATTATATATATGAAACCCGATATAGGTGTAGTTATTAATCCAAATGAAGATGATAAGGGTACAGTAAATGATCCACGAATTCAAGAAAGTAAAGAACGATGCATGAAAGTTATGCAAAATCTTGAAATTACTAGACTGTCGGATATTCTTGAAAGTACAGAAATATATTGGGATCCTCCGGGAGATAAGGGTCTTAATACTGGTATTGAAGATGATACTGGTTTATTAGAGACATATCGTGCATTTCAAAATATTTATAATTGCTCTAGTGAAAGCCCATGGGTACTTCGTATGAAACTTGATAAGAGTAAGATGTATCGTATAGGTTTAACTATGCTCGATATTTATATTAAAATTTACAATTCCTACAGTAATAGTATTGAGTGTCTTTATAGCGATGACAACGCAAATCAACTAATATTCCGTATACGTTTAAATAATGATTCTGTAAAGGATCTAGATAAAAATGATGCTATTTCTGCTCTTAAAGCAATGGAGCATAATATTGTCAATAATATTTTACTAAAAGGTGTAAAAGGTATTAAGAAAGTATCTATGCGTCTAAAAACAAAGAAGCAATGGACTGGTAGTCTAAAGAGTAAAGATTTACCAGATACTGCAAATACAGATGAAGATCACTTTGAAAAAATAGCCGAATGGATTCTTGATACTGATGGCACAAATCTTTCAGAAATTTTAGCAAATCCAAATATTGATTCTATGCGTACACGTTCGAATGATATATATGAAGTATATCAAACTCTAGGCATTGAAGCCGCTAGAAATGCATTATATTATGAATTTATGGAGGTTGTAGGAGAAGGTGCTATTAATTATCGTCATATGTCTCTTCTATTAGATACCATGACTAATCGTGGAACACTAATGTCTGTTGATCGTCACGGTATTAATCGTGGAGATGTTGGACCTCTTGCAAAGTCTTCATTTGAAGAAACAACAGATATGTTAATCAACGCAAGTATTTTTAGTGAGCATGATAAAATTAATGGTGTCTCTGCAAATATTATGTTAGGCCAGCTTCCTCCGTGTGGAACAGGTGATAATGAAATTCTTCTTGATGAAACTGAATATATTCGTTTACTCAAAGATATGAACTTAACATCAAAACCAATAACAAAACCAACTGAAATTGAAACTCAATACAAAGAAGCATGTGATGTAAAGAATATTGCATTTACATATAATATTCCTGAAAAACAAAATAAGAAGAAATTTACTAAGCAGAAAGTACAATTTATTTAGTACATTACATTAACTTAATTTATTATTTTTAATTTTTTATACTTTTGATTGATTATGATCTAAATGAAAATCTACAAGCTTATTTATTTCATCTGGCATTATACTCATACTATCATATAAAAACTCATCATTTTTATTATGTATTAATGCATAGTATTCATTATAATCTTTTGTTTTTATTTTATATAATATAATAAATGGTAATATTTTATAATTTTTAGTATTATGGTTATAAAAAAATTGTGATGATTTATACAAATTTTCAATATTACTTCGTTTTTCATCTACTGTTTCACCATGTTTTATGCGATTAAATATTACAAGAATATTACAATTTAATAATTTTGAACATATACTAATATCAATATCCATTGGCCACAACAATTCATTCTTATAATTTGAATAGAGTTCTTTCCATTTTTTGATTCTTTCACTATTATTCATTAGCGAAAGTGTTTTCCATATATCTTCTGCATTTTTATTTGATTTCTTTAAAACTTTATTCCATAATTTTAGTAATAATGGATCTTCTAATACAAGTAAATAACTGTTTTTATCTAAATATAATTCTGAAATATATGCAGATAAATGTTTAAAACGTATATTTAAAACTTCTTTCCATGATAAAGAGATATGTAGTTTTTCAGCTATCCATTCAAATAATTCAGGTATCCAAGTTTTTTCATATGAACTTTTCTTTAATATTAAAAAATTTTCCCATTCACTATTTCTAACTACTGTCCATTTACTTGGCAATTTCTTTAATTCAATACTCTCATCTTTCTTTAATAATTCTGGTATTTTTTTATCTAATTTAATTTTTTCTTTAGTATCATATTCATATAATCCATCATTTCCTAATTCAATTGATGGTCTAAAACCACTATATGGTACAATTACATACTTTGGTAATCCAGTTTCTACTGCATTTTGAGAAAATACCCATTCTTTATTTTTATTACTATCTTGTACATAATTGCTATAATATACTTGTGATCTTAAATCTAATCCAATATTTCTAATCCATTTAGCAATTCCTTCTTTACCTTGATATAATGGTATTTCTTCCAATACAACTTGAATTATATCTTTATTTGGATTTTTTAAGAAAGTATTGATAAGAGTTAATATTATCTTCTTTCTTGAAAATTTTAATAATGGTTTAACTAAAGTTTCATAATGATCTAATAATACTTTCCCAACAGAATGTTGAATACTAAACCATTTTTTTGCTATAGTTTTTGTTTTTTCTGAATATTTTTCAAAGTCATCATTCCTCCTTACAGGTATAATAGGTGGTATAAACATATACGTTTTTGGTATAATTAAATCACTCGATATTATTATACCTCCTTTTTTTTCAATCTGTCCAAGTTGAATTCCCATACCCAAATCACTTGACTTTAGTTTAATAATAAATTGTTTTAAATCTTCTTCAAAAATTTCATTTATTTTTAAAGGATAATTTATATCATCTTGATATACAATGTGCTTAATATCTAATACTTCTTGTAATTCATATATTATGGATGAGCTGAAACCTTCTTTAGGTGCTAATAATAAAATATTACTTTGTGTTAAAAACCCATATATTTGAAGATCAGGACGCAATATAATTGTTGTAATTTTAAAGGTAGCCGCATTATTTAAATAAAGTTCCGAGAATATATCTATATTAATTAATTTTTCTGTACTTTTATTTACTTCAATATGATTATCACAATCAATTAACATTTTAAAAACATTTGATGTTATTGGATTCTTTAACATAAATAATGTAACACCATCCTTACCTTTCTGTTTTAATTCTAATGGTTCATAATATCCCTTATCTTCTAAAATCATTGCCATTTTTGTACCTGTATTTCTTTTGCGTAAAATTTCTTTTACTGAAGAATAATAAGGACATTGAACTGTTGCACTATCGTGTTCTGTTTTATGCCATAAAATTATTACATAGTTGTATTTTTGAAATAATTCTATTATTTGTAGAGGATTTTTGGGATTATTACTTTTTAGATGTGAAAAAAAATTTAAATATGCCTTATATATACATAATTCACGTGATAAAATATATTTTTCATTTTCATCTAAATTATGAACTGTATTTTCATTAATTTGTACATATTTTGATAAATTTAACATCTTGATATATTTTGGATAATTTCGTATCCATTTTTTCCATTCTTTAATAAAACCATATGATAATTTATGATCTGGAATAATTGGCAGAATTTCTATAAATGATTGTAATAAATGACCTTTATCTATAGTTATAAATAATAACGGATCTAAAAAATCTTTTATCATTATGATTAATTCTTTTTTGGTTTTATTTAGAGCATAGGCAATTGCATTCATTAAAGTATCATCTTGCTGAATACCATGTCTAACTATACAATCTGTTCTATTAATAGTTTTTGAACATAATTGATAAGAAATATTTGGTTGTAAAAGATAATGTAAATCTTTTGGAATAACACCATATCTATCTTTATCGATTGGAGCCGGTGCGCCAATTATATATGTTTCATCTTTTTCTTTTTCTTTAACTTCTGGTTTTGATTTTGAATCTGGTTTAGGAACTGGAACTATAATAGGTTTAGTTGGGATTGGGGTGGTTGGTTGAGTTGGTTTAGTTGGGGTTGGGATGGATGGTTGAGTTGGTTTAGTTGGGGTTGGTTTGGTTGGTTGAGTTGGGGTGGTTGGTTGTTGAGATGGGGATTTAGAAGGTGATTCAGATTTTTCACTTACTGGTTTAACTGGTTTAGTCTCTTCTTTTAAACAAGCATTTAACTCTTCTTTTTTTGGTGGTTTTTTTCCACAACATGGTAAACATACACCACTTGGATTTTTTGCAAAACCGATATAGTGTGGAATTTTATAATCACGATTCCAGTAATTTTTATCATACATTAACATTGGTGATTCTCCAATCGGACCAGGACACTTACCTTTATTTTCTTCTAATTCTTTATCTGTTATAGCAAATTTAGATTCAGGACACCATATTCTAGGACACATATAATAATTTTTTTTATTTTGATCACTGCCATATAATATACTATTATCATATGCATTGTATCCCGATTTATCCATTGCATCTTTTTCATCGGGTGTTAATATGACAGGTTGTTTATTATCATTTGCAGCACATTTTCTCGCATAATTTTTTGTATCTAAAAATATACGTGGTTCTAATTGTTGAAGTCTTGTAAGAAAGTATCGACTGCCGCCTGAGAATTCTAAATCGATATCGCCCTTTAATAATTCTTCATCTTCATCTTCAGGTTTAATACTACTTTTACTACTACTTTTACTTTCAACTTTAGGTTTAGTTTCAGGTTCAGGCTCTAGTTCAGATTTACTTTCTTTATTTGGTTTTATTGGAAGATGTTCTAGGTTAGGTTTAATTTGTTTATTTTTTCTAATATATGCCAATGTTCCTTTCAACCAATTTGTAATTCTATTAATCTCATCTAATGAAGCAATATTTTCTATTTGAATTTTTAAATAAGGTACTCTAGAAGTAATACGTAAAATACATCCAGTTGAATTTATAGATCCTTTTTTTCTTCCTGTTTGAGGTTCTTCAACATCAATCGCTTGTGATTGAACTGCATAATTTTCAATCCATTGATTTACTTCAGATTGACTCATCCCTAAATTAATTAAATCATCCGTGATATCCTGTATTGGTATTCTCAAACGAAGTCTAGAAGATATATAATCAGCAATATCTATTTTACTTTTATAATTTGCTGATCTTTTAAATATAACATCTAGAATACTATTATGTTCTTTACTATTATGATATAAAGATATAAATGATGCTTTGCTAGTATATTTTAAAAAATCTTTTACACTTACTTCACGACTATGATAATCTGCTTTTAATGTTATAGATTCAATACCAATTTTTATAGATTTTTGAAGATATTTTTCAAACCATTTACTAATAAAATTAGCATGATCAATGATAATATCCCAATCAATTTTATCACGAGAATCTATACTATAAAATATAACTAATTGACCAGTATTATCTAAACTTACTCTAGCATAAGTATTACGTTTAATAATTGGAAACATACCAATAATTGATGGTAATTTTGGAATTTTATCATAATTAGTCCATTGTTCAAATAATTGAGGAGGTATTATATGATTTTTATACACTTTATATAAAATTTTACTAGAATCTTCAATTAGTTGTAAAAAAGGTATTTTTAATGATGTATTCATTTCTGAAAATAATTCCTCTAAATAGATTGTACTTTGAGTTGTATTTGAAGGATTACTTACACTTAAAAAACGTACTTTTAGAAATGTATAAGATGGATCTTTTTCTTCTTTTGAATTATCTAATAATTCTGATAAAAACTTAGACTCTTGAATTAATTCTTCATAAGATTGCTGTGGTTTCCAAGAAATATCTGAATCTGGAAAATAAAATTTATTTTCTTGTAATTCTTTTGGTAAATCTTCTTTAAATACTATATTAATATCATTTAATAGGAATAAAGAATCGTCTTTGTATTTAACTAATTGTGATTGTGAAGAAGATTTGTGAGTTTTAGATTTCCAAATATTAGGATTTAGTTTTGTATATTCAGATTCAAATCGCAAACTGTTTCTATTCGTCCAAGCATATGGTAAACTATTTGGAAAATGTTTTAATTTTTCATCTTTTTCTTTATGATATTCAGATATACCATAATATATTTTAGTTAATGCTTTATTAACTGTATCATCTGGAAATATAATCATCGGAATTTCTTTTGAACCAAAAGTATAAGTTATTTTATCTTTTTCAGATAACCACCTATGAACTTTTACAATTGTCATTGACATACTCCTATTTTATTATACTTACTATTTTTAGAATGCCTGATCAAAAAGAAAAAAAGAAAACATTTTTACAAAAATATTGGAAAATTATAATTGGTCTTGGGCTATTTATTGTAGCTATCGTATTAATAATAATGGTTATTTATAAAAATAAAAATAAACAATTATATAAAGGAGGTTCTTGTGGATGTGGAGAAATGTTTCCTCCATATCCAATGCAAATAAGTGGAGGTGGAGTTGGAGCCAAAAGAACTAAAATAAAATTAAGAGTTAAACCAAAAATGAAAGGAGGAAGTTGTGGTTGTAGCGATATGTCCCCTCCTATGCCAATGCCAATGTAATTATGAGTAATTATATATAATATACCACACTTTTTAATAAATTAATACTTCTTTATTATTTTTTAAATATTTTATAAGTAAATTACCAATAGTATATAGATTATGATCGTTACTACAAAAGAAAACCTTCTTTATAATTAATAATTTAAATAATATATTTTTTTTTATATATTCTTTATAAAATACTTCACTTGTTTGATTAGTTGATTTTTTCATAGAATCAAATATACTTCTATCTATCTTATTTGATTGAATTTCGCTTTTATAAATAACGTTTAATATACTTGTACTAACATCTAATATTGTAAATCTATGTTTTACCAATATATTTAATTTTTCTTTATAAGTATCAAATAAATCTTTATAGAAAGCATATGGAATATCTATATTTTGCCATTCACACGAATATAAGTCATTTAATTTTAAATTTATATAAATATCTTTTTTAAATATTATAGAATGTAATATTTTTGGTATTTCAACACAATTATAATCTAACTTTTCACATACTATCTTCCATAAACTGCGAATTCTATGATATGAATATTGAGAATCGCTTTGACAACATTTATAATTATATAAGTAAAAACAGGTTTTTAGTATTTTAATTAATAAAGTATAAGTATTGTAAGTAGTATTTTTTTTTATTTCATATATTATATCTGATGATTCTAAAAACCATTTCCATGCATTTCTTGAGCTTAAAATGGCCATAATAAACTGTGATATATTTGGAATAATAACATCATTCGTTTCAGTATTTTTTAATTTATCTAACCATGATATATTTTTCCTATCAAATAACTGCCAAATATTTTTATTAAAATATGGAAATATGAGTGATTGAACAGATGTATATATTATTCTATTATTCCTATTTATATATATAATATCTTCTGCTTCTGATGAAAATAATTTAATTATTTTATAATGAGCGAAATATGGACCAGTGCAAACATAATACCATGGAAAATCAGCTATTTGAAACATATTTGAAACATAATATAAAGACTCCCACTTTTTTGGAACTTTTTGATAAATAATAAAGTTTAACTTCCTATATAATTCTTTTAAAATATATTCACTTATATTTTTATTAATTTTTCCATATCTGTGCATTGCTAGAAATATAGTTAATCCATTACATATAATATATGATTTCCTATCTAATATTTTATTAATTTCATATATTTTTAATAATTTACTATTATAATATCCTAATTGTGGATATTGATTACTTATCATAAATAAATCTGCAGTAGTTTTTTCCCTATAAAATGGTGTTGTAAATATAATTAATTTATTCCAGTTTTCAATCAACCATAATAATAATAATTCTTTTCCAATATTTGTATCAATATCAATAATAAATAACAATAAGTAGAATGTTTGTAGTATCTTCATATCTTCTGTTAAAACATGAAAACTATCAGAATGTATTTTAATATCATAAAATGAAAACTCTTTATAATATGGAACATTAATTATTTCTAATAAAAGCTCTTTTTTATATATGTAATCAATGCATTTATTTTTATTTTTGTATATATGAGTTAATGTTTTAAATATTTTACAAGGTGAAGCAATCTCATCTGTGTCTAAGTATTCATTATCTTTAATTAAAAAATCACACCCGCATTCTGGTGGAAAAATTATAATATTATTAATAATATTTTTTTCATATATATTCATTTGTCATTTATAATTACATAGTTACATATTCTTTATATTCAAATTGTGGCATTATTGATCCAATTGAGGTCGCAGTTGATGCATCTTTTAAAGGTGTGCCTAATAATAAATGTGAGTTTTCAAGTACTGGTTGGACTAACTGAGATTGTCCTAAAGAAGTGCATACAGGTGGTCTATAATTTGGAACAGACCATGCTAATTCTGGAATAAGTACCATATCATTTTTATGAATTGGTATTCTTATTGGAGCAGATGGACTAATTTGCGTTGGGTCTTTTGTTACTTCAGTTTGTGCAACTGAATATAAATAATTATCATTCATTTGTACACCTTGACGTTGTGTATTTATTTGACTTAACGTAGAAGATAAATCACTATCGGTATCATATATAGTTCTTGGAATATTATCAGAGGGTTTTGCTCCTTCTGGAGCATTTTGACCACTTTCATCATATATCTGCATTCCCTTAGTTTGAAGGTCATCTACTTTAAAATATTTAGCAAATATGGTATTTAATTGATCGCTATCAAGTTCTTGTGTTGTTTGTATTTCTTCTTCGAATGAAGAATAATTCTGATCTCTTAACATGGCTCTGAGAGCATATTCATTATAATCTAATTTTATATATGCGTCTCTAAGTGGTAATATTAATATCGTTGGTTCTTGATTTCCTCTTTCTTCTTGATATATTTGAGCTATTCTAGAAAGCATATCCTTATCTGAAATCATTTTTGGTAGTTCTGGAGTAAGATCATTTGATTGTAATTTAATAATACGATTGTATTCTTCTGAGTCGATAAGTCGCTGTCTTAATCCATCTATAGTCATTTTTCCTGAACTAATTTTTCTTGTATATGTCAGTAATTCTTGAGATGTGGGTTGTCGTATTAATATTTGCATATATAAATTAATTATATTTTGTTCAATATCTACATTAAAATGTTCTCTTTTATGCATATATATATACGTTAAATATGTAGCAATTACAAGTAGTATTAAACCTACTAAAATATAATCAGATTTCATCTTCTATTCTATATCAAAGAAAAAGGAGTGTGAATAATTTATAAATAATCCTTTGTTCTATTAATATAAGGTAAAATAATGTCCTCTGCTACTTTAATACAGGGTATTCTTCGACAATCTCAACTAGATTATGGAACATTTACAGATTCTGTAAGTAAAATACGAGTTAGTACACCTGAATCTCTTATCGATACTGATTTTGAATATGGTTTACAAGCCGTAAAATGGGAAACACTTCAATTAGTAAATAATGTTCCAACATTTTATAGTAGAACAGGTGATCAAACAATCGCTATAACTGATATACAAACACGATCTAATATTGACTCTATCTATATCTATTTTACACCAACGGTTCCACCTCCTATATGTGTAGGATCTCCAATTACAGTTCAAGGTTTAAAATATGGTAATGCAACTGCAGAAGGTACATTTATAATAAATCGTGTAGTATCATCAAATATAGCATGTTATAGATCAAAGACTGTACAATATTCTACAGGTAGTGTATATGATCCATTCACAACAAATATATATCCAGGAACATTTTATACGGCTACTTCATATACATTAGATGATATAGCTGGATCTATTACAACTGATGGATTAAGTCCTTCATCTTTATATTTTAATTCACAATATCCACATGGATATACATCAAATACACTATTCATTTTAACAAATAGTATAGGAAATAAGGTAGTAAACTTTAATGCTGGAAATATTACAGGAAATGTAATAACTACTGCAACAAATCATGGTTTTCAAGATTATACAAAACTAACGTACTCTAATCTTGGTAATCCTACAATACCAAACTTAGTAAATGGGGGAATATATTATACTTGCTACAGTACAGTTAATTCATTTCAATTATCTTCGATTTTATATCCTCCTACACCAATCGCAATAACATCTAGTACAGGATTTCAAGCAATGTATTCAACAGACAATGCAACTGATACTAGTTCAAATGTAATTTATAGTATTCCTTCTTCAAATACTATGATTTTATTTGCAAATGGAAACACTATCGCATCAAATGTATTTACATTTAATCCAGCAAGTAATATATCTGGAAATACAATTTCGTTTCCTTATCCTCATTTACAATATTCAGGAGCACCCGTATATTATAGTCCTGGGCCCGGAAATACATCAATTAGCGGATTAACATCTAATACAACATATTATGTTATTCGTTTAGATTCTAGTAATATTGCTTTATCAAGCAATCAAGTTTTTCAACCTCAAATACAAATGCAACAAGCTCCTTATGCACCTGGGCAAATTAATCTCAATTCATTAGGAACTGGTTTTAACCATCAACTCATTATGCCTTCGGTTGTTGGTGAAAAATATAATATTGGAACTGTAAATGCAAGTTATGGATGTAATGTTTTTACAACTTCAACTTTATATACACAATCTTTTATAAAAATTAATGATGTTATACGTATAGAAACTCCCAGTTATTCTGCATTTACAGTATTTTCTAATTTAACTTGGTATGGTTCAACTTTACCTGCTCCTTATACATTTGCATATACTTCTACTGCAAATGCATCGAATTATGTTACATATATTTCTGCACAGTATTATGCTCCAACTACAATATTTCCTGATAATATGCCTTTTAAAATAGTATATGCTTCGCCTTCTACTCTAATATCTTACAGTTCTACAAATGTATATTGGACATATGCAAGTGGTATATATAATGGTATAAGAACAACTTTTAGAGGTACTCCTATTACAGGTGCAACTTATGCAAGTAGTGGAATTTTCAATATCCAAACATTAATTAATACGCCTGGATATGTTTTTGAAGGATCTGTATCTAATATAATTAGTCCTACACAATTTATAACTTCAAATACATTTTATACACCAAATGTTTTATTTGGTTCAAATCAACTTGGTGCAACAAATCAAACATATCGAATATTGAATCGTAGTACATTTAATCCATTGCCAGATGGTAATGCTTATCATAGAGCTTATGATGGAGGTATTGAATTAAATGCACCAGCAAATCCTTATGGACAAATTATACGTCAAACTAGAAGATATTTTAGATATCAACCTGGTAAATCTATACAAGTGTCATTATCTATAAATTTCAATGCTCCATTAGAAGCAGATTATATATATTGTCCAGGTGGAACAAATGTGGCTACATGTTTTACGAAACGACCACATCGTTTAACCCAAAATCAACTTATTACAATTGATACTATAACTACTAATTCTTACACTTCTAGTACACCAAATACTACAAATCAAGTATTAAATCCAGCAAATCCATGGACTGGTATATACAATATTTCTGGTATTATTGATGCACAAACTTTTACTTATAACCTTTCTACTAGTTTACCTACAGCCTCCAATTGTCCAGGAATACCTATAGTGTATGTAAATAATTGGAATGGATCAAGCATTCGTGCTGGAATATATGATGATCAAAATGGTATGTTCTATGAATATAATGGAAGTAATTTATATGCTGTAAAACGTGAATCTGTAACACAACTTCCAGGATATGTTTCTGTAACAAATAAAAGTCCATTAGTAACGGCTCTTCCAAATAATTTAGGTCTTTACTCAACTCAATATAATTCAGAAATTGCATACGGATCAAACGTTGTAATTCGTGGACAAACATATAAAGTTACGTATGTACAAAATAATAGTAATTTTTACATACAACCATATTACAGAGGTATATCTGCAACCAATGTAACAGTAAGTATTGTTACTGATACAAAAATACCACAATCGTCATGGAGTATTGATCCATGTAATGGTAGCGGTCCATCTGGATATAATATAGATATTCATAAAATACAAATGGTTTACTATGATTATAGTTGGTATGGTGCAGGTAAGATAAGATTTGGTTTTAAAGATAACAGTGGTATTGTAAGATATGTACATGAATTTATTAATAATAATAACGCAATACGTGCATTTTTAAGATCTGGTAATTTGCCAGCACGATATGAAATTATCAATACTGGTATACCTACATTTGTACCTATGTTATTTCATTGGGGTACTTCAGCTATTATGGATGGACGATATGATGATGATAAATCATATTTATTTACTGCTGCAGGAAATTTAATATCATATACTGCAGGTGACACAATTCAAATCTATGGTACTGCTGGAATTTCACCAGGTACAAGTAATTATTTACCTGGTGGAAATAATTTAGTAACTACTACTACACAAGTTACTCAATTATATGATCCCTATATTGCGAATAATATTAGTGGATATACTTTATACACTACATCAACTCTTGCATTTTCAAGTAATTTAGTATATAATAATATTTTAAATATTAAATCAGGAACTTTAATTAGTGGATCTAATATCGCTCCAAATACATTTACTGTTGGAGCAATACAAAGAGGTCCACAAATTCCAAATACAACAAATTATGTGGCTCAATTATTTTTAAATAATCCAGTTCAAGCACCAATGAATTATGGGCTTGTTACAATAGGAAATTTAACTGATACTATTCCGAATTTAATTCCATTAGTAAGTATTCGTTTATCTCCTTCTGTTGATACCTCAATTACTGGTTCATTAGGAAATCGTGAAATTATTAATCGTATGATGTTAAATATTAAAACAATAGATATAATTACTACAAATGATATTGAATGTCGTATATATTTAAATCCAATTTTATCAAATAATTATTGGACAGCAGCAAATTCACCTAGTTTAGCACAACTTATAAAACATAATAAAAATGATACAATAGCAAATGGTATTCAAGTATTTAACTTTCGAGTATCTGGAGGTACAACTGATACATTAGGAAAACGTAGTGCAAATGTATCTACACAAGATATATCACGACTTTCAAGTATTCAAAATTCAATACTTGGTGGAAATAATATATATCCAGATGGACCAGATATTTTAACAGTATGTGCTATTTGCTTGGACGCATCAGGTGTATCTGCAATCACTCCATTTACTGTATCTTCTCGTATTACATGGACCGAAGCGCAAGCTTAAGATTTAGTGACTTCTTGAGCTAATTCATCTGCTTTTGCATTCCATATACTTTCCCAGTCTTTTTTTCCTGTATGTGCTTTCACATGTCGACATATAACTTTTCTTTTTGTAGTTAATTCATCTATTTCTTTTACAAGATCTAAATTCATGATCTCATTACCATCCATTTTTTTCCATCCTTTTAATTTCCATAATTTTAACCATTCATTTATTGTCTTCATAAGTAATTTACTATCAGTATATACTTCAACTAATCTTTCATACTTTGGATCTTCTCTATCTACTTGCCCCATACCTTTAATAAAAGCCATATATTCAGCTCGATTATTTGTAGGTATATAATTTCGATTTTCTAATTTACCTGATATAGTTAAATGTGGATGATTTGGAAATACTGCAGCATATCCGGCTTTACATTTTGGACTTCCATTATTTATTGCACTTCCATCACAGAAAAAAATTATTGGTTTTGCACATAGTACATTAGACGTATTTTTCGTATCTTGAATTACAGGAGTTTCTTCTGTTTCATATAAAATATCTACATCAATACCAAATTGGCGTAAAATAGGTGATTTTGCTTTTTTCATAATTACACATATTTTATAAAATATTTAATCACTTTTTCATGTATATCTTTCTTAACAAACTATATTTGTTTGTATTGTATAAAATGTATAAGATGATGCAATTGTGTTATTAGTAAATTGATAATATCCGTCATTTGTATATGTCATTGTAATCCAACCAGATAGTGTAAAAGATTGCGATGCTCCTACTAATGAAGGAGACCAATTTGGATTTGTACTTCCTAGTAAATAAAGATTTTCGCCACCAACTATAAACTTATAAATATATCCATTTGTTATATCATTTATTAGTATTTCACCACTAAAATTAATAAAATTAACAGTGTCTCCTGTATTTAAAAATTGTGTTTGTATTGATGAAGGATTTGTATTTGTATTTGTGAAAGGTGTTGTTATACCATCATCTCTAATTACAAGTGCAGACATTGATGCTAATCCACCAATATTAATATCTGAATCAGCGATTAATGTTTGAGTAAAATGACTAGTTCCATTAACATCTAATTTATAGTTTGGACTGTAATTCCCAATACCTATATTGTGGTTATTGATTACAAAATCATTAGATGATACATTATCTGTCCATTGACCGATTGAAAAAATTGGAGTTGTTGGATTTATATTGGAAGAACCTATAGCATAACCAATATTACTTGTATTATTACCGTATATAGTAAAATATGCATTATCTGTGGTTGAACCAAATTCTGCTATTAAACTTGTATTATTACCAATAACACCAAAACTAACTTCTTCTTCAGACGGATCTAGAAAAAACATTATTTGTACTTATCAATACTTTGCATTATTTTTCTCCAAAAAAATGATTTAAGAATAGACACTGTTTAAAAATTGATTAGCAATTGCTGATTTATTAATATAAATGGCTGCTAAGAAACCAGAATTTCATATCCCTATTGATGATATACTCGATTCTTTATTTAATAAAGGAGGAGGACAAGATTCTACAAATACTTTAGTTAATCATCAAATAGAAAGTTTTAATGAATTCCTAGATAAGCAACTTATTCAAATAATTCAAGGATTCAATCCAATTCAAGTTTGTCATAATTATTGTCCAATTCTTGGTGATTTTAAATATAAAATTCAATTAAATATATTACAACCTTCTCTAACGAAACCAATCTATCAAACTGTAGATGGAACACAGATTCTTATGACTCCTAACCTTTCGCGTATGAATAATCTAACTTATGCATCAAATTTATATGTCGATGTACATGTAATTACAAATATTATAAATGAAAATAATATTACAGAACGTAAGGAAAATACTGTTCACGGTGTTTGTATTGGTAAAATACCAATTATGGTACGATCAAAAGCTTGTATGTTAACTCAATTACCTGGATTAGCTGAAATTAATAAATTAAGCGAGTGCAGATATGATCTAGGAGGATATTTTATAGTTAATGGGAATGAAAAGGTAATTATTAGTCAAGATCGAATCAGTGAAAACAGAACAGTTGTTTTTGCACCAAATAGTAATGGTGACGGTTTATCTGTAGAAATTCGATCAATGCCTGATGGAATTTTTTTACCACCTAAAACAACAAATCTACATTTATCTGGAAAGGCAAATCATATGGGAAATCTTATTCGACTAAATGCATCATTTCTAAAATCAGATGTACCTCTTTTCGTAATGTTTAGGGCACTTGGTATTGTGTCTGATAAAGAAATTTATTCACACATTGTTCTTGATATTGATGCAATTAAAAATGAACGAATGCTAACTCAATTAGCTGCGTGTGCAGAAGATGCATGTCATATTCATACTCAAGAAGAAGCTCTTAACTATATTCTTAAATTTCTAGGTACAACTGGTACTCCAAAGGAATATCTTGATCAACACGATCGTTCAATTGATATTCTTAAAAATACAATTCGAAATGATTTCCTAGCACATGTAGGTCATTCATTTCATAAGAAAGCTTTGTATTTAGGTTACATGGTTCGAAAGCTTTTATCTATTCATCTTGGTTATCAAGATTTTGATAATCGCGATAGTTATCTCTATAAACGTATAGATACACCTGGCATTCTCTTTAGTAATCTATTTCGTCAATGTTATGGAAAATTAATAAAAGAAATGCGTAATCTGATAGTTCGTGAATTAAATATATGGAGAGCAAATACAAATTCATCTATTCAACTTATTACACAAAATAATGTTCATCGATTTTTTAAACAAATAATTATTGAAACAGGTCTTCGGTATGCTCTTTCTACAGGTAATTGGGGTGTAAAGAGTATAGGAAGTTTTCAAAATATTAAGCAAGGTGTTGCACAGGTTCTAAATCGTATGTCTTATTTAAGTACACTATCTCATTTACGGAGGATTAATACACCTATGGAAAAAAATGGTAAACTTGTTCAACCTCGTAAGTTAGAAAATACACAATTCGGTATGATATGCCCTTCAGAAACTCCTGAAGGTGCTGCTGTTGGACTTGTTAAGAACATTGCTCTCAGTACTCATATTACTGTAAATGTAAGTAGTATATATGTTCGTCAAGTACTAGAAGAATTAGGAACTAAGATTTATGATGACAATAATAAATCAAGACTTAAATTTTTAAAAGAAATGGGAGATATTAATAATGTTCAAATTATGATTAATGGAGATTTAATTGGTTTTCATTCAGATCCAGACAAGCTGTATAATCAGCTAAAACATCTTAAGCGTCATGGTACTATTCCTCCAGTTACATCTATTATCTGGGAAATTCAAAAGAATATAATTAAACTCAGTACAGAAGCTGGTAGGATGTGCAGGCCTCTTCTAATTGTTGATAATGGTGAAATACGTATTTTTAAAATGTTAAAAGAAAGAGGCATTACTTGGAAGGAATTTAGTGAAGGTAAAACATTTCAGCAATTTATTGCTCCACTTGAAGATGATTTTACTGAAGGATTTATTGAATATTTAGATGTGGATGAAATTGATAATTCAATGATTGCTATGTTTCCAGAAGATCTTAAGAGAGGTGTTAAGGGTACAACTCTTCCTCCAATATTTACTCATTGTGAAATTAGTCCTTCACTTCTAAATGGTGTCTTAGCTGCAAATATTCCTTTCATGGATCATAATCAAGCTCCTCGTAATTGTTACCAATGTCTATTTGAAGAAGAATATGTAAAAATGAGTGATGGTTCTTCAAAACAAATTAAGAATGTTAGAGTTGGTGATAGTGTACTTTGTTTCAATCCAAAAACTATGCTTCTAGAAAATACAAAAGTAGTACATCAATATGTACGAAGACCTTCAAATCCTGTATATAAAATTACAGTTGCAAGTGGAAGAACAATTATTGCTACAAATAATCATAAGTTTATGACTAATCAAGGATGGAAAAATCTTCGTGAATTTGATGATTATACAAAATTAGGTATTTATTATACTCCACGGACTTTATCAAATATTCCTATAGTACCAGTAAATCAAATTGATAATATCTCTTATTCCATAGATGAAATTGAATTAACAACCGGTGTATGTGAACGTCTAATTTCATATGGTATTATGCCACTTTATAATACTAGTGATCTTCTGCCAATTATTGCTCGAATTATGGGATATATGTATGATTCTAAATCATTTGGATTTGCATCGTCATATGATGAAAGTAAATTTAAAAATGATGTCAAAATGCTAGGTTTCACTGAATATGATTATCACGATAATGCATTTATGATGTATATGTTATATTTAGGTGCATTTACAAAAACTGTACCGAAATGGATAAATAATTGTTCTCCACTGGTGAAACGTGAATATTGCTCCGGATATATGGGAAATTATACAAGAACGCATTCAAATTATATGATTAGTAATAATGGTAATAATATTAATCAAGATCCAGATATTAGTAATCTAATTAATGAGATTTATTCATCTGGAAAAAAAACTAAATATCCAACATACAACTATATGGAAAATATTAGTTACGCTTATAATCAGTGTCAATATTCACAAGATTCTCTTGTGGCTGAATATGAGAAGTATCAACAATATTATCTAATTAAGCCAGAAGATAAAGATATTGAATATGAAAATTGGATTAGCAAATATAGTATTGAAATTTGTGGCGATGTTATGTGGATTCATCATACTAAATCAGAATTAATGACATCTGTTATGATATCAGATATTACTGTTGAAAGTGATTATCATAGTTTTATTGGAGGAGATGGATTTACTGTATCTAATAGTGCTATGGGAAAACAGGCAGTAGGTATTTATATGAGTAATTTTAATAACCGTATTGATACACTTGGTCATGTCCTACATTATCCACAGACTCCTCTTGTTAGAACTAAATTATCTAAATATACTTATTCTGATTCACTTCCATCTGGAATTAATGCAGTAGTGGCTATTGCGACGCATACTGGTTTTAATCAGGAAGATTCAGTTATGATTAATCAATCTGCAATTGATCGTGGACTTCTCACAAGTACATATTATAAATCTTACCGTGAACAGTGTAGTAAAAATCATAGTACAGGCGAAGAAGAAATATTTACAAAACCAATCGTTGAAACCTCAAGTAAAGTCAAAGCATTTAATTATGATAAACTTGATGAAAATGGATTTGTACCAAATAATACATTCGTTGATTCAAATGATATTATTGTTGGAAAAGTTATGCCAACAAAAATACAAGGAGCATTATCATGCCGTGATACCAGTCTTCAATTAAAGAAAAATGATGAAGGCTATATTGATCATACATATCAAGGTATTAATGGAGAAGGCTATAAATTTGCGAAGATCCGTCTCCGCAAATATAGGAAACCAGTAATTGGTGATAAGGTTGCTTCTCGTATGGCTCAGAAAGGTACTATAGGTATGGTATATAAGCAACAGGATATGCCTTTCTCAAAGAGTGGAATTACTCCTGATATTATTATGAATCCACATGCAATTCCTTCGCGTATGACTATTGGACAACTAATGGAATGTATTATGGGCAAAGCATGTTGTCATCTAGGAACACGAGGAGATGCTACACCATTTACAGATTGTTCTGTAGAAAGTATAGCTGAAATACTTGAAAAATCTGGTTATGAACGTTATGGTAATGAAATATTATATAATGGACGAACTGGAGAACAAATTCAAACAGAGATCTTTATTGGACCAACTTATTATCAACGGCTTAAGCATATGGTATATGATAAGGTACACTGTCTTACAGCAGATCATACAGTACTATGTAAGGATGGATGGAAACCTATAGCATCCGTAATTTTTACAGATGAAGTAGCCATTCTTAAAGATGGTAAACTTGTATATGAAAATCCACTAGATATTTATCATTATCCAGAATTTGAGGGCGAAATGTATCACATTTCAAATGAAGCTGTTGATCTAGATGTTACAATGAACCATCGAATGTATGTTTCAACATCAAAATCTGATAACTATGAACTAGTAAAAGCAGAAGATATTATCGGTAAATCTGTTAAGTATAAACATGATTGTGATCGTGATATTCAAGATTATCAATTTATTCTACCAGAAGTAAATAATGAAACTGCCAAGAAATTTGATATGGATTCATGGATAACATTCTTTGGAATATGGATTGTAGAAGGTTTAGCTTACAATGGTAATGATTTATCTAATTATATTGAGTTTGCTATCGATAAACCATATGTAAAAGATGTATTATTTGATGCAATTGAGAAAATGGGGTACGATTATCAAAAGTATAATGAAAAATTAAGTATATGTGATGAACAATTATATACCTATATGGCTTCATTAAGTGTAGATGCTTCTAGTAAAAGATTACCTAAGTGGGTATGGGATTTAAGTAAACATCAATCACAACAATTAGTAACTACAATGCAATTAGACAAAAATGTTGACGTATATTATACATCATCAAATGGTTTAGCTGATGATTTTCAAAAATTATGTATCCATGCAGGATGGACTAGTATTAAAAATGTATTAAATGATAATTTATGGAAAATTACAGTTATTAAATCTCAATCTCAAGATAATTCTATAGTAAACCTAGATCGCGAAGATCATAATATTCTGAAAACTCAAGAAGAATATACATATCATTATACTGGTTCAGTATATTGTTTAAAGGTGTCATCAAGTGTATTTATGGTTCGTAAAAATGGCAAAGCAGTATGGACTGGCAATTCTCGTGGAAGTAATGGACCAGTTGTAATGCTTACACGTCAACCTGCAGAAGGGCGCGCAAGGGATGGTGGTCTTCGATTTGGTGAAATGGAACGTGATGCAATACTGGGACATGGTGCAAGTAATTTCTTAAAGGAAAGAATGCTTGATGTATCAGATAATTTCAGAATATTTGTCTGTAGGAAGTGTGGACTTATTGCAACTGCAAATCCAGAAAAGAATATATTCAAGTGCAGTGGATGTAAAAATAATGCAGATATTACACAAGTTCGTATTCCATATTCAATGAAACTTCTAATGCAAGAACTAATGACAATGAGTGTTGCGCCAAGAATTATGGTTTAATTTATTATATAATTTTTGAAAAATACTTACTCAAAATCATATTATACTTTTCATATTTTTTGATTTATAGTATACATACGCATATAGTGATGTAATAATTATACTCCAAGAAATTCCCCATGATAAATCCTTAAACATAATTATTTTGTCATAATTTATAAACATTGCATGAAGAGTAAAGTTATAAGTACCAATTAATAACAAACCATAAATTAAACCTACTGCTGCGCCGGCAATAAAAGGACTAAAGAAATAATTACCATCTGTCCATTTCTCAGCCATAGGTGCTGCTAAAAAGGCCCATCCTATAATCATACAACTCCATGCTGCCACAGCAGATAATAATCTATCTATATTTTTACTATAATCTGGCATTGGTTCTTTTTGTATTTTTATAACTGATTCATTATAGATATTCTTTGCTGTATTTACATATAATATATCAATACCTATGTAAAAAATACTAAAAATCAATCTTAATTGTGGAGTAGAGATAATCATATTACAATAAGAATAGAATATTTTGATTTAAGACTGTAATGTGTTAAATATATAAAAATGTATCAAAGTCGGATACAAAGTGGGAAAAAAAGAACACATCATAAAGATCGTAATCGATATATGGTAGAACCAGAAGATGGTCAAGAATTTGGTGTTGTAATTAAAATGCTTGGTAATGGCCGATTAAATGTTTTATGCAGTGATAATATTCAAAGAATTGCAAAAATCAGAGGATCTATGCGCAAAGGAACTGGTAAGACAATTGTTGAAAAAGGAGATTTAGTACTTATCTCTCGGCGTGATTTTGAAGAAGATAAAGTCGATATTATTCATAAATATAATCATGAAGAAGCATCTATTCTTATTCGTGCTGATGTCCCAGAGGCTCTTATAAGAGCATGGCATATGCGGGATGGATCTATGGATCTTGATGAAAATATTTCAAATGTAGTTTTTGCTGAAGAAGATGATCCTGTATTTGAAACTATTTAGTCTAGTCGTCTTCAGATTCATCTGTAGTTTGTTCTTCTTCTCGTTCTTCTTCTTCAGATTCATCTGTAGTTTGTTGATGTTCTTGTTCTTCTTCTTCAGATTCATCTGTAGTTTGTTGTTCTTCTTGAGATTCATCTGGTACATCTTGTTTACAAACTGGACATATACGATGATCAACTAACCACCTTTCAATGCATTCACCGCAAAATATATGATTACATTTTCTTATTTTTCTATTATATTCTGCCTTACTTAAATTATCTAAACAAATTGGACAAACTATAGTTTCAGTTTCATTAGAATAAACTATTGATGGCGCTGAATAATCAATATTTTTTACTCCAACTAAATGATCTCCTACACGTTCACATATTTCTGTTAATTCTTCATAAGATAAATCATCAGTATATGTATTGATATCATTAACCGTTAAATCTGCAAACGTCATTGCCGTCCATGTTGTTAAAAATTGCCTATGAGTAATATCTGAATTATTTAAATGATAAAAGAAATTAAATATTGGATATGTTTCTGTACATATCGGACATTCAATATGATTAATTATATCTTCAATATTCATATTCGAATAAATATTTGGGCTTATTAGATTCGAAGTCATTATTATATTTTAATATTATAATACTTAAATGAAATATCCTTTTTATCAATTATATTCTTTTTGGATTGCTGTACTATTTATATTATATGTAATAAAAATAATAAATTTTTCAATTATGCCTTCTGTTCTAATTGGTATTATTGGAACTATTATAATATTAACTTATAAATTTTATATAACCACGTTTCAAATTAATTATAAACTTGGATTTACAATATTGATTATACATTTTATTCCATTATTTGTTATTCCATTTAAATTTACACAATACGATCTATTATATAATTTATGTATATTTATAATATATTTATTAACTCTTCAATTACAAAATACAAATTTAATAAAAGTTTATAACAAAATAATATATGAACAAAAAACTAATGCCTCTTTTTATGAATATGGCAAAAATCTTGGATTTTTGTAATGTCTAATTAGTAGAGTAAAATGACAAATCTCGATGAATTAGTTCAAAACTATCTAAAAACAGAAAATCCAGATGATTATATAAATTCTGTTGTTAAAACTTTTATAAGAACAAGAACATATCCAAGATATAAATATAAAAAATGTGAGAATTATGATTTTAATTTACCATATTGTGCTGAAATTAATATAGATATATTATCTAAAATTCTTAATTTTGCAAATGATATTTATGATAATGAACCAGATATAGAAAAAAAAATATATCTTTTAAAAAAATTAAAAACATTTACAATACAATTAGATGAGAATGCAATTACTGGTCAACATAATTTAGAAAAATTAAATTATAATTTTATTAAACATCTTAAAAGATATTTTACTAAATATGGTTATTCAAATCAAAATAATTTTGGTATTACATATTTTTGCAATACAGTTGTAAGAGATATTATCGTTTTAATGTTAAATAAACTTGGTTTTAATAAAAGAGAAAGAAGTAGATCAAATAATTCACAATCTTCACCTTCTTCATCTCCAATGGCTAAAACAGTAAAGTATAAAGGTGGAGAAGTTCCAATTGAAACTGGTCCTCGTGGAGGAAAGTTTTATTATGTTGGAAAAAATAAAAAATATTTATGATATTAATATAATAAATGTATGGGTTATGTTATTATCACTTAATTAATAATTATTAATTTGTAGTCATATTCTTCTTTCTATAAATTCTCTTTTTCTTTTCTTCTGTTTTAACCTCTAATATAATTCCTTCAGATGTTTGTTTATACCCTTTAATTTGTAGCTGTCCATTATGAATATTCTGATGACATTCTTCGCATACTGGTAATAAATTGAATTCTTTATTTTTATGAAATCCTAATTCTTCTATAAATCCATTTGCATTTGATTTGTATTGTTCATGAATATGATGTGTTTCTGATGGTGTTTTTTTGCAAATCGCACATTCGCCCATAAATACATTTGCATTATATCGCGATTGTTTATCATCATGAAGGAGCGACGATGTTCCTTGAATATCACATCGTATTTCATGTGCATATTTTAAAAAATCTTTAGGCATATCTAAACCTTTACATACTTCAAGACCATATAGACTATTTCCAGAACCATCTCGAAGTTTACGATCAAATATGAGTTTTCCATTTTCATCTACTTCAATATGCATATGAGCTAATCGAATAGTTTTATTTGCACTTAAATTTTCAATTACTTTAATCTTTGGTAAATCATGAAGATGTGTCGCAAATATAAAAGATGAATTATTCTCAACAAGTTTCTTAATACCAGATGAAACTATTGCAAGTGCACTAATTGCCTCTGTTCCTGAACAGAGTTCATCTCCAAGAATTAAACTATACTTATCGCATCGATGAAGAATATTACGTAATTCAAGCATCTCAACTGTAAACGTACTCCATCCACGATAAATATTATCCATACTTGTAATACGTGTAAAAATCTTTCGATATGGTGCAAGTACCATCTCTTTACACGAAACATACATTCCAGCTTGTGCCATAAGAACATTACACCCTATAGCCTTCATAAGTGAACTCTTTCCAGATGCATTAATACCAAAAAGTAAAACCCCTCTTTCTTCTTTACCTATTTCAATGTCATTGACAATATATTCATGACTAATATGTAATCTTTCTAAAATAGGATGTCTTAAACTTTTTGTAGTTACAAAACTATTATCATTCTTCTGTAACGTAGGCCGTGTATAATTATATTCAACAGCATTCTTTGCATTTATAGAAAGAATATCAATATCTGAAATTATAGCTACAATTTCAATAATGTTATCAATATTCTTTGTTGCATAATCCTTGAGAAAATTCTTGTATTTTTGTAAAACATTAAATGATAATAATTCTGTATAACGAATAATTTCATTTGAAATCTTATCAAGATATTTGTGCTTCAATTTTACATTTGAACTTGATGAACTTAATGATTTTGCTTCGATCTCTTTAATATCTATAGACTGTTCTTGATATGTACCAAGACGCTTCATTTTAGATTTAGCAGTATCCCATCGTTTCTTTGTCATTACAATTACATATCCATCTCGATCAGTAAACTCTATTTTTGCACCTTCTACGAACTGTTCTACGCAATTTTCTAAAATTTCACGATATTGATCAACGTTATACTGTAATTCATCTACATCTGGATAAATACCTTTCTTAAAAATATTAGACTTTATACCTTGCTGAAGATTATATTTATTTGCCTCATCAATATTTAAAATATCTTCATAATCTTTCTGTAAATTTGTAGCTACAATTTTATCTTTATCTTTTCCAAGAATTTCTAAAACATTAATTATCGCATTTAACGTGTTATCATAACCCGACCAATCGATTGGTGAATAATTACCTGTATACATTTTTCTCGCTATACGTTCAAGATCTAATACTTCTTTTAATTCCTTATGAACTTTATCAAAAATATTATTATCAATCATATATTGTA
>TBL_comb48_EPIDRAFT_1000721_pt1 | contig 25740 bp, 25 predicted proteins | sample TroBogEpilimnion_37_FD_10681 | JGI IMG/M metagenome (IMG submission 10681) | reverse complement strand
AACTCCACGTATTCAGAGAAGCGAGGTTCAATTGAAGGGTCATGCCATAATCCATTTCGCTTGGCATATTTTTCAACTAATTCGATCTGTTCAGATTCGCGTCCCGTGAGTTCTAGGTAGCGAAGCGTCTCTTCGTCGATAGGAAAAATCGCACAGGTCGAACCATATTCCGGTGACATGTTCCCAATCGCTGTCCGATTGGCCATCGGTAGCGCCGCAACACCAGGTCCATAAAATTCAACAAATTTGCCCACCACACCGTGCTTACGTAATCGTTCTGTAATTGTTAGCACTAGATCCGTCGCTGTGGTGCCAACCGGAAGTTCACCTTTAAGTTTGAAACCCACTACACGTGGAATCAGCATGGAGACCGGTTGCCCCAAGAGCGCTGCTTCCGCTTCGATTCCGCCTACACCCCAGCCAAGGACACCAAGACCATTAACCATTGTTGTATGTGAATCGGTTCCGACGACCGTGTCTGGATAAGCACGTAGAACCCCACCGACCGTGCGAGTCATGACCACCCGAGCTAAGAATTCAATATTTACTTGGTGAACAATTCCAGTTCCAGGAGGCACAACCTTGAATTCATCAAACGCGCTCTGCCCCCAACGTAAGAAGCGATATCGCTCTTTGTTACGTTGATATTCAATATCTGTATTCTCTTCAAAAGATGTAGATGCCCCAAAGAGATCAGCGATTACGGAGTGATCGATGACCAATTCTGATGGAGCAAGTGGGTTTACTTTTGCTGGGTCTCCACCAAGATCCGCGATCGCCTCCCGCATCGTTGCTAAATCTACGACGCAAGGAACTCCTGTGAAGTCCTGCATAATTACGCGAGCTGGCGTGAATTGAATTTCGGTATCAGGCTCTACCGATGGATCCCACTGTGCCAGGGAAGTTATCTGTGACGCAGTGATGTTTGCCCCATCTTCTGTTCGCAGAAGGTTCTCAAGCAAAATCTTTAGACTAAAAGGAAGAGTCTTGGCTCCTTCTAGCCCCGTGATATCAAAGATTTCGTAGGTCTTGCCTGCGGCATCAATTGTGCTCTTTGCGTTAAAGGTGTTTTTGCTCATCGTAGCCAAATCCTATCTCAGGAAATAACGAGGATTTTGGCACTTGCACCTAGGCAGGAATGAAACGTGCCACACATTCAACGTGTTGGGTCTGAGGGAAAAGGTCGTACCCGACGATTTGATCCAACTTGTACCCATTCGCCAGCAACAACTTTGCATCCCGTGCCATCGAAGCAGGGTCACACGAGACATAGACAATTGCCCGAGGATGCATGCGGGACATCACGATCACAACTTCCTCGCCGGCTCCTGTTCGAGGAGGGTCGAGCAGGATTAGATCAGGATCGGCAATTTTTGGAAGTTGTGCCTCAACCCTTCCCGCATGAATTTCTACATTTCCAAAGCCTTTAAAGATTCGCTGGGCATCGGATATTGCCCTTCGGTCAGATTCAATCAGATGCACCTTCCCTTTATCTCCAACTGCCTTAGCAAGCGGGGCGCTAAAGAGTCCGGCTCCGCCATACAGGTCACACACAACTTCACCTGCTTCAATCTGCAGTTGGTTCAGCACTTCTTCGATCAATGTACTTGGCGCTGATTTGTGTGCCTGCCAAAAACTTTGCGGAGAAAGCTGATAAGTAAAATCCCCGACCTTCTCTACCAATTGCGTGGGGCCAGAAATACTTCTTCCAGCACGCGATACGCTCACCTGCCCATTGCTGGTGCTGGCGACTTCAATTCGGTCATCTCCATTCCATTTACGAGCAGCCAGAATAGAAATATTCATTTGCTGATCAGCAATTAAACAGTCAGAAACTTCCACAACCTCGTTGGTACGATTGGCATATAGACCAATTCGTCCCATCTCCCCAATTGCAAAATCCATCCGAGTACGCCAATGCAAACCGTCGTCTGGCTTTACAGCTTTGACTTCACAAGAAATCGTGAGTCCGCCAAGCCTTTGGAATTGTTCCACAATAACTTCGGACTTCAAGGTGCGTTGATATCCAAGGTCGATATGTTGGAAATCGCAACCACCACAACCACCAGGCTGTGAATACTGACATGGCGCTTCGACTCGGTATGGAGATTTTTTGAGGATTTCAATCGCATCACCACGAGCCATCTTCGAATTAACCGACGTAATTTCCACTACTGCGCTCTCGCCAGGAATTGCATATCGAACGAAGATTACTTGGCCGGCATAGCGCGCAACGCAATGGCCACCATGTGCGATAGCGCCTATCTCCACTGTCACGGTCTGCCCAACCTGTAATCTTTCTGAGATTCCTGAGTTTTCTGAGTTTCCTGCGTTTGCTGAGTTTTCTGAGTTTTCTGAGTTTTCTGAGGTGATCTCTAACGTTTCTATCGGCTTATCATCCATGGTCACACCTTAAGGGTGTAAGTTCTCCTCCGTGCATGTAGTCATCATGGGATGTGGTCGCGTCGGAGCAGGTCTTGCAAAGGAACTCGAGACAGCAGGTCATACAGTCTCAGTAATTGACCAAAATCGAGAGGCTTTCCGCCGCCTAGGACCTGACTTTAAAGGTCGCACAATTACGGGTGTCGGCTTTGACCGAGACATTTTGCTAGAAGCCGGAATCGACAGCGCTGGTGCCTTTGCCGCGGTCTCTAACGGTGATAACTCAAATATTCTTGCCGCCAGAGTCGCTCGTGAGTCTTACAACGTCACAAATGTGGTCGCCCGTATTTACGATCCAGAACGTGCCGAGATTTATCAGCGCCTGGGAATCCCTACAGTTGCGACTGTTCTCTGGACCACCGACCAAATGATCCGGCGTCTTACCCCAGAGGGTTCTCGCTCTGAATGGAGAGACGCGAGTGGAACGATTGAGTTATGTGAAATCTCATTAAATAAAGCATGGTTCGGGAAACCAGTTCTTTTGATCGAAGAAGCAACGAATGCTCGAGTTGCATTTATTACACGACTTGGTGAAGGTCTGATACCTAATTCGCATACAGTTCTGCAGGAAGGCGATCTTGTTCACGTCTCTCTTCTTGAGTCAGAGCGAGTAATGATCGATGAGATCCTTTCCCGTGAACCAGAAGTGAACTAGGCGGAGATTATGAAAATTGCAATCGCGGGTGCCGGAAATGTTGGTCGTGCTATTGCGCGCGAACTTATCGAAAATGGTCACCTGGTTCTTTTGATGGATCGCGATCCTGCAGCCCTCAAGATGGATAGCGTTCCTCAAGCCGAATGGCTACTCGCAGATGCTTGCGAAATCGCTTCACTAGACAATGCAAAGCTTTCAGGTTGTCAGGTGCTCGTGGCTGCAACCGGTGATGACAAAGTAAATTTAGTTTGCTCCTTGCTGGCCAAGACTGAGTATGGGGTTCCCCGCGTCGTGGCCCGCATCAACCACCCAAAAAATGAGTGGCTTTTTGATGGCGCATGGGGCGTTGATGTTGCTGTCTCTACTCCAAGAATCATCTCGGCATTAGTAGAAGAAGCAGTCACCGTTGGCGACGTAGTGCGCCTTTTCTCGCTCAAGCGCGGTGGCGCAAACCTCGTAGAAATTACTCTTCCGGATGGAGCATCCGCGGCTGGGAAGACTGTGGCCGAAGTTCAATTTCCTGAAGAAACTTCATTGGCCTCTATCGTCCGCGACGGACACGTAATCACACCAAATCCGCAAGATTTGCTAATGGCAGGAGACGAGCTCATTTTCGTCGCTACTAATGCATCCGAAGTTGAATTGAAAAACTGCCTCTTAGGCTGATTCCTCTATTTTTACTGTTGGGACTTTTCGTATTATCAACCACGTCCCCCACGCAACAGCGAAGAAGAGTGGGTAACCCATAACTAATCGTGCGCTTCCAAGCCAATTAAGATGATTGGTTTTATATAATGGGTACTGCACAATCAATCGAGATCCAAACAATGCAACCCATAGCCAACCGGCGCGACGGTAGGCGGCCTTACGGGCAGGGTTTGTCCGCCAGGCAAGGTTTTCTCCCAAGATCGGACCCAAAAGCAAGCCAATAATCGGCCAGCCCGCGATATTCCCGACTGCATAAACGCATGCATAAATAACATTGATGATAAGACCAGGCAGATAAAAATCAGCAGCTTTCCCAGTATGACGAGCCAATAGCGCGCAAAAGAGAACACCGACTACTCCAGAAATTGCGTGCTGCAAAGTTTCTCTCTTGAATAAGCGGACAATAGCAAAGATCAGAGACAGTGCTACAGCCGCAACTGCCGCACGACTAATGTTGTGCCAAATATTGAATGTGATTAAGAAGATTATTGATGGTAATCCGCTGTCTATCAATCCACGAGTACCGCCAATTGCTGAGAGAACTTTCGCCTTATCTTCTTGATGGCCTTCGTAACTCATGATTGAACGCCCGTCGACCCGAAGCCGCCTGTTGCCCTTTCTGAGCCTGGCAACTCATCTACTTCAACAAAGTCAGCTGCTTCAACTCGCTGAATCACGAGCTGGGCGATCCGGTCCCCCTTAACAAATGAGATCGCTTCTCTCAAGTCGTGGTTAATTAAAATAATTTGGAGTTCCCCCCGAAATCCCGCATCGATAGTCCCCGGAGTATTAACCATAGAAACTCCGTGCTTAATAGCCAGACCCGATCGAGGATGAACAAATGCAGCGAATCCGAAGGGTAAAGCGATCGACAATCCTGTTGGCACTAATACTCGTTCGCCAGGTTGCAGTGTTATATCTACCCTCGTCGTAATATCAGCGCCGGCGTCACCAGCCTTCCCATATTTTGGGAGTGGCACATCCGGATAAAGTCGTTTCACCAATACTTGAACCATGGAGGGATCGTAACGGTACGGTACGGGGATGAGCCAAAATTTTAAGGAGAAAATCGCGTGGCCATTCTGGTTGTGGCTATTTCTTCTCTTCTTGGCCGCTTCGCTAGCCCTTGCTTTCTGGGCAGCCCTGGGAAATCTCTGGGCCGCTCTTTCGATGATCGTGCAACTACTTGGTTTACTCCTTCTCTCCCGCAAATCACTGCTAGAAGTATCGGTAGAAGGTGACTGGCTCCACGTCGGTCGCGCAAAGATCGAACGCAAATTTATAGTCCAGACAACGGAATTAGATTCCGTAGCGATGCGTGCCTTGCGAGGGCCACGTGCGGACCCTGCTAGCTACGTACAGATTAGATTTTGGATTCCTGCAGGAATTAAAATTGAGATTAGTGATCCAGAAGATTCAACACCCTACTGGCTTGTGAGCAGCAAAAAAGCGCAACTGCTAGCAGCTGCGCTCTCGTAAAACTCTATTTACTTCGCCTTTACTTCATCCATCCTTCTCTATATTTAGTCGCAATCTTTACAAACAGATTTTGCGCCTTCACCGCGAGCCAATTGTGAGCTGTGGTGAACCAAGAAGCAGCGTGAACAGGTAAATTCATCAGTCTGCTTTGGTACTACCCGCACAGTTAATTCTTCGCCCGACAAATCAGCGCCAGGAAGTTCGAGATTCTCCGCAGCATCTTCTTCATCGATATCAACTTGTCCTGATTGCGCATCCGCTCTCCGAGCTTTTAGCTCTTCAAGGGATTCCTCATGAAGTTCTTCATCAGTTTTTCTGGGTGTGTCGTAATCAGTTGCCATGGTGCACCTCCTTCACATCACTGGTCGTATCAAAGATCGATCTCGGGAGAAATTATTCAACCCAACGTGGCGGATACTGTCCTATAACCCCCCACTATGCCTAATCAACGCTCGGCGTGTCGGGATTATTCCCTCTTGGTGGTGTCAACTAGAGAAGGCGCACTGGCTCCTGGCCACGGGCTATCAAGCGATCGAAATAAGTCTCACGTTTATCGACGAAGAGGGCTACCTCTTCTGTGCTTTTCTTGAGAAAGGCCGAAAGTTCTTCGCGAGCAGCAGCTCCGTCGCCAGTTAAAGTTTCTAAATCAAAGATTCCCCATGCGCGAAGCACTGGCATCACAACATCCTCAAGATGCAATTTCAAGTCATAGATACCGGCCAGCGCAATCTGTACTGACTTACGTCCCCAACCAGGCATACCAGCACCAGGCATCTGAAAATTAATGAGCACGTTGGTGATGGCCCGCATGGCTGCATTCGGTTCTAACTTGATTGCCTCGGCAAGTAAGTTACGATAAAAAAGCATATGTAGATTTTCATCCAAGGCAACTCTCGCAAGCATGCCTTCGCAAATTGCATCATTTGATATGCGCCCGGTGTTTCGATGAGAGATTCGGGTAGCCAACTCTTGAAAAGTTACGTAGGCAACAGTGTGCAACATGTCATTGGGGTACGGAGTCTCGTATCCAACTTGCATGTGAGCCATTCGCAGATCTTCTAACTCATCAGGATTTACGCCTCGCGTAGCCATAAGGTAATCGCGCAAAACAATTGAGTGACGAGCTTCTTCTGCCGTCCAGCGATTGATCCACGTATTCCAAGCGCCATCGCGGCCCATCGACAGAGCAATTTCGGTGTGGTACGACGGCAAATTATCTTCTGTTAACAAATTGAGTACCAATGAGTCCTGCGCGAGTGGAGTCAGTTTGGAATCTTTAGCTTCCCATGCGTCGCCGTTAAGGGGGCCAGCAAAAGTGCGACCTTCCGACCACGGGACATATTCGTGCGGATACCAATCCTTGGTGGTGCTGATGTGACGTTCTAACTCAATCGCCACTGCTGGCTCTAAATCGCGGATGAGGCGACTTTGAACTGAAGGATTGCTTTCGGCCATGAGGCAAAGGTAGTGCCTTAGTGCGGGTTACTCGCCAGTCCGCTCTCCCAAAATACGAGTCCGTTCCTGTGCTTGTTCCAAACGCCACCTCTTAATGAGGGCGTGGTTGCCAGATAGTAAGACTTCCGGCACTTCAAGGCCACGCCAGTTCGCTGGCTTGGTGTAGTTGGGATATTCAACAATATCTTCATCCATTGAATGTGACTCTTCGACCAGCGAATCGGGGTTGCCAAGCACTCCGGGGATCAGGCGAATCACCGCTTCCAAGATTGTCAAAGTAGCGACTTCTCCACCATTTAAAACATAGTCACCAATAGAGAGTTCTCGAACTCTGACACCAGGTATTAGTCGGTAATAGTCCGTAATCCGTTGATCAATACCTTCGTAACGTCCACAGGCAAAAATCATGTGATGACTCTGCGAAAGTTCTTCTGCAATTTTCTGGCTGAATTTCTCGCCGGCGGGAGTCAAGATAATCAAATCATGGGTCGGAGAATCAACTTCACCCAATACCTGATCAATTGCACTTCCCCACGGTTCCGGCGACATCACCATGCCAGCGCCACCACCATAAGGTGTGTCATCTACGCTTTTATGGACCCCAGTGGCTTGATCACGAAGATCATGTACTTTTATATCTACTAGACCATTTTCTATTGCTTTGCCGATCAGCGACAACTGCAAAGGCGCAAAGTACTCTGGGAAAATTGATATTGCATCACACCGTAATTTATTCATCTGCGGACTCGGTCAAGTGGAGCAAGCCAGGAGGCGGGGAGACGATTATGCGTCCTGATTCGATATCTACTTCTGGAACAAACTCTGCAACAAATGGAATAAGAATTTCTCCCGTTGGAGTTTTCACTGCTAGGAGATCCTGGCCGGGAAGATTTAAGACATCGGAGAGCTCCCCGATCAATTCTCCGGTTTCGTTGATCACGGAAAGTCCAATCAATTGCTGAACATGAAACTCATCTTCAAATTGTGCCTCGTTAGCCATATCGATATCTGCAACGAGCAAGGTATCTCGCAGCTTTTCAATAGAGGTACGGTCGTGGGCTTCTCGGAATTTCAAGAGCAAAATTCCATTGTGATAGCGCAAAGATTCGATAGTTAGGGGGCCAAGCTCAGCTGGATCGGTCACCAACTGACTCCCGACGATGAAACGATCGTCGGGAAGGTCGGTACGAATTTCTATTGTTGCTTCACCCAGTACGCCGTGCGCTCGACCAATTCGGCCGACCACCAACAACACTGTTAACGGACCTCGTCAGCCTCGATGAGATCTACACGGACGGAACGTCCTGCGATTGCACTGATCACTGTGCGAAGAGCGCGAGCAGTGCGACCATTGCGGCCAATAACCTTGCCAATATCTTCGGGATGCACGCGCACTTCTAATGTTGTTCCACGACGATGGGTTTTTTCAGTGATAACTACCTCTTCAGGGTTATCGACAATTCCCTTAACAAGATGCTCGAGCGCCTCGTCAATCATGGTTATTCAGCACTCGCTTCGTCATTAACAATCGCTTGCGCTTCTGCAACCACTTCTTCCGCAACTGCCTCTACGACCGCTTCGACTACAGCTTCCGTAACAATCTCTGCGACAGCTTCGACTACAGCTTCCGTAACAATCTCTGCGACAGCTTCTGCAGCAGGAGCGCTCTTAGCAGCTAGCTTTTCCGCAGCCTTCTTCTTAAGAGTCGTAGCACCATCAGCAGGCTCATTCATTGCCTCTTTTACGGCTGCTTCGTAAGCAAGTCGCTTATCTGCCTTCACGGGAACGCTCTTTAATGTTCCCTCTGTGCCCGGTAGACCTTTGTGCTTCTGCCAGTCTCCGGTGATCTTCAAGAGAGCTGCAACAGCATCAGTTGGCTGCGCACCAACACTTAGCCAGTAAGCAGCACGAGCGCCATCAATCTGAATAAATGAAGGTTCTGAATTTGGGTTGTAGCGACCGATCTCTTCAATTGCACGGCTGTTACGAGCGGTGCGAGCATCGGATACAACAACACGGTAATGCGGGGTGCGAATCTTTCCGAGACGCATCAATTTAATTTTTACGGCCACGAGTGTGGTTACTCCTTGAATGATTCGGTTCGATCATCAGGCTGTCAGTGGGAGCGACAGGTGAATCTCAATCCATAATGGATGGGTCTGGCAAAGGGGTAGAGGGCCCTTATGCAGGAGGCCAATCCTGCCATCTCTGCGAGCCAGCGCCAAATTGGGGNTTATCCCTCTTCGACNGCCCGCTTAGCTGGGTTTCCAGAGCGCGATTTCTTCTTGGCCGGTTGCTGCTTATTGAATTTTGGCATCGCCGGCATTCCTGGAACCGGNGGCATTCCTGCTGGCATACCCCCACCATTACGCATCTGGCGCATCATCTTCTGCGCAGCAGTAAACCGATCGACCAAATTATTTACTTCAGAGACTGCCCGACCACTCCCCTTNGCGATTCGCGACCGCCGCGTACCATTTAAAATTTTTACATCTTCGCGCTCNGCTGGCGTCATTGATTGAATAATGGCTTCGGTCTTAATTAATTCACCATCATCCAAACTTTCTAACTGCTTCTTCATCGCTCCACTATTCATCCCAGGCAACATCCCAAGCATCTTGCTCATAGAACCCATCTTCTTAATAGCCTGCAACTGGCCTAGAAAATCGAGCAATGTAAAATCGTCACCTCGGGCAAATTTTTCTTCAAACCGCTTCGTTAAGTCCGGATCCATTGCAGCTTTGGCTTGCTCCGCCAGAGTCTGAACATCTCCAAGTCCAAGGATACGAGAAGCCATGCGATCTGGGTAGAAGAGATCAAAATCAGTTGGCTTTTCCCCGGTTGCTGCGAACATGATTGGTCGGTTTGTGCGCGTGAGAATCGAAAGTGCCGCACCACCGCGAGCATCTCCATCAAGTTTTGTCAGTACAACTGCATCAAATCCAAGACCGCTCAAGAAGGCTTCTGCGGTACGAACCGCATCTTGTCCAACCATGGCGTCAACAACTAAAAGAATTTCATCGGGCTTCACTGCATCTCTTATTCGTGCAGCTTGTTCCATTAGCTCATCATCGACACCTAATCGACCCGCTGTATCGACGATGACAAAGTTATGCAGCTTCTCTTCTGCAAATTTTTTACCCGCTTTAGCAACCGCTACTGGATCCCCGACACCATTGCCAGGTTCTGGAGCAAAAACTGGAACACCGACTGACGCACCAACTTGCTGTAGCTGTGTTACAGCATTTGGACGCTGCAGGTCTGAGGCGATAAGGATCGGAGTATTTCCTTGATTCTTTAAATAGAGAGCTAACTTTCCGGCAAGCGAAGTTTTACCAGCACCTTGCAATCCAGCCAACATAATTACTGTAGGCGGATTCTTTGCCATGCGAATACGCCTAGCTTGCCCACCTAGGATTCGAACCAATTCCTTATTCACAATGTCGAATATGCCTTGTGATGGGTTGACGCTCTTTTCACAATGTCGAATATGCCTTGTGATGGGTTGACGCTCTTATTCACTTGTTCGAGTTCTGCTAAGGAAATCTCCTTAATCGAATCCGCAAAAGTGTCAGCCACCTGTAGGGCAACATCTGATTCGATTAGGGCGCTCCGAATTTCAGCGACAATTTCCTCAATATCCGAAGGCTTTAAACGACCGCGAGAGCGCAGCGAAGAGAACGCTGAAGCAAATTTAGAGGTCAGGGAATCGAACACGGGGTAAGGGTACTAGTCCTCTGCGCTAAGAATTATCTGCAGCTCTGTCGCAAGTTCCGATGCCTTATCCTCACCGAGCGGTGCNCCGGTCGAGTCTGTGACGTACAGGGTGTCAAAAGCCTCCGCTCCTAGCGTGGAAACAATGGCTCCTTTGATATCCACTCCAAATCCAGATATCGCGGTTGNCACTGTATAAAGAAGTGCTGGACGGTCGTGCATCCGCACCTCAATGATTGTGGCATCAGTAACAATTTGTGTAATTGCCGTAACAACCGGCGGAGGTACCAAAATTCCCGGTCGTCTTCTATAGGAACGAATTCGCTCATTTATCCGAATCTGCAGATCTTCAGTCCCGACGAGTGCGCTCTCAATGAGATTAATCAAACCAGAAGTTGATGGAATCGCCGCATTAATATCTACATTGACGATCCAATTCATTACCGCTGTTACTCCCACTGTCCTGGTTTTAGCTGAACGAACATCCATTCGCGTTACAGTAAATACGGCGGTAATCGCAGCCAGTAAGCCAGTTCGATCTGGGGCGATAATTTCGATCTCGAGGGTATCACCGCGATCAACGACATCCACCGACAATTCACCCGTTGCAGCTTTCTCCAACTGCTGAGGTGATAACTCTGGCTGAGGTGCAGGGGCGATGCCTTGCATCGCCAATAAAGTCTTCTTAACTAGATTCTCGACTAGACCCGCTTTCCAATCACTCCATGCAGTTCGACCAGTCGCCTCGCCATCAGCAATGCTAAGTGCGTGAAGCAACTCCAATAATTGGGCGTTACCTACCAAGTTGCGAACATATTCGATTGTTTGTGGATCATCAATATCCCGTCGAGTTGCAACAGTTGGCAAAAGTAGATGATGTAAAACCATCTTAGAAAGAAGCGATGCATCCTCTTCACTAAATCCAATGCGAAGGGCAAGGGGATAAATCAGTTCTGCACCATATTCTGAATGGTCTTTATGCTCATAACCCTTACCAATATCGTGAAGTAGCGCGCCGACCAGAAGCAGGTCGGGCCTGTGAACTTCACGAGTAAGCGCGGCTGCACGAACAGCGGTTTCGAGCATATGTCGATCAACAGTGTGGTGATGTAGCACATTTCGTTGCGGCAAGAACCGGACATGCTCCCACTCTGGAATCCACTTTTCTATGAGATTTTCCTGATCTAACGATTCAAACACATCCACCATTGCAGCGCCTGCACCAATAAAAGCAACTAAATCTTCGCGAGATTGTCGCGGCCATGGCGTCGTCAGCGACTGAAAATCTGCCGCAATTTTAACAACTGTTTCCAGCGATAATCGCACACCCCTTTGAGCAGCGAAGGAAGCTGCACGCAAACCTAGGCCCCCATCTTCAGAGATGGCATAACCACCAATAACACCTATTTCATTTCTATATCGCTCTAGCCCTTTAGCAATTGGCACTCTGCGGCTTCGCCGAAACCTAGATTCGCGCGTTTGCTCGTCAATACGATGCCACGTCAACTGCATCACATAGTCGACCGCACGAGCCGCTTTAGATAATTGCAGCATTAAAATATCAGCATTTTCAATCGACATACTGACGGCGACGGCATCCTGCTCGGTCAAGAGCAATTGATCTCTTGTCCGTCTCGTCACTCCATGTAAAGCATCGCGAGTAGAAGCAATCAGCGCTTCAGATTCTGCTAACCGATCTAACGCAACCGGAACAAATTCACTAATGGCAATCGCTCGCAATGCTGTTATGTCCCGAAGTCCACCCCTAGATTCCTTGAGATCCGGTTCTAACAGAAAAGCCATCTCCCCAAAAATATTTGTGCGATCTTCGATGGCAGCCTTCAGCATCACAAGATAATCCTCAATATGTTTGCGCCATTGCTTTACCGCATCCCCACCAACAGCATCATTCAAATCTTGCCTACCTGCTAGGTGGCGGATATCTAGAAGACCTAACGCAACTTTTATATCTCCCCGCGCTACTTGCTTGGTCTCTTTGCGGGTTCTTACAGAGTAATCAATCTGTTTACCTTCGCTCCAGAGTGGATTGAGCATCGCCTTGACGAAGATCGAAAGTTTCTCTTCGTTTAGCCCAGTATGAATGAAAATGATATCGAGATCTGACCCAGGTGAAAGTTCACCACGTCCAAAACCACCGACCGCAGCAAGAGCAATCTCTTCCTCAGAGATATTTGAAACGCGCAGAGCGCCACGAAAGAGTTCTGCAAGTAATTCATCGCTTGCATTGGATCTTTCGCGGCGCTCTCTCGTACCCATAAGGGTTAGCCTAACTATTTAACTTATTAAATAGCGTCTACCCCACGCTCGCCTGTACGAACTCGGACAATATGGTCTACCGGAACTGACCAAACCTTTCCGTCTCCAATCGCTCCAGTTGAAGCTGCCTTGACGATCACGTCAATAACCTTGTCGGCATCGGCAGAGTCAACGACGACTTCTAACCGGATTTTAGGAATTAGATCGATGGTGTACTCCGCGCCACGATATACCTCTGTATGTCCACGAGTACGTCCAAAGCCCATAGCTTCCGAGACTGTCATGCCGGTGATACCAAAGGCATTGAGTGCATTCTTGACATCATCCAACTTAAATGGCTTGATGATTGCAGTAATGAGTTTCATGTTTGCCCCTTTGGTTACTTAGTTGAAGTGAAGTTAGAGAGAAAGCGGGAACCATCGCTAAACGATGCGGTCTCGTATGCAGTTTCTGCATGCTGAGAAAGATCGAGGCCAGCGACTTCGTCCTCTTCAGAGATGCGCAACCCAACTGTCTTCTCAATAGCGAGAGCCAGGATGTAAGTCACGATGAAGGAATAGGCGACAACTGCTCCAACTGCAATAAGTTGATGACCCATAAGAGTCCATCCACCTTTGTAGAACAAGCCGTTTGCGCCATTGACCATAGCGGTACCGAAGAGTCCGATTAGCAGAGCTCCCAAGATACCTCCGACGAGGTGAACACCTACGACATCAAGAGCATCATCAAACTTGAAGATATTCTTGAGCGCCGTTGCCAAACAGCAAACTATGCCGGCAGCAAAGCCGATCACAATTGACCCCATGGGACTAACGAATCCGCAGGCAGGTGTGATTGCGACTAGTCCCGCTACGGCTCCAGATGCAGCTCCAAGGGTGGTGGAGTGACCATCACGAAGTTTCTCAGTCAAGATCCAACCAATAAGTGCTGCGCCAGTTGCGGTATTGGTGTTTACGAAGGCATAAGCAGACAAGGTGTTGGCTGATAGCGCTGACCCGGCGTTAAATCCAAACCAACCAAACCACAACAACCCTGCTCCAAGGAGAACATAAGGAACATTGTGAGGACGCATACGTTCCTTCGGCCATCCTCTACGTTTTCCAACTACAAGAATTACGGCTAGGGCTGCTGCGCCCGCATTTGCATGCACAACTGTTCCGCCCGCAAAATCTTCAGCCCCCTTCTTCGCCAACCAGCCAACTGGTGAGAAAACCCAGTGAGCGACTGGCGCGTAAACGAGAATCAACCAGAGTGAAGAGAATGCAACCCAACTTCCGAACTTGAGTCGATCTGCAGTTCCACCGGTAATCAGAGCTGGAGTAATAATTGCGAACATCAATTGGAAGGCAACGAAGACCATAGGCGGAATCGACAACGATAAGCCAGTTGGTTGCATCCAAATATGGTTCAGACCAAAATTCTGAAGGTTTCCGATGAAACCGTTAGTACCTTGAAACGCTAGTGAATAAACACCAGTAATCCAGAGAATTGAAACCATACCCATGGTGACAAAGTTCTGAGCCAACATTCCAAGAACATTCTTGCCTCGAACCATGCCACCATAAAAGAAGGCGAGTCCGGGAGTCATAAGAAGTACGAGTGCAGATGATGCCAAAATCCAAGCAGTATCTGCATGGTTGGTTGCATCGGTGGTTGTAGCGGCGGCAGACACCATAGTGCCCATTAGTAAATGCATAGATTTCTCCGTTTTATTTTAAAAAGGTGAGGAGATCTCAACATTGAGAGGCTCGAAGAAAGTGGACCGACACTGGCACGCACTTTTAACTCTTACGAACGGCAGAAATTTAACACGAGATTTCGTTGTTGGCTACTCCAACAGGCTAGAAATATAGATCGAAGCCTCGAAGGTGGAAAAATCTTCGGCCCGCTCCCCCGTCCCCACAAATTTGATCGGGAGCCTAGTCTCGCGCTCTATCGCCAGCGCAATGCCACCTTTGGCAGATCCATCCATCTTGGTCAGGACCAGGCCCGTGACTCCTACCGCCTCGAGAAAACTCCTTGCCTGCACAATCCCGTTTTGGCCTGTTGTCGCATCTACAACCAACAGAACTTCATCGATTGGAGAGCTCTTCTCGAGGACTCTTCGAATCTTAGAGAGTTCGTCCATCAGATTGGACTTGGTGTGTAAGCGTCCAGCCGTATCAATAATTAAATAATCAACCTTCTCACGAATCGCCAATGTCGCCGCATCAAAGACAACCGATGCCGGATCTCCTTGAAATTTACCCGCTACTACCTCAACGCCAATTTTTTCACCCCAGGTCTGCAGCTGTTCAATAGCTGCAGCTCGAAAAGTATCTGCAGCCGCGACGACGACCGAGTTACCGGATTGTTTAATCAAACTCATTAATTTTGCAACGGAGGTTGTTTTACCAGTGCCATTTACCCCAACCACCATGACTGTAGTGGGACGTCCCTGTGCTCGCGCGAGTGAGCGGTCAACACTAGTTAATGCCGATTCCAATGCATGCGTTAGCGCAACCTCACAATCTTCTACCTTTTCACGACGAGCGATCTCAATCAATTCATCGCAAAGGGTGGCGCCCAAATCAGCCTCAATCAAAGTTGTTCGTAGCTCATCCCAATCTGCATCCGATGTCGAACCGCCACGGAGTTTTGCAAGAATTTTTGAGAATAAAGCCATAATGTAGCTCTCTTACGAGACGGATTCAGATTCGCGCAAACGTTGCGAAATGACTTCCGATACTCCGTCGCCGCGCATCGTCACACCATAAAGCGCATCTGCTATCTCCATTGTGCGCTTCTGGTGAGTAATAATGATTAATTGAGATTTTTCACGTAGCTCTTCGAAAACCCCCAAGAGTCGACTCAAATTGGTGTCATCAAGGGCGGCCTCAACTTCGTCCATGACATAGAACGGACTTGGACGTGCTTTGAATATCGCCACAAGCATGGCAACAGCTACCAACGAACGTTCTCCGCCAGAGAGCAAGGAGAGTCGCTTAATGCGCTTACCTGGTGGCCGCGCTTCGACATCCACGCCAGTTGTCATCATGTTGCTCGGATCGGTCAATATTAACTTTCCGTCACCACCCGGGAACAATCGAGCAAATATTTGTTCGAACTCGCGAGCAGTATCAAAATAAGCATCACTAAAGATCTGAACTACTTTGTCATCAACTTCTTTTATGATGTCCAACAGATCCTTCTTGGTCTTCTTAAGATCTTCCAACTGTTCGGCAAGATAAAGAAGGCGTTCTTCAAGAGCCGAGTATTCTTCGAGAGCCAACGGGTTGATTTTACCCAACATTGCTAAGCCACGTTCTGCCTGAATCAATCGCTTCTCTTGCTGATCGCGGCGATAAGGAATCAAATCACCTGGAACAAAGGTTCCATTCTCATCTTCAACAAAGGTCGGTACATCATTATTTGGACCGTATTCGGTTAACAGCGTATTAACATCCACGCCTAGCTCTTCAATAGCGCGATTTTCAAGCTGTTCAATCCGCAAACGTTGTTCGGCGCGAACAATTTCATCGCGGTGAACACTCGAAGTGAGCTGGTCTAGTTCTGCAGAGAGCTCACGAATTTTCCCGCGGACTGCAAGTGTTTCGCCTTCGCGTTCGGTGCGGCGACTCTCAAGACGTTCACGTTCGGTCAGCGCCTTAGAAATCGTCACTTCAATTTGAATAAGTGTTTCGTAGGCAAGATCAGCTATTTGTTGCGCACTCTTCGCAGCAACGGCGCGTTGTTCCAACCGGCCCACAGCCTTGACGGCGCTCTCGCGCTCTGCTTGTGCAGCAATTTCTAGCGCGCGGGCACGATCTGCAACAGCGGTAATTCGCTCTTCCATAGTTCGAAGTTCCAGTCGAGCTTCTACTTCCGTAGAGCGAGCCGCAGAAACTTTAGACCGCAAATCTTCTAAATGAGTTAAATCTGGCTCTACTGGAACTTGATGAGATTGGAACTGGGAAGCGGCTGCATCCAAATCTCTCTCATCAGAACTTCGTTGGGCAGTGGCAGCATCCAGGGAGGTGTTCAATCGATCAAGCTCTGCTTGCGCGCTCTTAACATTCTGACCTGCGACCGCCATCTGTTCTGCCAGACCAGAAATCTTCGCATCCGATTCATTCAGGCCAGCAAGTGCCACATCGTGTGCCCTCTGAGCGGCTTGGGCATTTGCTTGCGCCTGAGAAAGTTCGAACTTCAATGAATCACATGTAGCAACTATCGCATTGAGTTCTAGTCGCGTACGTTCGATGAGCGCGGAAATTTCAATTGCGCTATTTGATCCTACTGAACCCCCACGGACACGATTTCGACTGATCAAGTCCCCGTCTTGAGTAACCGCAATCAATTGTGGATATTGTGCGATAGCTCTTTGCGCCTCTTCAACATCCCGCACGGCAATAACGCCACCGAGCAAGGCTTCGATCATAGATTCAAGTCCGTCGGTTTTTATCAAAGATGATAAAGAATCAAATCCCTGAGGAATCGATTGATGTGTACCGAATTCTCCATCAACCACCAATAACTCGGACTGGCCCGCGGATTCTGATTTGAGCATAGCAACCGCTTTTACCGCCGAGTGTAAATCAGCAACAACTATCGAATCCGCTAATGAACCTAACGCAGCAGCCACTGCAGATTCCCAACCTGATGTAACGCTTATTAGTGAAGATAATCGGCCACGAGAACTTGCGCCACCACGACCAGAGAGAATGGCTTCTCCGCCATCGCGGTGCGTGAGGGATTCTTCAAGCGCAGTCAATCGGGCATTTAGTCCGGCACGGTCACGAGTTGCGCCCTGTTCTTTCTCGAGTAATTCTGCGCGTTTGGAATTCGCTTCGTTCAATTGCGCCAGCGCTTTTTCGTAACCTGCGTCTAGTTCTGGCTCAAAGCGATCAACTCCTGCGATTTCGGATTCAAGGGATGCAAATTCGGTCCGAAAGCTCTGGAGGCGAGCCAACGCTTCATCTCGTGCAGCGGTCAATCTCGATATTTCCCCGTTGGTCGCATCAATTCGAGCACGTAGGCCATTGATATGGCCCTCTTGCCGTGCCGTCCCTTCGCGAGCATCCGCAATTGCCCGCAATGCCGCAGAGACTTGATTCTCTTCAAGTGCGAGAGCGGCTTCTGCATTTCGCAACTGCTGAGTGATCTCTTCTAGTGTTGCTCGAGCTCTCACGCCTTGACTTTTAAGTGCTAATTCCTCATTTCGCAAGACGCCTGCTTCGGCATCCATGCTTTCTGGATCTCGCCCGCTCGCACGTGCCTCATCGCGTTCCTCCGATAAGAATCGCGCGCGCTCTGAAGAGAGCGACTGAATTCCACGAAACTTTTCTCGTTGAGCAGTCAGGCGATAAAAGTTCTCTTGTGCATGTACTAGAAGTGGATTTTCAACAAGTGAAATTGCTTCAATCTCTTCTTCACGACTTCTAGCTTCCGTAAGCGCAGCTTCAACTTGATCCCGGCGAGCACGCAAAGTCGTTTCATCAGCAATTTCTGCTGCGAACGATGATTTGAGTTGGATTAAATCATCAGCAAGAAGCCGTAACCGTGAATCGCGAACATCAGATTGAATAGTCGATGCCTTACGAGCGACTTCTGCTTGTTTGCCCAACGGCTTTAATTGACGCCGCAGCTCGACCGTAAGGTCTTGAATACGTGCAAGGTTTGCTTGCATCGAATCAAGTTTGCGAAGAGCTTTCTCTTTGCGCTTACGATGCTTCAGAACTCCAGCGGCTTCTTCGATAAATGCGCGACGCTCTTCTGGGTTTGCCAAAAGAATCGCATCAAGCTGACCTTGACCTACAATCACATGCATTTCTCGACCAATACCGCTATCGCTCAACAATTCTTGAATATCGAGTAACCGTGTCGTCTCACCATTAAGTTGATATTCGCTAGTTCCGTTGCGGAACAAAATACGAGTAATAGTCACTTCTGAAAATTCAATGGGTAGGACATTGTCCGAATTGTCGATGGTGACGGAAACTTCCGCACGGCCCAGTGGGGCACGACCAGTAGTACCTGCGAAAATAACATCTTCCATCTTGCCGCCGCGAAGAGATTTTGCCCCTTGTTCACCCATCACCCATGACAAGGCATCGACTACATTGGATTTACCGGATCCATTTGGACCCACCACGCAGGTGATGCCACGCTCAAATAGCAGGGTCGTTGAAGAGGCGAAGGACTTGAATCCCTTGAGATTTACACTCTTCAAATACACGGGGAAAACCTATCTCTAACGGAGGCCGCATCCGCCCATTTCAGCAATCCGCCACCTTCAACCAGTGCTTGAGACATTTAAGGCTTCCATCCCGTTGTTAAAGGGGAATTAAGATTTTCGCTCCTGCAGAATTTCTAGCGCAATCTTTGCGGCAATTTGTTCGGCTTCACGCTTACTCTTGCCTGAGCCAATATCGAAACGCTCACCAGAGAGAATTGCGACTGCAGTGAAAGATTTATCATGATCAGGCCCGGACTCAGAAATTTCATATACAGGTGGCATCAGCCCCAGTGCTGATGCCAACTCCTGAAGAGCGGTTTTTCCATCGATTCCAGCGCCTTGAGCATTCGCGCTCTCGATCATGGGTCCAAACCATTCCATCACCTTTTGGTGGGTGAGGGTTAAACCTTTTTCTAGATAGATCGCGCCAACAAGTGCTTCAAAAGAATCGGCAAGAATGGAATTTTTCTCGCGACCACCAGAACTTTCTTCGCCTTTTCCAATGCGCACAAATTCGCCTAGGTGTAACTCTCTGGCAATTTGCGCTAGCGCCTTGGTATTAACTACGCCAGACCGCAACGGAGATAGGCGACTTTCATCTAATTCAGGAAATTTTTCATAGAGAACTTCGGTGATGATTAAACCTATGACACTATCCCCAAGAAATTCCAGGCGTTCGTTGGTTGGTAAACCACCAGATTCATACGCATATGAACGATGAGTCAGGGCAAGTTCAAGCAAATCGGCAGATACCGAAATGCCTAAGCGATCGGTAAGGCCAGCGAACAGATCAGACCTCGATAACCTGACGGCGGTTATATGTTCCGCACGTAGGACATGCCGTGTGCTGAAGCTTTGGTTGTTGGCATTGTGAACAGAGTGAAGTTGCGGCAGGAGTTGTCTTCCAAGAACTACGACGTGAACGTGTGCGCGAACGCGACATCTTTCGCTTTGGGACTGGCATAGTTTTTTACTCCTTGTTGACGATCTTATTGACACTCTTGCTCTGTACGGGACTATTAGAGGACCGTAGGAGGAAAAGTATCCCCCATAGAGCCAAAATAGTAAAAACGAGGGTTATCAAGAGTTTGGACCTTGCCAGCCATCCAATTGCGCCCAGCGGATATCCCCAACCAGGTGTTCATGGCCATCAGGCAGGTCAATCCATTTGAGGCCACATCCGGGGCACAACCCTTCGCAATCTTCTTTGCACAACGGGTTAATTGGGAGGTTCAAGATAAGAGCATCTCGAATCGGGCCATCTAAATCGATGAAATCTCCCTCCATCGCGAGGAGTTCATCCTCATCCTCAACGACTATTTCTTTGCCTTTTGGTTTTTGGCGATGATCAACTTCATAGTAAAAAAGCTCCTGGAACTCCTCTTGCACAAAGAAAGTGAGAGGTTCTAGACAGCGCGTGCACTCTCCTACAGCTTCACCGGAAACCGTAGCCGTAGCTAAAACTCCTTGAGCGACTGCTTCTAAACGTAGATCCACATCAATCGGAGCATCCCCTGGAATTGCCAGAAGGTCAACCCCTATCGGACCATGATCTTCAAAGGTGAGTTCGTACTCCCGCATCTCCCCGGCTCGCCTAGGCAATTCATGGCAATTAAAGAGAAAGGGTGATTTTTCTGCAGCAGTACTCATCATATTGATTTACTCAGATAGCTCGGAAAGTACTTGGTTGCCATCTGCACCTTGAAGTTTTTCGCGCCCACGGTTTACAACATCCAAGGTCTTATTTAAAACTACTTCTAGTGTGGCCAGTCGTGAATCAATATATGTCTCGATCTCTTCTCTCTGCGCTCGAGCGTCATCTTCGACTTCTCTCAATATTCGCTTTGCTTCAGCTCGTGCGGCGGTAACAATTTCGGTCTGTTCAACCATCCGTGAAACTTCTTCGCGCGCATGGCCAATGAGCGAATCAGCACTACTGCGTGCCTCTTCCAAGATTTGCTCTCTAGTATTGATTATTTCTTGAGCGGCCGAGAGATCTTTGGGAAATGAACTCCGCACGGCATCAAGCACTTCTAGCAATTCACCTCGATGAACAACGCAGCTGGCCGATAGAGGAACACCTCGTGCCTCTTCCACCATTAAGATTGCACTTTCTACGCGCTCGACTACTTCCATTATTTACCTCCGTTGACGAGCGCTAAACGTGCTCGCAATCTCTCTACAAGTGGTTCTGGGATGTAATTAGAAACGTCTCCGCCATAGTTTGCGATCTCTTTAACCAAAGACGAGGAGAGGAAAGAATGTGCAGGTGCGGTTGACATAAAGAGCGTCTCGACCCCCTTTAACTGAAGATTAATCTGAGACATTTGAAGTTCGTAGTCAAAATCTGTGACAGCGCGAAGCCCCTTGATGATGATCGAAATCTTGTTTCTCTCGCAATAATCAACCAGCAACCCAGACCACGAATCAACTCTGACATTGGGAAACTTGGCAGTCACTTCGGCAATCATCGAAATTCTCTCTTCGACGGTGAATAGAGTGGTTTTAGTTTTATTCACCAGCACTGCAATAACTACCTCATCGAACATTCCACTGGCTCGCGCGATGATATCTAGGTGTCCAAAAGTAATGGGATCGAACGATCCTGGGCATACAACTCGTTTCACGGTAAAACGCTAGCAGAGTAGTTGCCGTAGAAGATACTCCCTTGCCCATATGAGCGTACTTTCAACTCTTCCATGGTGGGTGGCCAAGCAAAGGGCAATTTCTTGGTCTTTCGTTCAATAGCAATTACTCCCCTTGGTTGTAAGAGTTTTCGCTCCACAATAATTTTTAGTAGCTCTTCGATATCCGAATTACCAAGTTCGTAAGGTGGGTCCATGAAAATAATGTCATAGGCTCCCTGCATGCCAGCATGATCCGACTCTAGAAAGCGAGCTGCCTTACTGTGGAAAACTCGAAATTTTCCAGATGGCTTCTTGATTAACTCAAAATTCTCAATCGCTAATTGTGAAATATCAGATTCAGATTCAACGGCGTGCACAAGTTTTGCACCTCGTGAAAGCGCTTCCACACCGACTGCTCCGCTACCAGCAAAGAGATCAAGAAAGTAAAGATCTTGGAGCGAAGAAAATTCTGACTCCAAGGATGAGAACAGACCTTCGCGGGCGCGATCTGATGTTGGGCGGGTCCGTATATCTGTGGGCGAGATCAGGGTCTTCCCCTTCGCAGAGCCTGCGATGATCCGCATAATTTACCCCTTATCCATGTAAGTACTTGCTTCTTCCTGTCGAAGAGCCTGCACCGCTCTGGCCAATTCTGGCATCTTTTCAAGGTGTGGATCCAACGAAATTATTCCGATCGCGACTGTGCGCGCTTTTTCGATCAGCGGTTCATCACGCAATACTTTTAACAATCTGAGGTGCGAACGAACTCCCGATTGCGCTTTGCCCAACACGTCGCCTTCGCTACGTTGGTCTAGATCAATTCTCGAAAGTTCAAAGCCATCTAGCGTTCCAGCAACTGCGTTGAGCCTTTCCATTGCAAGTGAGTCCTCGGCGACTGCAGAGACCAAAAGGCATAATCCAGGGACGTTTCCTCTGCCAACTCGACCACGTAATTGATGCAACTGTGAAACACCAAATCGATCTCCATCCATAATCACCATCATGGAGGCATTCGGGACATCTACACCAACTTCGATAACTGTCGTCGCGACCAAGACATCTATTTCGCCTTGGGCAAAGGCAGACATAGTTGCCTCTTTAAGTTCGATGCTCTGGCGACCATGCAATGGTGCAATTTTCAATCCTTTTAGTGGACCAGTAGCCAAGCGTGGTGCCAACTCTTCTACTGAGGTCATGGGCACCTTGGTCTCTGCATCCGCTGCTGCATCTAACAGTTTGGCTATTTCGCGATCCTGATCCGTCATTCCTTCAGGCTCAGATTCCCCTTCTGTAATACGCGGAGCCACAATGTAGGCCTGATGCCCCTTTGCAACTTCCTCTTTGATTCGCTGCCAGGCACGGTCTAAAAAGTGCGGCTTCTCCAGAACCGGAACGACATGTGTTGAAATGGGAATTCTGCCCGAAGGAAGTTGGCGGAGCGTAGAAATTTCCAGGTCCCCAAAGATTGTCATTGCGACGGTTCGTGGAATCGGGGTTGCCGTCATCACTAATACATGCGGTGGTACCTTCGCCTTGCTTCGCAGAGCATCACGTTGTTCCACACCAAAACGATGTTGCTCATCAACAACGACCAATCCCAAATCTTTAAACTCCACCCCCGTGTTTAATAAGGCATGTGTGCCAATGACGATGCCAGCATCACCGGAAGCAATTTTTGCAAGCGCTTCACGTTTTGCACTAGCTGACATAGAACCAGTTAATAAAACAACCTGAGTACCATCAGTTGAACCATCCAAGGTCCCGGCTTCTGCCAATGGTCCTAAAAGTTTTACAATAGTTTTGTAATGCTGTTGGGCTAAGACTTCAGTTGGAGCCAGCAATACAGACTGACCTCCAGAATCCACCACCGTCAACATCGCCCGCAACGCAACTACTGTCTTTCCAGAGCCAACTTCGCCCTGCAGTAAACGGTGCATGGGATAAGACGCTTGCATGTCTAGTTCGATCTCTTTACTTACTTCACGCTGTCCATCGGTCAGCGTGAATGGCAATAGCGATTCCAACTTTGACACCAAGCCATCTGGAAGAATTCTGCGAGAGATGGCGCTATGAGTTCGATATTCGGCTCGACGTTGCGCTAATAGCAATTGCAAAAGTAGCGCCTCATCAAATGTAAGTCGCTCTCGAGCGAGCGCAGCGGCATCCAGGGAGGTTGGTTGATGAATTTCTCGGATAGCACGTGTGTAATCCGGATATCCAAGATCTTTAAGCAACTCTTTCGTCATGTGCTCTGGAAGCTCTTCAAGCCCATCAAGAACTATCTCAACGCATTGCGCCACTTTCCACGAAGGTAACTTTGAAGCGGATGGGTAAACCGGCAAAAACTTCCCAGCAAAGCCGGCGACGGCTTCATCAACATCGTTGCCATCAGGGATTAATTGGTAATCGGGGTGTGAGAGTTGGCGCTTTCCGTTGAAGGATCCGATCTTGCCCGCAAACATTCCGGTCCGGCCAACCCGTAACTCTTTTTCGCGCCACGGCTGATTAAAAAAAGTTAACCACAACTTTGCAGAGCCGTCGGTGACCACAACTTCCAAGATCGTCCGCCCCGATGCGCGGCGTAGATTAACGGCAGATATCTCGGCCAATACAGTCGCTTCTTCTCCCTCAGGTAGTTCTGCTAGTTCTGCGATGTCAGAGAGTTCTCCTCTGACTACATAGCGCCGGGGGTAATGTCGGAGCAGGTCTCCAACGCTCTCCATACCGAAGGCTTTCCCCAGAGCGTTAGCCGTGCGGTCCCCAAGCTCCTTCTTCAGCGGGGTCTCTAGCGTGGACATGTGAGCATTCTGCCAACAGGAGGGCCCTGGATTAGCGTTTTAAGCCTGTGGGGCGGTAATCTTCCCCACTCGAACACTTATAGGTCGTATCTGAATTTCTCAGTACCCGTGAATCAAAGGAGTCATCGTGGCATCAAACTGCGATATCTGTGGCAAAGGCCCCAGCTTTGGCAATAATGTCTCGCACTCCATGCGTAAGACCCGCCGCCGCTGGAATCCAAATATCCAACGCGTGCGCACTCTGGTAGCTGGTGCAACCAAGCGTCAGAACGTCTGCTCCTCCTGCCTTAAGGCTGGAAAAGTCACCCGCTAACTAGGGATTTTTTCACCGGCTTCTTCGCGCTCTTATCTATAGTTCTTATATGCCTCCTCTGATATACGCGCATCGCGGTGCCTCTTTTGATTTTCCCGAAATGTCCATGGCGGCTTATCAAGCAGCTGTTGACCAAGGAGCCGATGGCTTTGAATGTGATCTGCGCTTAACCAAAGATGGGGTCATGGTCTGCTGGCATGACGCCGACATGGCTCGAATCGCGAATTCAAAGAAGGTAATTTCGCAAAGTACGTACTCTGAAATAAACGCTATCTATCCAATAGTCACCTTAGAAGAACTCCTTACTTTGGCGCTTAAACACAAAAAGAATCTCGCTCTGGAAACCAAACACCCAGTACCCAAGGGTGGCTTAATAGAGAATCAGTTGCTTGCACATTTGGATTCACATAAATCAGAGATTGCAGCACAAGAGATACACATTGCGATCATGTCATTCTCGTGGCGAGCAGTATGGCGAATCCGGCGTCAGGGATGGGATTCGGTTTATCTTACAGGGCACTCATTTCTCGCAAGGTTTAGCCCGGGCAACGCTCTTGGTCCTTGGATTAAAATCCTCGATGGAATTCGGCCAAAAAAGAATCAAAAGATTTTTGTTTGGACCGTCAATGAGCCAGAAGAGGCGCTCTTATGTCTTCGCAGAAATGTAGATGTCATCATTACCGATAAACCAGCTCTCATTCGATCTACTCTGGAAAGTGCGTAAAACCCCTATGGACTGCCGGAGAACCATTAATACGCACTCCCTTACCTAAGACCACTCGACCGATCTCAATAGCCTGTCTAGGGAAAGGTAGGTGCGGAGAGATTGTTGCTAGAAAAATATGATCTTCTCCCCCGTCAAAATCGATCTCTTCTTCGGTCGTAATTTCTATCCCTAAGCCAGAGGCACGAGAAATATGCCAGAGTTCTGAAATCAAACTATCGCTGATATCGCACATTGCTGATACGCCGGCTAACGCGAAATCCTGCGCGGCAACATAGTTAACCGTTGGGCGGCGATGCTCGCTCGTTCGTTCGTCTTTAATCCCTGCCTT
>TBL_comb48_EPIDRAFT_1000719_pt1 | contig 25793 bp, 31 predicted proteins | sample TroBogEpilimnion_37_FD_10681 | JGI IMG/M metagenome (IMG submission 10681) | reverse complement strand
TCCGCCCCAGATAGCCCTGGAAATTTAGGCATGTTCAACTTCAAAAGTTGTAACAATTGGGTGTGAGCGAATGGTTATTGGAAACTCTTCAAGGTATAACCTTGTCGCATCTTTTAAGTTGGAAACGGCCTCTTGGTATGTATCACCCTGCGTTGTAGTTCCTGTTTCAGGGTTTAGAGCAATATAACCACCTTCCTCAGCCTCAGTAATAATGGCAGTCAGTAACATGAATATCTCCCTATTTCGGTAATTACCGTAGATGGGAATTGTAAGCCTGAAGTGAGCTAATGGCTAGAGTAATAGTGGTTTGATGTAAAACCAATATAAACTTTAAAGTCTCGGATTAACAGGAATCCAGGCTCGCCAAATATCAATATAAATCAACAATTTAAACCGAAAAAACGAGCCTGTGTAATAAACTGTGTAATTGAGGATTTTGTATCATTATGATACAAGTTGCGGAGTGGGGCGGTTTTCGTTCTGATTGAAATGAATGATTCATATCAATTTACGTAATCAAGTATTGAAAACAATAGAAATAATTAAAAGAAAGTTAGCTAAGCTCAGAGCTCATCAAACTTAACTTGAATTTGATTAACCCAATCAGATCTTAATGAAAGCTATTAAAGCGTGTGGCTAATACGATATGTATCGTGCTATTTAGGTATATCTCCTACATCAAGGTAAACAACTATTAAACCAGAAATCAACCGCACGATTGATCATTAGCCCTTGATTAGCTGAGACTGACATAATCCCTTAGTGAGCCAGTTCAGCCAGGTCGACAAGCACAACATCCTTTTTAAAAAGCAGCGCTTCTGTTGATAGCTTTTCATGCAATGGCATCAAACTGTCTTCGACTACAGAAATGGCGTGTTTCATCAATAGCTCGTTAATAAGAGCGCTTTTCAGGTTTCATCTGTCAAGTTCACGCCTCAATAGATTGATTCCTGGTTGTAATTTTAAGTAATACCAATGGATCTGAGATCTAGGGGGCTAGTTCACTGTGATCTAGGGGGCTAGTTCACTAGTTCATTTCAATCAAATTCATTTCTAGTGATTAACCCTAATAGAAAATTTCTATATTACTGTATATTATATGTATATATTGAATTTGATATATAAGATCAACTGTAAAACACATCATTAAATCAAATGAATCCTTCTAAACATTTTGACATTTTGATCATTGGTGGCGGCTCGGCTGGCATTGGAATGGCTGCAAGCTTGCTCAAACGCAAAAGTTCTTTAGACATTGGCATCATTGAGCCATCTATCAGTCACTTCTATCAACCTGCTTGGACTTTGGTTGGTGGTGGAGCTTTTGATATCCTAAAAACTAAAAGAAGTACTCACAGTGTTATTCCTAAACAATGCGAGTGGATTCATGACAAAGTTAAAGAGTTTCGCTCCGATGAAAATACAGTTGTTACTCAAAATGGCGAGTCAGTTAGTTATGATTATTTGGTTGTAGCCGTTGGTCTTCAAACCAAATGGAATGCAATTGAAGGATTGTCAGAAACTTTAGGTAAAAATGGTGTCACTTCAAACTATAGTTTCGATTTTGCGCCATACACATGGGAGCTTGTAAAAAATTTAAAAAATGGACGAGCAATCTTTACCCAAGCTCCAATGCCAATCAAGTGTCCAGGTGCACCGCAAAAGGCAATGTATTTGGCTTGTTATGAATGGCTTACCCAAGGTAGGTTAAAAAATATCGAGGTGGAATTTCACAATGCTGGACCAAGCTTGTTTGGGGTTGCTGCCTTTGTTCCATCACTTATGGAGTACGTCAAAAAATACAATATCAATTTGAATTTTTCAAGTAATTTGGTTCGTATCGATGGGCTCGCAAAGAAGGCTTGGTTCAATGTTAAAGATTCTAATGGCGAGACGACACTGATTGAAAAATCTTTTGATTTACTTCATGTATGCCCCGTGCAAGGACCTCATGATTGCTTGATTGGGAGTGATTTGGCTAATGCAGAGGGATGGGTTGAGGTTGATCAAGTTACCATGCAACACACACGTTTCAAAAATGTATTTGCCGTTGGTGATTGTTGTTCAACTCCAAATTCAAAAACCGCAGCAGCAGCACGTAAACAGATTGTCATTGCTAGTGATAATTTGATCAGCTTAATCCAAGGTGAATCGCTTATTTCTAAATACGATGGCTATGGTTCGTGTCCATTAACGGTTGAGAACGGTCGCATAGTGTTAGCTGAATTTGGCTATGGTGGGAAATTAATGCCAACCTTTCCTTGGTTGATTAATCCATTAAAAGCGACGCGCATGGCTTGGTTTTTGAAAAAAACGCTACTACCCATCATTTATTGGCATGGTATGTTAAAAGGGCGTGAATGGTTTACTAAGACCATAGAAAACTAATGATGTTCATTTCATCGGATATCGTCGTTCCCCTCTTAGGTCTTTTTGTCGGCTTTGTCATGTCGCTCACCGGTGCTGGTGGTGGGATCTTATCTGTGCCACTGCTTGTTTTTGGTGCCGGATTGTCTGTTTCGCAGGCAGCGCCTGTAGGTCTACTTTCAGTTGCTGTTTCTGCTGGACTTGGTGCAGCCCTTGCGTTCAATGAAAAGTTATTGCGTTATAAAGCTGCAGCATTAATAGCTTTAGCTGGCCTATGTTTATCTCCAATTGGACTTTATCTGGCCCAAAGAATTCCTAACGCTCCATTATTGATTTTATTTGCTGTTGTGCTTTTTTGGGTTAGTGCAAGAATGATGCATCAAATTCTTCGGCCCCAATCTGTCAATGCTTCACATATTAAATTTGTACCTTGCAAATTGGATGTTGTCAAAGGGCGTCTTATCTGGACAATTCCTTGTGCGCGTTCACTTGCAATGACTGGAGTTCTTGCCGGTTTTTTGTCTGGTCTTTTGGGGGTTGGGGGTGGCTTTATTATTGTGCCCGCACTTAAGAAGTACACCGATTTGGCAATGTCATCCATTGTTGCGACCTCAATGGGGGTCTTAGCTTTGATCTCAACGGGTGGAGTTATCACTTCGTATTATCAAAATAATCTAGATTTTGATGTTGCTTATCCTTATACGACTGGCTCTGTATTGGGATTGTTGTTGGGTCGAGTTGTTGCTAGACGTTTTCAACCTCATCATATTCAAATGATATTTTCAGTATTCACTTTATGTGTTTCCTGTTCTCTTTTAATAAAGGGATTGAATGAGTTGTCATTGATTTAATCTTTGCTTATGGAATAAATGGAGTCGACATTGAAGAAATTTAGCGATCAAATTGGATTTTTAAAGAAAGCACCAGAAAATTTTTTACCTTCAAGCTTTAATCTTGAGGTTTCTCGAAGTGGGCTTGATGATCAAAAGAGAAGCTTTTTAAGAAATAGTTTTTTGTCTGCTATGACTCTTGGTGTCGGTGCTGTTTCATTTGACACGTCCGCTCAGTCCTTGGATGGTGATCCGGCGATTCTCAATAAGCAGCCTTGGCAGACGTCTTTAGGTAACAATGTTGCTTCGAGGCCATATGGGATTCCCTCAAAGTATGAGGCTAACTTACAGCGACGTGAATCACCAGGGTTAACCAGTGTATCCGCTGCATCCGTGGCGTTTACGCCCCTACAAGGTCTTTTTGGCATGATAACCCCTAACGGGCTTCATTTTGAACGACATCACCAAGGATGGGTCGATGTAGATCCTAACCAACATCGTTTAATGATCAATGGTCTGGTGAAATCACCTCGTGTGTTCACCATGGATGATCTAATGCGCTTGCCCAGTATTTCGCGTATCCATTTCATCGAGTGTGGAGCCAACACTGGATTGGAATGGGGAAATGTAGCTGTTCCTACCGTTCAGTATACGCATGGAATGCTTTCATGCTGCGAATATACGGGTGTTCGATTATCGTTACTTTTGGATATGTGTGGCATAGACTTAAAGAAAGCAAAGTTCATTTTGGCTGAGGGAGGCGATGGCTCGGGAATGACTCGAACAATTGGTATTGACAATGCTTTACACGATGCAATTGTGGCCTGGGGAATGAATGGCGAAATGCTTCGACCAGAAAATGGCTATCCACTCCGTCTGGTTGTCCCTGGTGTTCAAGGTGTCAGTTGGGTCAAATGGCTTCGCCGAATTGAAGTAGGAGATGCTCCATACGCAACAAAGGATGAGGCTGTTCACTACATTGATTTGATGCCAAACGGACTTCACCGCCAGTACACATCTATACAGGAATGCAAAAGCGTGATTACAACTCCCTCAGGCGGGCAGCAGTTGTTATCTAAGGGTTTTTATAACGTCAGTGGCTTGGCTTGGTCTGGGCGAGGCAGGATCAAACAAGTAGACGTTTCCTTTGATGGAGGAAGGAGCTGGAAGACTGCACGACTTGAGTCGCCAGTTCTATCCAAGGCATTGACTCGGTTTAATATTGACTGGATCTGGGATGGTTCAGAAACAATTTTTCAGTCTAGAGCTATTGATGAAACTGGATATGTACAACCTTCCATTCGAATGCTCAGAGAAGTGCGGGGCACACGCTCCATCTATCACAATAATGCTATTCAGTCCTGGCGTGTCGAAGTAAATGGTGAGGTTCAAAATGTTCAAATTGGTTAATCAGCATATGAAATCACTGTTTGTCTTTACGTTCTTGTTCGCAGTCATATTTGGCGTATTCGCGCAAGAATATGCGAGTTCATTTCAAGGTATTTCTCGATTTGCAACTCCAGCTGAGGTAAAAGCTTGGGATATTGACGTGCGTCCCGATTTCAAGGGTCTTCCCAAGGGTTCCGGCAGCGTTGAAAAAGGTCAAGAAATTTGGGAAGGGCGATGTGCTTCTTGTCACGGCACATTTGGAGAATCCAATTCAGTCTTTACACCAATTGTGGGTGGAGTTACTTCCAAAGACATTGAGATTGGTAGAGTGGCTTCACTCACTGATCCCAAACAGCCTCAGCGCACAACCTTCATGAAGGTGGCAACCATATCATCTTTGTATGACTACATATATCGCGCAATGCCCTGGAACGCTCCACGCTCGATGAGCGCTGATGATACTTTTGCCGTGCTTGCCTATTTGTTGAATTTGGTGGAAATTGTCCCCGATGATTTTACTTTGAGTGATCAAAATATAGCGGAAATACAAAAAAAGATGCCGAATCGAAATGGCATGACTCAAGATCATGGACTATGGCGGTTGAATGATAAGCCGGATGTTCATGCAAAAGCCTGTATGAACAACTGTGCACAAGAGGTAAAAGTAACTTCTTTTCTACCTGATTACGCAAGAAACGCTCATGGAAATTTGCAGGATCAAAATAGAATCTTTGGTCCTTATAGAGGGGTAGACACTACAAATGGATCACCTAAATCAATTCCTACGTCAATTGCATCTTCAGTTGTAGCAGAAAAAAATCAGGATCCATCTGTTTTGTTTAGATCCAATACGTGTGCTGCATGTCACGCTCAAAATACAAAGATAGTTGGTCCGTCACTTGAAAGTATCAAGTCAAAGTATGCAACTCAAGCCAATGCAATCGATACATTGTCAGCAAAAGTCAAAAATGGAGGAAGTGGAGTATGGGGACAAATTCCTATGCCTGCAAATAATTTGCCGGATGCAGATATTAAAAAAATTGTTACTTGGATTTTAACCGGTCATTGATTTATTAAGGAGTAGGAATGATGAATGCAACTAGAAGACAAGCTATTAAGAATGCTTCTATTATCGGTTTGATGTTGAGCGCAGGCCTCATCACTCAAGCACAAGCCGATGAATGGAATAAAGCCGCTTTTGCTGCAAAAAGTATGGAGGATGTTTTCAAGTCTCTTGGAAGTGGATTGCCTGAAAAGAGCGATCGAATTAAGCTCAATGCTTCAGATATTGCAGAAAATGGCGCTGTGGTCCCTGTAGGTATTGAAACTGACTTAAATGCCCAAAAAATTGCAATTTTGGTGGAAAAAAATCCTAGTACTTTGGCAGCTCAATTTGATTTCCCAGCTGGCGCAATGCCTTTTGTAACTACACGTGTCAAGTTAGGTCAAACATCAAATGTTCATGCATTGGTTCAGTCCGATGGAAAGTGGTTCATTGCGACAAAAGAAATCAAGGTCACTTTAGGTGGTTGTGGCGGTTAATTTTTAAATATCAGGAGTAAAAAATGTCAGATCCAATGAGAATTAGAGCTATTGAAAAGGATGGTTTGGTTGATGTAAAGGTTTTAATGAAACACGACATGGAGTCGGGTTTTAGAAAAGATGCGTCTGGTAATTTAGTGCCTGCTTGGCACATAACCAGTCTAAATGCCAAGGTAGGTGATAAGGTTGTTTTTTCCGCCGAATTTGGTCCTGCTGTATCTAAAGATCCCTTTTTGAATTTTAGATTTAAAGGTGCTTTAAAGGGTGACAAAATTATTGTCAATTGGATTGATAACCACGGGGATACTCGATTGGACCAGTCGACAATTGCTTAATTCAAAAAATGTTGACCAATCAGGAGTTTCTCATGCTTAAGCTCGTTTCATTTGCAGCGACAGTTTTAATATTTTCTGCATCATCAATTGCCAACGCTCAATCTGCGGCTGATGACATTGCAAAATATAGAGAAATGTTAGCGGACGGTAATCCTTCTGAACTGTACGAAGGAGCGGGAGAGGAGCTTTGGTCAAAACCCGCTGGCCCTAAAGCGAAAAGTTTGGAGACTTGTGATTTAGGTCTTGGTCCGGGTGTTGTTGATGGAGCATTTGCTCAGCTGCCGCGATATTTCAAAGATACAGATCGAGTTCAAGATTTAGATTCTAGGTTGGTGACTTGTATGGTTGAAATTCAAGGTGTAGATCTGAATTCAATCATGGCAGATGAGTTTGGTAAAGGCCATAAAAAAGACTTAGAGGCTATTGTGGCTTATGTTGTGACACATTCGAAGGGAATGAAAATTAATCCACCAATGAGTCATCCAAAAGAAAAAGCATTTTATGCTCTAGGCCAAAAGGCTTTTTTTTACAGAGGAGGGCCAATGGACTTTGCGTGTGCAACTTGTCACGGATCGGATGACAAACGAATTCGAATGCAAGATCTGGCAAATATTTCTGCTGGTGGGGGAGCTCAATTGGCTTGGGGAACATGGCCCGCATATCGTGTTTCAAGTGGCGAGTTTTGGACCATGCAACGACGGCTTGCTGATTGTTTTCGGCAACAGCGATTCCCAGCACCTAAATTTACGTCAGATGTCACGATTGCATTGTCAGTTTATATGGCAGCAAATGCAAAAGGTGGCATTGTTCAGACCCCAGGCTTAAAGCGTTAATCTATTTAGGAAATAACATGAAAAGTCTTTATATAAAAATTACGATTACTCTTATTGGGGTTGCTTCATTTCAGATATCAAAAGCACAAGATTCAGATTTAAAAAAAATGATGAACTCAAGTTTTGTGAGCGTCGGAATAGCAAGTTTAGATCGATTGGTTCAAGACGAAAATCAACTGGCTTGTTCTTCACTTAAGAACGGTCAACTCAATATTGATTCAAAATTGCAGAGCCGAATTGAAAAAAATAACCTTAAGAGCATTGTTTACCCTTCCGATGGGAATTATTTTGGTAAATGGAGTGAAGGTGAAAAGATTGCCCAAAGTGGTAAAGGTGCAACCTGGTCAGATAAAAATGAAGATGTTAATGGCGGTAGTTGCTACAACTGTCATCAGTTGGATAAAAAAGAAATTGCCTACGGAAATATTGGACCCTCTTTGTACAATTATGGCAAGCTCAGAGGAAATTCTGAAGCAGTTGTTAAATACACTTGGGCAAAACTCTATAACGCAAAAGCCTTTAATGCATGTTCTGCAATGCCGCGCTTTGGTCACTTTAAGCTTTTAACCGAAAATCAAATTCGTGATTTGATGGCCTTATTGTTGGACCCACAGTCGCCAGTAAATCAATGACGAAAGAGTGAAATGCAAAGACGTGAATTTCTAAATACTTTGGCGGTAGCTAGTGCTGGTGGGCTGGCACTTCATGCAAACTTTGCAAAGGCTGCAGCTTCAGCGAGTGATTTCTATGACGCTCCTAAATTTGGCAATGTTCATTTACTACATTTTACGGACTGCCATGCTCAACTTAATCCGATTTATTTTCGAGAGCCCAATGTCAATCTGGGAGTTGGACCCTTGCGAGGTCAAACTCCACACTTGGTTGGAGAGCAATTGCTTAAAGCAAACGGTATCAAAGAGGGTTCTCAACAAGCGCACGCATTTACGTATTTAAATTTTGAAAAGGCAGCTAGAACTTACGGAAAAGTAGGAGGCTTTGCCCATTTAAGCTCATTGATTCAAAGAGTTAAAGCCAATCGACCGGGTGCATTACTTTTAGATGGAGGAGACACCTGGCAAGGGTCTGCCACTTCCCTTTGGACCAATGGGCAAGACATGGTTGATGCAACCCTATTATTAGGCGTCGATATCATGACGTCTCACTGGGAGATGACGCTTGGTGCAAACCGTGTTCAAGAAATCGTCAATAAGGACTTTAAAGATAAGATATCCTTTCTAGCTCAAAATATTCGGACTGCAGATTTCGGTGATTTGGTTTTTGAACCGTATCAAATTCGTTCAATGAATGGTGTACCAGTCGCAATTATTGGTCAATCGTTTCCTTACACTCCAATTGCAAATCCACGTTATATGGTGCCTGACTGGACTTTTGGTATCCAAGAAGAAAGCATGCAAAAAACCGTTGATGAAGTTAGGGCAAAAGGCGCGCAAGTCATTGTTGTCCTATCTCACAACGGTATGGATGTTGATCTCAAAATGGCCAGTCGAGTTACCGGTATTGATGCAATTTTAGGTGGGCATACGCATGATGGCGTACCGACTCCCGTAAAGGTTAAAAATCTTAGTGGTACCACCTTGGTTACCAATGCTGGATCTAATTCAAAGTATTTGGGTGTACTTGATTTTGATGTGAAGGGTGGAAAAGTTGAGAATTTTCAATATCGTTTGATGCCGGTTTTTGCTAACTTAATTAAGCCTGATTTGAAGATGACGGAGTTGATTTCAAAAATTAGAAAACCATTCGAGGCCAAGTTGTCGGAAAAGCTGGCTGTCACAGAAGGTTTATTGTATCGCCGAGGCAATTTCAATGGTAGCTTTGATCAACTCATCTTAGATGGATTGATGCAAATGAAAAATGCTGAGATTGCATTCTCTCCAGGTTTCCGCTGGGGAACAAGTTTGCTGAGTGGTGATGCGATAACCATGGAGAATTTAATGGATCAAACTGCAATCACGTATCCATATACAACAGTAACCGATATGTCTGGTGAAACCATTAAAAATGTGCTTGAGGATGTAGCTGATAACTTGTTCAATCCAGATCCCTATTATCAACAAGGTGGAGATATGGTGAGAGTTGGTGGATTGAAGTACAGCATTGATCCTGAGGCTCCAAGTGGTCAGCGTATTTCAAATATGCGTCTGGGCAATAAGCTCATTGAATCTAAAAAGTTGTACAAAGTCGCAGGATGGGCGCCGGTTTCAGAAGATGCAAAAAACCTGGGAGGAGAGCCCATATGGGATGTTATTGCATCTTATTTAAGAAGTATAAAAACTGTTGATATCAAGTCGTTAAATATGCCAGATATCAAGGGTTTTAAAAATAACCCAGGTTATGCTGAAATCTGAAATTTTTAAAAAAATATTAATATTTTTGTTTACCCTTGTAGGATGTGAGCACTTTATTTGGGCGCAAAGCTTGCCAATGCAAGTGCAAGAAGTGGCACCCAATACTTATTATGTTCAAGGATTTTCTGCTGTCGCATCAAAAGAGAATAAAAACTTTATTTCTAATGCTGGTTTTGTTGTGACGAGCGAGGGTGTTGTTGTGATTGACGCATTGGGATCACCGTACTTGGCAAATTTATTGATTGATGAAATTAAAAAAATTACACCTTTGCCAATCAAGTTTGTTTTCTTAACGCATTATCATGCTGACCACATATATGGACTACAGGCATTTAAAGAAATTGGTGTACAAGTAATTGCCCAAGAAAGAGGTCTGGATTATATTTACTCAGATACTGCGAAGTTACGACTTCAATCATCCCAACAGACCTTGGATCCTTGGATCAACGCACAGACAACTATCGTTCATGCCGATCAATGGTTCAAAGATGAGAAAACGATTAATTTAGGTGACACTGAGTTCCACCTTATCCATGTTGGACCAGCCCATACACCAGAGGATACGGTAGTCTTTATTCCTAAAACTGGTGTTTTATTTGCTGGGGACCTTGTTTTCAGTGGTCGTATACCTTATGTTGGAAACGCAGACAGTGCGGGTTGGATTGCGTCATTGGATAAACTTTTAAAGCTGCCAGTGAAAAAAATTATTCCAGGTCATGGTAGTTATGCGATAAATGCGAATCAAGATATGCTATTCACTCGAAATTACTTAATCTATTTGCGTTCCGCCATGCGTGATGCTGCTATTAATTTAGATTCATTTGACGAAGTCTATGAGAAAACCGATTGGAGTGAATATTCGGGGGTAAAACTTTTTAAACAAGCCAATCGCATGAATGCATACAATATATATTTATCCATTCAAAATGAATGAAACGCTTGATTTTTTTAATACAAACTTCGGTTTTTTATATTACTGTACATCCATATAAAAAAAACAGTTGCTGCAATAAAAATTAACCCGAGGCCTGCATTCTGTTGTGAATTTTGGGTATAAACGTTGCAAAGTCTCTCATTGCTCTGTAGATAAAATTCACCTATCCAAGTCATCATAGAGAGAAAATACCCTAAAAAGAATAACTGCATGACCAAAGTTGATTTGGTAAAAGCGACTCTAATATTAATTCCACATAATATCAAAGAAAAATTTTTTGCAACATCATATTGCCAAAAAATTACTGCTCTGTCTATTGAAATAGGTAACATCCAATATGCCAAAACAACCTGCGTGAAAATAAAACTACTTAGTCCATATGAATTTAATCTATTCAATTTATCAAAGATTAATTTGTTTGGAACTTTTAACAAAATACCTGTAAGGGTCAGCAATGGTATCTGAACATCCATTTGTATCATCATGTCATTGATGATAAAAGCTCTGAAAGGTGGTAATGATAGAGATATTGCTAGTATTAAACTAATTCCTGAAAGGTGGTTTCTTTGAATACCTTTCATATCAAAGCAAATTGGTTAAAGTTGAAAATAAATCATCTACATCCTCTAAGCTAGTAATTTTTATCAATTTACTTTGCGGACTTATTAGGTGTAATGATGCATTGTGATCCAAATCATTGAAAGGTGGAACTTTGATCACATAAATTCCAAATTGATCCAATAATAAATTTAAGTCATTTGGATTTTGAAGCGTAAAAATATTCCATATAGTTTGATTTGCATCGACTTGCTTCGAGTATTTTCTGATTGCTTCTGCATCGTCGTGCTCTGGATCAAAACTTATTGATATCAATCTAACTTTGTCTTCTAATTTCTTTGATATGATTTTTCCTTGTAGTCCATCAAATATAGTTGTTTGAGATGTACAAATTGTTTTACACGATGTGTAGAAAAAATTCAGTAAAACAAAGCGATTATCTTTTTTGATGGAATCACTTAGATATACTTTTTGCCCGTTTTCATTTTGTAAAAGCAGGTTTGGTATTGATTCTGGATGTCGATCAATTTGATGGCGTCTATAACCTTCAGTGGTAAACGACTTTCCAAAATCTGTAGCAAGTCCAAGTATGAGAAATCCAATCACCAGCGTTATCGCTGAGCAAATAAACGTTGAGCTTAAATGTTTAACTTCCAGATTTGATTTCGTCAACATTTTTATAAGGTTCTTGTCTGGACTTTGTTGACTCTCTTTGTTTTTTTACCAAATCTCCCGTAACCGCTTGCTCATTGTTGGTCCAGTCGGATCTTATGTAGGTAAGCACTGCTGCAATTTCATCGTCAGAGAGTGCATTCCATGCGGGCATTACTCCCTTGTAACTAATACCCCTGACTTCAATTTGACCTTGAATACCGTGCAACAAAATATTTGCGAGAATAGCTTGGTCACCCTTGACCCACTCGGATTGAGCCAATGGAGGGAAAACACCTGGTAAACCGAGTCCATTTGCTTGATGGCAAGCTGCACATTTCCCAATAAAGATTTGTTTTCCATCTATTGAGTTAGTTCCGCTCAATTCTACTTTCGGTTCCAGTAACGAGAGCGTTCTTTGATCACCAAAATTTGTCAATTCACCGCTTGGAGTGATTACTATATAAAAAGCGCCCCACATGAACATAGCACCCAGCATTAAAATGACGATCCATGGAAGGGGGCGCATGCCTTCGCCAGGATCGTTTTTTTCGCGCTTTATCTGCTCACTATATATTGTTGCTGGCTTTTCTTTTAACATTTTTTTATCCATTAATTACTATCCCTCTTTTCCCTAATATCTGAATTTAAAGCAGGGTATGTGTGATTGAGCGATTGGAGGTATTGAACTAAATATATGGCTTCAGGTTTGGCGATGATCACGTGACCATCTTGAATAACCCCTGCGGGTAAGTTAACCACTTCTTCTCCTTCTTTAGCCAGTCCAACTCTGTTCTCGAACAAAAATGGGTAGGCCGGCATAATTGAACCAGGCGTATACGCTCTTGGTTGGTATAAATGTCCAAGATGCCAGTCTTTACTTGGTTGTCGTGCGCCAATGTTGAATAAATCAGGTCCAGTTCTCATGGTGCCCAACAGATGCGGGGTATCGTATTTGTAGTCCCCAGCAATAGAAGCTCTGCCCCATCCACGCTTTTGATCGGGACCTTGAGCAGGGTCGCGTGGTTGTTGCGAGTGACAGTAAACGCAACCGTTGGCTATGTATACTTGCCGGCCTGCCAATTGTTCTTTGCTGTATGGCTTTAAGCCCTCTGGTGCCTGCACATCTTCTAACAATAAATAAGGAAGCACTACCAATAAACCTGTCGCAAATGCAAGAATGACCATCGCACCTACGATGATGCGCAATTCATCCATTTCCCAAAAACTTTTGTTTTTAAACATTTTTACCCTCAAATTGTGACCAAATTTTATTTGTTAAGGAGCTTCCGATCAAAGTTGCTCCAAGTCGCTTGGGGCCAAATTTCCATCCCATAGCAAAAAAATGGAATGCAAAAATAAAGTGTCCGATTGTCATTAAAGCACCACCAATTGATCTTGCTTCTAGGTAGGGTAGTGTTATTGCTACGCTTTTCATAAAGGGCTCATCTGGATTAAGCATTGCTAAGCCTTGTAACCATCCACCAATCGAAAGCCAAACAAAATAAACTAAAAAACCAATAAATACGAGCCAAAAATGAAGTGATATCAAATTTGGATAAGGCCATTCCCAATTCATAACTCTAGGCATTATGAAATAAATTGCTCCAAACATGACCATAGAAAAGAATCCATAAAGCCCAAGATGAGCATGAGCAACAGTAAAGTGTGTGAAGTGTGTAATGGTATTTACAGAACGCAATGCTTCAACTGATCCTTGAATTGATGCAGCTGTATAAAGCATTGTTCCCAACACGATAAATCTAAGGGTCGGTGAATGAACAAGCGCTTTAAAATTACCTAAAACTGTCATGTGTAAATTAACAGTAACTGCAAATACAGGAATAATCATCATCACGCTTTGTACGATCGACATTGTTATTAGCCAAGAGGGCACTGGCCCTCCTATTAGGTGATGGCCACCGACTTGGCTATAAAAAAACGCCAGGCTCCAAAATCCTAGGAGAGATAAGTTGTACGAATAAATTGGTTTGCCAAGAATTTTGGGTATTAGATAGTAAGCTGAAGCTAAACCAATTGGAGTAAACCACAACCCTAGTACGTTATGTCCAAACCACCAATTCATGGTTGCTTGTTCTACACCAAAATGTAAATATGGAATATTTGCAATCAAAAATAGCACCGGAAACCACAATAATCCAGCTGCGATATACCAAACTGATACATAGAGATGTTTGACCTTGCGTTTCAAAAGCGTTAACCAAAGGGGTAAACCGACCAAGCCACCACCAATTACAAGCAATACATCAATTTGCCACGGAAACTCAAGCCACTCAAGTCCATCAGAATAGCCAAGTGCTATTGAGACAGCCCCCAAAAAAACACCTAAAGTCCAGAGCGCTCCGCCGGCTATTGCATACTTCACACCAACCAGGTGAGTTTTTAGTAGCCTTGGGATAAGCCACAATGACACCCCAATTCCAGCAAGGGAGCACCAACCATAAGCTACCAAATTGAGGTGAATCGGTCGAATTCTTCCAAAGGTAAGCCAATCATATTGAGTTAACCAGTCAGGTTCGTGAAGCTTGATTGAAGAAATTAGACCTGCGACTGAGGCAAACAATAGCCATATCACTGCCAGGGTCAAACATATTCCAACAACCAAGGACGTAGATTGATCAGCCTCAGCTCTGGCCCTTAAGTCGTCTTTGATCAATTCTTCGCTTAAGGGGATATCCCCTGTTACAGTTTCTTGTAATTCTCTCAATTGTGCAATTGTCGCTGCAGGATCATCGACCAAACCAACTTCATTCTCATTAAAGATGGTTAAGGCAGCACCAGCACTGTCTCCAAACATTCCCATCGACATAGACCAAATGTAGAGAAAAAGTGCAATTAGAGAAAGTATAAAAGTTGCTAAAAGTAATGTGGCTGTAAAGTCCATTTAATATCCGTTTATAAATACTTAGTCATTAAAAAAATTTGTCGAAAAATCTAATGTTTTCAAATCAAAACCCACGTTTAGCGATGCTTCTAAAATTTGAGGAATTGGCATGACACCCGCTTGAGATAAAGCCCACATTGTGGTTGAGCGCATGCCAGAGCGGCAGAAAGCCAAAACTGGGGTGGGTAGTGTTTGTAATAGTTCACCAAAGGCTTTCCCATCTTCATGTCGAACTTTGCCAGTTTCTGCAGGTAGATAATGAGCTTGTATACCGAATTGGTTGGCAACCTTTTCGATTTCTTCGAAATTGGGTTGATCAGGCCCTTCGCCATCTGGGCGGTTGCAAATGATCGCTTTGAAGCCAGCATTTGCAATGGCTTTTATATCTGACACCATGATTTGAGGGCTGATTGAAAGGTGAGATGTAAGAGCTTTGATATCCATACTTTATCCTGTCGAGTGGTTCAAGATCCATTAAATTTTGCTTTGCGGGGCTCGTGGAAAAATCGATCCATTAATTCAAAACAGACCATCCCTACCAGCATTGCTAAGACAAAATACAAAGCTTTAGGTTGACCATCTGCCATAGAGACCAAAGCAGGACCAGGACAAAATCCCGCCAAGCCCCAGCCTGCGCCAAATATAAGACTGCCAATTAAGAGTTTTCTGTCAATCGCAGTGCTCGTTGGAAAGCGCAAGATACCTCCAAAGAATGTGGAGGTTCTTTTTTTTGCGACTGTGAATGCAATGAAGCCAACGATGATGGCACCTCCCATCACCAAAGCCAATGAAGGGTCCCAAGCTCCGTATAAATCTAAAAAGCCAATTACTTTTCCTGGGTCCGTCATACCGGAGAGCATGAGGCCTGTGCCAAACAGCAGGCCTGCGGTGAATTCAAAAACTCGGTGAAGGTGATTTTTTTTTAACATTTGAATGCCTCAGATATTGGCGACATGGCGCATGACAAATGTCATCACAAACCCAGCGCCCATGAAGGACAGGGTGGCGACCAATGAGCGTGGCGATAATCGAGAGAGGCCGCAAACGCCGTGCCCACTCGTGCAACCAGAGGCATATCGGGTTCCAATTCCAACCAATAAACCAGCCAAAATTACAATTATTTCACTGGCATCAATTCGGGGTGCTGTGACGTACTCTGTTGGTACCACAGCATGAAACACAGCGGGGGCAGACAAGAGTCCAATCAAAAAGGCAGCACGCCATGAGGTGTCCCCGATTTTTGGGGGTATTAAGCCACCCAAGATGCCGCTGATTCCTAATATGCGGCCATTTAACAAGATGAAAATGGCAGAAGCCATTCCTAGAATGATGCCTCCCGTTAGGGAGGTCAAAGGGGTGAAATGCAGCCAGTCTATGTTCATGTATTGTCTCCCGCGTGAGGACCGCAAAATTGATCAAATAAAACTTGCATCACAGCTAGAGCTTGTTCGCTGGCAATTCGGTAATAAATGCTCTTGCCCTCTCTTCGAGTGGTTACCAATTCTTCCTCGCGCAATACCGTGAGCTGTTGCGAAAGGGTGGGTTGGACAATCTCGGTGATTTCTTCCAATTCACCCACGCGCTTTTCGCCTTGAGAAAGCTGGCACAAAAGCATCAGTCGATCTTGGTTTGAGAGCACTTTCATCAGCCTGCATGCTTTTGCTGCTGAGGATTGCATTTTTTCGAGATCAAAGCCGGTCGTGTCCATAGATAGTTTTAAAGGCTGTTAATTTTGAATACAAAAAATTATATTGACAAACATAATATTTGTCAATATATTATATTAACTTTAATTAAATAGGAGCTTTTGATGAGCACGGCAACAGTGAACCCTCAGGTACATGGTATTTTTGATCCGGCAACATGGACAATCACCTATGTGGTTTTTGAAAAACCAGGTTCTCTTTGCGCCATCGTTGATTCGGTGTTGGACTATGACCCTAAGTCTGGCCGGACAAGTCACAAGTCGGCTGATAAGGTCATTGACTTTGTAAAGAGCAACAATTTGAAGGTCGAATGGATTTTAGAAACACATGCCCACGCCGACCATCTAAGTGCTGCGCCTTATCTAAAGCAGCAACTTGGTGGTAAAACCGCGATTGGGGATCACATTAGCGGCGTGCAAAAAGTGTTCAAAGGCATATTTAACATGGAAGCAAGTTTCAAGTTGGATGGCTCGCAGTTCGATCATTTATTCGCTGATGGTGATTTTATTGAGTTAGGTGCTTTGACTGGCCAAACCATGTTTGTGCCAGGTCACACTCCTGCTTGCGTGGCTTACAAATTTGGTGATGCGCTGTTTGTGGGAGACACCATGTTCATGCCAGATGTAGGTACTGCGAGATGCGATTTTCCGGGTGGCAACGCAAAAACCTTGTTTCAATCTGTTCGCAAGATTCTTAGCTTGCCCCCAGAGACTCGCTTGTTTATGTGTCACGACTACCCGCCTAATGGTCGATCAGTTAATTTTGAGACCACCGTTGCTGAGCAAAAAGCCAAGAATATTCATGTGCACGATGGCGTCAGCGAGGATCAGTTTGTTGAAATGCGCACCAAACGCGATGCGACTTTGGAGATGCCTGTGCTCATTTTGCCAGCGGTGCAAATCAATATTCGAGCCGGTGAATTTCCTCCAAAGGAAGACAACGGTATCGCTTATGCCAAAATTCCATTGAATGCGTTGTGATCATGACTGGATTTTCCTACCCCCAAGATATGTGGAACAAACGCTTTTCCACGCCTGACTACGTTTTCGGTGAACAGCCAAATGCTTTTTTGGTATCGCAATCCGCGCGCCTAGGGCATGGACATGCATTGGCATTGGCCGATGGCGAGGGTCGAAATAGTGTTTGGTTGGCGCAGCAAGGTTTTACCGTAGACGCATTTGATTTTTCAGCAGTTGCCATTGAAAAGGCAAAAAATTTGGCTGAGAAGCAAAAAGTGAATGTCAATTTCAATTGCAATGCTTGGCAAGATTTTGATTGGAAAACTTCACATTACGATTTAATCGCTGGAATTTTTTTTCAATTTGCAACGCCTGATGAACGAGCAGAGTTATTCGAAAAAATCAAGAAAAGCTTAAGGTCTGGCGGTGTGTTGTTGATTCAGGGCTATGGAAAAAATCAGCTAAAGTTTAAAACTGGTGGTCCTGATAGGCTTGAACACTTGTATGACGAGGAATTGCTTCGTCAAGCCTTTTCAGATTTCGATGTGCTGGTTTGTGAAACCTATGAAACTACGTTACAAGAGGGTGTATGCCACAGTGGGATGTCAGCATTGATTGGATTTGTAGCACGAAAACCATGACCAATAGACAATATAGTCATTACTGGGCTGGAGATAATCCGCATAAAACTGAATTCAAATATGATTTTTATAAGGCAATTATGATTTGGTTTTATCAATCAAAAATATATTTATTTAACGACGATTTGAATAAAAAGGGGTCTTTATAAAAAAATTAGAATTTAAATTTTCGATAAATTTTACAACCAAGCTGAGCGAGACGATCTCCACTAGCGTAAATTCTCATATTCATATTACTACAAACGATAGTTAGTCGCTTGAGACTGTTTTCCCAAACTGATGAACCCAAAAAACGTTGACTGTGCAGCGTTTTTCGGGTTTCAGCGCTTAAGAAATCAACGGCTGGAGTACTTGATGTCTACACGGCGGTTCTTGGCCCAAGCATCTTCGTTGTGACTGAAGTCGACTGGTTTCTCTTTGCCAAAAGACACAGACTCAACGCTGGCTTCTGAAGCGCCCAAAAGCACGAGAGATTTCTTAACCGCATCGGCTCTTTTTTGACCCAAAGCCAAGTTGTACTCACGGCCACCGCGCTCGTCGGCATTGCCCTCTAATCTCACTTTGGCAGAGCTGTGAGTTGAGATGTATTTTGCGTGCGCAGTCACGATGACTTGGTCAGCAGGAGAAATCGTGTATTTGTTAAATTCGAAAAACACGCTCTTTCTGGACAAAGGAGAGGTAGGATCATCGAAAGGAGAAACCTCAACTTTGGCAACTGCTGAAGCAGCCTTGGGTAAATTGGCCGTGGAACTGACAGGTGTCTCTAAAGCCATTGGTGCTTGGGGAGCTTCAGGCTTGGTGCTTGAACAAGCGGCCAACACAACGAGACTTGACACAATCAACAGACTTTTAACTTGCATGATTTTTCCTTTTAGGGATGTAAACGTGAATTGCGAATTCATTGGGTATTAGTATACTTTTTTTATCTATCAAGAGCTCGCTGCTTCCATGATTTTGACTCAGTCGGCCAAGATGAATGGGTAGGACTCTTACGCTGTTATCATAGATTTCTTGGAGCGCCTAGCTACACACAAGAATCACCTGACCTACGAATTGTTACTGCATAACTGCAAACCCAGGACTTAACAATCCGTTACATAGTTTGTCCATCGTGTCTTGCTAATGTAGGGTAGCAATGATCGTTTTAACTGAAATCGTGCTGATGAAAGCTGAGACCAAGAGCGATGACGTAACCCAAATCTCAAGGGAATGTGTTATTCACTGTGTAATAACTGCTATAAAATGCTTAAATTTTAAGCATGTTGAAATGTAGGAAGTAGGGAAGTATTAACGCTAAAGTATATTTTGAGCCATGTAGTAATACTATGGCTCCCCGACCTTGACTCGAACCAGGGACCTGCTGAGTAATAGGAATCCAGGCTCGCCAAAAATCAATATAAATCAACAATTTAAACCGACAAAACGAGCCTGTGTAATAAACTGTGTAATTGAGGATTTTGTATCATAATGATACAAAATGAATAAGAGGATTGGTTTTATTCAATAAGCTCTTAAATAAATATTTCTCTTAAAAAATAAGCCTAAATTTTCATAAGTAGAATTTTTTTAATCCAAAAATATTTAAATTTTTACAAAAGAAAAATGTCACTCAAATATACGCGTACAGTTTTTTTTATTTATTTTTTTTGTTCTTATGTTTCTAGCATTTACTCTAAAGAATATTTCATCAGTGATTCATCTCAACTTTTGAAAATTCAGAGTGCTATAGCTGGCGATATTCTTATCTTTAAATCGGGTATTTGGGATAACGTTCATTTGAAAATTAACAAAGGTGGTGAAAAAAACTTCCCTATTATTTTTAAAGCTCAATCAGGCGGGGAGGTAGTTTTTACAGGTTCTTCTTTTATAGAAATTAATGCACCCAATATTATTATTGATGGTTTTTCGTTTAAAAATGGCTCAATCGATAGGGGAGCAGTCATTTCAATGAATTCAGAATTTGGAGTTTTGAAAAATACAGAAATCGTAGATTACAACCCAAAGCAGTTCGATCAAAAATATGTTTGGCTTCAATTTAATGGCTCAAATAACAAGGTAATGAATTCACTTTTTGAGGGTAAAACCAACAACGGTCCCGTCGTTTTGAATTCTGAAATAGGTAGTAAAAATAATTTTATTACTCGATCATATTTCAAAAATATTCCATTAAAAGAGCATTCAAATGGAAGAGAAATTATCAAAATTTTAGGCCCTGGACATGTTTATGAAAATTCTTCAGATGGTGCTTTTTTTAGTTTGAAGGAAAATTTATTTGAAAATGCAGATGGTGAGGGAGTAGAAATCATTTCAATTAAATCCAATCGGAATTTGATTCAAGAAAACACTTTTTTATCCTCTTCTGGAAGTTTAAATGTTCGTCGTGGTACTGATAACATTATTTCGAAAAACACCTTCCTATGTAATGCTAAATCTGGTGCACAAGGTATTAGGATGTCAGGCCAGAGAAATTTGATAGAAAAAAATTACATATCTAATTGCGAATATGGAATCGCTGTATCAAGTGGGGAATTTTGGGATCATCCATTGACTAACTTATATGATGTGAATGATCGAAACGGTTCAAAGCCTAATAAATCGAGATATCCACAAAATAAATTTGATGTCATTCGAGAAAATATCTTCGTTTTTAATTCTGGTCCAGATTTAGATATTGGTGAGAGAGAATATAAAAAGCACTGGCCAATTCATCAAAATGTTTTAATTCCAGAATCATGTGAATTTATAAAAAATATTTCATATCGTTCAAGAGGAGGCGTTGCAGTTGTAGGTGCTCAAGTTGATAATAGACCTCCTCTAGATCAATTTCATTTTGAGCCCAATACTTTTATCGATAATTTTCTATATGGAGGTAAAAATATCTTTCCATCAACCAATGGTCTTATTGAAATTGACTTCCCAATCAATTGGTCTGAGAGCCAAATTGAAAAGAATATGCAAATAATTTCATCGGATGATGTTGGTCCCGATTGGAAGAAGTAAGCAGTTTATTGATAAAACCTTTGAAATTTCGTATGCAATTTATCTATTTTAGATTTCAAAATTTTTATGGATTTTTAATTTGCTTAAGTTTTATTTTTTTTTAATACCTCATTAAATCGTTACCAATCAAAATCTGCCCATTGAATGATTTCGCTGCTTCTTCTTTGAAGCGTTGGTAGGTGTCATTCGCATCAGATGAGGGAAGTAAGTGACTAAAAATTAAAACTTTGATGCCTGATTTTTGAGCGATATGGGCAACTTGCTCAGGAGTCATATGTTCCTCAACCATGTGTCGTGTCCATGATTTTTTTTCATCCTCTGTTTTCATGTTCCATGTGCCATTTTTTTCTTGAAGCGCAACAACGTCCTCAACTTTACCAACTTCAGCAACAAGCACATCACATCCTGTGGCAAGTTTTTCAAGATTCGAACTTGGGCCAGTATCGCCAGAGAAAACAAAGCATTTATCCTTGGTATCGAATCTATATGAAAATGATTGGTGTTTCTTTGAAAATTCTGGTGAGAAATGATAATGATCGTTTTGTATAGCAGTGACCTTTACATTTTCATCCTTAAAAATAACGCCATCTTTTATATCGTTTCCTACAAAAACGTCCTCAAGTTTAATAGTCTTGCCCTCGGAGTCGCCTCTAATTTCAGCATCTACAGACATATATTGAATGGCACCTTTAACTGTAAGTGATGTTCCAATCGGTCCAAATACATTAATTGGTTTTCTTCTTGAATATTGCCATGAGGTGTCTAAAAATGGAGCCAATCCCGCCATGTGATCGTTATGAAGATGAGTGATGAAAATTTGATTGACTTTAGTGAAATTTATGCCGGCTTGGACAATTCTCCTAGTTAATCCATCTCCAGCGTCGATGATGTAGGGCTGTCCATTGACTATCAATGCTTGAGAGCTTTGAGCACGGTGAGCTCTTGGTAAGGGGCCACCAGCCGTCCCAAGGAGAATCAAAGTTGTTGGTGAAGTTTCAGGAAAAGTTGAAAATGATGCCAATAGAAGAAATATTGCAGTGATCTTTCTTTTAATTTTCATTTTTGCCTTTAGTTTTCAATTGGGTTAAAGTAAAACTTTTTTAAAAAGTAATTCTAAATAGTTAAATTGATTCAATTTATATTTTCATTTTATAGAAACGCATTGAAAAGGCATCGGGGTAAATATTAAATTTTGAAAAAATTCTGATTGAAAAGTAAGTTTTTGGGGATTCAATACATCTAATAGACATTATTAATGTTTTTCTACTTTTTGAGGACTTTATGAAAATTATTAAATTATTGTTGATCAGTGGATCCTTTTTACTTTGTACGTTAACTTCAAATGCTGCAATTCCAGAAGCACCAAATCCTAAAGATTTAGTGCAAATGAATTTTCAAGAACGTTTTGAAGCTACAAAGCAGTTACATGCTGAGTTGCTTAAGCTAACACCCGATGAGAGAAAAGCCTATCGTGAAAAGGTTCATCAAAAAATGGCTGCGTTAAGTCACGATGAACGAGAGTTAATTCGAATAAAAATGGATCTTCAGAATCAATTATTGACACATGAACAAAAGCACCTAGTTCGCGAAGAAAGGCGATCGTTTGTTAAAGCTTTGACTCCAGAGGAAAGACAAGAAATGAAAGCAAGAAGAGAAGCTTTGCTGAAAAATCTTACTACTGAAGAAAAGAAAGAATGGGAAAAAAGAGTAAGGATGTGATTCAGAATTGTTGATTTTGGAATAATTCATTGAACAATCCAATTTGGATTAATGATCAAGCTGAACTTGAAAATGCTCAGCGCGGTGAATTGCAGTCAATTTCAAAGATTGTTTCGCAACTATCTAGGCCGGCTTTCAATTTGGCCTATCAGATTCTTTTAAATATTGAAGATGCTGAGGACTGCGTCCAAGATTCTTTCTATCACTTATGGAAAAGCAAAAATAAATTTCAAGCAAAATCATCACTCAAAACTTATTTTTTAAGAATTGTAATTAACAGCTGTTACTCGATATTGTTAAAGAAAAATAAATTTTCTTTAATCGATATAGATCATGTCAACATTGATCAAAATCGCGAGTCTGAATTATTTGGCACATATAAGGATCGCAAAGATGTTTCACTAGATATTCATTCTGCGCTTAAGAAATTAAATCCCAAGCAAAGAATGGCTATCGTGCTGTGGTCTTATCATGATTTAACCGCACTTGAAATTGGTGTAGTTATGAGCATGAATAAAAATTCGGTTGATCAACTCTTATTTCGATCAAAAGTAATACTCAAAAACTATCTAGGGGATTGAAATGGAGGAATATGATAATTTTGCTGAAGAGAAATTTTTTTTTGAAGATGTCATTAAATCACTTCCTATTCCCGAATTTAGTTCTAGTTTTGAAGAAAAATTAATCAAAGATGCAGTTAAAACAACTCGGTCAAATTCAAAATTTTTCTTCATTGAGGTTTTAGTAAATTCATTCTCGCAATTTATTACTTTATGTCTAAAACCTAAGGTTTTGGTTTTCGAATTTTTATTGGTTTTTAGTATATCAATATATTTTCTCAGCCTATCCCCTCAAGATGATGTAATGGCTACTGATTTAATTAGTGAACTCTCACTCGCAACCATTTGAATCTGGATTTAATTATGTTGTTCATTTTTGAATTGCTGAATTTTCAATTTCTTAAATTTTTCTTTCTACTTATCGTTTTGCCATTCTTGATCTCATGTGGCCCTAGCAATCATCCTGATGCAGGAAGCGGAGCACTCCTTCCTAATCCAACTTTTGCAATTAAAGGTGATCTTTTAGTCACAACTGTACCTACAAATTTAGTTTTTCAAGTACAAGCTGCATCTGGTGATGGTACAAATACCTTAAATGCAACAAATTTATTTGACTGGGCAGAAACCGCTTACCCTCAATATTTTCCTCAACATCAGTTGAATCAAATTTATCAGAGTTACACCTATAGGTACTATCCAAGTACACAAAATTATCTTGGTCTTTCTAGTAATAATGTGTATATATTGGGTCCTATTTCAGGAGGAACACTAATGCTAGTAGGGGCACTTAGCGATTTCAATTGCAGTATTAATCCATCAAGTTGTTCAAATCTATCCAATAAAAGTTCGTCCACATCTGTCTCGACTTCGGGTGCCAGCGCCTTGAGTAATGGCTTTGATGGGAACGTTATTTTAGGTATTCCTGCCAAAACATCAGTTGGAGCAAGTGTTTTCACTCCTGATCAAAATGGAAATATATATTTAAGTTATGGAACTACAAGCCAAAAACCAAATCTCCAGTCCCCAACTTTTGCGCTTGTTGCAAGCCAACCTACTAATATTTATTTAACCAATTTACTTCCCGATACAACTTATTTTTATCAGCTATTTGTTCAATTGACAGGTAGTAAAGTTTTTGTATCAATGGGAGAGTATTCTTTTCATACAGCTCGGCCTCCTGGAAGTAGTTTTATCTTTGACATTCAAGGAGACTCACATCCCGAGCGTTTTAAAACTCAATTTGACCCCAACCTTTATTCAAGGACTTTAACAACAGCTAGCAACGATCATCCGGATTTTTATATGACCAGTGGCGATGATTTCAGTGTTGATACTTTGGACTCTAGCACTATTACTCAAGCCGAAGTTGCTGCTAGATATACACTGCAGCGTCCTTTTTTAGGTATTGTTGGTGCTTCATCTCCTGTTTTTCTGACCAATGGAAACCACGAGCAAGCAGCTAGATACCTATTAGATGGAACATCAAATAATGTTGCTGTGTGGGCTCAAAATGCTAGGAATCTTTATTACATTCAGCCATCTAGTGACTCATTTTATTCTGGTAACACAGAAGTAATTCCCTTCATCGGATTACTTAAAAACTATTTCTCTTGGACTTGGGGTGATGCTTTATTTTGTGTCATTGATCCTTATTGGGAATCCCCCGTACCAGTAGACAATGTATTTGGTGGTTCTGCTAAAAGAAGTAATATGTGGGATGTAACTCATGGAATCCAGCAATATCAATGGCTAAAAAGTACTCTTGAACAGAGTAAAGCAAAATATAAGTTTGTTTTTGCGCACCATATTATGGGGACTGGTCGCGGCGGTGTCGACATAGCAAATTTATGGGAATGGGGAGGCCAAGATAATACTGGAGCATACCTATTTACTCAAAATAGACAAGGCTGGGCAAATCCAATCCATAATTTATTGGTCAACAACAAGGTTACCATTTTCTTTCAAGGTCATGATCATATTTGGGTTCATCAAAATTTAGATGGAGTAACTTATCAGACCTTATCAGAGCCTGCAGATCCTTTTTACGCCTTGTATAACAGTGATGCTTATTTAATCGGTGAACGATTTCCCAATTCAGGTTATACCAGGGTAAGTGTATCGCCAGATCGTGTCAAAGTTGAATATGTAAGAACCTATTTGCAAGTTGATGAAGGGCCAGGAAAGCAGAGTGGTCAGCCAGTATTCAGTTATACCATTCAATGAAGCAACGGAAATGATCATGTTCGTAACAGTTACTTCGCAAAGATTCGTTTTAATTTTATGTTTGCTTTTTTTGGAAGGGTGTTCAAATAATTCGAGCCAGCAATCTTTTGTGGTTTTGCCAGATCCGGTTAATTCGATTGTGTCTATTGATACAGTCATATCGCATTCTCAAATTCCCAATTCAAGATTTAACATTAATCAAACTATCAATAATGCAACTTTAAATAACCGCGTTGATTCAGATTCTTTAATGAATTGGGCCGAAATGGCTT
>TBL_comb48_EPIDRAFT_1000717_pt1 | contig 25797 bp, 27 predicted proteins | sample TroBogEpilimnion_37_FD_10681 | JGI IMG/M metagenome (IMG submission 10681) | reverse complement strand
TCTTACGGTAAATCCAACCTGAAATGCCTGCTCCCATCATAAGCCATAAAAAAAAGAAGCAATAATAAACTCCGCAGCCTCCAGCAATCATAAGGGTGATGATGGCAAATGAAGCTTTCTTGCTTGTGAAGTCCCATTGCATTTTTTTGGTCATTGCATGGTATTTAAAAAAAAGAGGCTTGCAGGAACAGCCCCAGATGAGAATCATCGTCATCAGGGGTACCATATAGTAACCACATAAAAATATATGCTCATAACGTGTGTAATGATAAGGCATAAAAGTATAGATAATGCCTAAAGGAAAAGCAAAAAATCGTGAAATATGAAATTTACGTAAGGCAAAAGCGCAAGTCCATGCTACCAGAATAAAAGTAATAAAGTAAAATGTATTATAAATGAAGCTAGGCGATTGAGAAAAGAAACTGATGATTTTCATGAGGATTAAATGAGTGTAATCCGATATAGGAAAATCTCCCATATCCAAGGTTCCAGGAGCACCTAAGTAGGGTGAGAAGAGATCTGTAAAAGGTATCCATTGCTTCTGTGCTGCCATTTTTGCAATCGCTAAAAAAGAGAGTTCATCAGCATCGATGTAGCGCAATGGAATGTCAAAAGAAAACTCAGGTCCCCCAACACAATAAAAAAAGATCCAGGAAACTACAAGTGCGGTTAAGGAATAATAGAAAAAATCTAAGAATTTTTTATTTTTCCATAAAAAAATTTGTTTCATTCGTTTCATGCTAGGCTTCTTTTTCAAAAATTCGTTTTTTAGTCTATTTAGAAAAGTTCAAGGTTTCTCTTGTGTTTTATTTGATTTCAGAGGGTAGTATGCCAACGAATTGTCTCGATTTGTCATAGGAATAATACCTAACTCGAAACGCAATTGTTTTTCCAGTTCCTCTTCTGAGGATTGACTGTTTAACGCGTTATCGTCGTTCTTATACATATTTCGGTAAATCCAGATACCGTTAAATCCTGCATCTTGAATGGACTTCAAAGAGATGGGTTTTGTGCTTAATTTGTTATATTCTAAATCGGCGCTTCTTCCGTGCATAGAGCCAAAACTCCAGTACAAATTTTGAGCATGAATAAATCCACGCAGATGAGTATAACTTTTCTCTGGAAAGCTCGTATAAGGTAGCTGCAGAATCTTCGATTGAGGATATAAGGCTTCTATCTGATGGATGAAGGAAGCATCAGATTCATAATTCAATTTATTTTGAGATATCGACGGGTAAGGTGTTGTTTGATCATAAATACAAAAAACAAATAAACTTGTAAGAGTTATAATAGGTGCTTTTCTATTTAATTTCCCTTTTTGAAGCAGAGACTGTAGGAAAGAGCCGATGGCAACAATGACAAAAAAAGCAATAAAGATGCTGATACGATTATGCCATCTTATGCTGGGATCCACCAAAAGTGCAAACAGAACGCTGAATCCTCCCGTGGAAGCATATAAAATACCGATTACTGTCAGATTTCCTAGGCGACGAGGAAGATTCAATTGACTTTGCTTGAAAAGAAAAAATCCTAGTAAAAGAATAAAGCTTAAACCTGAAATGATGCCGAGAGAATCATCTAATCCTTCGCAACGAATAATAGGTCGATATTTCTTTTTCATGATAGAAAATATTTTGATGCGATGATTTGATTGAGGTAAGATCATATGTGATAATTTCAGCGCTGCCTGCTCTGATTCAGTATGATTTCTCTGAGCTACTTCAGGATTAGATCCATTTTCAATTCTATAATAGACATACGAGAAATTTCCTAAGAAAACAAAGCTTGCGCACATTCCGCAAGCAATGAGACTTGAGTAAAAATGATAACGACTCTTGCGATAAACCCAGGCTGAGATGCCTGCTCCTACCATCAGCCATAAAAAGAAGAAGCAATAATCAATACCGCAACCTCCTGCAATCATAAGTGTCATAATTGCAAATAAAGCTTTCTTGCTTGTAAAGTCCCATTGCATTTTTTTCTTAAGTTTATGGTACTTAAAAAAAAGGGGCTTGTGGGAGCAAGTCCCAATGAGAAGAAGGGTCATCAGAGGTAGCATATAATAGCCACATAAAAATAGCTGTGCATAGCGATGAAAATGGTAAGGCATGAAAGCGTAAATGATGCCTAAAGGAAAAGCAAAAAATCGAGAAATACGAAATTTACGTAAAGTAAAAGCCGAAGTCCAGGCTACCAAAATAAAAGTAATCAAATAAAATGTATTATAAATGAACGCAGGCGATTGAGAAAAAAAACTGATGATTTTCATGAGGATTAAATGAGCGTAATCTGTCAGAGGGAAATCTCCCATGTCTAAGCTTCCAGGAGCGCCTAAGTAGGGTGAGAAAAGATTTGTAAAAGGAATCCATTGTTTCTGCGCTACCATTTTTGCAATTGCTAAAAAAGAGAGCTCATCAGCATCCGTGTAACGCAATGGAATATCAAAAGAAAACTTAGTTCCTGCTACGCAAAGGAAAAATATCCAGCAAACTAGAAGTGCTGTTGCCGAATAAATGAAAAAATCTAAAAATTTTTTATTTTTTAATGAAAAAAACTGTTTCATAACGTCTCACGAAATTTTATATTTTTTTTAACCATGTATGACATTTATTTCTCTCGTTTTTTTAGAATTTAAGGGATAGTAGGTTAAGGAACCATCTTCATTTGTCATGGGATCAATGCCTAATTCAAAACACAATTGTTTGTCAAGTTCCTCTTCCGAAGGCTGAAATTTTAACGCATCGTGTTGATGCTCATACATACGTCGGTAAATCCAGATACCATCAAATCCTGCATCTTGAATGGATTTTAAAGAGATAGGTTTTGTGCTTAATCTTTTATACTCTAAATCAGCGCTTCTTCCGCGCATAGAGCCAAAACTCCAATGCAAATTTTGAGAATGAATAAATCCCCGTAGATGACCATAATTTGTTTCTGGAAAGGGCATATAAGGTAATTGTAGGATCTTAGATTGAGGATAGAGTGCTTCTATCTTTTGCACAAAGCAAGCGTCTGATTCATAATTTAATTTATTTTCAGACATCGACAGGTAGGGGTTTGTCTGATCATAAATAGAAAAAACAAACAAACTTGCAAGAGTGATTAAGGGAAATTTTCCATTCAATTTTCCTTTTTGAAGCATTTGTTGAAGAAAAGATCCGATAGCCATAATGACAAAAAAAGCAAGAAAGATGCTGATACGATTATGAGATCTTATCGTAGGACTAATGAAAAATGCAAAAAGAACACTGAAACCTCCTGTTAAACTATACAAAAGACCATTTATCGTAAAGCTTCCTAATCGGCTGATCAGATGAAATTGGGTTCGCCCAAAAAGAAAAAATCCCAACAAAAAAATAAATCCTAAAGATTGAATTGTTCCTAGGTACTCATTGAGTCCTTCTGAATCGATGATAGGTTGATATCTCTTTTTGATCATAGAGAATAGTTTTATGCGATGATTTAGTTGAGGTAAGAGCATATGAGACAACTTTAACGCATAAACTTCTGATGCATCATGACTTCTGCGCGCTACTTTAGTGTTAATTCCGTTTTTAATGGTATAGTAGATATACGAAAAATTTCCCAAGAAAACACAGCCTATACAGATACTGCAAGCAATTAAAGCGGAGTGAAAATGATAACGATTTTTTCTATAAATCCAGCTTGAAATACCTGCCCCTATCATCAGCCATAAAAAAAAGAAGCAATAATAAACACCGCAGCCTCCAGCGATTATTAGCGTTATAATTGCAAACAAAGGTTTTTTTCCGATGAAATCCCGTTCCATTTTTTTTGTCACTGGATTCAATCTAAAAAAAAGAGGTTTGTAGGAATAAGTCCAGATAAGAAGAAGCGTCATGAGAGGCAGCATATAATAACCACATAAAAATATATGCTCGTAACGATTATAATGATAAGGCATAAAAGCGTAAATGATGCCTAAAGGAAAAGCAAAAAATCGAGAAATACGAAATTTATCTAAAGTAAAAGTCGAAGTCCATGCTACCAAAATAAAAGTAATTAAGTAAAATGTATTATAGATGAAGGCAGGCGATTGAGAAAAGAAACTAATAATTTTCATGATAATAAAATGAAAGTAATCCGACATAGGAAAATCTCCCATGTTCAAGCTTCCAGGAGCGCCTAAGTAGGGTGAGAAAAGATTCGTAAAAGGAATCCATTGCTTCTGGGCTATTATTTTTGCAATCGCTAAAAAAGAGAGCTCATCAGCATCAGTGTAACGTAATGGAATATCAAAAGAAAACTCAGGTCCTCCTACGCAATGGAAAAAGATCCAGGAAACTACAAGTGCGGTTAAGAAATAATTAAAAAAATTTAAAATTTTTTTATTTTTTAATGAAAAAATTTGGTTCATATCTTATCAAGATCCAGTTTTAAGAAGCATCATGGGATCGTCGAATAAAAACTGTGTGCGGTGGATATCCCCAAGATCATTTTATGATCTTTCTAGATCATTTATCTTAGAGCGTCAATAAGTTTTTATCGAGCATGATCCGAAGAAGTTTTATTGTTTTACGAGTCAGTTTGGCTTTCTCAGATTTTGGGTGAGTTTTTGGATTGAAGCTTGGAGTCAAGAGCTTTTTCGTACTGAAAAGAATCCAGCAAGTTTGTTTTTGATGATGATTTCTGAATAAAAAAATCCTTTGAAAAATAGGGGGGTTTGGTTAAAGTCAGCGGCATGATGGGTAGGTTTTTTTTCATGTTGGCATTGCTTCCTTTGGGCTTGGCTTGGGGGCGTATTTCTTCGGATTTTGATGCTCCGGGTCCATTGGGTGCCTGGGAGGTAATGCGCATTGCCCAGGTTCAGCAATGGATTGAGTTGGTCCCTCCTTTTTTGCAGAAAATGCTTGGTAAGGCTCCTTCGGTATTTGAAGGAACTGTTGCTTGGAGGGATATTGCTTCAAAAAATGATGCAATTTATTGGGACACTGAACGAAGCTTGCTCATGCAATTGGCAAGTGTCTCAGGTCTTTGGGTGGGCACTCGGGTGCCCGTTTCCCGTGCTTTGGTTTCTACGCGAAGGGCGCTTGCGTCGTTTACACCTGCTTGCTTAAGGGGGCCTTTAGGATTCGTCGAGGCTTTTGATCCTCATCGCACGACTATTGCTTCCGTTCGGGAAGAAGCCATTTCACTTGAGTTTGTAGAAACAGGTCGTTGGAAGAGGGGGTGGACCTACGCGTTTTCCCGTGGGCATTGGCCTACCATTTATTGGATGGATACTCGGGAAGAGCCTTCTTGGATTCCTCTGGTGGGGAACAATACCTTGCAGGGGCTGAGGCATTTAGGATCTTTTGGAGTGAAGCAGCAAGCAGGATTGGGGATGATCTTTGGGGTGATTGACTCCGGTTGGCAGGTTCAGATGGGGTTGAGTGATACCGAAGGGGATCCCTGGTATTTTGATGAGCAGGGTAAGGCATTGAAATCTGATCGCTTCGAAGGGAGGCGTTGGTTTGCACTGTTTAATGTACGGCCTGGTTCTCGTGTGCTCTATGTACGCTCGCAAGATCTTTCAGGGGGTGTAGCGCTTCCTGTGCTTGCAGGATCTGCTAGTTATTTAAATTTAACGCAGGTGTCTTCTTCGGGGAGGCTTTCAGGAGTGCTTTTCGACGAAAATGATGATGAAGCCGAGCCTGCGGTTTTAGCGGGTTCCACGGTACGTGTGATTGGGCAGTCTGCTGTGGCGATTACAGATACCCAGGGAAAGTTTCAGTTCGATCATTTAGTGACTGTGGGTAGCTATCCTCTGTATATTGAGTCTTATAAAGCTGTTGAAACTGTTTCAGGCCAGTTGAGTTATTTAGGGTACACCCATCGTTATCGGATTTTTCCAGATGCCATGCAGGATCTTGCGTTGTTTCGAGTTTCTCGAGCTCAAATGAGGGTATGGAAGCAGCAGTGGGGAGAGGTCGGTGACATGGGGGGAATGGTGGTAGCTGCTTTTATGCATCCTGATCGATTCAAGTCCACCATGCGTCTTGTTCCCACGACTCAGTCTTTACTGCCTCATCATTCAGGTATTTTGACGGCTTCTATTGGTAATGATGGAGTTTTGGGGAATCTGGGTTCTTTTTTATCTGCTCATCGCAATCGGGTGGTGAGTACGCAAATTCCCGAAGGTCCTGCGGTGATGCGCTTAGGGGATGTTTCTCGGGGCAATGTGTGGCAGGAATTATTTTTTGCTGCTCCGAATGTGGTGACGGTGCTTGGACCCTACCAGATAGATACGATCCTTCCAAGCAGTGGACTGAGAGGTTCGTATGAGTGATTTACCGGAAGATGCGCTTCGTTTTGAAACGGCTTTAGAACAGCTTCAGATGGCTGTAAAAAACTTGGAAAGCGGTGAGCTTACTTTGGAGCAGTCTTTGAAGCAGTTTGAGAGAGGCGTTCAATTAACGAGGCTTTGTCAAGCTCATTTAAAAGTTGCTGATCAAAAAGTGGATGTTTTACTCAAGCAAACTTCCCAAGAGGGCGTAGAGTCTTTTCAGCTTGAGCCCTTGGTAAAAACTTAGTGCTATTTTTTCTTTGAACCTCGCCGGGTGATTCTGGTCTAAGCCGTTGGTTGAAGAGGGTTAGGCTATGAGTGAAGCCATCATGCGCTAGAGCATGAGTGAGGAGTGGCGTAGCACATGATTGAATTTTTTCCATTGATACTATGAGTCATGCTTGCACGATTGGTTCTCAGGTTGGAAGACTTTGCGAAGTGGCTGAAAGCTTAACATTTTCTTAGCAAATCAATAAAAGTCAAAAATTCCTCAAAATAGGGGCGTCTTCTGTGGTTTGAGGGGGAGTTTTGGGTGTTTTGTTGGAGAAGATCTTGGATCAAAAAACAAAGGCAAATGGCTTGCGAACGAGATACAATTCGCGCAGAACGAGAGAAGTCTCCCAAAAAAGACAAGACCGAAAAAGGGGGGTTCTGGGCAGAACGAGAGGAAAAGCAATGACAGAAACTTCGAGAGTCGGATGCGAGGGGATTGTCAAAAACCACGATGTGATCGTGAGGGAAGGTTTGGGTTTTAAAAACTCCTTAGGAAATTTGAGTCAGGGAAGCGATCCCAAGCGCGTCATTTTGCGAATGGGCTTCAGTGCATTTCGAAGGCCTTGGATTTACGTTTTGGAGAAAGCAAGCGTCGCAGGCATTTCTTGGTGTGAAATGCGGGCTGGAAAGTGCTGAGCACGCAGCGAAGAATCGGTTTACTCGAACGGCTGAGGCGAGCAGTTACCTGCCTGTCAGTCGGAGTTGTTGGCATCATGGGGTTTCTTGTTTTTTTCAGTGCTTGTGCGACTTCTGTGAAGAAGCCTGAACTGAAACAGGTGTTGGTTGAGACTTCTGCTCATTCTTCTTTTTCACTGCCAGAATCTGGAATGCAGGGGCCCGAGTGGTCGGAAGGGCGTTCTATTGTTCTCATTTTAGGTCCGGGGTTCTTGCGAGGTTTTGCGTATGCCGGAGTTTTGCGTGTTCTTGCAGATGCTCATATTCCTATTGGAAGGATAGTAGGGGCTCAGATGGGTGGGTTTTTGGGAGCAATTTATGCCACCAGTAGGACGATCAATCATTTTGAGTGGGAGCTTCAAAAAATGAAAGACCCTCTTTTGCTTGAGAAAAAAATATTCTTTCCTTATTTTTCACAGGAGCCTTCTTGGAAAAAATTTTTAGGGGAAAAGAAGTTTACTGAGGGTTCTATTGCTCTTCAGATTGCTGTTTTGGAAGAAGGTTCTGTCCAATGGTATACTGAAGGGTCTTTGAAGGATGCCCTTGAGCTTTCGTTGCAGACCTGGAGTCCTGAAGGGAAGGATCCTCGTGAGAAGCTCAGACGTAGATGGATGAAGGATTTATTGACACAAGTCAGACACTTAGAACTGGGGCCCATTGTATGGGTAGATGTTTTTGGGGACTCTTTATTTGGTTTGTCGCATCTGGTAGATGTCGTGATTCGACCTGATAGGAAGCATCTTGGGTTAGGGACTGAAGCAAAAAAAGCGGAATTTATCTTTTATGGTAAAAAAGCGACTTTAGAAAAATTGCCATACCTTCGTTCTTTAGTTCAACATTCTGAATCAATCAAGAGGTAAGATGCGTAACTACGATAGCAAAAGGCTTCATTTTAAGAAAAAACGTGAATTTTTAAAATTTTTATTTTGTTTTTTAGTGGGACTGACTTTTTTAGGTGCTTTGTTAGTTGCTGGTGTTTTTTGGTATTTTTCTAGAAATTTATCTGAAATTATCCAAGCGGAAGATTATCGTCCTTTGGGTGTGACGCGAGTTCTTGCTCCAGGTGGTATCGAAGTGGGGGAATTTTATAAAGAACGAAGATATGTTGTTCCTTATGAAAAAATACCAAGTATTTGTGTTCAAGCTTTTGTTGCCGCAGAAGATGATCGGTTCTTTCAGCATTCTGGAATTAATCTTGTCAGTATCATTCGGGCGGGTATCGTTAATTTGAAAGCAGGGCATGTGGTGCAAGGTGGAAGTACCATTACTCAGCAAGTAGCAAAATCCCTTCTTTTAGTTCCTGAAAGAAGCTTTGATCGAAAATTTAAAGAAATTATCTTAGCAAATAAAATCGAGAGAAATTTAACCAAGCAGCAAATTCTCTATCTTTATTTAAATCAAATTTACTTAGGCCATGGGGCTTATGGTGTTCAAGCTGCAAGTAGGGTCTATTTTAAAAAAGATGTATCTCAGTTGAATCTTGCAGAGGTAGCGCTTTTAGCAGGAATGCCTCAGGCTCCCGGAAAATATAGTCCTCATTTAAATCCGAAACGAGCGAAAGATCGTCAAACCTATGTTTTAAGAAGAATGCTTGAAGATCGTTATATTACCTCTTCTCAAATGCAACAAGCAGTAGCTGAGCCTATTAAAATTTATTATGATGAAAATTTAAACCTCAAGTATGCTCCTTATTATCTTGAGCATTTAAGGAAATACCTCATTGAGAAATATGGAGAAAAAGCTGTTTATGAGCAGGCAATGACATTAGAAGTTCCCATGCAGCCCCATCTTGCACAGGTAGCACAAAAGCAGATTCAAAAAAAGATGCATTTGCTTGATCAGGGGATGGGATACCGGGGGCCTTTGAAGCATTTGAAGGGATTGGAGATTGAGGAGTTTTTGAAGATTTCTGAAGAGGCGCTTTTGAGTAAGGGCCTCAAGTATCAGGTGTTTTTACCTAATGGCACTTTAAGTCTGAAGGAGGCTTTGATTGCGTCGGGAAAGAGCTCATCCGCGCAGCTTTTGGAAGTGGATGGTTTGTACCAAGCGGTCGTTATGGATTTAGATGAAGTCAAGAAAGTTGCTTTTTTAAAAATTGGGAGAACTTCGGTTGAGTTGCCATTAGATAAGATGCGTTGGGCTCGTGCTATTCATCATGATGAAACGGTGGCTCAAACGGTGCTTTCTTTGAGGCAGGTGCTTCAAGTAGGGGATGTGGTTTGGGTGAGAGTTTTGGATAATCCTAGTTTACTTGCATCAAGTTTTCAGCAGGGGCATGCTAAAAAAAGTATTTTGGTAGCGTTAGATCAAAAGCCTTTGATTCAGGGAGCGCTTTTTTCTTTAGATGTTCATACAGGATCTGTTTTATCGATGGTGGGAGGGTATGATTTTGAATTGTCTGAATTTAATCGTGCGACTCAAGCGAATCGACAAATAGGATCTGCGATTAAACCGGTCATTTATGCCTGTGGTTTAGAAAAAGGATTCACACCTGCGTCCATCATTGTCGATTCTCCTTTAGTTTTTAAAGATGCAAGCGGAGCTTCTTGGAAGCCTTCGAATTTTGAAGAGAAGTTTTATGGAGATACTACCTTCCGTCAGGCTTTTATTAAATCTCGTAATATTCCTACGTTAAAAATTGTGCAATCCATTCAGCTTCCTTATTTCATAGACTATGCTAAACGCCTTGGGTTAGGAGCTTTACAGCCTGATCTTTCGATTTCTTTAGGAAGTGCGTCTATGAGTCTCATGGAATTGACTCGACTTTATGCATTATTTCCGCGATTAGGACGGAGGCTGAAGCCTCTTTTTTTCACGAAGTTGATGGATCGGGATGGGAGGCTATTGGAAGCAGCTCAGTCTGAGCCTGCGTATGCGGCAAATGCTGAAGTGCCCTCTGCTTCTTCTTTACCTAAACAACCTATTTTTCCTCATTATCCCTTAGACAACGATCCTGAGCAGGTGCTTGATCCTCGTGTGGCCTATGTCATGACGCATTTAATGAAAGAAGTGGTTTCTTTTGGAACAGGTTCTGAAGCTAAGCATTTAGGGCGTGTTGCTGCTGGAAAAACAGGTACCACGAATGATTTTATGGATGCTTGGTTTATCGGATTCACGCCTGAGGTTGTGACCGGAGTTTGGGTGGGCTTTGATACTCAGACAAGCATTGGTCCTTCTTCTACCGGTGCTCGTGTTGCACTTCCTATTTGGCTTGAGTACATGAAAGAAGCCATTGAGTTTTATCCCGACCACGCTGATTTTCCTATGCCTTCTGGCATTGTTTTTGAAAAAATCAATCCTACCACGGGAAAGCCCGTCGGGCCTAAAGATCCAGGTATTCAAGAAGCTTTCATCGCAGGAACTCAGCCCAGCATGCCCGCAACCACGCAAACTGAAGAATACAAACAAGAAGATTTTTTTAAAGAAGATCGCGATTAGTGAGGAGTTCGGAGTTTTTCTAATCCTTCACGTAAAAGGTAGCTTTTCCAAGTGGTCTCCAGGCTACGAAAAGTCTCAATGAGTGCTTCGGCTGCTTTTTGCTCGGAGATACCTTGGGTGCGAGCAAGATTTTGAACCGCTTGTAAGAGGACCTGAAATCCAGCGTTATCATTTAATTTATTTAAGTCAATAGATGATTCTGATTGAATCTGTGCAGTAGCCAAAGCGGTGTGGAAGGTACGCACCAATTGCTCGGGAAAGACAGTTTTCTTAGAATAGGATTTTAAAGCAGAAGAATTTTTCATACAACACAAGCCGTATTTCGGATACTAAGCTGATCTTTTGAAATTTACTACGAAAAAAAAACACCTTAAATTTCAAGTTGTTCTGCTGCCATTACTGTATTTTGCATGAGCATGGCCAAGGTCATAGGGCCTACTCCTCCGGGAACGGGGGTGATCGCTGAGGCTTTGAGAGCCACTTCTTCGTACAAGACATCTCCTTGGATGCCTTGGGGAGTTTTGTGGATACCTACATCAATGATGATGGCACCTTCCTTCACGTGCTGGGCTTGAATCAGATGTCTTTTACCTGAGGCAACGACGAGTACCTCTGCAAGTTGGGTCATGGTTTCAAGTTCAGTGGTCTGACTATGGCACTGCAAGACCGTCGCATGCGCTTGAAGCAACAGCGATGCCATGGGCTTTCCGACGATACTGCTTCGACCTACGACACAGGCTATTTTACCTAAAAGATTGATTTGATAGTGTTTTAAAAGAGCCATGATCCCAGCTGGAGTGCAGGGCTGAAAGGTGGGATGGCCTAAAAAAAGATTGCCTGCGTGAAGAGGATGAAAGGCATCCACATCTTTGGAGGGATCAATCCATAAAATGACCTCTTCTTCTAAAAAAGAGCGAGGAAGAGGTCTTTGTAACAAAATGCCATGCACTTCAGGATTTCTATTGAGTTTTTGGATGCATTGCTTGACTTCTTCAGGGGAAGTGTTGGCATCAAAGTGGAAGGTTTCATGGGCGATGCCTAAAGATGAGGCAAGCTTTCCTTTTCTTTGCGTGTAAAGAAGGCTTGCAGGATCATTTCCTACCAAAACAACACAGAGCTTGGGGCGTATTTTTTGTCTTTGGATTCTTTTTTGAAGTTCCCGTTGGATCTGTTCGACAAGCGGTTTGGCCTTGAGTACGAGCACACACGCAAGTGTACCGTCATTGCGCGGTTTAGGCACTTCATTTTGTGACGAAGGGGTCATTTGCTTGATCTTCGCCCTTGCATTCAAGGTTTTTCCTATGAGGCGTTCAGAAATTCTCCTGGGTGATAGGTTTTAAGAGCACCCATATTCTACCATTTTTATTGAATTTTACGTGAGTTTCAAGAGCTTTTTATTTTTCTTAGGAAGTTTCGGGCCATGCTTTGGGATTTAGTAAAAAAATGTCTAGATTCTTCAGTGGATATTGAATCATTTTTCGGCCTCAAAAATGAGTTGGGCTTCTTATTTGACAAGAGCGCTTGAGTTGTGTTGAGATCGTCCAGAGAATTTTTTTTATGACAAAAGACTTGTGCTTTCCTAAATATCGATCGGATATCGATGGTCTTCGTGCTATTGCAATTTTATTAGTTGTTTTCTTTCATGCCTTTCCTCACGTGTTTGAGAGTGGATTCATTGGCGTGGATGTTTTTTTTGTGATTTCTGGGTTTTTGATTTCAAGTATTCTGTTTGAAAGTTTTCATCAATCTTGTTTTAGTTACCTGACTTTTTACGTGCGTCGTATCAATCGATTATTTCCTCCTTTGTTTTTAGTCCTTGTCGCTTGTTATGCATTGGGTTGTTTTTTTCTAACGCAAGAGGATCATGAAGGACTGATCCAGCATATGGTTGCAGCTTGTGTTTTTGTTCCCAATATTCTTTTTTGGAAAGAAAGTAGCCATTTAGATGTTGTTCTTGAGACGAAGCCTTTATTGCACTTATGGTCTTTGGGAGTGGAAGAGCAATTTTATATTATTTGGCCTTTTTTGATCGATTTTTTTAGAAGGCTTCGTTGGAATTTTTTTTTCGTTTTTTCATTCTTGTTTGTGATCTCTTTTGTCGCAGGATGGATCGAAATGTATCGAGATTTTTTTGCTGCTTTTTATTTCCCTTGGAATCGCGCTTGGGAGCTTTTTGCGGGAGCTTTTTTAGCTTACCTGAGTGTTTTTAAAAAAATGAAGAGTTTTCATGATCAAGAGAAGCTTTGTTCTTTCGTATCTTTTTTAGGTTTATTGCTTTTGAGTTTCGGGGTTTTTTGCTTGGATGAAAAGACGCCTTTTCCGGGCTGGGCTGCTTTATTGCCTGTTTCCGGTACTTTTTTGATGATTGCTTCGGGTCCTGAAGCTTGGTTGAACCGCGTGTGCTTATCTTGGAAGCCCTTGGTAGGTTTAGGGACGGTGAGTTATGCCTGGTACCTTTGGCATTGGCCTTTGTTATCTTTTGTGCAGATTGTTGAGGATAAGCTCACTTCGGTAGCAGCGATTGTCGTGATCTTAGTTTCACTGGGACTTGCTATGCTTACCTATTACGCTGTGGAAAGGCCTCTTCTTTCTTTAAAATCCAGTCAATTACAGGCGATTATCTTGCTTTTCTTGATGTTCAGTATGGCTTTATGTCTGAGTTATTAACTTGTTTTGTGGAAGAGCTTGAGTGGTTTGGGGATCTATCACGAGGGCTCTGAGGTTTCATTTTTAAAACCTAGATTCTAGGAAAAAAAATCTTTTTTTTGGCATTTTTTGCCTGAGCTTGTTATTTTTTTACCTACCTCTGATTTTAGGCTCCCTAAATGCTTGAGTTTTTTTAGGCATGCTCATTGCTAAAGTAGCTTCGTGGCTAATGGAATGTGGATTTCTGTATCGGGGGCTCAGACGCAAGCAGACAGATTGGATTTGATATCCAATAATCTAGCGAATGCGGATACTGACGGTTACAAAAAAGATGGTCCTACTTTTAAAGAGTATTTAGCAAGTCAAGAAACCTTGCATGAAAAAGTGGATATTCCTCGAGGTTCTTTCCGAGATAAAGATTTTTATCCTCTTTATGGAAAAGATTCGTCTTTCGTGGTGATGGATGGAACTTCAACCGATTTTAAGCCCGGTCATTTGAAAGTCACTGAAAATCCTTTAGATATTGCTATGGATGGACCCGGGTTTTTAGAAGTCGCAACGAAAGAAGGAGTAAGATTTACTCGGCTTGGGGCTTTAAAAATTGCACCAGATGGTCGGTTAGTGACTTCAGATGGATCTTCGGTTTTATCTGCTCAAGCTTCAGGGCTTGCTACTGGGACAAGTCCGCTTGCACGCGAGATTCATTTACGTGATCGTGTGGGATCGCTTGCCATTAGTCAGCAAGGGCATATCATGGTCGGAGGGGAGCTTATTACTCGTTTGAGTGTGGTAGAATTTCAGAATTTAGACAAATTAAAAAAAACAGGCTCTCAGTTATTTGAGAATGTAGACCCGGAGAATCAGAGAGTAGCTAGAGAGACTAGAGTTAGGCAGGGAATGCTTGAAGCCTCTAATGTCAATGCTGTGGAAGAAATGTCGCATATGATCAGCGCAAATCGTATTTTTGAGCAAAATTTAAAAGCCTTAAAAACGTATGGAGAACTTATGGGGAAAGAAGTCAACGAGGTGGGTAAATTATGATGCGTGCTCTTTCTGCGGCAGCCACAGGTTTGGAAGCTCAGCAAACAAAAATTGAAAATATTGCCAATGACTTAGCCAACGTGAATACAGACGGGTATAAGCGTTCTTCTACTGAGTTCAGTGATTTGATGTATCAAACTTTGAAAGAGCCTGGAAGTTCTTTGGGTGCGAGTACTCAGTCTCCCGTCGGGGTTCAAATTGGGATGGGAGTTAAGATCGGTGCAAGTCATAAAATTTTTGAGCAGGGACCTGCGAAAATGACTTATAATCCCTATGACTTAATGATTGATGGGCCTGGTTTTTTTCAGGTGACCAATGCGCAAGGTGAGACGCTTTACACGAGAAACGGAGCCTTTCATTTAAATGCACAGGGGACATTACAGCTTTCTCACGGAGCAAAACTGGTTCCTCCTTTGGTCGTTCCTAATAATGCAGTGAGTTTGAGCGTTTCAAAGACAGGGGATGTTCGAGCAACTTTGGCCAATTCTTCAGAAGAAGTCTCTGTTGGACAAATTCAATTAGTGAATTTTCAAAATGAAAATGGCCTTTTAGCGCTAGGAGATGGTTTGTACCGAATGTCTCAAGCAAGTGGAGCTGCAGTACTTGCTGTTCCTGGAGAAAGTGGATTGGGAAGTATTCAGCAAGGGGCTTTAGAAGGTTCTAATGTGAATGTTGCCAATAGTATGGTGGACATGATTGCTGCTCAACGGGCTTATGAAATGGGCACAAAAGTCATGGGAGTAGCCGATCAAATGCTGGGAGCGACGGTGAATATCAAATGAGATTCATTTTATTTCTTGTATGGTTTTTGATACCGCTTGATAGCATAGGTTCAGAAACTGCTTTTTCAGAAGCTATTTTAGCATCTATGAAAAGTCAATTAAGTCAGACTTTCGCTGAAGCTCGGATTATTTTAGAAAAAAAACCTCAATGTGATGGACAGACAGATACTTTTTTTTCAGCGACATTGATGGGAACAGATGCGCGAGGAGTCGCGCGGTTTGTTCTTCAGTCTGAGCATCAAAAAGCTCAGCAATGCAGCGTTTCTTTTGAGGCTTGGGCACCGGTAAGAATTGCGTTAAAAAGAGTACCTCCTGGAGAAAGCTTGAGTGAGTCTCTCTTTGAAACGCGTCAGATGGATCTTTCCCGAGGCTCTATTTACAATTACCGTGGTATTTTGTTGTCAAAAAAAAACCGCTTAGCCATGCTTCAATCTATTCAAACGATTGTAGAGGGGCAATTTCTTCTGAGTTCTTCTGTTCAATACATTCCTGACATTCGAAAAGGTGATCCTGTGACGATTAAGTATATAGGTCGTGGCATCAGTGTGCGTTTTTCAGGACTTGCTCAGGAATCAGGTTATCAAAAGCATGCGATGCGTGTTTTAAGCAAGCAGACAAAAAGAGAATTTGTGGGTTTAGTGATGCCTGATGGTACCGTTGAGGTGCGGTTGTGAAGATTTTTTTCTTCCTGTGTTTCTTTTTTTCAGGATGCGCCCATTTTTTGGCAGAGCTTCGAGGAGATGATCAAGATGAGTTAGAGGATACCGTGATTCCTATCAAGTATGATCATGCTCAAGCTTCACCGATCATCGAAAAAAATCTTGTCAGTCGCGTTCGAGTGACTAAAGAAGATTTTATCGATCAGTCTCAAGATGAGGGTTCTCTTTGGGCTTCTAATGGGCAAACTAATTATTTTTTTACTAAAAATAAAATTCGATCTCCTGGAGATTTGATTTCTATTATGATTGACGAGGAGCTTCAGAATAATATTTTAATTGAAGTTAAAAAAAATTTAAGCGCCAAAGATCTTCTTTTACTTTTGGGGGATGCGTTTGTTTCTGAGAGTTCAAAAAAAAATACCAAAAAAGACTTGGCAGCGAATGAAGAAGGAGCCAAAGAAAAAAATCCTCAAGAAGGATCTCAATTTAATTCCCCTTCGAACAATAAAACGGATAAGATGAATCTTGCGATGAAAGTTTCGAATCTTGACTTGTCTGATTTTTTTAAGATTAAAAGTGGAGATTCCATGCTGGGAGAGGTTTTAAGTCGTTATCCTAATGGAAATTACAAAATCAAAGGAATAAAAAAAATTAATTACAAGCAAAACATTTCTTTAACGCTCAGTATTACTGGAGTCATTAAAGCGACAGATATCAATGAAGATACCGATAAAGTTAATCCTGGAACAATCTATGAATATGAGATTCAAGTATTGCGTAGTGAAAAAACTTAGCTTTTGGATTCTGATGCTTCTATCTTATGACGCTTTTGCCTCAAGGTTGAAAGATATTTCAACAGTCAAAGGAGTGCGAGAGAATATTTTGATTGGTTATGGAATCGTTGTTGGATTGAAGGGAACAGGAGATTCAAGTAGTGAGATTACAGGGCAATCTCTTGCACGATTATTTGTTAAGTTGGGATTGGATGTTCAACCTAATACTCAAGTCAAATCTAAAAATGCTGCAGCGGTGATTGTGACTGCAAAGCTTCCGAGTTTTGCTCGCGTAGGAAACCATTTAGATGTTACGGTGAGTTCAATTGGAGATTCAAGTAGCTTAGAAGGAGGAAATTTGTTAGTGACGCCTCTTCGTGCAGGAGATCAAAATGTTTATGCGGTTGCTCAAGGAACTATTAGTATCGGTGGTATGATTGATGGGAGCTCTAAGAATTTTCCAACGATCGGACGTGTAGTCGACGGAGCCATCATTGAAAAAGACATTGACATTAATTTTGCAGCAAAAAAAAGCCTGAGATTATCACTTCATCAGCCTGATTTTACCACAGCTGCTCGTGCAGTGACGAAAATCAATGGGGAGTTGGGAGGGAAGTATGCTTCTGCTCGCGATAGTGCAACCATTGACGTAGTAGTACCTTTTCAGTACGAGGGTAATTCGGTTGAATTTTTAGCTATTTTGGAAAACATTGACATTCATGTTGATAGTAGTGCTAGAATCGTTCTGAACGAGCGCACGGGGACGGTCGTGATGGGGGATCATATTATGATTATGCCGGTTGCTATTTCTCATGGAGATTTAGCTATTGAAATTCAAGGAGCTCTTAAAACGACAAAACCTGCACGTGTTGCTGAACTTCAAGTAGGAAGTTCTGTTTCAGAGCTTGTGAAGACACTGAATGCCATTGGGGTACAACCTAAAGATTTAACGGCTATTTTTCAGACCCTGAAAGAAGTAGGAGCGCTACAAGCAAGTTTGGAGATTATGTGATTATCGCACGAAGAGGAAGCCTGATGCAGCGTCATGGAAGATGGAGGGGGGCGTTATGATTCAATCCAGGAAACAAGATAGGTATTTGAGCCTGCTAGGATGGTGGGTACTGCTCGTCTTGATTTTGCCGCCTTGGGTAGGGAAGCCTAGTTGGGCTCAGGATTCTCTTAGGTGTGATCGGACGAAGGGAGGGGAAGCTTGTCAAGCTTCTTCCTCTTTGTCTAGATCTTCGATGCATTACGGAAGAACTGCTTGGGATGCTCCGACCAGTGCTGGCCGTGTGATTTTGCCTGTAGATCGCTCACGCGTGAACCCTGGACTTTTGAAATCGGCACAAGGTATGGAATCGTTATTCTTAGATCATCTTTTTCAAGTGATGCGCCAAACTGTGCAAAAAAGTGATTTGGATTTAGAGTCTTCAGCAAGTCAGATTTATCGAGGGATGCTTGATTCGCGTTATGCAGATCAAATTTCTCATGGAGATCGTGGCATGGGAATTGCGGACCAAATCATCACGTATTATGACTCTCGTATGCATTCAGGGATCAAAAAGCAAAGAGTATTCACTCAAAAACAGTCTGCACTGAAGGAGAAGCCATGAAGGTTCAACAAAACCCGTCGTCTCAAGTTTCTTCAACAGAAACTTCATCTACGAAACAAGCTTCTCGTACTTCCGATGCAAAACGTGTGGAGAAAGGTTCTGTCAAAACAGAAGAGACTTCTGATAAAAAAGGAAATGTTGAGATTTCTTCTCGTGCCAAAGAGCTTGCTCAGGCAAAGGAGCTTGCTTCTTCTGCGCCTGATGTTCGTGTTGATCGAGTTGCCCAATTGAAAAAACAAATTGCGGAGGGCAATTACCATGTCAGCTCTGAGGATATCGCGGATCGTATGGTTGAGGATCATTTGAGAACTGCTGATTTCAGTCATTGAAGTATGGGAAGCCGGGGGGATTGTTTTGGAAGAATCTATCAAACTTCTTCACGTTATTTTAAGTGATTTTCTTCAATTGCTTGAAAAACTTCAAGAAGTGATTCAGGTAGAGCATGAAGCCCTCATTGCTTATGATCTAAAATCCATTGAAAGGCAGTCTTTTCATAAGCAGTCTTTTTTAGAGCAAATGCGTCGTTTGGATAGCCAATGCATGGCGTGTATGGAGCTTTTTCCTGCTCGTGATTTTCAGCAGCTGATGGAAATACTTGAAAAAAATCCTATGGCATCTGCAAAAGAGATGGTGACTATAGGAAGACTTTTTAAAAATAAGTTAGAGCTTGTGATGCGAGCGAATGCAAAAAATCAGGCTTTAGTTATGAGCTCACTTGAGCATATTGAAAGAATGAAAAAAAATTTATGGGGAAGATCTCATACTCCCATGTACAACCAAGCGGGAAAAAGCGCCTCTTGGGCTCAGCCTCGGTTATTCGTGAAAGAAATTTGAGGGATGGATGGCAATTGGTAATTTAAGTCAAATCGGAAATTCTGGAATGGTGGCTGCTCGAAGTGCTCTTGCTACTTCAGGTCATAATATCAGCAATGCTACTACCGAAGGATTTTCACGTCAAAAAGTCGTCACACAAGCAGTACATATCGATCTTAGTTCTCGTGCAGGAGGTATGGGGACTGTGGTTTCGGGTACCGATCGTTTGAATGATGCATATTTAGAAAAACAAATTCGAAATGCTCAAAAAGAAGTCTCAAAATGCGAAGAAAAAGAAATTTTATTCCAACAGTTAGAGGATGTTTTTAACGAAATGAATGAAGACGGTTTGAGCCGTTGCATTGGAAAATTTTTCAATGATTTCAGAAAGCTCTCTGAAGAACCTGAAAATGGGGCGATTCGACATGCTGTGCGTGAGTCAAGTCAGACCATGGTTGACCATTTTAAGCGCATTGATCATCAATTACAAGATATCACTCGTCATATCGATGAGAGAATTGCAGGGTCTATTTCAGAGATGAATCATCTCACAAAAAGTATTGCTTCCTTAAATGATAAAATGCGCGGTTTAAGTGCCTCAGGCGGCAATGTGAATGATCTTTTAGATCAACGTGATCGTGATTTAAAAGCTTTAAGTGCTCTTTGTGAAGTTTCTGTTCATCAAAATGAATCAGGGATGATTTCTGTGGATCTGGATCGTGCTGGTGCGCTCGTTGCTTCTTGTCAATCGGAGCAACTTCATGTAGAGAGAATTGCTGATGCACAGAGAACTCAAGGGGTTTATGCTATTTTGGGTTCAACACAAGAAGTGATCACCCAGAGTATTAAAAATGGTAAATTAGGGGCTCTTTTAGAAATACGCGATGAGGTTATAGCCGGTGTTAGGGAGCAGTTAGATGCCATTGCCTTTGCCTTGACAGAATCTGTCAATGCTATTCATACCCAAGGCTTTACACCTGAGGGAAAAACAGGCATTGCTTTTTTTGAGCCTTCTGAGGTGGAACAAGGTGCATTAGGGCGTTTTTCCTTATCAGAAGATGTGTTGACCAATGTGAATGCTATTGCTACAGCGTTCAGTCCTCATGCTCCTGGAGACAATCGTGTTGCCTTAAAAATTGCTCAGTTACAAAATGAGAAACTCATCCATGATCAACAGTCTACTTTAGAAGATGGGTATGATGCTTTTATCACTGATTTGGGTATGTTAACCGCGAAGAATCGTGCTTCGTTAACGCAAGAAAAAGATTCTATGATGCAGCTTCATAACATGCGTGAACAAATTTCAGGAGTTTCTATTGATGAAGAGACCACCCAGCTTTTGCAATACCAGCATATTTTTGATGCTTGTGCCAAAGTAATTCAGATTGCAGATGATTTAATGAAAACCATCTTAAACTTAAAGCGTGATTGAGGAAATGAATTGAGAGTCACTGAAAATTCTAATTATGATCTGGTTCGAGAATCTATGCGTCGGAGCAAACAGAAGATGGAAGCGCTTCAGGTGCAATCTTCTACTTTAAAAAGAGTGAATCAGCCTTCTGATGATCCTGTGGGCTGCGCTAAAATTTTAGAGATAAGAACACAAAAGCTCAATCAAAATCAATTTCAGATGAATGCAAAATTTGCAGAATTGTTTTTAAAGCATTCTGAGGAGGCTTTAGGAGAGCTTGCTGACATCGTGGGAAGGGTCAAGGAGCTTGCTTTAGCACAAGCAAGCTCCACGAATACTCAGCAGGAGGTGCGTTACGCTGTTGCAGCTGAAGTGGAACAATTGCAGCAACAGGCGCTAGCTATTGGAAATCGTCGGTTCGCCGATCGATATATTTTTGCAGGTTATCAAACACAAAAACCTCCTTTAGATGCCCAAGGTGTGTATCAGGGAGATGATGGATGCATGAAGCTTGAGGTGGAAAGTGGTGTTTTTGTTCCTATGAATATCCCTGGCTCTCAGGTGTTTCATAGTTCTTCCGCTGAAAAGCTGGATATTTTTGATCATATACAAACTTTGAAAACGGTGATTTTGACGGGAGATTTAGAGGCAGTGCGTCGGACTTTAGAGGGGTTTCATACGATTCAAAGTGCTTTAATTACCAATCGTTCAAGTTTAGGATCAAGCCTTCAAGGACTGCAATCTCACCTTCAATCGTTAGACAAGGAGCTTGTCACACAGGCTTCTTTGAGTTCTGTGCTTGAGGATGTCGATGTTGCTCAAGTCGTGAGTGATTTAGGAAAAGAGGAAAGTGTTTTTCGTAGTTCTTTAGCTGGAGCCAAAAAATTGATTGAGCCTAAGCTATTGGATTATTTGAAATGAAAAAAGTTGCAAAATCAGCCAGTTTTGTTAAAAAAGTTTCATTTGGAGAAGTTCTTTTTTGCATGCAGTCTCTTTTGAATTTGGGTGGTAGAGATGTTAGTACTGACTCGTAAGCTCGGAGAGAGCATTGCTATTGATGATCATATTAAAATTGTTGTTGTTCAGATTAAAGGCAAGCAGGTGCGCTTAGGGGTTCAAGCGCCGCGGGAGACGAAGATTCATCGGGAGGAGATTTACGCGGCGATTCAAGAGCAAAATAAAAAAGCGGCACAAACAGTTTTTGTGCCTGGTCAGCTCGTCAGAGTGTTGAAGGGTTCTTAGACGGTGCTAGTGAAAACGAAGTACTTTGGAATGCTTGAAGTTGAAGAGAAAGAGGTTCTTAAGATTCCGAATGGGATCTTAGGTTTCCCTGAAGATCGGGATTTTTGTTTAGTAGATTCAGGGGATGAGACATTCATCATTTGGCTTCAGTCTTTAAACCATGTAGATATGGTCTTGCCCCTGCTTGAACCTAAGCTTTTTAAGCCTGATTATACCGTGAAGCTTTCTCCTTCTGAGTGTGCCAAGTTAGAATTAGAAAGTGTCCATGCAGCAGCGGTTTTTGCGATTTTGACCATTCCTGAGTGCATTGAGTCGATGTCTGCTAATTTAAAAGCGCCTTTACTGATTCATTTGAAGAAGCGCATAGGTATGCAGGTAATCCTTCAAGATAGCCATGGTAGCATTGAGTACCCTATGTTCAAGCAACTGAAGTTGCATACGAGCTTAGGATCGAAAGAGCAAGCCCCCCTCAGCGTGGTTTCTTTAGAGAGCCTTCCTGTTTCCTTGACATTTGATGTTCAGTTATAGAGAGTGCTTCCATGGTTTTTCTTTTTTTTGGGATTATTTTTTTTTCAGGTTGTTCTGGGATTCCAGTAGATCCTCATGATCCAGTGGCTCTTTTGGAGGAAGCTGAGCGCGATATTCGGGTGGATCATTACCAGCTTGCGCTTGAGAAACTTCGTGATATTAAAAACAAATTTCCTTATTCTCAGATACTCCCCTTGGTTCAGCTGAGAATTGCCGATGTGTATTTTCTCCAAGATGCTTTTCTTGAATCTGCTAGTGCTTACGAGTCGTTTCGAGATTTGCATCCTAAGCATCCCAAGGTAGCTTATGCCATGTTTCGTATTGGAAAATCCTATTTTCGAGATTTTCCTTCTCAGATTCAAAGAGATTTAACTTCTGGGCATAAAGCGTTGGAAGCGTATTACGCTTTTTTAAAGCGTTTTCCTGAAGTGTATGAATCTGAAGAAGCACGTCGGGATATCGGAGCTATTCGAAAAAAACTTGCCGAAAAAGATCTTGCTATTGCAGATTTTTACTGGAGAAGAAATTATTTTGAGGCAGCTCAGCCTCGCTACCAAAAGATTTTAGAGGTCTATGCTGAGACAGAATCTGCTAAAAAAGCTTTTTTAAGATTAAAAGCCATGGAAACTCAGAAGGGCGGCTGAAAGCATCATGTGGTTGAGGATCTCTCTTCTATTAAAAAGATTTATTATTTTGGATCCAGGTTTTTAAAAAGTGCATGGTCCATTTTTTGGTCGCATTTAGGAATCAAGTGCTGTAAAACAGCACTAGCTTGTCAAGTAAAATTTAAAAAGTAGCATCCCTGAGCTGTTGATCTTTGGCGCAAGTCAATCTGGAGGATTCCTATGGAAGGTAGAGAAATTTCAAAGAGACCTCGACAGGATATGCTCAAGGTTCAGAATTTGCTTTTTCAGAGGAAGTTCGAAGAAGCAGAAGGGTTGCTTGCTCAGCACTTGCAAGAGAAGGTGCATCCGGATATGCATTATCTCTCTGGAGTGAGTTCGTATTTTCAGGGGCAGCTTGCTCCCAGTATTGAGCATTTGAAAAAAGCCCTGGCTTTAGATCCGAAGCATACAGACGCGGCGATTTGTCTTTCGGTGCTTCTTAATGATATTGGTCGTTATGAGGAAGCTAAGCGTGTCTTTGAGCAGGCTAACCAGTCCTTGATCCATCGGGAAGATGCGGATGTGGATCGGAAATTTGCCCTCAAGCATCTTGAAGTAGCTGATCTTTATTTTAGGTACCGAAGGTATGATGAAGCCATTGAGGAATATAGCAAGGCCATTCGTTTAGATCCTCAGTTTTTAGAGGTTCGCATTCGTAGGGCTAAGGCTTACGGTAAAAAGGGTTTTTTGACCCGATCGATGCAAGAGCTTCAGCAGCTGAAATTAGAGCATGCTGAGTATTTGCCAGCTCGTATTCAATTAGGACTATTACATTACAGTCAAGGCAATCTTTTGGATGCAGAATTGGAGTGGGAGGGGGTGCTGTCGATCGACTCTCATCATCGAGAAGCCCTTTCGTATCTGAAGATGGCAGGGTATAGTAGGACGCAGCCTTGACAAGTGTAAGCATTGATTGGCCGTGGATTTGTAGGCCCGATTTTTTTTCGAAAAGGATGAAAGAAGTAGTGAAAAAAAATTGACATCAGAGTCCATCTGATATAGTATACGATCAAAGTTGAGATTCGGTAGAATCAAAAAAAATGTAATGAAAGGTATTAGTATGTTTTATAAACGTAGTTTTCTTATGGTGTTTTTGTCCGTAGCTTTGTTAGCTTCGGGTTGTAGTGATCATAAGAGTGAGAATGAGAGTCTGAGTCAGCAGTTGGCGCAAATGCGTGTTGCTCCACTTTCTGATGGATTCGTGTGGAAGTCAGTTGTTTTAGGGCAGGATGCTGGTAATGCTAATGCATTGAACACTGAGAGTGCAGCATTGATTAAAAGTCTTAACGATGTTGAGGGTATGAATTTTTCTGATGAAAGAGATTCCCAAAAGCTTCAAGTTGAAGTTGCTGCTCTTGATGCCGAGGCATGGGGATACGCGGACAATTTAGCGCGTCGTTTGGGTTGGCAATCACTTCCAGACGTTTCTCAAGTAGGGGTGGAGGATGCTTATGATACTCGGTTAGCACTATTTTTAGTAGCGATGAAAAATGAGGAAACTGGTTACCGCTATCAGAAGATTGATCTCGGTATCGTCGATACTAAAAAACTTTATACAGACCTCAAGGTTGAATTTCAGGATAACACAATTTATTTGATGAGGATCAAAAAAGTTAACTAAAATTAACAACTTACTTGATTGGTCATGAGGAGGTTCTCCCCCAGGTGGGCCTCCTCATCCTATTTTTAGACGTTCACTGATATCCCTTTTCCTTTTTTTACATGCTTTGAGAGTCCCTTTCCTGAGTTCAGGTCGGAGATCCTTCACTCACTCATTGTGCCCTCCTGCACCCAAATGCTCTTTATGAGCGCTTATTACTCCTTCATGATGAGTCGCAATTCCAATACGAAATTCTAGAACCTGAAATAACGTGTTTCTCTGAGATCACGATGAGAGCGTCTTCAGCAGGGTTCTGCTGACTTCAGTTTCTGTTTCTTTATTCGTTGTGTATTTTCTTAGGCAGTTGTTTTGTAGGATCTTTTTTTAGGAGTTTTGCGTATGCCTACAAAAGGGAGAGTCTCGTAGGTAGCTGAAATTCCCCGTCTTGGTCCTTTTGTGTTTTTTAAGCTATTTTCCTTGCGTATAGTAGCAGCAAATGCTTGTGTGATTTCAAAGCTTGGTTGAGTCTTTTTTTAGGGTAGGTGCGCTTCCTCAAGACTACCTTTTTTTATTTTTCGTTTTATGCCATGACTAGCCTCGTTCTGATGATTGGATGAAGCATATCGTCGTTGGGAGTTAAGTCTCTTGTCTTGTTTTTTTTGTGAGGGGAGATCAAAGAGATTTCTTCATGCATTATGCTTGTCTTTTGTTGCTGAGTATTGAGAGTTAGTCTCTTTTTCTGATTGAGGAAGGATTCTGGATTTTATTCGAAGTATCATGAGGCGTCTGGCGTTGGTGTTCCCAGGTAGGGGTTTTACAAGGTATAGTCTTAAGTTCGCAATGTCATTTTGAAGAGGGTTAGGTTATTTCATTGTAAGTTTCTGCACATGGACGTAGTGAGGGGAGATTCAAAGCGTACGGATCGGTTGTGTGTTTTTAGAGTTTGAAAAAAAAGAGGAACAGTTTTTTTCTTGTCCGGGTGAGATCTTTATTTTTTTTGAGAAGCTAGTTGCATGGGGGAATCCCGCTTGGGAAGTGAGGTCTTAGTACTTTTGCATCAGGATCGTGTTCTTTGTTTTGCCTAGTAAGTAATTACGAATTCAGGACGTAGCTACCCCTGAGCGACGAAGTCGCTCTTTTTTTTATTAATTGTACTTAACCGCTAATCAGGAATATACAATTCCTGATGCTTCAACCTTTACATCACGTTTAGAATAAATGTTCCGATGAGTATGATTTTGGATTTCTACACCTAAAGATTTCAACTCGAAGAGTAGCTTTTTAATTCTTTCTTCACGTGGGTCTCCTCGCATGTATCCCAGATCTTTATACTGATCCCCAGCTAAAACTTT
>TBL_comb48_EPIDRAFT_1000706_pt1 | contig 25903 bp, 25 predicted proteins | sample TroBogEpilimnion_37_FD_10681 | JGI IMG/M metagenome (IMG submission 10681) | reverse complement strand
AAAAAATCCCTGGTCGCCAACCAAAAGAGCCGCCATACTTTCACTATGGCTAAAGCAAATATTTCAAACTTGCCTCTCGCTAGGCCTACCTCCGGTGAGCATTCATTGTCTAGTGGTTTAGTCGCCCATAGTCGAATTCAGAGCTAACATGGGATTTCTCAATCCAAACTCAGACCTAGAAGCTGCTGTAAAAAGTTACACCTGGGATAAAGGTACCGACGTACACCAAGTTCTGACTGTTTTTATCCTTGACCTGATTAATGAGAGCAACAATTGGAATCAAGACAATCCCGTCGGTGATCCGCAAGTTGGTCAAGAGAGATTTGAATGGCTTGAATTAAATTTCGCTGAACGGGCCAAGAACGACTTTTCTTTGATTGAAGCATTCAATCTGGCGGTTAGGAAGAATTATGGTGCCAAAGTTCCTAAGCCAATCGTTGCCCTTGAAGAGATGAACCAGTATGCCATGATGGCCGCACAGACCATCATGTTGCTTGAAATGAATCGGGTATTGCGCGGAGGGGGGAAATTCAATGAACAGGAACTCGACATTCTTGGAAATAGCAATATGCGCGTATACGAGAATCAGAACCGTCTAGTTAAAACCACAAAGGAACCCAAGTGGGATAATTTTGTCTATGCTCCTAGAGATATTGGGAAACCAAGCTATCTAATGTCTAATGCGTATCAGAAACTTCAATTGGCAGAAAGATTGTTGGCCATATCCCTTTAGTTCAAAATCTCTGGGTCTAAACAAGGCGGGTTTCCTGTTATCACATACACGAATAAATTTTCCACTTTTACTGAAGCTCAAGAATCTCTAGTTATCATATAACAAGGGAAAAATGACACGGATTAGCGGGTTTATCTCGTGGATATAGGGTCGCATTTGTGGATAGTAGCCAGCAATAGTCCTAGCTTAAACGGGCAACTTTATAACCCCTTAACTGTAAGCCGTGTAGTCTTACACAAGGTAACAATCGTTCTTTGGAGGTCAAGCTATGGCTGATGATAAAGCAACCCCGTTTTACAAGAAAAAAAGTTTCTTGATTGTTGGCGGAATTATTGTGTTAGCCATTATCGGTGGTGCAACAGGCGGTAGCAAATCATCCAATAGTGCTACAAATAACTCCACTGCAACCTCACCAACCTCGGCTTCACCAGAGAGCAACCCATTGAACACTTCAGATAACCAGGGTGCATGTGATGTGGCGTCCTATACCTTTGGTGCAGACGATGGCACTGGCTCGACTTTAGATTTATATACAAAACACGCCGCAACAGACGCTCAGGCAGAACATGCTTTGGATGATCTGGGTGGAAAATTCCTGGATCAGTCTTCCGTTGCATCTGGAGCTATACAAACTGATTTGAACACGGCTGGCCTTGCTTTTAAACAAGCAGAAGTTGCTATGACAAACAACGATGCAAGTACATTTACAACTTCCTTAACAACTGCGCTCACAACTACGAATAAGTTGGCTGCTGAATGCAAGGGAATCGGGCACTGGTAAGCATTACTTGGAGTGGACCCTGCCTAACGAAAGGAAAGTTTTAGTCAGGGTTGCGGGCTCGAGTTTTGCGTTCCTCCAATAATAGATTGAGATGTACCAGATAAGCCTTGTGTTGAATTTGCAGCAGGCTTGGTCAGGCCGCACATGTTAAATAGCGTGATGTAAGTTTTTTGCTTATAAGTTACCTGAGAGGTTGTTTGGGTGACATACGAGCCAAGAGGGCATTTAATCTTCGGTGGATTTTGGGGCGTGCAAGCGGAAGCTAAAACACATGTCATGTAGGTAACAGGAGTGTTCGGAATCGCCTGTTGTGCTGCTCCGGCTAAAACTGCAACGGGTGGCTTAACTTTTCCTGTGGTTTTTGGCACCACAAAGCTAGTAGGCAATTCACTGGATAAGTTGTATGGGTCCGGTTGGATGTCAATAACATCATCTGGGACTCGCCATCTAAAAGTTAAGTCGTCCAAAGCTTGCATACACATTAAATTAACGGCATTACTCATATCTTCACCTTGAAAATAACCGTTTGAATAAGGTGGGTAGCACGGGGCCCAGATAACAACGTTGTATTGTTGATCTGAATAACCGTCAGGTTTTAGGTAATTGCTTGAGGGTGGCTTGATTTTGGAGACGCTTGCTATTTCCCAAAAAGGTCCAAGTGCTTCACCATCCGCAGCTATTTCGCATGAGAGCTTTGCGATGAATGTCCATCCTTTGTAAACAGCGGTATCTCCGACGCTCCCACAACTCTCATCAGGCACAGCACTTCCCATAAAATCAGCCTGTGCGCTCACTGTAGGAAGAAATGTGATGGCAAGAAACAATGATGTGATCAGCGCAAACTTCTTCTTCAGCATAATTGCCAGCCTATCAATATCTATGAAAGAAATCACCGGGAGTCTTTAGGTTTTATCTTGCTCCATGGGTGTTTGAATAGGGCAAGGTCCCAGCAAGTTTGTTGGATGTGGTGGGTCAGATTTATAGCTTATCGAGACAACCTGATTTTTTAGGAGGATCCTTATCTCTATGAATTATCAAGGAAGCGGAGCCCAGTTCCTGCCATCGCTAGTAGAAAACAATGTGCCACCAAAATTGCTAACGCGAGGAATTAGTTCAAGTGAAAAATATCTAGCTAATCAACTTAAGCTGCAAATAAAGTTGGCAAAGTTACGCAGATCTCTCAAAGAATCCGACTTGTAGTCAGCTACACATCTTGTGAGTTAAATGTGAGTTATGAGTTTTGCCTTGGCTAGGGCTATCGGACAAAATTTCAATGTTTTACACGGGAAACCGATCTGATAAGCCTAGCTTGCACTCAAACTCGGCTCGGCGCTAGTCTTAGGTTCCGTCCCGAAGCAATTCTTCGGACTACGGATCAGAAGGTTAGGGGTTCGAATCCCTTCAAGCGCACTAGCTAGTTATTTCGAAATATTGAGGGCTTAGCAAAAGCCTCATGGAGGCTAACCAGATCCACATCCTCTAAGATTTCAAAATGATCATTTCAGTCCTAGGCCTTGGGGACGCGGGTAGCGCCATTTCCTCCGTTCTTGAGGATGCAGGTCTAACGGTTAGAGGATTCGACATTAGACGAACCTCGGTTCCCGGGATCGACATCTGCTCCAGATTGGACTCGGCGGTCATAGATGCGGATTACATACTTTCAGCGACCTCATCAACTGTCGCGACAAAAATACTTAAAGATGCGCTACCGTTTTTGAAAAAAGATGCCGTTTACGTTGATCTCAACACCACGCCACCAGGACTAAAGCGTCAATTATCTCAAATCATGAATCAATCACATTTCGTCGATGGCGCGATTATGAAACCAATTGATGCGGGAGCTACCGATTTACCGATAATTGTTGCAGGCCAAGCGGCTACTACATTTGCTGAGGTTATGTCTTCATACGGATTACAGATCGAAGTCGTTGGGGAGAAAGTCGGTGATGCAGCAACGAGAGCCCTGATTGCTAACATTTTCACAAATGGAATCACCTCCGTAGTTATTGATGCCCTTTGGGCAGCTGAAGCACTTGGTTTAGAGGAATGGGCCATAGAGGAATTCAGGAAGGAATTTGAGCAAAGTTCAGCACGGACACTTCAGTACTATTTAGATCGAGCGCAGAGACACGCTAAACGTGAGCAAGTTGCAGTTAGCGATATTGTTTCGATGCTCAATGAAGCAGGATATGAAAGTCTGATGACCGCCCCTACCGAATTGGTCTTATCTCATATTATTCACGCTAAAAAAGTGCCTTTTTCTCAGAATGAAGATCAGTAATCTAACTGTTTTTGAATCTGATCCATGATTTCGTACGTTGATAAAACAGATCTGACACTTGCATTTGGCTCACGAGATTCCCTTATTGCACTAACAAACTCTCGATCTTGAAGTTCGATTCCGTTGAGTGATACATCAACCTTCGAAACATCAATCACTTCATCTTTTCCGGTAAGCAGGTCATCGTAACGAGCGATGTATGTTCCGTTGTCACATATATAGCGAAAGAAGGTTCCGAGTGGACCATCATTATTAAAGGAGAGCGAGAGAGTGCAAATCTTTCCCTGTTCAGTCTTTAGTTGGATCGACATATCCATTGCGATCCCAAGTTCCGGGTGCTTCGGACCCTGAATGGCGTTCGCCTTCACGATCTTTTCGCCAGTTTGGTATTGGAAAAGGTCAATGGTGTGAGCAGAATGGTGCCATAACAGGTGATCTGTCCACGAGCGCTGTTGCCCGAGTGCGTTCATATTTGTGCGTCTAAAGAAATATGTTTGTACATCCATTTGCTGAATGTTGAGTTCTCCATTGATAATTTTTTTATGAAGGTATTGATGTGATGGATTAAATCGACGGGTATGACCAACCATCGCAATCATTCCAGTCTCTCTCTGTACTGCATCGACAGCTTGGGCATCGCTCCAATTGTCCGCGAGCGGAATTTCAACTTGAACGTGTTTTCCGGCACGAAGCCCGGCGATGGTTTGAGCGGCATGCATCTGAGTTGGTGTAGCGAGAATGACAGCGTCTATCTTGGGATCAGCCAGTACTTCGTCGTAACTATCAGTTGCCACTTTGATTGCATACTTGTCTGCTGCATCTTGAGCGGATTTTCTGCTGGAGCCGACGACAGCTGCAACTTCTACATCCTCAATCTTGAGCAATGCATCTATATGTTTTTGCCCAAAAGCCCCGGCACCTACCAATGCAATTTTCAATTCTTTATCGCTCCTTTGGCTTCAGTATCAAATGTCCAACAGCTGTATTGGATGCAGGTACATGATAAAAACGATGAACAGTTTCAACTTCTGGACCAAGCGCTCCACGCATGATGAGCCACATAATTAGCTCCACACCTTCAGAGCCTGCCTCAACCATGTATTCAAGGTGTGGCTTAAATTGCAGGGTTTCAGGGTCATTAATGAGATCATCCATAAACTTGCTATCCCACGGAGCATTAATAAGTCCTGCTCGAGCACCTTGAATTTGGTGACTCATTCCTCCAGTACCCCACACTTGTACACTTAAATCTTCATCGTAATCCTGAACAGCTTTACGGATTGCCTTCCCTATGGACAAACAACGTTCGCCAGATGGTTGTGGATACATAACGACGTTAACTGGAATGGGAATCACTTTAACAGGCCATTTATCTGGTTCACCAAACATTAAAGATAGGGGCACAGTTAGACCATGATCGACCTCTAGGAGGTTCAAAACAGTCATATCGAAATCATCAGTGATAAGCGAAGCTGCAAGGTGAGTAGCAAGCCCTGCGTGTCCTTCGACCACAGGAACCGGGCGAGGTCCGTATCCTTCATCACAAATATTGAAGCTATCAGCGATGCCAATAGCAAATGTGGGCATAATATCCATGCCAAAGTAAGATGCATGATCATTATAGATAATGATCACTACGTCAGGCTTTTCGTCTGCAATCCATTTCTTTGAAAACTCATAGCCAGCAAACATCGCTTTCCAATAATCTTCAGATGTTCGATGCATATCAATAGCGGCACCAACTGCTGGAATGTGGCTAGTAGTGACACCTGCGGTGATACGAGCCACTTACTTTTCACCTCGCTCTTTCTTGCTTCGCCAACCTTCGATGTTCCGCCCGCCTGCGAGCATCATGGCCTTATATTCTTCTTCGTTGAATTCGGTCATTGTGCTTACTGCCTGCACATAGGAGAGACCATCTGTTGCAAATATTTTTGACAAAAAATAAACATTTCCACCACAATCTAACATCTTTTGAAAATCCCGATCCAAGACAGCCTGCTCTTGTTCGGGGGTCAGATTCCACTCACTGATATATTTCTTTTCATCTGCAAGCCAACGTGTGCGATTCTCGAGGCTTCTTAGGCTCATGCAAAATTGATTGAGCTCAAAACCTTGACGTGCCTTTTCGATGGTAAAAATTGTGGTTCCCGGGATATCATCAAACTGCTTAAAATTAGGCTTCATGATGCGCTCCAATACAAAGCTTCAGGGTTCCGAACTAAAAGTTTGGTTTGCAAGAGTTCAGTATCCGCTATCTGCGGAATGTAGTCCACTAAATGACCATCATCTGGCATATCTTTTTTAATATTTGGATGAGGCCAGTCAGTACCCCACAACACTCGATCTGGAAACTCTTCTACGATCGATTTTGCAAATGGAATCACATCTTCATATAAAGGAGCTCCGACAAGGCTTAAACGCTCAGGGCAGCTCACCTTCGACCACACATTGGAGTTTTCTCGCATGAATTTACGAAAAAGGTCGAATTCTGGTCCCATTGGATCTTTGGAGACATCAGGCCTGCCCATATGGTCTACCACCACAGGCACCTTAATTGATGAAAAGAAATCCAACCTCTGTTCTAAATCTGCCGCTTCAAAGTAGACAACTACATGCCAACCATATTTGGCAATTTTTGCGATTATCTGTTCATAGTACTCGTCAGGTTTTGGATCAGCCAGTCTACGGACGTAGTTGAAACGCACTCCTCGTACACCCAGTTCATTCATTCTGCCGAGTTCAAGATCACTTACGTCTGGGTTAACTGTCACAACGCCACGAGCTGACGGACCTGCAGTCTCTAAAGCGTCAAGAAGAGCCGAATTATCGGAGCCATGGCACGTCGCTTGAACAATGACATTTTTGGTGACACCTAGGTAATCTCTGAGATTGAATAGATCCTCCTTGCTCGCATCACAAGGTGTGTATTTACGTTCTGGCGAATACGGAAAAACATCTCCAGGACCAAATACATGACAATGCGCGTCTACAGCTCCTGGTGGAAGGAGGAATAATGGCTTTGTTGGATGAGGGCAAAAGTCAATCCAATCCTCATCCTTTTTAAATAGTTGAGACATCAGAGCCCACGCGCCTTCAGAGATGCATCTAGTCGAGGGAATACTTTTCGCGAATTTTTTTCAAATATCTCACTCTTTTCAGTAGGTGAGATATTGGCTGAATCGATATAACGCTTGGTGTCATCAAAATAGTTGCCTGTTCTGGGATCGATTCCCCTCACGGCACCAACCATCTCAGAACCAAAGAGAATATTCTTAATATCTATGACATCTACAAGTAGATCTATTCCTGGTTGGTGATAGACGCACGTATCAAAGAAAATGTTGTTCATGAGATGGTCCTCGACGGCAGGCTTTTTGAGCATATCTGCTAAACCACGATAACGACCCCAGTGATAAGGCACAGCCCCGCCACCATGCGGGATGATGAAGCGAAGAGTTGGGAAATCCTTGAATAAATCGCCTTGAAGAAGCTGCATAAATGCAGTTGTATCGGCATTTATATAGTGAGCTCCAGTTGCATGGAAATTGATATTACAAGAACTCGAAACGTGAATCATTGCTGGTACATCAAGCTCAACCATTTTTTCATAGATGGGATACCAGTATTTATCTGTAAGTGGGAGCGAGGTCCATTTGCCACCGCTTGGGTCTGGGTTGAGATTACAACCGATGAAACCGAGCTCATTTACTGCTCGTTCCAACTCTGCAACCGATGCTGACAAATCAGTGCCCGGGAATTGTGGAAGTTGGCAGACACCAATGAAAGTTTCGGGGTAGAGATCAACGACTCGTTTGATGAGATTGTTACAGGCCCGGGACCACTCAAGGCTAATTTCTGCACTACCTTCATGATGAGCCATCGCAGAAGCGCGAGGAGAGAAGATCGTCATATCTGCCCCACGTTCTTTAAGCAAGCGAAGCTGATTCGATTCGATAGTCTGACGGATAACGTCATCAGAAATTTCCGGATATGGCGGAGCACTTGTTCCGGCGGCGAACGCAGCAAGCTGAGCCTCGCGCCAATTATTATGTTCAGTTGGCGCTGTTGTGTAGTGCCCATGGCAATCGATAATCATTTTCCACTCCATACACTGATTGGTACGTAAACTTCTCCTCGCATAAGAAGTCGCGCAGTTCTTAGGAGTGCGGATTTCTTTACCCTCACAGACATACCTTCACTTTCTACATTCATTGAAACCGTGAAAAAACCAGTGGGGTGTTCCACATCAACCCGAGTAACTCCAGATTCGTCTGATTGGAGTTGAGAAATTTTTTGAGCTACGGATCCAGGAATTAGGCACGCAGTAGCAACAGATACTGCACCCAAAACACCAATAGCCTCATGAACGCGGATAGGGATTAAAGTCCTAGTTGATATGGCTCCACCATGTTTGGCGGGTGAGAGTAGGGTCATTTTGGGTACTGTTTTTTTCTCTACATCACCCAAATTCATCTTCTCACCGACAGCCAAGCGGACCGCTTCGATTTTCGCTTTTACCTCAGTATTTGACTCGATTTCAGCTGGGGTTTCTTCTCCAGTTAAGCCGAAATCTGCTGCATTTAAGCAGACTACGGGCATTCCATTGTCGATACATGTGACTTCTACTCCGTTTACGACATCAATCACATTTCCTGTAGGCAGCAACGAACCACAAGTTGAGCCAGCTACATCTTCAAAATCGATATCAATAGGTGCATGTGAACCCGGAACCCCATCAATTCTGGCTTCGCCCGCATAGTTCACTTTTCCACCTGGAGTCTGGATGTGAGCAGTTGCTATAGATTCTGTATTTTCCATCCAGATACGGACGCTTGTTGTATCTGGATTGGCCTTAATGAGGCCAGTTTCGATTGCAAATGGAGCAACACCAGCCAGAATATTTCCACAATTTTGCTGATCTGAAACCTCAGCACGATCGGGCCAGACCTGTAAAAAGAGGTAATCGACATCAATCCCTGGCCTTGATGATTTCTTGATGACTGCAACTTTCGATGTCAGTGGATGGCCACCACCCATTCCATCAATCTCTCGTGCATCTGGTGATCCCAGGGCAGCGAGTAATACTGCATCGCGAATGGCTTTATCAGAAGGAAGATCTGATTCGTGGAAATACAACCCCTTAGAGGTCCCCCCGCGCATAACAACAGTTGGAATGGCCGTTTGCATTAATTGGAATCCTTGTACTGTACGTATTGCAATCCCTTTTTCTCCAGAGCCTCACGCATAGAATAGATATCGAGGCCAAGCTCACCAGCAGCCAAGCGAGATCTCTTTGAAATTTCATTCTCTTCTCGCTTAAGGGCCTTATTAAGTACGTCCCTTGCGCTCTCATGTTTGACGACGACGACCCCATCAACATCAGCGACGATGACATCCCCTGGACGGACGTATGCATTTGCAATCATGATTGGCATTTGAACATTGCCGGGGGTTTCCTTGACGGTTCCTTGAGAACTAATGCACTTAGACCAGACAGGGAATCCCATTTCGGTGAGCATCGCAACATCTCGAACGCCGGCATCGATAACAAATCCACGAACACCATGTGCTACGAGGCTCGTCGCCAATAAATCACCTAAATATCCATCATCACAAGGGCTCGTAGGTGTGACGATCAGAATGTCACCCTCTCGTGCTTGTTCGACTGCTATATGAATCGACCAATTATCACCAGGTGCGACCTCACATGTAAGGGCATTGCCAGCGATGGAAGCCGGAAAAATCGGACGCAATCTATGATGCAACATGCCGATTCGTCCCTGTGCCTCATGCACCGTTGCGGAGCCTAATTTTGCTAGACCATCGACGATAGATAGATCGGTTCTTGGCGTACCTTGAACTACGTATGGCATGTGGTTACCTTCCTAAGAATGTAGAGATTAACGGACGCCTACATATTTCTCTGCGAGGTCAGCAGCTGCATATTTAGAGTTCATGACATGATTTATTTGTGCCAATTGAAGTTGCGCATCAAAAGGATCAAAATTGGTGTGCATCATTGATGTGAACCACCAAGAGAAACGAGTCGCACCCCATACTTTTTCTAGGGCCTTGCGTGAATAATCATCCGCGAAGGCTTGATTATTTTTTGTCAGTAATTCGACGAGAGTCTCACCCAGTAGTCTGACATCATTGGCTGCAAGATTTAATCCTTTAGCACCAGTGGGTGGAACAGTATGTGCTGCATCACCAGCCAAAAAGAGTCTTCCATATTGCATCTTGTTGCTGACAAAAGAGCGCATCGCTAGAATACTTTTTTCCGTTATTGGGCCACGTTCCAAATCCCAACCGTCCAAAGCTAATCGCTCAGAGAGTTCATCCCAACAACGATCATCAGACCAATTGGATAACTGATCCCCATTATCAACCTGAAGATACAAGCGGGTCACCTTCTCAGAGCGCATAGAATTCAGAGCAAAACCCTTGGGATGCCATGCATAAACAAGTTCATCAACAGAAGGTTTTACATTAGCCATGATTCCAAGCCAGGAGAATGGATAAACCTTTTCGAAGCAGTCAACCTCTACATCGGGAATGGCTTGTCGAGAAACTCCCCAGAAGCCATCACAGCCGGCAATCGCTTCACACTCAATAGTTTGTTTATTGCCTTCACTGTCCGTGAAATTCACTATCGGTCTTGTTGAATTGATCTCACCGAGGTTTACATCCGAAACTTCATAGTAAATCTGTTGACCTGCCGCATCAGAAGCGGTGTGGAGATCGCGTTGAATCTCTGTTTGTCCGTATGCCCAAACACTCTGGCCGACTAAATCATTGAAATTTATATGGTGACGATTGCCAGGAATTTGTAAGTAGATTCCTTTATGTTCAAAGCCTTCTTTGTGTAAGCGTTCCCCGATGCCTATTTCATCGAGCAGCGCCACTAACTGTGTTTCAAGAATTCCTGCACGTACACGTGATTGCACGTATTCCCTACTTCGATTTTCAATGACAACCGTGTCAATGTTATGAAGCGCAAGATAACGAGACAGGATCAGGCCTGCTGGCCCTGCTCCAATAATGGCAACTCTAGTCTTAATGATCATCGGGATTTATTTCCTATCGCACTCAGTAGTCTTGAACGGAATTCAGTGGTTGGGCATGCGTAGGACGGGTTTTAGGACTGACCCTGAATAAGATGCGGCCAAAGCTTCATTTATCTGTTCAAACGGATATTCAACGAGAAGCTCATCATATGGAAATCGACCTTGCGCATTTAATTCTAAAAGTCCGCGTATAAGCTTCTTGCTTGTACTTTCGCCACCAAGCATTCCAATTATTCTCTTACCCCAGAGTGTTGTTAAATGATCCGCGGTAAATTCAGCTCCAGCAGGTGCTCCGCCGATGAGACAAACTGTGCCCATCATGCCGACGCTATCAATCGCTTGTCGTACAACTTTGATATTACCTGTGCACTCAAGTGCGAAGTCGGCATGGCGCCCACAAATTTTGATAACTTCTTCAACTGGATTTGCTGAATTCGCATTAATGGTGTGAGTAGCTCCATATTTTTTAGCAAGCGCTAATCGTGAGTCATGTAAATCTATCGCAATAATTGTGCTCGCTCCGGTGTTTTTTGCCGCCATGATTGCAGAAAGTCCAACTGCACCACTTCCATAAACCACCAGTGTTGATCCAAGAGTCGGTTTTAAAACATTAAAGACCGCTCCGGCGCCTGTAGAAATTCCACAAGCGAGCGGCCCAAGTTTTTCGATGTTCACTCCTGTAGGGGCTTTTACCAAACTACTCTCCGAAGTAATCGCATAGGTGGAGAATGACGATTGGCCAAAGAAGTGGCTATGGATTGGCTTTCCATCTCGCGAAAGAGAGGTAGTGCCGTCCAAACGACCACCACCCGCAAGAAGCGGACCCAGCAGGTCGCAATAACGTGGGTTACCAGTTAGACAATGCTCACATACTCCGCACCAAGGCCAACCGATAACTACAGCATCACCTACGGCGACAGTCGTAACACCTTCTCCAATTTTTTCGACAATACCTGCACCTTCATGCCCCAGCACACCCGGGGTTGGGAAGGGGAGATCAGCATGCTGCGCAAGACCATCTGTGTGACAGATGCCTGATGCAACGATCCGGACTCGAACTTCTCCCGTCCGAGGCTCTTCTATGTCTACGTCCTCGATGTGAAAAGGAGTGTTGTAAGCATTTAAAACCGCTGCCTTTGCTCGCATCCTGACTCCTTCGCTCGATTATATATTTTTGTTATAAATCGTGATCGATTTTGTTTATTAATACTTCCAAATAATGAAGATAGTTGCATTACCCCTTTCCAACCAATGGAAAGGGTTCTAGGGTTGCGAGTGAGAGGACGTTATAAATGTCTAATGCCCACAACTCGGCTGGGTCGAATCGAAGGAGAGGCTCATTGATATGAATCGCAATTCAATCAATTCGCTCACGCGTGCAAGTAAAAAGAAGAAAGCATTTGTTGCAGGATTAGCAGTTGCTGCATTATCACTTTCCGGTGTGGTTTCAACTAATTCAGCTTTAGCTGCATCTTCAAGTTCTGTTATTAAAATCGGCTACATTTCACCAAAGACTGGCCCTTATGCTGGTTTCGCTGAAGGTGACCCGTATATGCTAAAAGCAGTTCGAGCATACTTTGCTAAGGGAATCATTTCTGGTGGCAAAAAATATTCTGTTCAAATTTTAGATCGTGATTCAGGTTCAGATCCTGCGAAGGCTGGTCAGCTCGCAGATCAACTTATCAATCAGGATAAGGTCGATATTTTGATGGCGACATCTACTCCTGAAACAACTAACCCAGTTATTGCAAAGTGTGAAGCAGATGCCGTTCCTTGTATCACAACCGTTGCACCATGGCAGGCAGTCTTCTTCGGTGGCGGATTCACTCCCGCAAAGCCAATGCAATGGACTCACCACTTCTTCTTTGGTGTCGAAGGCTTCGGACTCACTGATCCGGGTGCGTGGAACCAAGTTACAACTGATAAGAAAGTTGGCGTTCTTTGGCCTAATGATTCAGATGGACAAGCATTCCGTGATCCAAAAACTGGGTACACACCATTTGCACAGAAGGCTGGTTACACAATTGTCGATCCAGGTGCGTATGAAGATGGAACGAAAGACTTTACTTCCATCATCACTAAGTTTAAGCAAGAGGGTGTTGAAATCATCGCCGGAGTACCTACTCCACCAGATTTCATTACTTTCTGGACTCAAGCAGCACAACAAGGCTTTAAGCCAAAGGTTGTGACGATGGGTAAGGCTCTCTTCTTCCCAGCAACAGTCCCAGCAATTCCAAATAATCTCGGCAATGGACTTTCATTTGCTGCTTCATGGGGCGCAACATTCCCTTACAAGTCAAGCCTTGACGGGACTACAGCCGCTCAATGGGCCACAAATTACGAAAAAGGAACCGGTCTTCTCTATGGCCAAGCAACTCCAAACAACTACACCTTGTTTGAGCTTGCAAACGCTGCAATCAAGAAAGTCACAAATCCTCATGACAAGGCTGCAATCAATAAAGCACTTGATACGGTCAACATGATGACTCTCTCTGGAAAGATTGATTTCACTCATGGTCCAGTTCCAGGAATTGCAACAATCCCAACTGTTGTAGGGCAATGGCAGTTCACAGGCGGTAAGTGGAGTTGGGCTGTTGTAGATAACTCTCAGTACCCTGCAATCCCTGTAGCACACAAGATCACGCCACTTAACTAAACACTGTTACCTAATCGACAGGAATTGATTTGATGTTGAATGTGCAATCCGTAAGCAAGTCATATGGCAATCTCGGAGTGCTCTTTGATGTTTCTCTATCAATTCCTGTTGGTCAGGCAGTTGGAATTGTCGGTCCAAATGGGGCAGGCAAAACAACTTTGCTTAGTGTTGTAAATGGAACTGAGCCAGTTTCGTCGGGCTCAGTTCTCTTTCACGGAAATGACGTAACTAAAGCAGGCGCTGAAGAGCGTTCACGTGCTGGGATAGGCCGAACTTTTCAGATACCTCGTCCTTTCTCACATATGTCCGTCTTTGAGAATGCACTTGCTGGCGCATCATTTGGAGGAGGACTAAGAGGACGAGAGGCGCAATTGGCTGCGATTGATGCGCTGGAGAAAAGTGACATGATGCAGTTTGCCAATGTGCGTGCCGGCTCTTTATCACTTTTGGCTCGGAAGCGACTCGAATTGGCTCGCGCATTATCAACTCAACCAAAATTACTTCTGCTGGATGAAATCGCTGGTGGCTTGACTGAGGCAGAATGTGATTCTCTCATAGTGACAATTCGAGAATTGAAGAACTCTGGGATTACTATCGTCTGGATTGAGCACGTTGTTCAAGCTCTCGTAGCTGTTGTTGACCGGCTAGTGTGTCTCGCTTCAGGAACCATCATTCAAGATGGAGAGCCGAAAGAGGTTCTTCAAAGTGAAGAAGTCTTATCTGTGTACATGGGAACTGGTATCTAATGCCCCTGTTGGATGTGAAGGCGTTGAGTGCGGGCTACGGCGACCTCGTTGCTATTTCTGAAATCTCTTTTTCAGTGGAAAAAGGTGAACTCCTTGCCCTTATTGGCGCTAACGGTGCGGGTAAATCCACACTTTTGAAGACGATCGTTGGCTCTATGAGTTCGANATCAGGTTCCATCATCTTTAAGGGGAAGGAGATAACCTCAGAACCGGATTACAAACGAGTTAAAGATGGAATTTCTCTCGTTCCTGAAGGAAGACGCCTTTTCCCATCTTTAACNGTCGAAGAGAACCTTCTTGTCGGTGCCGCCACTGACAGAAGAGGGCCATGGAATTTACAAGCAATATTTAAACTCTTGCCTATTGTTGAGAAGCTAAAAGATAGAAATGCCGCCAGGCTTTCAGGTGGGGAGCAGCAAGCCGTTGCTATCGCCCGCTCACTTATGTCCAACCCTGACCTAATTTTGCTTGATGAGATTTCACTTGGTTTGGCGCCTGTTGTGGTGGAACAGATTTACGCTGCGCTTCCAGATATTCGTAAAGAAGGATTAAGTATCATTTTAGTTGAACAGGATTTAAAACGAACTCTCAAAGTCGCTGACAAAATCTCGTGTCTGCTTGAAGGTCATTTGGTATTACAAGGTAAACCGTCGGAATTTTCTCACAAGCAGATTACAGACGCTTACTTCGGTCACTCCCTCCCATCTTTTAGCGACTCTGTCATGGGAGTGAAATAATGATTTTATTGAATTCAATCTCGCAAGGAATCCTACTTGGCGGATTATTTGCACTTTCGGCAGTCGGCTTATCGCTCGCATTTGGAGTTCTGCGGATTGTTAATCTGGCGCACGGGGATTTAATGACTCTGGGTGGCTACTTAGCTTTTATCACCATTCAACATACCGGAATGAGTACGTGGTACACATTCCTGATTGTTGTACCAGCAATGGGAATTATCGGATATTTTATTCAACGCATTTTGCTTCAACGTGCTTTACGGATGGGTGAGTTGGCACCCTTGATGGTTACATTTGGAATTTCCATCATCATCCCCAATAGCTTGGTTCAACTTTTCACAAACAATACCCAGCAATTACCAGTTGGTGCTCTTGCAACAAGTAGCATCCAAGTTAATAATCAAATAAGCATCGGAACTTTCCCTCTCATCACGCTTGGGATTTCGATCGTGTTAATTGTCGCTCTTCAGCAATATTTGTCTCGCACAAAAATGGGGCGCTATATGCGGGCCGCAGCAGATGATAGTGAGGTTCTTCGACTTATGGGTGTTGACCATCGAAAGGTCTACGGAATTGCAATGGGAATTGCTTTTGCAACCTTAGCCATGGCCGGCATTCTCTTTGGTATGCGCCAAGGGGGTGTCACACCGTACGATGGCAGTTTAACGGTGCTCTTTGCGTTCGAAACCGTAATTATTGGAGGGCTCGGATCTCTCTGGGGAACACTACTCGGTGGCATAGTGCTCGGTATAGCCCAGACAGTTGCAGGCCAATTTAGTCCGGAGTTACCACTTCTCGCGGGTCACTTAGTTTTTCTTGGCGTTCTCGCTTTTCGTCCTAGTGGTTTACTTGGAAAGCCGGTCTTGCGATGAGTGCAACAGTACAGGTTGAGCGTTCTCCGAAGAAGGCAGCTATTGGGGGAATTCTTGCGGCAATCCTTTTTGTTGCCCTAGCAATTGCACCTAAAGTTTTAGATCCTGCTATTACGACTGAGTGGGTCAAGTTATTTTACTTGATCACTTTGGCGAGTATGTGGAACTTATTAGCTGGTTATGCGGGAATGATTTCGGTCGGACAACAAGCATTTATTGGCCTTGGTGCCTATGGAGTATTTGTCTTCAATGATCATGGGTTTAGCGCCTATGAGAGTGGAATAATCGCATCCGTTATCGTCGGTCTACTTGCAATACCGATCTCTTTTCTCGCTTTTCGACTTCGTGGTGGATATTTTGCAATTGGAACATGGGTTATCGCTGAAACTGTTCGCCTAATTATTATTCGCTTCCCAAGTTTGGGTTCAGGTAAGGGTCGAACTATCGCAAATTACACAAAAGACCCTGCATTGAGAAACACATACACGTATTGGCTAGCTTTAGGTGTTGTAATTTTTGCATTAGCTTCTTGTTTTACTTTGCTGCGCTCACGTTTTGGACTTGCATTGCAATCTATTAGAGATAATGAGGTAGCAGCAAATTCTCTAGGAATTAAAGTCGACTTCGCTAAGCGAGTCGTCTATGTCATCGGTGCCGTAGGTTGTGCTGCTGCAGGGTCTGTTATTTGCATACAGTCGATAGGCGTTGCTTCGCCAGATTCAATTTTTGGAGTGAGCTATTCAGCTTTCATGATCTTTATGGTCTTGATTGGCGGGATTGGAACCGTAGAAGGCCCAGTTGTTGGAGCACTTCTTTACTTCTTCGTAGATAAGTACTTTAGCCAGTCGGGATTGTGGTACCTAGTATTTCTTGGCGCAATGGCCATCATTGCCACCTTATTTGCCCCCAAAGGAATCTGGGGAGAGATCAATGCTCGATGGAACATTTCGCTTTTTCCAGTGAGTTATCAAGTAAAGACAAAGAAAGTTAAATACGATTCCTAAGCCGAGCAAAGAAAGAGGAAGCAATGTCACTACTCGATTCATCTATATGGTCTGGCAGGATTTTTAATGGCGCTTGGGTAAAGGGCGGTGGTGGAGAAACTTCTATTACTGAGCCTGCTACTGGCGAATCATTAGGTATTTTGGGTCTGGCTTCGGTTGAAGATGCAGAAAATTCTGCCAAGGCTGCCCATGCTGCACATCGAGAGTGGGCCCAACGAAAGCCTGAGGAGAAAGCAGCTATTTTTCGTAAGGCCGGAGATTTGTTTAATCAGTATACGGAGGAAATCCAGAATTGGGTGATCCGCGAGACCGGTGGTATTTCTCCAAAAGCTGGATTAGAGACACATCTTGCATCAGAAATTTGTTTTGCTGCAGCTGGGCTTCCAGGGCATGCTATGGGTTCAGTTCTTCCTTCAAACGACCCACATTGGAGCTTCTCTCGCAGACGTCCCGCTGGTGTTGTATCAGTAATTTCACCATTCAACTTCCCACTCATCCTCTCAATCCGCTCTGTTGCTCCAGCTCTTGCACTTGGAAATGCAGTCCTCTTAAAGCCTGATCCACGCACAACGGTTACTGGGGGAATTTCTATAGTTCGGATTTTTGAAGAAGCTGGATTACCTGCTGGACTTCTCCACTTGCTCCCCGGTGGGGTGGCAGTTGGTGAAACTGTCGTGACGGCTCCTGAAGTTAGAATCATTTCGTTTACTGGCTCTACTCCTGCAGGTCGAAAAGTTGGCGAGTTGGCAGCAAAGAATGACAAGCGTGCTCATCTTGAGCTTGGTGGGAATAATGCCATGATCGTACTTCCAGGTGCAGATGTCGCAAAAGCCGCAAGTGCGGGTGCATTTGGATCATTCCTTCACCAAGGCCAAATTTGCATGACTACTGGTCGACATATTGTGCATGAATCTTTGTACGACGAGTACGTAGCAGCCCTTGGAGCCAAGGCATCCCATCTACCTGTCGGTAATCCAGCAAAGGAGCAAGTAGCCCTTGGGCCTATTATCGACCAAAAGCAACTATTGAGAATTGACGAACTTGTCAGCAAGTCTGTTGCTGCGGGTGCAGTGCTTGTTGCGGGCGGAACGTATGAAGGTCTCTTTTACAGGCCAACCGTCTTGGCGAACGTAACCGCTGACATGCCCGCATATTCTGAAGAAGTTTTTGGGCCCGTCGCCCCGATAATTAAATTTAGGACGATTGAAGAGGCGATAGCTTTGGCTTCTGCAAATCAATACGGTCTTTCGCTCTCAATTCTTGGAGATGTAGGAATGGCAATGCAGGTCGCAGATGCGATTCCTTCAGGAATTATCCACATCAATGAGATGACAGTGGGCGACGAAGCTAACGTTCCGTTTGGTGGAGTAGGTGCATCCGGAAATGGTTCACGTTTTGGTGGTGCTGAGGCAAATATAGAGGCCTTCACTGAAACGCAGTGGCTCACAGTTCGCAGCGATATCGCCTCATACCCATTCTAAGTCAACGGTTTCAAACTTACTTCACTAAGGATTGTGTTAGGAGACCAGAATGACTCCAAGGTCCTCGCATGGAGAATCAGTGACATCGCGGTCCTTGACGGTCTTAGATACTTTCGATGCCGAACATCGACGGCTCACACTCTCCGATATTTCCCGTAGGTCAGGTCTGCCAATTGCTACCGCTCATAGACTTGTTGCTGAGTTAGAAACCTGGGGAGCCCTTGAGAGAAACATCGATGGTGCCTACGAGATCGGTGGCCGTATTTGGAAACTAGGACTCTTAGCCCCACTTCAGACAGAATTACGAGAAGTCGCTTATCCTTACATGCAGGATCTCTTCCATGTGACAAAAGATAATGTTCAGCTGGCCATTCGAGATGGAATGCGTTCGTTGTACATTGAAAGAATCGCAGGACAAAGGTCATATCCGATCTTAGGAAAGACCGGAGCTCGTCTACCTCTTCATACAACAGCCGTTGGAAAGGTTTTATTAGCGCATGGTCCGCAAGATGTGATTGATGCTGCGCTGAATGCCTTAACTTCGGAGACTCCAAACAGTATTACCGATAAACGGGTCATGAAAAAGCAGTTGGAGACAATACGGCAAGACGGGTATGCATCAACAAAAGATGAGATGAGCGTTGGTGCCAGTTCTATTGCGGTTCCTATATTTGATTGGAATAAAAAAGTAATCGCAGGATTAGGTATTGTCACGCAAACTGGGACCCAAGACTTAAAGAAATGGGTACCAGCTCTTAAAGTCGTTGCTACCTCGCTCACCCGCAGGCTCGGTTCGGCTAGAAAGTAGTTAGGAAAAATCAAACAAGTGAAGATCCAAGTGGTCTCCGACTACGGATCAGAAGGTTAGGGGTTCGAATCCCTTCAAGCGCACCACAGTTAGCTCTTCGGACGAAGTGATTTCCCTGCTTCGTAAGGCAATTTCACCAGCTGATACATAGAAATTACCATCAATCCTGCGATCACGCAGAGTGCGCATGTGTATTGGTCGGCGCTTGAAATGAAGTCGCGACCGAATTTGAGAGCGATCACCATGAGCGAGACCCCAATAATGTCATTGAGCTTAATGAAAATAATGTTGAGGCTATTGGCGGGCGGAACCAAATCTTTCTCGACATCAGCAAAGGTGAGTGCGTAGTAGAAAGTCAGAAGCAGGGATCGGGCACCACCTGCGATAAAGAGCGCCACCACAAGTTCGGCAATCATAGAAGGCTTAGCCAAAACAATGATGAAAACTATTGAGAAAGCCGACACTACGGTGAACCAGACCAAGAGTGGCTTAAGGGCAAACTTCTTCATTAATGGATTAGTTATGGATTTAAATATTAAGTTACCGGCCATATATGACAGCAGTAACTCACCAGATTTCTCGGCGGTCCAGCCCAATTTATCTTGAAACAAAAGCGGCAATACAAACGGAAGTGAGACTGCGGTCATTCGATAGAACGAGCCACTCTCATTAGAAACACGGAAAGTGAAAATCTTCATTGGTCGCAGATCAACAAGCGGTTTTGGCTTGGTTAAGAAGTGGCGAATCGCCGGAACTCCAAAACCTACGCCAATAATCAGAAGTACGACCGCTAGATAGATATTCACGTGAGCATTGCCGAGTTGAGCTGCCCCGAATACAAATCCGACAAGAGAAGTAGCAGCGAGAAAAAGCCCTTTGAGATCAAGTTTATGAAAGCTTCCGCCAGGTATATAGGGGATGATCTTGTATCCAATTGCTAACGAAATCACACCGATTGGAAAATTCACATAGAAGATCCAGGGCCACGAAGCATGTGCAATTAAAAATCCACCAAGGACTGGAGCAATAACTGGTGCAGTTAATGATGGCCACACTAAGTACGCAATCGCTCGTGGAATTTCATGCTGCTTAGTTGCAACAAGAACAATCCGGCGACCTATAGGAACCATCGAGGCAGCGCCACCACCTTGAAGAATTCTGGCAATGATTAATTCAGTGAGGTTAGTGCTAGCTCCGCACGCAAGTGACGCAAGCACGAAGAGAACAATGCTTCCAAAAAGAATTGGGCGAACACCGAACTTCTCAACCAGCCATGCCGCAACAGGTATTAAGCAGACAATGCTTAAGACGTAGGCGGTGACGCAAATTCCGATCTGCGATGAGATGACATGGAATGAGCGAGCTATGGTTGGAGCGGCCGTAGGCAAGATGGCGCCATCGAGATTTTCCATAAAGGAGAGTGCGGCAACAAGCAGGGCGACAGGGCCAATTTCGAACTTTTCTCGCCTGCGCAACATCAGCCAAGTCTAGAGAAAAGTGGGCCAGTAGGTAGAGTTAAGGCTCTCTTACAGTTAGGTGCTTATTTCATGAGCCTTCATCGCTCCCCAATATTCCAACTCTCCGACGAGTATGTAGTCGAAAGTGCCCGTTTGAGCCCAATGAGTGCGACATCGTTAGGTATTGCTGGGAGTGATCACCTTCTTGATGATTTCTCGCTTGCTCATGAGACCAAGGTTGCTGACTACATTCGCAGCGTTATTGCTCGAGCACAGGAGATTGCGCCTATCGATGAGATCGACCGAATTGCCAAAGAGGTTCTCATCGATCGCCTATCTAGCCGAATATCGCTCTTTGAGTCTGGGGAATCGCTCTACCGTTTTAGCCCGATCGTCAATCCGATTAGCTCAATCAGAAGCATTTTCACGATTATGGATACTGAAGGTGCAGATGCAATAGCAAATATCACCGCTCGACTCAATGCAATTGATGCTGCGATCGAAAGCTGGAAGTCCACTCTCGATGCGATGGCAGCCACGGGCAAAGTTGTGGCCCGTCGCCAGACCGTCGTGGTCGCAGAACAGGCACGAGTTCATGGCGATGGTGGATATGCAGCCATGGTTCACGCGCTTGACCCAGAGAACAAATACCCTGAGTTACATCACGCCGCACAGAGTGCGCAGAAATCACTTTTGGCGCTATCGACATGGCTACTGGAAATACATGCTCCACGCTGCGTAGAAGAAGATGGCGTGGGCATCGATGTTTATGCACCTTGNGCGGAACACTTTACAGGCNCGAAGTTAGATTTGCGTGCGATATACGAGTGGGGCATCGATGACCTCGAACAGATCAACACCAGAATGTATGCAGCCGCGGAGAAACTAGGGCTCGCAGGTAAAAGTCTTAAAGAGATTGCAGATTATTGCGAAGAAGCCGAACTGCATCGCATCGATGGTTCAGATAATTTATTGAAAAAACTCAAAGAGTTCACGCAAGAGGCAGTAGAAAAACTCGACGGCGTTTACTTCGATATTGATCCCCGGATCAAGTTCTGCGATGCCCAATTAGCCCCAGATGGTTCTGCAGCTGCGCCTTATTACATGGCGCCGAGTGAGGATCTCTCACGTCCGGGAACAACCTGGTATCCAACGCTTGGGCATACCCGCTTTAACTTCTGGCATATTGCATCAACCTGGTATCACGAAGCTATTCCAGGCCACCACTTACAGCTCGGCACTGCAGTAATTGAGGCCCAACGTTTGAGTCGNTTCCANCGCACNGATGCATGGATNAGTGGTTATGGCGAAGGCTGGGCGCTCTACGCCGAGCGCTTCATGGATGAGCTTGGCGCTTTTGATGATCCAGCTATTGAGCTCGGTTATCTTTCTGGCCAAGCACTTCGCGCAGCCCGAATCGTTGTAGATATCGGTATGCATTGTGGTTATGAAGATTTCGATGGCAATGTTTGGAATGCAGAGTCCGCTTACAACTTGCTTGTTGAACGTGGAATGGTAGCTCCAGATTTCGCTAAGAGTGAGATCGAGCGATATCTGGGATGGCCTGGGCAAGCTATCTCCTACAAAGTTGGAGAACGGACGTGGATGAAGATCCGCGAGGACGCCAAGGTTCGCCTCGGTGCTTCCTTCGATATCAAGGCGTGGCACAACTACGCCCTCAAGATAGGTCCTATGGGGCTCGATATGTTTGAGCGTGAGATGGCTAGTTTCCTAGATTAAAAATTCACTTATTAAGGTTGGCTCAATCTGCAAACATTCAAGGCGTAAGTGGTGCTTCGTATACTTCACAAGGCTTTTACGCTTCACTTGTCTCAGCTCTATCAAAAGCGGGTATTTCCAGCTAAGTAGATCGACCTCTTTGCGCATTGCATCTAGTTTGCAACTAGTAATTATTCTTGACTTCTCTTTTCGAATTACATGTACTAACTTTCGCATTGGTCACGAGTACTGACATATAAGCCCCGGCTTGTCAGTCGGCAACCCTCCCACGCGGTGGGGTGCCCCGGGTGATGACACGGTCAGAAAATTTCTGGCAAGCGCGTTCTACTGAATTGCGTATTTTTGTGAAAGGTTCGTCATGTCTAAAAAATCTACGCGAGTCGTTGCTGCCCTGGCAACAGCTCTATTGCTTCAACCGTATTGGCTAGCAGTGCAGCAGAAGCAGCACCAAAGACACTTACAATCGTTTATCAAGGCCCACTAACCGGAGCTAATGCTCAAACCGGTCAAGATCAGGTACTAGGCGTCAAAACTGCACTTGAGATCTACAACGCAACGAACCCTGCAGTTAAGGTTAATTTGCTTCAGGCAGATGACCAGGGTGATGCCTCTGTGGCGAGCACCGTCGCTGCCGGTATTGCAACAAATCCAAGTTATTGGAGTTGTAGGACCTGCCTATTCAGGCGCCTCTATCGCTTCATTCCCTGCTTACATCGCCTCTGGCCTACCTCAGGTATCACCTTCTGCGACCAACGTGAGCCTTACTGATCCAAAGTCACCCAATCGTGGATTCCCATTCTTCCACCGCGTTATTGCGACCGATGCACTACAAGGTCCAGCACTGGTTCGCTTTGCAGTAAAGGGTGTTAGCTCACCAAAGATTTATGTGATCGATGATCAATCTTCATACTCAACTGGTCTCCGTGACCTTGTGAACACCTATATCTCTGCACAGAAGTTGACCAAAATCGGTTCAGATAGCATCCCAGCAGGAACAATCGACTTCACATCAGCAGCTGCAAAGATTAAGAGTGCAGCTGCAAACGTTGTGATCTACACCGGTTACTACTCAGATGCTGGCAAGCTCGCTAAGGCGTTGCATGACAACGGTTACACCGGAGTATTTGCAGGTGGCGATGGAGTTCTTAACAATGGATTTATTCCAGCAGCAGGTGCACCTGCAGCAGAAGGCGCACGCCTAACATCTGGTTCGATTCCTTTCGAGCTTGCCGCATCAGAAGCTGAGAAGGCTGCATTCACAAAGACAACAGGACTTGCAAGCGCTGCAGGCCATGCCTATGTCACAGAGGCTTTCAATGCGACCAACGTATTCCTTGATCTGATCGCTAAGGGTGATCTCACTCGTCCAGCTATCGAAAGCGGAATTGCTAACGGTACATTCCCAATTGTTGGTGGCGGTTCTATCTCCTTCACGCGCTATGGCGAAGTAAAGGGTGGAGCTCCAATTGGTGGATTCCAGGTAGTCAACGGAGTAATTAAGTACCTAGGTGCTGAATAACACCAGTAAACCGAATCTAATTAACATCCCTGCGAAGTGATGTAAAGATTCCAAGAAATGCGAAGACGGCGGCGTATGCAAGCAAAAGCAACGTCGCCGTTGTCGCACCAAAATAATTAGCCGTATCAATATTGAGTCCGCGACCTACGCTTTTGACATCTAATTTCACATTAAGCATGCCAACGATGAGGCCAGATGGCAGGTATTTGCCACCGGTAGTCCAGAAGACCACGATCAGGCGTTCAATGACGCCAAGCCATATGACCACGCCAGTAGTTGCGATTCGCACATTGCGAATAAGCGCTCCAAGGGCAACTCCCATAACTGCAAGTACTGCACCGGAGATAATGCCAGCGACAATTAAGCTTAATAGCGCACCAGATGTGAGGGCTGCGTGAGTGTATTTATTCAAACCTATGTAAGCACCGAGGAAACCGAAGAGTTCTGAGATCACCATCATGGCAACTCCTGCGAGTGCTGCGACTCCTAATTTCGCGTAGAGGACTTTTGTGCGCTTGGGAGTTGCGAGAAAAGTAGAGATTGCCATTCCATTTTGATATTCGTTACCCATAAAAATGATTCCGAGGATGATGGCAAAGAGATATCCAGAAGTTGCTTTGCCATAAATGCCGGCAACCATTTGTGGGTTAGTCAATGATTCACCTGAAAGCAGATTCTGTGTTCGCTCCACGGCATAGGCAGCTGGCCAGGTTGAGAGCATCGCGAGAGCGATTGCGCCAAGTGTTAAACCATAAACGCTTCGAGTATAAAAAAGTTTGCGAAACTCTGATTTGACGAGGTTCATGCTGCACTCTCCACTAGGCGAATAAATGCTTCTTCGAGAGTGCCGTCTCCAATGATTTCCTGGACACTTCCGCTTGCTATAACTCTTCCCTTATTGAGGATGATGACATCATCAACCGTGTGTTGCATCTCTGCTAACTGATGTGAAGAGACGAGAATCGTGTGGCCTTTCGCGGCGAGTTTCTTAAGAAACTCTCGCAACCAAGCGATTCCGATTGGGTCCAAGCCATTGGAAGGTTCATCGAGTACCAAAATCTCTGGTTCTCCCAGCAGTGCGGCTGCAAGTGAAAGACGTTGCTTCATGCCAAGTGAATATTGTTTTACCTTTTTACTTCGCGCTTCTGTGAGATCTACCAAGTCGAGTACTTCAAGTGCACGGGAGTCGGGGATCCCTGCAGCAGCTGCGATGATTTTGAGGTTCTTGAGTCCTGAGATTGCAGGATTAAACCCACCTGTTTCGATAACAGCCCCGACTGACTTCAAGGGGTGCTCCAACTCCTCATAAGGTGAACCATTGATCAGCGCCGAACCCGAGGTTGGATGCGCGAGTGAGAGCAGGCACTTAAGGGCCGTGCTCTTGCCAGCGCCGTTGGGGCCGAGGAAGCCTGTGATTCTTCCGCCTTGAATAGAGGCAGTTAAGCCTTTCACGGCTACGACATCTTTATAGGCCTTTGTTAGCTCATGAAATTCAATTTTTGCCATGGATTCAATATAGACCTGTAACGAAGCGATGTACGAGCGCTGTTAGCAGAGATACAGTATTCACATGAAAGTCACCGATAGAGAATATGCGTTGAACCTTGATGCCAAGGATCCGCTTGCGAAGTATAAAAACGAGTTTGTTATAAGTGATCCAGATCTTTGCTACCTAGATGGCAATTCACTAGGTCGCCTTCCGAAGAAAACGATAGAAGTCGTTAACAATTATTTGACTCAGGAGTGGGGCCCACGCATTGTTGAGGGCTGGGCAGAGTGGATCGATGAGGCCGAGTCAGTTGGTGATCTCATTGGACGAGCTGCGCTAGGTGCGGCACCAGGACAAGTTCTGGCATGTGACACAACCTCAGTTAATTTTTATCAGCTTGTCGGTGCGGCGCTTGCTGCACGCCCAGGCCGCAAGACAATCATTATCGATAAAGCGAATTTCCCAACGGATAGATATATCTTGCAAGGATTTGCAGAGCGTCATGGCCTTAATTTGGTCGAAATCGATA
>TBL_comb48_EPIDRAFT_1000705_pt1 | contig 25922 bp, 19 predicted proteins | sample TroBogEpilimnion_37_FD_10681 | JGI IMG/M metagenome (IMG submission 10681) | reverse complement strand
AAGGGCATTACCTTCTAAGCGCACGGGGCGTTTCTCTAAAGCCTCTTGTACCTTTTGGTCGATGGTGGGGAGTTCTTTCGCAATCGCTTCACGTTGCTCTTTGGTCCACTGCGAAGGTTTAACTCCAAAGGCGATTTTTTCTAGATCCGTCAGGCGAATTTCGCGGCGCGAACGCATCTGCAAGAGCGAGCCACTGGCGAGCGTTTCAATCGGTACCAAACGACCGCCGCTTTGTACCGGAATATTGGCTAACTCTTGCGAACTCCAGCTCGTCTCCGCGGCTTGCGTGGAGAGGTGCCCTAGCAACAGCAAGGCACTTACCGTAGCCACTTGACGCTTACGGCTTAAGAGGAAGTTGAAGAGACCGACCCCGAAGTGCCAGAGCAAGCCAAGTGACATCACTAGGACCGACACATAGGGAATCCAAGCTCCGGGGTTACGGACCACCTGTAAGACCGTTAAGTCGCGACCCTCTTTGGTGTTACCGAAACTCGATTGGAAGAACGTATAGCCTTGGTGGCGGAGCGGGTTGTTCATCGAAATATTAAAATTAAAACTCTCTTTGCCTTGGCGGATGGACACATCGCTCGCAAAGCGTTTAGGAGTGTTCGTGCCGGGGTATTTTTCGTGGGTAAACTTTTCCAGTAAGACCGCGAAGGGGTAGTAGGTCCGCGTGCGACGTAGGCCGATTTCGTAGTTCTTCCCTTGGTAGGTGAAGTGTTGGGCCGGGAAGGCTTCGGTTAGCCCAGGGTTGACGACCCACGTGCTGATTTCTTGTCCCGACTGATCGACCAAGCGGACGAGGCCGGTGGGCGAGTTGGCTTCGTTGTCGTCAAAGCTTTCCGGTAAAGCCTTGTAGGCCAATTTAGTTTTCGCCGAGCCGATACCCGAGGTGGTCGTGATCACTTGGCCATCCGGTAACTGTGATTGCGCGCGAAGGATGGAGTTGGGGACGAAGCTGAGCACTTCGACGCTAAAGGGTTTTTCGCCGAGGGCGTGTTTGCTCTTGGGGACGAGTAATTCGTCGGGGATGGCGGTGACTTTATCCGTTTCAAACATCGTCTTTTCGATGATGAAAAGTTCATACGAACGGAACGCTTCAGAATAATTACGGCTCTCGCCTTCAGGGATCACCATCGCCGATTCTTCTTGATAGAGGGCGGTGATAAAACCACCGGCGAGTAAGAGGATTAAGCCCGCATGAATGATGGTATTGCCGAAGTGACGTACACTCAGTTTGAAGTGTCGTGCATGGGCGCAGAAGAGGTTGACGATTAACAACGCCCCGAGCAGAAAGCCGCCGGGCAAGGGCATGTGAAAGCCTGCGGTACGATCGAGTGGGTAGAGGCAGAACCAGCTCGAGAAATACTCTTTTTGAATATGCCACACGCCCCAATGCACTTGTTCGAGCGTGCCTAGGAGCACGAGCAGCATCGAGAGTACCAGCAACGCGACGGTGAGTCGTAAGCTAGCGAGGAAATCGAGCCAAGGGTTGGCACTCTTGGCTTTTTGGAGAAAGGCTTCGTTCACGGGAGTTGAGAGGCGGCGAGGAATTGCGCAAACGTGTTGGCATTGGCCTGCACGGCGGCGGCATCACCACTCAGTTTTAAGAACCAAGTGGAACCATTCTTCGGAATTAAAAAGGCGTCGGTCGCTTTCTTGCCATCCGTGCTCGTCAGGATGAAGCGCTGACCTGCATCGCTCCCTACCTTGGCCTCTTGGGCACTGGCCGCGATACTGGCTTCATCGGCGGGAGGTAAGCCGATTTGGCCCCGCCAGCGGTTGACGTTGGCAGTGATCCCACCCACGGAACCAGGAAACACGGTGACGGCGATTTCAGCTTTAGTGCCATTAGGACCAGGGACGATCCAAGTCGCCTTCCGCATGGCGTTTTCTGGACCCACCGACCAGCCCGTTGGTAAGGTAGCCCACTTAGGCGTGCCTGCACGGGCGGCATCCGCTTTCATGGCCTCGGTGGCTTGCATCGCCCCTGGGGCGGTTTGAGGGGTGGGGGCCACGACCGGGGTTACCGTAGGCGCGGCGGGGTCGGCGGCGACGGGTTCAGATTTTACTTCGTAGTTAGTGACTTTGGCGGCGGGCTTGCAGCCCGCGAGTAGGACGAGGCCGCCAAGGAAAACGTAAGGAGTGAGACGCATGACAAGAAAGGGGGAGACCGTTTTAGACAGGACGGTCGGAGGATGGTTGCGAGAGGCTGGCCGAATGGCAAAACGAAAGGGTAGGAAATCTTGGGGAAATCCTGTGCTAGGAAGGTGATCCTCCCGAAGTTATACCGCCGAGCTTAATCCGTGAAGCGGAAGAGGGCTACATCCCCATCTTGGAAGAGGTAGGCTTTGCCTTCGAGGCGATAACGGCCGGCCTTACGCGCGGCGGCTTCCGAGCCCGTTTTCACTAAATCCTCGTAGGATACCACTTCGGCTTTCACGAAGCCTTTTTCGAAGTCGGTATGAATCACGCCCGCACACTGGGGGGCCGTCATGCCATGACGGAATGTCCAAGCGCGAACTTCTTTTTCACCAGCGGTAAAGTAGGTCGCCAGCCCGAGGAGTTTGTAGGCCCCGCGGATTAGATCGGAAACGCCGGAGTCGGTAACGCCGAGTGATTGCAGGAACTCGGTGGCTTCTTCGGGCGAAAGGTCACAGAGCTCNGCTTCGACTTGGGCACAAATCACGACCACTTCGCAGCCGTGTTGCTTGGCGATTTGGGCCTTNACGGCNGCCACGTGTTTATTCTTNGATGGGTCTGCTAAGTCTGATTCGGCAACATTGCAGGCGTAGAGAACTTTTTTGAAAGACAGGAGATTGTAGGTTTTGAGACGCTGACGCTCGTCGTCGCTCACTTCGAGTGCCGAAGCGGGTAAGTTCTCGTTCAAGTGTTTAACCAGGCGNGTCAGTAAATCGACGTTTGATAGCGCGTCCTTATCTTGGCTGCGGGCTTTCTTCTGGTTGCGCTCTAATTGTTGTTCGGCCGATTGGAGGTCGGCTAAGATGAGTTCCGTTTCGATCACGCTGATATCGCGGACGGGGTCTACCTTGCCCATGCTGTGCACGATGTCGTCGTTATCGAAGCACCGCACCACGTGGATGATTGCATCGCACTCGCGGATGTTGGATAAGAAATCGTTCCCTTTGCCTTCACCCTTCGAGGCACCAGCGACTAAACCAGCGATGTCGACGATGTCGATGGTGGCGGGGATAACGACTTTAGTCCCGGCGATCTTTTGCAGTTCAGCCAAGCGGACGTCTGGTACCACGACTACGCCCACATTGGGTTCGATGGTGCAGAAAGGGTAGTTAGCGGCCTCGGCTTTGCGGGAGCGCGTGAGGGCGTTGAAGAGCGTGGATTTACCGACATTGGGTAGTCCGACGATGCCTGCCTGAGTTTTTGCCATGGAGATGGGAACGTGGGCAAGTGACTCGCCAAGGTCAAGAGTCGGGACGACGTTCGGGCAATTCTTGTGCCGCCTTGGTGAGGTCGCTGGACGGCAGGACGACTTCTTCCTCCGCATGCGGTTCACCACGTAAAACCGTGGCTAAAGCCGTGCGGTTGCTGATTTGCGTGATCTTCAGAACACTCGTAGGTTTGAGGTTAGCCATACGACTAACGACGATTTCGCCGTTTTTTAGCCCTGAATGAGGGAGTAAGTTGACCACGATTAACTTCGCCTGTGCCGCGGGCGGGTCGACGAACCCGACCCGCGTATTACGCGACGTCCCCGTAGGCTTCCCGAAGGGGCCATTGGGGTTTTCCGTCGCAGCGGGTGGGGTCGTGTCAACGGGTGTGCTGGCACACCCGGCTAGCCCCAGCCCGACCAAGGCAAGGAGCACGAACCTCACGGTTTAGGGGGAGAGGGCGGAGGGGTGTTGTGATCCGGACCTTCCACGGGCTTATTTAAGAAAGCGGCCAAGTTGCCCGTGGGGAGCGTGTTGCCCGTCAGTAAGCCAGGAGCTTGTTGGGCACTTTCGTCTGCTTCGACGAATTGATCAAAACCTGGGCCCGAGGTGTCGAGTTCGCCTTCGAACATACCTTGTAATTGACGCATGCGCGTCGGGTGACGCATCTTGCGGAGGGCTTTGGCTTCGATTTGGCGAATCCGTTCGCGGGTGACTTTAAAGTGACGACCCACTTCTTCGAGGGTGCGTTGAACGCCATCGAGCAAGCCGAAGCGCAGGATGAGGACTTCTTTTTCGCGTTCCGCGAGGGAGCGTAAGACGAAGTCGATTTTTTCGCGCAAGAGGCGCGTCGAAGCCGTATCGGAAGGATTCTCGGCCGATTTGTCTTCGATGAAGTCACCGAGCGATGTGTCTTCACCGTCGCCTACCGGCGATTGGAGCGAGATGGGTTGTTGCGCCATCTTCATGATTTGCTGCACGCGATCGATGGCCATGTTCATTTCGTTGGCGACTTCTTCGGCGGTTGGCTCGTGGCCGAGTTCTTGCGTGAGTTGCTTTTGCACCTGCATCACCTTGTTCAAGGTTTCGATCATGTGCACCGGGATACGAATCGTACGGGCTTGATCCGCGATGGAACGCGTGATGGCTTGGCGAATCCACCACGTGGCGTAAGTGGAGAATTTGTAACCGCGGCGGTATTCGAATTTCTCCACGGCTTTGACTAAGCCCATGTTGCCTTCTTGGATAAGGTCGGTGAAGAGCAGGCCGCGATTTTGGTATTTCTTCGCAATCGAAATCACGAGGCGCAAGTTGTGTTCCACCATCTCGGTCTTGGCTTTTTGGGCTTCGTCCAGGTACTTGCGTACATGTCTTACGAGGGTAAGTAATTCGCTGGGATGCAGGCGCCAGCGGCTTTCAATTTCACGGATGCGCGAGGCTTGAATTTCAGGTTTGCGGGCGAGTTTAGCGCGCACTGGGCCGCGGGCGACGATGGAAGGCTCGACCAAGTTGCGGGCATCATCGATGTCGCCCTTGATCACCGGCGAATCCAACCACTCTTCAAACAACTTCATTTTGAAGCAGAACTTGCGGAGCGTGCCGAGAATAGAGCCCTCAGCCTTTTTGTAATTCTTTAAGGCTTTGGCTTTTTCGGCCTCGTTGGGGCTCTCGACGACCTTTTGCCACTTCTTGTTGAGATCTTTTTCAATCTCTTCGCAGGTCTTAATGTCCTTTTCTAAATTGCGGTAGTAAGCATCGCGCGATTCGACTTTCTTATCGATCACCACTTTGTCGAAACGCTCTTCCTTGCGGAAGACTTTGCGGGCGAGGTCGAGTTGGTAGTCTAAGGTAAGCCACACGGAGAAGAGGTATTCTTGGGCCTTTAATTCCGCATCTTCGATGCGCTTGGAGATTTCGACTTCTTGTTCGCGGGTGAGCAGTGGCTTGTGGCCCATCTGCTTCAAGTACACATTGAAAGGATCGTAGGGAGCGTCGGCGGGAACCGTGCGGGTAGCTTCTTCTTCGGCGTCGTCGATTTTCTTTTGGTAGGTTTCGACTTCGTCTTCATCCAATAGCTTAATCGATAAGCTATCCAGGATGTTCATGATGTTCTCAATCAACTCTGGATCCGTGGCGCTATCGGGGATGATTTCGTTGATGTTTTGGACCGTCACCCAGCCGTTTTTCTTCGAAAGCCCGACCAAGATTTGCACCTTTTCGTTAATCTCTTTGCCGATTTGTGGGGGCTTTAAGGCCGGGGCGTTTTTAGCGGAAGCCGTGGCCGGCTTAGGGGTGGGCATCTTGACTGCAGGTGCTTTAGGCACGGCAGGGGCTTCGGATGCGAGGCGTGCGGGTTTAGTTTGAGGCTTAGCGGGGGCGGCTTTGGAGGCGGCTTTAGCGGCAGGCGCTTTTACAACGGGGGACTTAGCCGCGGGTGCTTTGGCCGCAGGGGCTTTGCCTGCCGGCGTTTTAGCGGCGGGAGTAGGCTTGCTGGCTGCAGGAGCTTTGGCGGGCGCTTTGGCGGCTGGCTTGCTCGACTTAGGCGCGTTTTTCTTAGGGGACTTATCAGGCATAGGAGGAAATTAGGAAAGGGCGGGAGGTTGGGCGTTGTTTTTGCGCAAGGCCATTTTCTCGGCTTGGAGTTGAGTTAATCTCTCAACTTCTGCGGAGGGTGTGGCCGCAATCAGGGCATCGAGGCGCCTGACCTGCATCTGCGTTTGTCTTTGATGGAACGCGCGCAAGATGCCGTTAACGTGTGGCAAGAGGTCGGAATCTTTTTCCAGCCCCAAGAAGGTTTCGGCCGAAAGGCGGGCTGCTTCGGTTCTTAAATCGTCATCCAAGGCATTGATGGCTTCACGGATGCCTTGAAAGTGACCGTGTGCCGCTTCGTTCAGCAAAGCCATTAGGAGAGTACCGCCCCGACTGGACGTATCGATCCATTCGAGGGGGAGAGCTTGTGCGACCGGAACAAAGAAAACATCATGCCGAAGTAAGAAGAGTATCAGTTCCTCTTCGGGGGTTGTCAAGCCCCCCCCCTTGACAGCAGGGGTTGCCGGGCTGGGAGTAGACCCTAACTGAGCTGCAGGTTTTTGGGCAGCCACCGTGAGGCGATGCCGTTCGTAGGCCATGTGGATCTCGCGAATTCCCAATCCCGCGTAGCGGGCGGCCTCGTTGAGGGCTTCGCGCACAATCTCTTCGGCACCGGCTTGTTGCACAATCGGAAATAGGTCTTCGAGGAGGGCTAAACGACGCGCCAGCGGTAGGGCGGTGGAGCCTTCGGGGATCAGCGATTGAACACAGAACTGCATCGCGCTGCGAGCGGTGTTCGCAAGGGCCGTCCAACCCGAAGCATCTTGGTTGGAAAAATACTCATCGGGGTCTTTGCCTTCAGGTAAAGACAGGAAGCGGATATCGAGTCCTTCGCGCAAACCGAGCGGCAGCAAACGCATGGCGGCTTTTTGTCCCGCTGCGTCGGAGTCGAGGAAGACGATGAGGCGCGTCGCAAAGCGCCTTAATTGCTGTAAGTGTTCTTCGGTGACCGCGGTGCCTTGCGCTGCGATAGCACCAGGGATGCCGACGGAATGACAACGAATGGCGTCCAGTTGACCTTCAACGAGGACGAAGGGTTCGTTGTCTTTGCGGTTGTTGCGGGCGCGGTCGAGGTTGAAGACCGTGCGGGATTTTTTAAACAACTCCGTCTCGGGAGAGTTCACGTATTTCGCTTCGCGCGAAGGGTCATCGGCCGGCGTAATCTCTAAGGTTCTCGCGGTAAAAGCGATGACGCGGCCTTGGATGTCGCAAATGGGAATCACCAAACGACCACGGAAACGGCAACGCCAACGAGCGGGGTCTTGGAAGCGATCGACGCCAAAAAAGAGGCCGGTTTGGGCGAGGGCTTCAGGCGTGTAGCCCTTCTTGATTAAACCCGGGATGAGTTTGGAATCATCGACTGGGGCGAAGCCGATACGAAAGTCGTCGGCCACGGCTAAGTTGAATTTTCTTTTCTCCGTCCAATATTTTTTAATCCATTCGCTGTGGACCGGGTCCTCGAGGAAGCAGCGACGCCAGTAGTCGGCCACGAGCTCATGGATTTCTAAAAGCTGGCCGCGGAGGGAGCGGGTGCCTTGGCCCTCGCCGATGTTTTCATATTCTAATTTAAAACCAAAGCGCCCGGCGACACGTTCTACCGCTTCGGGGAAGTCGAGCCCTTCGCGGTTCATCACCAATTTAAAAACATCGCCCCCTTGTTGGGTGCTGAAGCAGTACCACAGGCCGGTTTCGGGACTCGCTTTGAAGGAGGGGCTTTTTTCGGATTTGAACGGACTGAGACCCCACCAATCCCGCCCGCGTTGTTTCATTTGGGTATAATCGCCCGCTAGCGCCACGATGTCGGCTCGTTGGCGAAGTTCGTCGATAGATCTGCGGGAGATGCGGGCCACGGCTGTCAAGGGGTGTCTGTCAAGAGGGCGTTGGGCAATGGAAATGAGTGGGCAATTATTCCCAGAAAGTTCCCTAGGACTTATGCCCAAGATGACTCTAACCGCTAGTTTTTGAGGGCTTTTTTCGTAAAATCAGCACTCGTCGCACAGTTTGTGACGAATCTGACTGGCTTGCTGTCGGAGTTGGGCCGCTTCGGTGGTCCGGCCTTGGGCTTCGAGGGCTTCGGCGAGGTTGACTAAGATGGTCGCTGTTTCACGGCGTTCGACCCCATAGACGCGGTTGCTGATCGCGAGTTGTTGTCGCAGGAGTTGTTCAGCTACTGCGGGGTGATGTAGTTTGATTTCTAGGCCTGCTAAGATGCTGCTCAGTCCGAGGACATCGGCGTCCTCGGGCCCCAGCCGTCGCGTTTCTTGTTCAATGGCCTGACGGTAGAGTTCGGCGGCAGTGGCGAATGCTCGGAGGCGGTAATGGAGGCCAGCGAGTTGTACTTCCGTGTTGGCTAAGCGAGCGGGGTTGCGAGTGGGGTCACTGTTTTGCAGGGCCAAACTTTGTTCGTAAGCCTGAATGCTGGCGGTGTAATTTCCTTCACTGGCTAAGGCGCGGGCATGTTGTTCTGCAGTGGCGATGTCGGCTTCAGAGCCTGTCGTTGAAGTGCAGGCCACCACCCAACACGTCAGAAGGCTAATCCCGACGTGTAAGGTTTTGGGCATGAGTTGAGGGGCGACGGACTTAGTCTCCGAGGAAGTTGGCATCATCGCACTGGGCCCGGAAGAAGGGNGCGTCGCCGTTGACTTCAACCGTGAGGCTGTGGCTGCCGCTAGCGATNGGACTGGTGACTTGACCATTGCGAATCTCGAGGGGCTGACCGTCGAGCCAAGCCGCTTTAACCCCCGTTAAAAGGAGGGGCTTCGTCGTGGCCGCTGGAGCGGTGAACTTGGCGGTCGCGTAGAGTCGGCCAGGGTTGAATTCCTTGAGGAGTTGTCCGTTGATCAAGGAGTAGACGGGCGTCGCGGGGGCAGATTTAGCTAAGGCGCCAGGAGGTTGGTCGTCGAAGAGCCAGAGGCGGGCGACGTTGGACTTGCTGGCATCGAAGGGGCCGGGTTTGCCGATTTCGGTGAGGAAAGCAAAGAGGCTACGCTTAGGTACGAAGTCGAGGTGGTCGACCAAACCCGCTGGCATGATGCTGCCGATGTTTTCGCGTTTTACGATGTTGGCTTTATTGACCGCCAGTTCGGCACCAGGACCAGGGCGAATGATGATTTCATTCGTCGTTTCGCGGGCAGGAATGCCGTTGAGGATGCTGCCATCTTTCATGGTGAACGCGAACGCATGGTAGCCTTCTTTTACTTTGGCGGCGGGCACGAGCACGCTTTCGATGATGTAATCTACAGGCGCGCTGGCACCAATGCTCGAGAGGTCGGGGCCTAATTTACCACCGGCCCCGCCGATGGCGTGACAGAGGGCACAACCAGTCTTGCGATAAACGATTTCGCCTTCGACGGGGTCAGCGCCGAGTTTGATGGCATTGGCCATGCTCGCGATCTCAGCATTGTAGTCGCGTGGAGCATTGGCGGCACCCGCTAAGGGGGTGATGGCCGAAACCAAGCCGAGGCCGCTGCGGCCCATGCCTTTGGCAGCTTGCAGGGCGGTCGAATAGGCCTCGGGGGTGAGACCCTTGGGGAAATTCTTCGAGACGCGGGCGACAAAGGCTCCTTGTTGGAAGAGATCGCGCCAGAGGGCGAGCGAGGCCGCTTTGTCGGGGGTGTTCTTGAAGATATCTGGCAAGGCCTTCAAGGCTTCGGCAGGGGCGTGAATTGCCAGTGGAACTAAAGCACCGCGACGAACCACGATGGGGCTGTTGGCATCGGCGAGTTTAATCAAAGCATCGACGGTGGGTTTTTGGCCGATGAGTCGAAGTGCCTTGAAGGCTTCGCCACGCATGCCAGCGTCTTTTTCCGAGCTCGCTAATTGAGCGATGGTGGGGACGAATTCGGTCAGGTGCCATTCACCCGCGAGACGAATGCCGTCAACTTTTTGTGTCCGGTCGGAGGAGTCGACGAGTACTTTAATATCCGTCAAATTGCCTTCGGGGCGAAGGTTGCGCGTGCGTGCGGCTTCGGTGAGGGCTTCGGCGGCGCGGTGGCGGGCGGAGGTGTTTAATTCCTTGGGCGTAATCAGGGCATGATAGAGCAGGTTGAGCTCGGTCGTGCCGCCCGATTTGCCAATCAATTCAATCCATGGACCCTTGCCGTCGACATCCAGCGTACGGCCTTTGAAGAGGCTCAGGATGTAAGGTGTTGCGACCACTGGGTCGACGACCTTGGTGACTAAATCTAATTGGGCTTCATGGCCTTGAACGTGGTCAGGGTGTGCCGCTAAATCCGCCAACCAAGGACGGGCGAGTTCGTTCAAACTCGTCCAAGCAGCGAAGTCTAAGAAGCTATCTTCGGGGTTGGGTAAGTGGCTGATGACTAAGGAAGCACTCTCGGCGGAGGCTAAATGAGCCAGAGCACGATGGGCCTCGAGTTGCACGCGAGGGTTGGGGTGAGTGAGGAACGGGGCGATTAATTGGACGTCCGTCTTGCCTTGAGCACCAAGCGATTTGCCGAGTTCACGTAAGCCGACCTGAATGCTCACGGGATCATTGCTCTTCAAGAGTTGTTCAAGGTGTGCCGTGCTGGTGGTGCGACCGCTGAGGAGCCAAGCGGCATGACGGCGGCTGGTGTCATCTTGAGCCCAAGCGGTCAGCGCAGCTTCGAGGGCTTTAGGATTGAGCGAACGAAGTTGGCGCCGGGCTTGTTCGAAGGTCCAGCGGTTGGGTGAGAGTAATTGATTCAACAACACCTGCATGTTTTTCCCCTGCAGCGATTCCCAAGCGAGGGGTTTGCTGCCGGCGGGTGCGATGCGCCAGATACGACCATGCAGTTTGTCGCGACGGGGATCGCGGAAATCCACTTCGCCGTGGTTGATGATCGGATTCGTCCAGTCAGCGACGTACAACGCCCCATCGGGACCCATGCTTAAACCAACGGGTCGGAAACTGGGGTCGCTCGTGCGGACGACATCAGGCATGGCTTTGGTGATGTAGCCCGATTTGGCCGGCGTGTTTTTCGTAAAGTCATTGAAAGCAAAGCGAACAATGCGGTGGGCCCGGAAGTCATTTGTGATGGCATTGCCTTGCCAGTCAGGAGCGAACAGCGGGCTGTTGATGATTTCTAAGCTCGCAAACTTGGGGTAAGAACCAGGGCTAATGCTGCTGATGGTGCGACGGGCACCTTCGGAGGGAGGTAGCACTGCACCGGGGAAGCCCCAACTGATACCATTGCCATCAGCACCCGAGGTTAGGAACGTTTGGCCCGCTAAATCTTCTTGTTGGCCCCAAGCATTCACGAGGCCCTTGGATTGCACTTCAAGTTTCTCGGTGTCGGGGTCGTACGCAAACGCTACGCCCGAGTTGGCCCGAATGAGCCCCCAAGGCGTTTCGAGGTGGGAGTGGATGTAAATCGTTTGGTGGAAGTAGAGACGACCATCGATGCCCCAGTGGAGGGCGTGGATGATGTGGTGTGTGTCTTCCGTACCAAAACCACTGAGGACGATGCGACGCTCGGTGAGGAAGCCTTCGCCATTGGGCTTGGTGAGGTGCAGGAGTTCCGTGCTGGCGCCGACAAAGCAACCGCCGTGGTTGTCTGGGGCTACCCCCGCAGGGATGAGCAAGTGGTCGGCCACCACGTGAGAAACGTTCGCCACACCGCGGTGATCGGTGTCTTCCAGTAAAATAATTTTATCATTACCCGTCGAAGGACCATACTTAGAGGAGTTGCCTTCCATTTGGGCACTCAAGTCGTCGGGGTTGACTTGCGGGTAGGTATTCGACGTCGCCAACCAGAGGCGCCCTTGCGTGTCCCAGTTCATGTGCACGGGCTTTTCCAGCATCGGGTTCTCGGCAAAGAGGCTGATTTCTAGACCCTCATCGAGTTTGAAGTCGGGACGGGGGAGTGAGGGCAGGTCAGCGATTTTGGCAGGTGATTTGGGTTCTGGGGCCAAGGTGCTGGGTTTACCCACTGAAATGCCGATGATGTTTTGTTCGGCTTTTTCGATGAGCGGATCAAATTTCGGAATCTCTACCGCGTTGCGACCTTGCTCCGCTTTACGGAAGCCGAAGATGTAGGTGTAATTGGCGGGACGGCTGCGGTGGAAGAAGAGGGAATTCTTTTGGAGAATCGCTTCGCGCAAGGTGACTTGGGCGGGCGTTTCTTTTTGCCACGTGGTTTTATTAACGTGCCAATCCAATTGAGCTGCCATGCCTTCGGCTAAGGCTTGGTAGCCTTGCGGCGTCAGGTGAATGCCATTTTCAGTAGCAGGTGCCAAATGAATCCCCGCGGATTTTTCCCATTCGGCGTTGATGAACAGGGCGTGCTTTTCGGCGGCGAGTTCGGTGATTACTGCTGCAAATTCTTCGAGGATTTTATTGTGTTCGGCTGGGTCGGGTAAGCCAGGACGGGTGGCCCGGAGGTCTTCGTGACGAATAGGTCCGAGGAAGACGAAGCGCACTTGACCGTTGGGACTGGCCTTTTGAATCAGATCTAAAAGGGCCACGAGGTCTTGTTTGAATTTAGCGGCGCTGTGGTCGGTGCCGTAGCGGGCGGGGTCGGGGTTGAGACCGGGATCGTTTTTGCGGTAGGTGAGGCTGTCTAAGCTAGCGGCCATACCGTAGCCCAAAATAGCGACCGTGGGTTTGACCACGGCGAGTTGTTCTTTGAGGCTTTCCGTGCCTTTAGCAACGGGGTCGAAACTCGCTCGCGAAGCACCGAGTGGGCTGTCGCCGCTGTAACCCAAATTGCGCACCGAGAAGTTTTTGCCCGGGAACTCTTGGCGCATCTTCGCTTCGAGGTAGCCGTAATTATTTTCGCGCTCGATGAGCACGTCACCGATGAGCAAGACGCGATCACCGTCATGGAGTTCAAGTTTGGATTCGGCTTGGGCGGAGACGCCAAGGGCGACAGTAGCGAGGCAAAGCCAAGAACGGAGGAAGCGGGGCATGGGGGAATTGGAAGAATTTTAACGGAACAGGCGAGAGGACTTTAGTCCCTTAAGAAAATTAATGGTTCCGCTAAAACCCCTTATAAAAAGGTTTATTAGTCGGGGATTAATCCACGCATTCAGGCCATTGAGCACGAAACGCCAATTGGGCTTCGCGGTCCGGTAGTTCGGGGCGGGTCGGATCGAGCAAGAACTTCAGCGGAAACGAAGGTTTAAGGTGCAGGATGTGCACCTCCGTGCCGGTGACTTTAAAGACGGCGTACCAAGCTCCACAGCCGCAGTCAAAGAGGTCACCGTGGCGACTGCGGATGCGTCGGGTGCGGTGGGGCGTGGGGTCGCGGCTGAGGATTTCGAGCAGTCGCTCGCGGAAATCGACGGACCAAGCGGAGCGCAACCACTCCGCTTGCGTTTGGGCTAAGGGGCTAAACGTGACGTTAAAACTCGGGGTGGCCTGCTGCGCGGCGTCGACTTCGGCTAACCAGCCTGACTTCGCCTCGGGGAAAGCATCGTAGGCGGGGATGTAGGGTTTGATATCAAAAATAGGAGTCCCGTCCACCAGGTCGCAGGGACCGAGGATGAGATGGCCTTTTTTAACGGCAAGGAGTTGCACCGGAGTGATACCGATGGGGTTGGGGCGGTGCGGTGAGCGCGTGGCAAAAACCCCTCGCCGTTTGGCGGGGCCACGCGGTGGGAGGACTTCGGGGCGCCAAGCTTTGTTNCGGTGGAACCACCAGATAAGCCAAATACGATCAAAACCCTCGAGNTCCTTGAGCGCTTTTTGGTAAAGGTCNCCNGGCAGCATTTCCAGTGTGTTGGTTTCTGCCAACTGTTCGTTCGGNTGGTGCCGAGCGTGGAATTTGAGAGATTTTGCGGTACGCAAAAACCCGATGGGCTGAAGGCTGAGGGGTTCGGAAGACAAGCGGGCGGGGAGAGGGGTGGGCGAAGGGTTGTCTTTTTTGCTTAAGACGCTATGCTGAGCGAATAACTTTTCCTGTGACCACGCAAATCATTAACCTTTCAGGCTATAAGTTCACCGCCTTGACAGACTTGGAGACTTGGAAGCCTCAGCTCATCGATATTTGTGCCGCTCAAGGTGTGAAAGGGACGATCCTCTTAGCACCGGAAGGGATTAATCTTTTTATCGCCGGTACGCGGGAGGCCTTGGAAACGGTTTTAATTTTTATTCGTCAAATGCCCCATTTGGCGGATTTCAAAGTCAAAGAAAGCCCTTCGCCCCGTCAGCCGTTTAAGCGTATGTTGGTGAAGATTAAGAAAGAGATTATTGCGTTTGGCGTCGATCAAGTAAACCCCGAGCGTCACACGGCACCGAAGATTTCGGCTCAAGAATTAAAGCGCTGGTTGGATGAAGGGAAGCCCGTGACGCTTTTAGATACGCGCAATGATTATGAAGTGCGGGTCGGAACTTTCCGTGGCGCGGTGATTCCGCATATTTGGAACTTCCGTGATTTTCCGAAAGCGGTGCGGCAGTTGCCTCCGGCTTTAAAGGAGCAACCCGTGGTCATGTTTTGCACTGGTGGGATTCGTTGCGAGAAAGCTGGCCCGTTTATGGAGCTCGAGGGTTACACCAATATTTTGCAGCTCGATGGGGGGATTTTAAAATATTTTGAAGAAGTCGGCGGAGCGCATTACGACGGTGAGTGTTTCGTCTTTGATGAACGCGTCTCGGTTGATGCGGGTTTGCAGCCCGGCTCAGCGGTGATGTGTTTTAATTGTCAGATGCCCGTGACATTGGCCGAGCAGCAAGACCCCCGGTACGTTCGCGAGAAAACTTGTCCGCATTGTTTTGCGGGTAAGCCCAAGGGCCGCGGTAATACGGCGGTGATTGCTGGCGAAGCCTCGGCTTAGTGGACGTTGATATCGTCCCAGCTTTTTAATCCACAAGTCGACAGGTAAGGCTTGGCTAATTCGTCCCATTGCGGGGTCTCGGCACTTTGCATGAGGTACCAAATGGGACGCTTTTTGTCTGGGGTGACGATACTGCCTGGCTTATGCGACCAGAGGCCTAAGTTAAGTCCGCCTTCTTGCGCATGATCTACTTGGCGGTGATAAATGAAGGCATCAATCGGACTGTGGAGGTGGCGAATTTTTTCCCAAGCATACGCATAAGCGGCGGCTTGGATGGTTTCGCCATCGGGTTTAGCGGTGCAATGAAAGCCTTGTTCTGTGAACGCGAGCTGGCGGGGGTGGCCTTGGTAAAGTAGTGCTGGCTGGGCGAGCTTTTGCACCAAGACCTCGATGTTTTTGAACGTAACCTTGGGCGTGTCATCGTTGAAGGTGACCGGATCGAGCCACGTGCGGGCGTCGCCGAGGTTGGCGGGGTAAGGGTGGAAGGCGAGGTTCCAGTCAAAGTCTCCACGTTCCCGAGCCCGGGCCGCAAATAATTCGAGCAGCGTGCGGCCTTCGCAGGATTTTAGCGCATCGGCGTGCGAGCGTTTCGTCCAGTGCTGTTCCATGGAAAGGTAGACGCGGGCGTTTTGGGAATACAGACGCAGCGAGGTCCAAGCCAGACGCACTTGATCTTCATATTGGGTTGCTACTTGTTCGGCAGTGGCGGGACCCATTTGGTGCCATTGATGGTGGGAGTTGACTTCGTTGCTGATAATCCAGCCCCAGACGCGGCCATGAGGCGTGTTATTACTCGACCACCGTTCCGCCATCAACTCCGTCAGTGCCTGATAGCAGGCTCGACCTTCTGGGGTGACCGTATTGGCGGCCATCACGGCCCCCTCGGTGGCACTGGCGTTGGGGTGCGTGGTGACGCGTTGCAGGTAGGGGTCGCGGGTTCGGTAAGTAATCAGGATTAATTTCACGATCCACACCATGGTCGGAAAGCGCTTGGATGGAGCGGTCTAAACTTTCGACGTAAGCCTGGTTGATATTAAACGTAAAACCATTGACCGTGCGCGTGGGCTGAGACGGGGCATGGGTGGCGGTGAGCAGGGCAGGCAGGTTGACGTTGATGGCCGCGTGGTGAATTCCGAGGGCGAGGGCGTCTTCCGCGATTTGGACCTGCAAGCCTTTGGGCGAAGGCGTGGTCGGGTAAGGCGTGCTATCGATGGCTGCAGCTCCTAGAGCCCAGGGTAAAAGAAATAGCAGCCATTTATGCATGAAAGCATGCAATAAGGATGTACAGGGGTTCTCGTCAAGGTTGACCCCTGTAAAATCAGCACCAATTTGAATTCACGTCTTACCCCCATGCGTGCGCTTATATTCGGACTCCTTTTCGTCGGCAGTATTTTTAACCTCAAGGCCGCAACCGAGCCCACGCGCCCGAACATCGTCTTTATCTTTGCCGATGACCATGCTTACCAAGCCGTGAGTGCTTACGGCGAGAGTCGTCAACTGATTCAAACCCCCAACATTGATCGAATTGCTCATGAAGGGATGCGTTTTGATCGGTGCTTGGTGACGAACTCGATTTGCGGTCCCTGTCGTGCGGTGGTGCTTACGGGTAAGTATTCGCACCTTAATGGTTTTTATAATAACACGAATAGCGTCTTCAATGGCGCTCAGACCACCTTTCCCAAGTTGATGCAGGCGGCAGGATATCAGACGGCGATGGTGGGTAAGTGGCACTTAGGGAGCGACCCTACTGGGTTTGATTTTTGGCAAATTATTCTTGGCCAAGGGATTTACTACAACCCACCGATGAAAACCGCTCATGGCATCGTGAAAACGAGTGGTTATGTAACGGATATTACGACCGACCTTTCTTTAGATTGGTTGAAGCATCGCGATAAGAGCCGGCCGTTCTTATTGATGTGCCAACATAAGGCACCGCACCGCGAATGGTCGCCCAATTTACCTGACTTGGACTGGGATCATGGCCGCGTCTACCCTGAGCCTGATACCTTGTTTGATGATTACAGTCACCGCGATCCTGCCGTCGCGGCTAATGACATGACCTTGGCCAAGACGATTACCAAATTAGACATGAAATTTGTGCATCCNCCCAATATGACGCCGGAGCAGACCAAGCGCTGGGACGAATATTATGAGCCCCGTAATGCTGCTGTCTTGAAGCAGAATCTTACCGGGGCCGACCTTGTTCGCTGGCGCTACCAACGTTACATGCACGATTACTTAGGGTGCGTGAAGAGTATTGATGATAATGTAGGCCGGATGTTGCGTTATTTAGAAGCCGAAGGGCTCATGGAAAACACCATCATTGTGTATTCCTCCGACCAAGGCTTCTACCTCGGCGAACACGGTTGGTTTGATAAGCGTTGGATCTTTGAGGAATCTTTGCGGGCCCCNTTGCTNGTGCGTTGGCCNGGGGTGACGAAGCCTAACACCACGACCAAGACGATTGTTTCTAATCTCGATTTCGCAGAAACCTTCTTGGATGCGGCTGGTTTACCCGTGCCCGCGGATATGCAAGGTCGCAGTCTGCGTCCGGTTTTAGCGGGAGCCACGCCAGCGGATTGGCGGCAGGCGTTTTATTATCATTATTACGAATACCCCGAGCCGCACCACGTTTCGCCTCACTATGGCATCGTGACCGAGCGTTATAAACTCGTGCACTATTACGGGACTGGCGCGGATGGGGCGGATTTATTTGACCTCGAGAAAGATCCGCACGAGTTACACAGTTTCCGCGGCGAGCCAGGGTATGCTGAAGTTGAAGCCGACTTGGAAAAGCGGATTAAACAAATGCGGGTGGAGTTAAAGGTCCCGGAGAAGGATGACCCCGAAGCTACGGGGGAACTAGCCTTGAAACGCATGGAGCAACGTCAGGCTGCGAATAAAAAAGCCAATAAGGAAAAGTAATTTAACTTAGCCAGTCACCAAAGTGGGACGAATGTAGTTCGCCCCACTTTTTTTATTTTCAAGCTAACCTACCAAATCTTCACGCGCTCGGCGGGGGCGAGCCACATGGGGTCGCTGGGCTTAATCCCGAAGGTGGTGTGGAAGTCGTCGACATTGCGCAGGGCGGTGTTGACGCGTTGGATCATGGGTGAGTGGGTGTCGGAGAGTAATTGCGTGTTCATCGCTTCCTTGCGAATCGAGCCCGCAAAGCTGTAGGCGTAAGCGAGGAAGAAACGCTCCAAGGGGGTTTGCCCATGAAGTTTCTTGCCCGACTTGAAGGTCTCAGTTTGGCGGAAGGCATCGAGGGCGATTTCGAGGCCGCCCAAATCGGCAATGTTTTCGCTCAGGGTTTGCTTACCGTTGACATGGACGCCGGGCAGCGGTTCTTCGCGGCTGAAAAGTTGGACTAACTTGTCGCAGCGTGCGAGGAAGGCCTTTTCGGTTTCGACGGACCAGCCTTCTTCTAGGCGTCCTTTAGCTCCATAGTGACGGCCCGAATCGTCAAAGCCGTGGGTAAGTTCATGGCCGATGGTGGTAGCAATGTAGCCGTAGAGCACGGCATCGTCCAGTTGGTCGCCCTCATAGCCAGGGACACTCAAAATCGCCGCCGGAAGGACGATTTCGTTATTCATGGGGTTGTAGTAGGCGTTGACGGTGTAAGGGCGCATGCTCCATTCCTCGCGTTCTGGGGTGCCGCCGACGCGGGCAAAGGAACGGGCGGTTTCCCAGCGATCGCTGGCGGCAAGGTTATCCGCTAAATTATCCCGGCCAATGGTCACGTTTTCATACTCGCGCCATTTATCAGGGTAGCCCACGCGGAGTTTAACCACGGAGAGTTTTTTCAGCGCCCAGTCTTTAGTCGGTGCATCCATCCAGGTATTGCTTTTTAGTCGGGCGGTAAAAGCTTGGCGGATGTTTTCCGCGACAATCCGAAACCGTTCCCGTTGGGTGGGAGGGAAGTAGCGATTTACATATTCGCGCCCGACAAGGTCACCTAAGCTGCCGTCGATTTCTTTTAGGGCCCGTTGTTCGAGGCTACGTTGCTTTTTAGTGCCCGACATGATGACGCCGGTGAATTGGAAAGAATCCTGGGCCGTTTGGGCATTAATCACGGGGGCAAAATCGTTGATGGCTTGAAAGCGCAAGTAGTCGTGAATCACGGAGGCAGGCGTGCTAGGCAGGATCTTGGCAAACGCTTCCAGGAACTCGGGTTGACCTACGACAATCGTTGCCGTTTCGGGGGCTCCGGCTCGTTTCAAGGCCGGTCCCCATTGCAGACCTGGGCAGAGGGCATCGAGTTGGGCTCGCGTCATTAGGTTGTAGTTCTTTTCGGGGTCTTCGAGTTGGTCCAAGGTGCGGGATACTTCGGCGAGGCGCGTTTCAAAGGCGAGGATGGCTTTACCCGCCGCTTGGGCCCGGGCGTCATCATAACCTAAGTGTTTAAGCATGCGGGCCACGTGTCCGGGAAAAGCCTCGCGGACTTTGAGCGTCTGGGGCTCGGTGCCGAGGTAGAAGGAGCGATCGGGCAGGCTCAGGCCAGATTGATTTAAGTAGAGCACTACTTTATTTTCATCGCGGGCATCTTGGTCGGCACTGATACCAATAAAGCTACCTACGCCGGCATCGGTTAAGTCGCCGGCAATTTCTAAAAGTTGTTGCGGGGTCGTGGCGTCTTCGAGTCGAGCTAACACCCGCTGCACGGCCGTGGGTAATTGCGTCGGATTTTTTTCAAAATGCATCGCGGAGTACCAGAAGTTGACGATTTTTTCTTGGGCGGGCGTCCGCGAACTTTGCTTGGCCAGTTTCTTTTGAAGGCTGATGAGTCGATCGCTGATGAGATCCTGTTGTAGGTCGTAAGAAAAATAAGAAGCACGGTCATCGCTCAACGGATGGTCTTGGTTCCAGTGGGTATTGGCGTGGAGCCAGAAGTCGGCTTGCGGGGCGATTTTGGCGTCGCGATTTTCTTCTAGTAAATCCGCCGAGAGGAGTCCGGTGGTCAGGAGTAAAAGCAGGCTGAAGCGCAACATAAAGCAGGAGGCCCACATCGTGGGACCTTTGCTCTTAAAGACAACTTAAAGGACCTAGGCTCTTGACCCTTAGATGGGTCAGCAGCGGGCTATTTGATAAGGACGATACTACTTACCAATTACCCAGGTCGTCAGCCGTCCCGGGCTTTTTATCAGGGCCGAGCGACCACACATCGTAGCCTTGGGGATGATGTATCCCGGGGCATTGGTATTGATAAGTGGTACCCCAAGGATCCGCGGGCAGTTCGTCATCTTCGGTCTCAATGTAGGGCCCGTGCCACTTATCCGCTTTCCCCTGCGGAGCGTGGAAGAGGGCGGCAATGCCTTCCGCTGTCGAAGGGTATTCGCCCATGTCCTGATAGTAGCGTTGCAGCATGGGGCACAGACAATCGTCGATGTAGAAGTAGGCCTGACTCCGTTCGCCCCCTTTGACGTTTTTATCCAAGTAGCGCTGCATTCCCGGTAGACTGGTTCCAGTGTGGAAATGAGCCCAAGTGAGTGCTGCGACCAAGATCATGACTAAGCCCAAGAGAATCATCATGAGGCCCCAAGGGAAAGGTTTTGGCGCGGACGGGCTGGCAGGCATTCTTGAAGGAGTATGGATAGGATGTTGGCCGGTGAAAGCCTGCACTTTTTAAAAACGGCACAAAAAAGCCCGCTGAGGTCAGCGGGCTTGAGTTTCGGTGAGTTGCTAAATTATTTAGCAGCAGCAACCGTGAGGGCCTTGGTCTTAGCGTGGACCGAAGCTTCAACGGTGATAGCCTTACCGATTAAGGCCTTGATGTCTTCAGCACCCTTGGTTTCAGGGGTGAGGGTGATCTTGGTGGCCTTGCCGTCCTTAGGAGCGACGACGATTTCTTTCTTCTCAGCGTCGTAGGACTTGAGGGTACCTTCGGTCGTCACGGTCTTACCGCAACCAGCTTGAGCAGCGGCGGCGAGGGTGAGGGCGGAGAGGATGGAGAGGAACTTCTTCATAGTGGTGTGTAAGACCTTCTGTGTTGAGGGGTTTTTGAAAGAAAGCAAACCACAATCTAGGTTGAAAACACTAGGGGTCTATCCATCTTGCCAAGCATGGCGAGGTTACCCCTTTGGCTAAAAGCCCTAATTTTAAGCATTTTTGCCCTGCAAACTGGGGTTTTGTGGGCTCATTCGATTCCGGAAATCCCCGTTCGCGGCAGTTTTAATAGCGACGGCCAAGCGGAGATTTCGATCGAGATTAACCCCCGTAATTGGGATGCAACCCCTTCGGAAGCCCCGTCCTTAGAGTATAAAACCTTCCTCACGATGACTCCGGCGCAGAAGCAGGAACTCATTCGACGGAGTCAGGAATACATTAATCGTTCAATTGAGTTTACCTTCGAGCCCTTGGGTCGAGTCCAACCCGATTTCACTTTCGATTTCATTGCTGAAGACAGTAAGCCTTTGAAGGCCCCTGAAGATGCGGTGGTCGTCGTCGGTCGTTGGAAGACGAAAATCCCCGCGGGCTTGACGGGGTGGAAGGTGAAGTCGATGCCGAACCATAAAGTCTCCGTCCTGTTTTTAAACGCGGTGAATGGTGAGCCACATGAACGCTTTGCTGTGCTCTTTCCGGGAGAGACGAGCTTCACGTTGGATTTGACCTCGCTTACCAATACCAAGCCTGTCGTCGCGACCGAGGGTAGTATTGCGGCCCAAGGTGGGAAGAGCCAGCGCTGGGAAGTTTTTAATAGTTTTTTAAAAGCCGGCTACTTGCACGTCTTGCCTGAGGGTTTGGATCATATTCTATTCGTGCTCGGTTTATTTTTATTAAGTCGTTCCTGGAAGCCGGTCTTAACTCAAGTGACGGCCTTTACCTTAGCTCACTCCCTGACGCTAGGTTTGGCGGCTTCGGGTTTGGTGCGGGTGCCCGCGAGTATTGTGGAGCCAGTGATTGCGTTGAGTATTGCGGCGGTAGCGCTCGAAAACATTTTCCGCCCGCGGTATACGCCTTGGCGTCTGTTAATCGTCTTCGTTTTTGGCTCGATTCACGGACTCGGTTTTGCGGCGGGCTTAGTCGAAAAGCCCATTCCGCACGATGGCTTCTGGGTGGCCTTGACGGGCTTCAACTTAGGCGTGGAAGGGGCACAGCTTTCCGTCATCGCGTTGGCCTTTATCCTGACCTTCTGGATGCGTGATGAAGCCAAATACCGTAAATGGGTGGTCATTCCTGGCTCGGTCATGATTGCCATCACCGGCCTCTGGTGGGCCGTTGAGCGGATTTTGAACGGTGGGGCTTAAGCTCGGCTTTGGGGTGGACGTTTACGTTGTTCGTAAATGTACCACTGTTCTAATTTCTCCCGGGCCCAAGGGGTTTTGCGTAGGAAGTTTAAACTCGATTTAATCGAGGGGTTAAATTCGAAGCAGCGAATGCGGATTTGGTCGGCCAAGCCATGCCAGCCATGGCGTTCGACCATGAATTCGAGGACCTTTTGTAAGGTGACGCCATGTAAGGGGTCCTTGGGGTGGGCACGTTCCTCGGGTTCGGATGCAGTCATGTCGGAATGATTTAGAGACCGATGACGGTGACATCCACGGGGCGTTCAATCGCAAAGCGGAAGGGGACGTCCCGTTTTTCACCGGGATTCAATTCCTGACGCCATTCTAAGAATTTGGATTCGTTAAGTTTTAAATTCTCAGTGTCTTTTTCGTAAAGAGGTTCTTCGATGACGACTTTAATGTCGGCATTGTTAGAGATTGGCAATTGATCCCAGATGACCAATTCGATGGGCGTAGGTTTGCCGTTTTTAACTTTAAAAACTTGGTCAATCACGGTGCGTGCGGTTTTGGTTCCGAAGACCCCAGATACCTCTTCCCGGCGTCCAATTTCTTTACGCTCCACGGAAACGGATTGATCGACCCCGAGGTAAGTCCAGAACTCTTGGCCCGCAGGGACGAGGTCGAGAGATGCGTTCGACACAAAGGCCCCGTCGAGGAAAATAGCCGTGGGTCCAGGAAGGAACGGGAAGTCGGTTTTATTAACTGCCTTCGTTTTGAGGTAAACGTAAGGTGAGAGCTTTGGCACGCAGGTATAACGGAAGGTCGAGGGGAACTGGGCTTCGGTAACGGAAACCTTGGCGACCTTGTTGTCGGAGGGAATGTCCGAGAGTCGGGTGATGGTGAACGTTGCTGCGGTGCCACCCGTGGTGATCTCAGCATCTTCGAATTTAACAGCACGTTTATTTTGAATTTTTTCGACTTCCTCTCCCATGCTCTTGTCTGCGGGTAAGGCCTTGGCTAAGCTGTTAGACATTCTAAGTCTCCGCATCTTGGAATCAGACACACCATCGAGTTCGGTAGCTGGAGTAAGGGCTGCCATGCCACCAAAAGCGACGACTTCCGCTTTGGAAAGAAACCAAGGGTTCATTTGTGGTTCGCGACCGGCGATGCTAGGTTGGGCCGTGGACAACTTGAGTTGCACGTTGTGCCAATCTTCCCCAGTGAATTGACGGACCTCCGCGTGGTACCCGATGGAGAGCGTTTTGGCCTTGGTGTCCGCTCGTAAATCATAGGTCGGATGCCATGAAGGGCCCATCACGAGGTAACTTAGTTTCAGTTCGACTTCCTGGGTTTGATGCACGTCGACATGGACTCGAGCCATTTGACGAACTTTTTGTCCCGCTCCGCGGGCGCTTGTTAATTCCCGATTTAAACGATCAGTCTCTTTGCGCACAACTTCCCGGCGGTCGGCGAGGACGAAACTTTGACGATCTAGTTCCGTCCACTGTTCATTTTGGAAGGCGAGAAAAGTTTGCCACTTCGTCGGATCCATCTCGGGATTGGCAGACTCTTTGCCCGTACTGGTGAGACGATTGAAAATTTTATCCAGTGCACTCCGACGGAACGCCAGTTGGGCTTCTTCCGCGACAATTTCTTGGCGCTTAAGTTCTTGGGCTTGCAGGGCGGCTTGGAGGGTGCGGACCTTTTCGTTCGTCGCTTCTTTGGTTTGTATGGTCTCGGTTCGGATGTCGATGAGGGTGAAGTCGCCCCGGCCTTCGACTTTGATGCCGTCCATGTCCGTGGCATTGGGTAGGTTATCAAAAATCAATGAATGCTCGCCTACAGGGAGGTTCAGTTTGATGCTGCGGACTACTTCAGCGCGGTCTGCATAGACGGTGACTTGGCTGATTTTAGCCGCTTCGGTGGTGACTTCAGCAGCTGAGAGTAAGCCCGTAAAGAGGCCGAGGCTGAGGATGGAAAGTTTCATAGTTAGGAATTTTTGGGGGATTATTGACCAACGATGGGGAAGTTCTCGGGGCGCTCGACGATGAAGCGGAAGGGGATGTCGCGTTTCTCAGAGGGTTTAAGTCGCAGGTGCCACTCGACAAATTTCTGTTCGTTCATCTTAAAGTCCTCGGTGTCTTTTGTGTACTTGGGTTCTTCGAGAAGAACTTTAATTTCTTCATGATTGGAGACCGGGAGTTGGTCCCAAATCACTAAATCACTATCGAGCGTTTTAGCGTTATTTACTTTAAAGACGTAGTCATAGACCGTGCGGGCGGTTTTGGAATTAAAGAGGCCGCCTTTTTCTTCGCGTTTGGCGAGTTCCTTGCGTTCGACGGTGATGTTTTGATCCACGCCGAGGTAGGTCCAGAACTCTTGGCCTGCTGGCACGAGGTCGAGGTACGATTTAGCAACGAAGGCACCGTCCAGGTAAACGGAAGTGGGGCCAGGAAGGAAAGGGTAGTCCGTCTTATTGGCCGCATTTGTCTTCAGGTAGACGTTAGGCGCGAGCTTAGGTACACAGGTGTAACGGAACGTCGCCGGGAAGGCATCTTCAGCAATCGCAACTTTAACGGGCTTATTGTTGGCGGAGATGTCGTATTTACGTGCGATGGCGAAAGTAGCGGAAGTGCCGCCTTGGACGACTTGGATGTTTCCAGTTATGCGAGAGAAGCCCCAATCTGAGCCATCCTGCCCCGGCTTTCCTGCAGTCTGTGCAAACATTTGGTTCTGTTGTTTGGCTCGATCTCCCGTTATTAGGTTTTGAGAACTCGTCACTGACATTGGTGCACCCGCGGCCACAGGTTCGGCTGTCGGCAACGGGGTGAGTTTTTCAATATGCCAAGGTGAAAGTTCGGGTTCGCGGCCTATTAGCCCTGGTTGGGCAGTGGAAAGTTTTAGGGTGACGCTTTGCCAGTCTTCCCCGGTGGTTTGGCGTACTTCGGCATTATACGCTACTTGGAGTTTCTTGTTTTTTGTATCAGCTCGTAGATCATACGAGGGCACCCAGCCCGCACCGGTTACAAGGTAGGCAAGTGTGAGGGTGATGTCGGCAGGTTGCACGTTTTCGATTTTGACCCGGGCCACTTTATGGAAGCGGAAACGGGTTTGGCTTAACTCATTTAATTCACGGGTTAAACGGTCCGATTCTTTGGCAAGCTCGTTGAGTTGGCTTTGATTTTTGATCGATTCTTGGCTTAGGCGTGCCAGCTCAGCCGTGTGAAAATTCAGGTAAGTCGCCCATTTGGCTGGGTCCATTTCGGGGTTGATCGATTCTTTCCCGACGCTCGTGAGACGTGAGAGTACTTTGTCGAGGGCGGCGCGTTGACTCTCGACGCGGTTGTTGGCTTTGGAAAGTTCCTCCCGCTGCCGTTGCACTTGATTAATCTCGGCCTGCTTGCTGCGGATTCGGGTGTCGTCCACTTCGAGCGTTTGCAGCGTTTCCGCTCGAATATCAATTAAGGTGAAAGCACCTTCACCGTAAACGCGAACGGAACCGAGGTCGGTCGAGCCGGGAAGGTTGTCGAAAATCAGGGTATGTTCACCGGCGGTTAAGTTGAGTTTAATTTGACGCATCACTTCAGCGCGATCGGTGTAAACGGTGACTTCCGTGACCTTGGCTTCCTTGGTCGGAATTTCATCAGCCAGCAGCAGCGCCGCAGGGGCGAGCAGGGTAAAAACAAGACGGTGCATGGGGTGGAGGGCTATTTTTATAGCGTCTCGGTTTATATTGTCCGTCTAATTTATAATTAGGCACCGACTTTTAAGAGGGGGAAATTAGCTGAAAATGGGCTTTTAGAGGTTTTCGGCGACAAGTTCATGACTTGCGACAGTTGGGCCCTTGGGCATATTAACTGAAGCTATGTCGGATTTCGTCCATGTATCCCGGGGCGGGGCCATTATCGGCAAGTATCCTTTGCAAGATATGCCGGTGCTA
>TBL_comb48_EPIDRAFT_1000692_pt1 | contig 26092 bp, 37 predicted proteins | sample TroBogEpilimnion_37_FD_10681 | JGI IMG/M metagenome (IMG submission 10681) | reverse complement strand
CCACGCCGGAGTAGGAGATTTGACTAATGAAGCGTTGGGGGGCCAAAAATACCAAGCGTAAAGGCTGACCAATTTGCAGAGTACGGACTTTTAGAGCGCCGATCATGTTCAAGAGATATTGCGCCAGCTGGCCAGAATCCCAGGTGCTGTAGCCAGTGTTGCCGTTAGAGTCAGCACCCAGAGTTTGAGTAGTGGCTCCAGCGGTGTTCATCAGGCCTTCACCGTTGGCGGGATTGAAACCATACAGCAGGGAGTTCCGCATTTGCTGGGCGATACCCTGACGAGCAGCCAGTCGCATCGCTTCTGGCAGTGCATAGCCCCAGGCACCAGTGGCCGCTTCGTCGAAGTTGTCATACTGAGCACGGGTCTGCATGCGGTAGGTTGCAGTGCTGATCATCGAAGGAACCACAGAAGCAGAAGGCAGCTGGTTCACCTGCGATTGGTTGGATTGCACCTGAGTGGTCAGCTGAACTTTCTTTGCGTATACATACAGGTCTGCTTCTCCCAGACGAACCATGGGATTTTCAGTGGCAAGAGTTGTGAAAGCACCAGAGGCCAAGCTGTACTGCATAATCAGCTCAGGCATCATGTAGTGCGGATTGACTGTTACGAACGAGGGTGCGAAACCGGACATAGTTTTACTCCTTTAGATTTGGCACAATGCCACAGTGTCGGTGGTGATCCAGTTGGCATTGCCGGTCGTGCCGTTGTAAGACACAGACTTGTTGCCGCTGGTGCTAACCTTCAGAATCTTCACCGGGAAGGCAGCTTGGCCAGTGGGCTGAGTTGCAGTCAACTGGTTAGTGCTGAAATTCCAGTAAACGGTTTCCACCACAGGTGAACCGTCCAGAGCTACGATCGTGGAATCGCAAACCAAAGGAATGCGAGCGCCAGAACCGAAGCGATAGAAGTTCACAGACATGCCCGGGGAATACAACGGGGCATTGGACTGGGGAGTGGTAATACCACCGAAGGCCTGGTTGAATACGCAGATGCCGTTAGCAGGCAGCGTCGGGGTTGCACCGCCGTTCGCCTGGATAACAGTGCTGCCCATCGTATCCGTGCCAGGTTGAGCAGCCGCAGCAGGAATCAGTTCACAGATAGGAATGCCTCCCCAGATCGGAGTAGCCGCCAAAGCAGACAGAACACCGCCAGCCAGGGCGAACTTAACTGCGGGATCGTCCTGGGCATCACCCTGGGTGAAACCAGCCGAATTTACATTGAATAAATTCGCGGCGTTGGTTGTCGCCATAGGATTCAGAGAAATTTGCGTGGTCATAGTTTATGATCCTTTAGCGTTGGTTGTTAGCGGTGTGGAAAGCAGTCACGCGCTGGGAAGGAACCTTGAAGTCATCCAACCAGGCAGACATCGAGCCACGGAACTTCGTGATGGTACGACCACCGCGATCTTTCTCGTGCATCTCGATCAGCTGTCCAGCAGGAGCCACATTCAGGGTCTTCGAAGCAGAGATAGCATCGGCGAAGATTTGCTTTTCGGCCAGAGCCAGAAGAGCTTCATCCTTGATAGCGCCCAGATTCACTTCCTTGTAGGCGTCAGAGTAAGCCTGCAGACCGCGAATCATGCGCTTGCGGTAGGCCATCAGGGATTCGCCATTCAGAGGACGGGATGCCGACTTGCCGAAACCAGCATAGACGCTATCGGCTTTCGCCTGGGCATCAGCATACTTGGCTTCTTCTTCATCAGCCTTGCGGGCTTTGTCGTCATCGTCGTCATCGTCAGGCTTGATCTCACCAGCCGGGCCTTCTTCCTTACCGCCAGCAGCATCCTTGCGCTTCTTGTCGGCTTTCTTTTCGACTTCCTCTTCCTCGTCGTCATCATCGCGCTTGGCTTTGGTGTCGTCGTCATCGTCTTTCCGACCGTCATCGTCATCTTTCTTTGCCTTTTTATCGGCAGCGGTGACCAGAGGCGGCGCGGGAAGATTCTTTTCCATCTCATCCATGCGAACGGACAGTTTCCCAACTGCGTTCAGAATGGCGTCCAGCTTGTCGCCTTGGGCATCTGCCTTCGGCTCATTCGTCTTGTCTATCATTTCAGATACCTCAAGGTTGTTTAGAAGTACTCCTGCGGGGTCTCCCCCTTTGTCCCAAACCCCCTTTGAACCACGAGCTTTCGTAACGATCGCCAGATGGTCAAGAAGGAAGGGTACACCTTCGATCAAGAGTGGTTCCCCATTCTCGGTCTTAAGTATTGTGTTGCCGGAAGTGCTATCGAACACTACCGACGGGGAAGTGCTAATCTCGCCTTCCAGAATCTCATTCACAGATTCCTGGTCGTAAACCTTAGCGATTCCCCAAACCTCATCGGCCTTGATGTAAGGCAGAATGATACTGCCTACAGCACGGTCTTTGAATTCTTCTGATGTCAATACTTCAGTTTCTGGGTGATCCATGATCACAATCAGGCCATTGCATCGCTGCAGAAAGTCGTGATTCAAATAAATAGCCGGATCACGCCAGACATGCTCACCGATTGCCGAGCGATAGGCTAATCCGGTTCCGGTGATACGAAGTGCCAACAGGCAGACATTAGCAAACATCTGCGGCGAGGGCAATACATCCTCTCGCATCAGAAGAGCAATATCAGTCTCGGTCTTCGCACTGGCGATCCTGAAAGCCACAGACAAGCCAGGATGCAGAGGGCTCGGAGCATTATCCATCTCGCACCAGACATATCCCGTGGATTCGTCGCAGGTAGTGACATCGAACTTCTTGATGTCCTTTGCGATGTAAGTAGCGAACTGGCCATCGTCGTACAGCAGCTCCAGAGAGCCTTCATAATCGAGACCGGTTTCCTCCAGGGCTTCCCGTCGGGCGCACTCTTCCAGAGACTCATCGTTTTCCTGATGTCCACCAGGCAAACCGAAAGTTCCGGGGAAATCACCCCCATTGCCACGACGCACTAGCAGTACTTCGCCCTCGTCAGTGACAAATAGGATGCCTGAGGCGCGTCCAGCAGCTCCGGCCTGGGGGGCAACAGGTGCTTCTCCCGTGCGGATCACTGCGGCGTCCTGCGCCGGCGTGCTGAGCACTGTAGGCTCCTCCGGAATGTCCCCATCGCTGAATTCTTTGCCTACAGACTGGGGAATACCCACTTTCTTGGCAAATTCGGGGTTATGAGCCACCGCACGCATCAGTTTTTCTTGTTTCTCGGAAGCTGCCGGCATATTAACTCACTCGTGTGGATTGAAGAGTAGTCTTGCCCTTCTTCGTCAGCAAGCCTTCAACCTGTCGTAGGTTATACAGATAAACATAGTTGCAACGGCAGTAAACTTCTTCACCAGGAGATGTTATCTCGTCGGTGTAGCCGTTTGGTGCCTTCAGCAGGCCTTTCTCAGTAGCCCAGGTGTCCCGAATCACGAAGACCTTGTCGTCGCGTTCTTTGTGATCCTTTCGGAAGTGATAATGGGGTTGACGCCAGTGTGAGTGCCACCGAGCGGCGATTGCACCATTATCCACAGCAACGATTTCATTTAGACTCGAGACTAGTTTGTGTGTTTGGTCAATCACCACTCGGCGCTGCTCAAACCCCGCTTTCCCCAGGGATGCCCGGATAGCTTTCTTCTGCTGAGCACGATCAGTAATCTTCGTGCCACCGATAGGAATAGAAGTAGCCCATCCCTGGAAACGCCGAAGCGTGTTGCTGATCGCTTCCTGCCGATTCAGCTTAATCAGGTTCACTGAAGCAATGATTCGTCGATCCAGTTCAGCTCTGAGCTTCGGCTTCAGACGATCGATGGTGTATTTCGACACATTCGAGTTAATCATCCCGCCTTTCGTCACGAGTCGAGTGTACGCAGCAGTCAATGCGCGTTCCACTTCGATTTGCATCGTTGACTCAGGCAGTAAAGACTTCAGAGCAGCCTGGCGAATTTTCTCTACCCACTTGCTGACTCGCTCTTCCGAATCGAAGCCATGTTCCACCATATCTGCCACAGCAGCTGTCAGGACTTCGAAGAGAGTCATTTGGCTATACGCAATACCGAATCAGCACGAGGTTCTTTTTCTTCTGGCAGAACTCCCTGTGGCGGTTCATACTCCGCGATTAGTTCGGAGTCAAGAGACAGGGTGCTCTGGAACATGTCAGGCATTTCGTTGATATTATCCTGTGCCCACTGAATAGCGAGTGCTCGATTCTGGGGGTCCACCACAGGCAGGATGGTCCGGAGGACTTCGGTGATTCCTTTGAGCTTAGTATCGGCGACCTTGACCTTCTCAGAATCCGGCTCTTCCATAAGGCTTTCCCACTTGGCCTTGAAGGCATTCTGCCATTCGTAGAAGGCTTGCTGGTAGGACTTGCTGGAGTAGAGCTCAGGATAGGCGTTTTGGACAGCTTCATAGAATTCCGGGTTCCAGGCACGATGCATCACGATATTATCGAAGAAGCGATACAGCGATGCCATTTCATTGCGGATACCNTCCACATACTGAACGATGGCCTTCGAATCTTCAGTGCCTTCTCCGAATCCGTTGGTGAATGCCTCATCCTTCAGCAGTAGCGCTGGCACATCTGATGCCGCTGCGATATTCGCGATGATGTTATCGCGAGCAGTGGTCATTGCGGTGTTGGTATTTGTCATATCAATCGCTTCGATAGTTTCATCGATATCAATTGAGAGCACATTACCGGTGACACCCTGCTGCAGGAAGGTTCGCTTGATACCCGCAATGGACTGCATCATCCGATTGACGATTGAGCCAGCAGGTTTCTGCTTAGCAATCAGCAATCCGGCTTTGAAGGTAACCAGATCATCCGTGATCATCGACTGAATGAAGGACTTCAGTGGATAGAGTGCACGCTGAAACACCGAACGACCGGCGAAGCCGAAAGCAGAGGATTGATAAGACAGATAGATAGGAGTGCCGTTGAAGACAGTGACAGAACGGCTGGGATGGTAAGGCTGGCCGGCTGCAGTGATTGAGCTGAGCGGCTTTTGGAAATCGGGAGCATTCGGATTCTGGTTCGTGACGATAGAACCAGCGAGATTCAGCGGATCGAGCTGATTGAAGTACAGATTCAGCCCAGGCAGCTTCCACGGATCAATCGGGTCGATGGTGGGTATGCCTTCGGCGCCGTAAACGATAGCAGAAGCACCGTAACAGCGCTTGATAAACATCGTATCCCGGATATGCGCTGTGGCATCCAGGTTTTCCCATTCTTTCTCGAAGGCATCAACCAGCATTTCCTTCGGTTCTTTGTCTACTGTGATGATTCTGGGCTTAGATAGAGCTAAACGCACAGGCTTCTCGATCAGCTTACCGCCCAGAGGATGGAAGATCCACAGTTGCTTGCAGAGTCCGTAGCCGGTGTCACTGCCTGGTTCGATTTGATCTGCTGACAACAAGGCCATCAACTCAGATCCGAGTACCGAACTGTTGATTACCGCGTCAGACATAGGCTAGTATCCGTATTTGTCGCCGACGCCGATTGCAATGGCGTAGACGAAGGTGTCCAGCAGATCATCACTGCGCTTGGCAGCGTCCTTATCCCCGATTCGGAATGAAGCTACCTGATCGAGGAGGTGATTCTTAGTAGAGCCTTTGAAAGAGATCGTTTTATCGTATGCGAACTGACTAATCTTGATCTTCTCCTGGTGAAAGTACCCAGAGACGCTGATGGCCCGTTCGTCTTTCCCTACCGAAGTCAGTTTGCTATCGATCGCATGAGTAGGCCAACCCCGAGAGCGGCCTTGCTGAATCAATATGCTGCCAGCTGCAGCGTCCTCGATGAAGACTCCGACATTCCCTTGTCTGGCGTGGGTTTCCACAGCCAGGTCTTCGAGTCGAGAGAAGACGCTGGGCANCCAGTTCTCTAGCATCGCACCGTCGATCTGGACGATGTCCCAGTCCAGAATGACCAGTGGAATACCGTGGGACTTGTTGATGGCCAGGTAGATGACCGCGGTGCCGTCGTGTTCCTTGCCGCCTTTCACCGCCGTGTCGATGATGGCATAGACCCCGTCGCACTTCGTCGGGTATGCCACTGGCCGCTCGTTCACGAGCAGCTTCGGTACGGCGAAGAAGGCTACGCCTGACCAGTCAACGAACTCAGCCAGATATTCCTGGCGGTAGACCAGGGGATGATTGTTCTTCTCCAGCAGTGCCAGTTCTTCTGGCGGCAGATATGGATTCGTGTGAGTGGGTGCGTGGTGCTCGAGGAACCCATACTTCGGATCATTGCATATCTGGTAGAAGAAGTTATCTTCTGAGATGCCGTTCGGTGTGGAGAAGACCCAGGCCCCTCCACGGTAGTCTAGCAGCGACGGCTTGATTGCCTGTTCCCAGATAGCCATCATATTCGGCTTCGTGAAGCCAGCTTCGTCGATGATGACTTTGTGATACTTTCTCGAGCGTCCAGCTCGCTCGTTTTCCAGTGTCCAGAAATCGATGCGGCCACCGGTTCGTGTGCGGATCACCCCCTCTGTCTTGCTGGATTGCTTGATGACAGGATCGAGGTAGTCAATAATCTCGTTGTAAGCTTCCGATTGAATCTTGTAATCGGGTGCGAACCAGCCAATGTTCTGGCTGAGCAGCGTGCCAGAGCAGGCGATGGATTCACCCATCACAGTTTTGCCCCAGCGCCGACCACAGCGGACCACATTGAACCGAGACCGTTGGTTGAATATGCTCCGCTGCCCAGCGTGAAGCTTAGGCAGAGTATAGTCAGCCATTAGTCAGGCAGCACTCCGTGAATGTTGATCTTATCGTCAGCATCACTGTCTTCTCGACGCTGGCGCCAGTACATGCGTTGCCGATTATTCAACCAGGCCAGAGCAGCAGTGACAGAAGGCGCATAGTACTTCGGATAATCTACCAGTACCACTTCCTCGCCGATCACCTTCGATTCAGTGACGATCTTGGTATAGCCTGTGGCCTGCATATACAGGGAAGCAGCCACGGTACCATCGGCGATGTCTTTCCCAGATCGGAGTGTCTCAGCTAATTCCTTGTACTGTCTCTTCCAGCGTTTGAAGCATTCTGGGGAGACTTCCAGATATTCAGCTAATCGGGCATCGTCGTACCCCAGAAGACAGAGTTTATGAAGGTCTGGCAGGATCTTAGGNTCATAACCAGACTTCGGTCCGTTCTTCTTGGCCGGTAGTTTTACCATGCTGGGGAGTAAAGCTCTGCGAAATTTTATCTGAGTTTAAGACAATCAGTGCAGGTTTGTAAATAGCTCATTCAAAATAGCNCATCAGCTTGAACTGAATTCGTTCTAGCTGGGCGTACATAGTTCGTGCAGGAATCTTCAGATGTTTAGCTTTTTCGTCACTACTCCACTCTCGGGAGAGGTAGAAAGTCTTGATGAGAAATTTTTCGTCGGCAGGGATAGTGCATAAGAATCGATCGACTTTGGTGGCTATCGGATCAGGTGACATAATCTTTGGTCCAGAGCAGCTTGGAGGTCCTGGCAGGATCTCACCTTTGCCCTCCATGATCCGTGCCAGGACATTGCGGCCGTAGCCCAGCTGACCTCCCACAGTGTAGCTGAGTGTCCAGTCTGCCCATCGCCGGAACCGAAGATGAGCCAGTGGGATCATGCAGCATAAATCTTGTAAGTGTTGCCAAGGTGAGTACCTTCGCCCGTTACTCGAATGAGCCCTTTGCGTTCCATGATGTCGACGGCCTTCGAGACATCCCGCTTAGAAAGCCGGAGCTGAGGAACCTGCTCAGAGTGAAGTGAGACCACAGTGAACTCTCCCATCGCTTGGCAGGCTCCGTACAAAGCATCAAGAGTTTCTTCAATGAGTGGACTGTCTTGGGGGATACGGAAGATGAAACCTCCGATGTTCGTCGAGTGCTTCTCGATTGAGCCCTCTTCCATCAGTCGGTCAAGAGCCTTCTCAAGAGTGGCGGCATTCATACCTGTGGCCAAGATCAAGTCTTTGAAGCTTGATGCCCCGATGTAAGAGAAATGCTTGAGGAGTGATTCCGCCATTGTCATTGCTAATCTCCGGTTCCAGGAAATGACATTTTACCCTATCATGGTCAATGAGTAAACTTGAAGGGCTTTTTTAAGATGGGCGTGGATCTAGACGCTCGATACTTTGTACTTTCCATCTTTCTTGACGACAGTCTTATCTTTCAAGGCCTCTTCAACAAACTTGTTGGCTCGATACTTAGAACTTCCTAATGCTTTGGCTAATCCTGCCACAGTGAAAGGAGAGTGAGCTTTAGCCACAGCCAAGATGTCGAGGAACTCACTTTCAACCAACACATATCCCACCTGTCGTTTCTCAGCTACTCCCTCAATGGTCAGCTTATCAAGAATAGCCTGCACTTGAGATCTACCCAGTTCGTTCTGGGACTTAACCACTCCACTGAAGGATAGCTTCTTCTTAGTTCTCAATAGTTCTACTACCAAATTAACTTCATCTTCTGTCGGGATATAAACCAAGTCCCACACTTTCAGTCCGGAGTAGCCATAGCTCTTAGCTTCTACCGTTCCTCTCTCAACGGCTTTTCTCAGTTCACTCAGAAACTCAGCCCGACTAATTCCCAGACACTGAGCGGCTAATGTGAAATCATGAAATAACATAGCACCATACTCTTTCAAGAAATTTTCAATCATTTTCGATCCTTTGCAAAAAACTGATCGCGGAAGGGGATAACCCCTGTATAAGGGGGTATATCCACCCGCCACCCCTCCGGGGGGCGTCCCTCCCGACGATCTGTTTGTTTGTAGGCTAGGTCCTGCGGTTCCCTCTGCGGCATCCGCGATGATAATACTATAAACAAATTCAATGACTTAGCAAAACATCGCGGAAGAGTCTGCGGATACCGCGGAAGCCCCTTATTACCCCCTAACTGAGCTGTAAATAGCACCTTTATTTCACTCCCAGATATTTGCAATAAATTCGGATGCCTTCCGCAGTGATAAACCAGCGATTTCCGTCCTGCTGAATCCAGTTCTTTTTAGCTAATCGCCAGAAGATTGAATTCGCCCAGGCAAAGCCATAGCGGTGAGTGGACTCTCGAAAAGCAGCTCGAGTGGTGCCGTCTTCAAAGAACTTCAGATAGTATTCAAGCAATTTTGTACCGCTCCCCAACGCGTTGTATTAGATCTTCCTTCATTAACTTCGCCAGACGGGCTTCCACCCAATCTCGGCTCTTGCCTGCTAGCTTAGCAATCCTGGATAGTGACAGCAGTTCGGCTGACTGGGACAATATCTCTAGCACTTCGTCGCCGCCAGCGTCCTCTCTAAGCTCCCCGGTGGTCACAGAATATCGCGGGTCACCAAATCCCCCCATCTGGATATTTAGCGACGCTTTATGGTATATCCCAGCGCCGCGAAATTCACGATCGAGAACGATGTTCTCGTCGTCAGTCTGCAGATACCAGGCTGACTCGATCCACCCATGCAGTGTGGTAGAACCCAGCATACGCTGGCCGCCGCGCTTCGATTCACCGTTCTTGTTATAGTGGTGCACCAGGATGACAGAGCAGTTATAAGTCTGCTTGATGTATAAGCACCACTGCAGTACCGGGCCGAGATCTTTCGCGGAGTTTACATCACCGGAGAACATTAGATAGAGAGGATCGAGTTTGATAGCCACTGGACGAATACGGCGGATGAGCTCCTCCAGTGATTCCTTATTAGCCGCATCGTCCAATGTGAAACCCTGGGAGTTAATAAAGAACATCGGCAGATTTCGTGCCCATTCGATTCTGATCTTCTTGCCTTCGGCCGTTTTCACATTACCTACCTCTCCGCGACTGAAAGCCAGCTTCTCTAACCTATCTTTCATAATCCAGTCAGCATTTTCGTTTTGAACGATTAAGACCGGTCCTCCATACTCTACTGGGTGAATACCCAGGAAAGGCCGATCGCTGGCCACAGAGAACATCATATCCATTGCCAGAGTGGATTTGAAAGACTTCGGCTCCCCGGCGATGATGCCGTGAGAATTCCTCATCCAGTAATCGCGAACCAGCCAACCAGGCGTGCTGGCCTGGCTACCCATCAGCTGGGCGTAAGTTTCAACACGCAAGTCGACAGCTTCGATTCGGGTCACGGCGCCTTGCTCAACGCGATCGGCTCGGATTTTCTCCATCTCAGACTCGAATCGCTCATCTTCATCTGCTCGATCGCGATACTTGTTCCAGTCAGATGCACGCAGAATCGCCGTAACTTCGGGAAGAGGTATTCCCAAATCACTGAGCTCGTGCCAGAGATACCACAGCATATCGGAGCGCTTGCCCTGAGTGGCTTTCCCCTCAATGATCCGTATGAACTTCTTCGGGATCGTCGAGCGCCACTTATCGAGCGCTGTCTGGGGAACATCACGCAAGACCGTATCAGTGAAATGAATCAGCTTCACCATTGGTGCATCAGCGTATTTGTAATTGAATGTCCCCGGTATTCGCAACACCTGCGTCAAATCGTAGCCTCCTTTATCCGCCCCAATGTAATAAGTCAATCGGCGGTTCAGCGTTTCAGCTTCCTCTGGCGAGACGGGCTTCGGCAACTTCCACAGTCCAGCATAGCGACCAGGGGAGGACTCCCAGAGAATGGCCGGTTCCACCTTGTGAGGATCGCCTTCATCGATATCTGACCACAACAAACTACTTCTGGATACAGCAGTCTTCGATCGGCGGGGAGTATTAAAAGGGAGAGGACAGAAGTAAAGGTTCTTGTTGCGATTTTCAGAAAGCCAGGTAGTGAGTTTATCGCCCAGCTGTGAATCCCAAGGGAATGTGTAATCTCGCCAGGCAGTGCCGTCTTTTGTTGATAGAGCTACAAAGTCGCCTGGCTGGCACTGAAGCTTCCAGACGCTCAATAGAAATTCGGTTGAGTTCATTAAATTTCCTCCGCGGTTTTTTATTATAGTCCAAAGTGGTTTATAATGGACACTTCCAACACGGAGATTTTCCAAAATGATTCTAATCGAAGGGTGCGATAACAGTGGCAAGACCACTCTGGTCTCTAAATTGTCTGATGACTTGCGCTTACTCAGCATTCGTCAACGCCAACTGGCCAGAAATAAACTGGACATCACCGAATATGTGCTCTACATGCTGGGGCTCTCTCGGCGATTTCCGACCATCTTCGACCGTTGGCCTCCCATCAGTGAACCGATCTATGGACCGATCTGCCGAGGCGTGTCATTCCTGACGAAGCAAGAAGTATTCGATCTCCACTCAATGATTACCGAGCTTGATCCGTGTCCAGTAATCGTCTACTGTCGGCCACGGGATAGTGTCATTCTGGACTTTGGTGAACGCGAGCAAATGGAAGGCGTTCGCGAGAACGGACGAAAGCTGATTAAGGCCTACGATAAGTCAATGAATGAAACACCCCTGGATGTAATCACTTACGACTACGAACACGATTCCTACGAAACCCTCCTCAAACAACTGAAGGTGTACTTATGAAGATTATTGTTGAACTCGACTCTCCTGCTGATTTGTTCTTCGAAGAAAATATCCAGGAGATCCTGCAGAAGTTTAAGGAGTATCCTGGATTCATTCGACTGACGCTGGATTCCACACAAGAGCGAGAAGATGTAAAAGCGTTCCAACTGAAGTTCAATGTACCGATGTCCCACAAGCCAGTGTTTCTGACTGATTCGGCATTCGACTTCCGAGTGCAATTTCTCAAAGAAGAACTCGAAGAATTTCGGTATGCTCACCTCACTCGGGATATGCACGGCGCTGCCGATGCTCTGGTCGATCTGGCCTATGTACTGCACGGAACGGCGCTGATGATGGGTCTCCCCTGGCGTAAGCTGTGGGATGAGGTTCAACGAGCCAATATGGAAAAGATCCGAGCAACGGATGCTTCACAATCTAAACGAGGTAGTGCTCTGGATGTAATCAAACCGGCCGGCTGGGTCGGACCAGACCATAGCGAAGCGCTAGGAGCAGGACCCTGGGGCACGCTGATATGATCATCGACGACTGGTGCCGAATCATCTGGCAGGCTGCAGCAGCGCCTACATTGGTGATAACTGGAGTTCGAAAGATCTCCTCTAACTTCCATTTTGAAATAACGGGTCTCTCGGGGGCGCCCGATTATAAAGACCTGGGATACACGGCAGCGAAAGGGCGCCAGCTGGAGCGGAACTACTGGAACCAGGAACTAGTGGATGCAGGCATCGAAAAGCTCAAAGGAAGAAAGGATAAGCCTCATACATCGGTGACCATACCCCTGCAAGGATCAGAGAAAGATTCTCGCAGTCAGGGTCACTGCATGATTGCAATGGTAGTGACAGAGATCCCAAAATCGTCGACAGTGGACATCTTCTATCGTTCCACAGAGTTGACTCAGAAGTTTCTGGCGGACCTGATCTTCCTCTCGCATAAACTGCCGCCGGTATTCGAAGCAATGGAAATCGAGCCCTCTGTGATTCGATTCCACTTCGCGAATGTATACCTCAGTGCCGTCTTCGCTCCGATCTTCTTACGGTATGAATCGAACCCTGGCGGATTTTTCGACTACCTGGAACTGAAAGATCCGAAATTCTATCGCACTTACGGTCTGGCCACTCGACGGTTCTTCAATGAGACCCACAATTATACCTACCGCAGTCGGGTAAAGCAATTTGAATACTTCAAAGAATTTGTAGACCAGGAAAAAGTGGCTGGATTAAAATTAACCCTTCAAAGACTAAAAGGGAGAGGAAGATGAAGAAGTATCCGAGATTTGATGATGCAGTACAGGGGGCTATGTCTGCTATGCGACAGGTGTCTACGCTTGTTCATACGGAGAAGTGGCAGGGGGTAGACATTACTAGTAAACCAGAAATGGCAACCCACGAGATTCTCAACCACAGCTTCCAGGTTCCTATCTGGACAGAAAATCTGGGGCAGCTGGCCAATGATATCAAACCGAATATGCCCTGGGCAGATAATCACTTTGATGAACGGGTCTGTGGCTTTCCTCTGAACCCTGGCACTGAGTGGGCTAACTGGCCTTACGGAAAATCGGCGGCTAACTTTCTGGAGAATGGCATCTTCAACCATTCGTATGCAGAAAGGTATTGGCCTAAGTATGCCGGATGTTTTAAGCCTATGGAATATGCTCCAGCAAGTTGGAAAGAACCATTAACGACTGATCCTCACCGGGGAATTCGTGAAGACTATGGCGATCTGCGAGATGTGGTCAATCAGCTAATAAAAGAGCCCCTCACTCGGCAGGCTATTCTTCCGATATTCTTCCCTGAGGATACCGGCGGAGCAGCTGGCGGTAGAGTACCCTGTAGCCTCCATTATCAGTTCATCATGCGAGGGGGATACCTCCACATGATTTACGCTCTGCGATCCTGTGATCTGGTTCGTCACTTTCGTGATGATATTTATCTGACCGTTCGTTTGCTTCTCTGGGTACTGGATCAGCTTCGAATGAAAGACGATGGATGGAGGGCAGTGAAACCTGGCATGTTCACTATGCACATCGTCAGTCTGCATTGCTTTCGCAATGACTACCAGGCAATGTTCGGGAGAGCTCGATGATTCTTCGAGGAACTTCTCATGTGATCCTGGACGATACCGAGTTGATGAAACGAGTTCGGCGACCGGCCACACTGAGAGTTCTTCGTCAGCTGATGTGGCTCTACGAAACTCGTAGTCGACGACAGATCTTCGAGAAAATGGGAGTTCTCACCGATCACATCGAGGCCCAGGAACTGATCGAATTCTGTCGGTTGATGAACCTGACCTCCGCTTGGCTGAGCCAGCCATTGACTGTGGACTTTGGAAAACCGGTGAGCAGTAAAGCTGCTAGAAGAAGATTAAGGAGAGAACGTGCGAATTAGTCGAGATGATATGCTAATGAAAATCGCCCAGGTTATCGCTAAGCGATCTACTTGCGGCAGAGCTCAGGTCGGGGCAGTGATTGCCCAGTCTGGCCGAATAGTGTCCACAGGGTACGCTGGCGCTCCTAGCGGATTACCCCACTGTGGTTCTGATATATGCGATCTCAGTCAGCCCTGCACCCGTACTGTGCACGCTGAAATGGGAGCTATATCCTATGCAGCCCGCTCTGGGATAAAATTAGAGGGTTCCGATTTATATTGTACTCACATGCCCTGCCTCGATTGCTCGAAGTTAATCGTGAATGCCGGGATCAAGAGGGTGATCTATGAAACGCCATATCGAAAAATCGAAGGAGTCCAACTCCTCCTCAGCGTCGGAATCGAAGTCTATCAGTGGGAGAAATCCTGACTGTCAATTGTGCGGGCTTTGGGAATCGGCGGAGACTCCCTGTCTGTGGGGGAAAGGCGGATCAACCCTGATGATCATCGGTGAAGCTCCCGGACCGATGGAAGACCAGACAGGACGACTACTTCAAGGAAAAGCCAGTAAGCTGCTAAAGGGATTACTGGAAGCCGCCGGAATCACTGACTACTACTTCACCTATGCGGCTAAGTGTCGGCCTCCGGAGAATCGCTCACCCAGTGCTTCTGAGATTAAAACTTGCAAGCCTTATCTGGAATCTGAGATTGCATCAGTGAAGCCTAAGTTCATTATGACTCTAGGAGCAGTGGCTTTCAAAGCCCTGACGAAGCGGGCGGGTATCACAGAACTGCACGGCCAGGTTATCGATTACAATGGCATACCTCTAATGCCGACCTTTCACCCGGCGATGGCATTGCGAGATCCGGGGAAGATCGACCCATTGCGTAAGGACATCACTCGACTGGGTCATCTCATCAAGGGCAATGCTCCTTCAACTGAGGAGATCCCCTGGAAAGTGATTCGCAATATGGATCAGTGGAATCAGTTCATCGAGGAATACGACCAGTCACCAGAAGCGGCCTTGGATGTGGAAACAACCGGGCTCGATCGCCACATGGAAGGCGCTGCCATCAATTCCCTGCAAGTGGGACTGGCCAATGGGCATAACTGGAGCATTCCTCTATCGGTTCGCGATAGTCCCTGGAATCGAAAACTACAACAGCAGTTCATTGATACTCTGGTCGGGTTATCCCACGGAAAAATAATCGTTGGCCAGAATTTCAAATTCGATAACCTGTGGATAGAAGAGATTTACGGAAAGAAGTTCTACTTGAGTTTCGATACGATGTTGGCTCACCATATCCTGGATGAGAATAGTCCTCACGGCTTAAAGGAGATGGCCACAGAATTCTGCAATGCGCCTTCCTACGATGTGGACCTGCAGACGAAACTGGGGAAAGGAAATTTAGGGGACTTCTACAAATACGGCTGCTTCGATGTTTACTACACTCTGCAGCTGTATTATCTCTATCGGGCTAAGCTGCTGAAGGACCCGTCATTGCGACGGTTGTTCTACAAACTGGTGATGCCAGCAGCCAGACTATTCGAAGATGTGGAGAAGGAGGGATTATTCGTCAATTTGAAAAAACTGGAAGAGACCGAAGTTCTACTGACTGCCCAGAAGGATGCTCTACTAGCTAAGATGAACAAAGCGGCAGCATCCGCTGAAAAGCATCCGAAGACGGGGATTGAAATCAACTGGAACTCACCCGCTCAAATCGGAAAGCTCTTCTACGGTCGACTGAATCTGCCTATCCTGGAAAAAACGGCTAAAGGAGCGCCCAGCACTTCAGAATCCGCATTACTCCAGTTGACTAGTAAACATCCTCTGGCTAAAATGCTCATGGAATATCGCGGCATTGAAAAGAATCTGTCTACTTACATCATCGGCTGGAGAAAGCTGATGCAGAGCGACAGACTCTATATGTCGACGAAGTTGCACGGCACTGTCACCGGTCGATTCGCTTCACGATTGCACCAGGTTCCCCGTGATCCAGTCATTCGCTCGATTATCGATGCCCCGCCTGGCTGGTCATTCGTAGTGGCAGACTTCTCACAAGTAGAACTCCGGATGGCAGCCCACCTGAGTGGTGATCCACAGATGAAGATGGCTTTTCAAACAAAGCAAGACATCCACTCATTGACGTCCTCTTTCCTATTGAGCAAAGCGCCAGAGCTACTGACGGAGGAAGAACGGAAGATGGCCAAAGCCGTGAATTTTGGCCTACTTTATGGAATGGGATGGCCGAAGCTGGTGATCTATGCTCGGGATAACTATGGGGTAGATATGACTGACCAGCAAGCTAAAGCCTTCCGAACCAGGTACTTTGAAACCTACAACCACTTGCCCACTTGGCACGCTCGACAGCGGAGAGTAGTGAAAGCCCTGGAGCAAGTGGTCTCTATCTCTGGGCGGGTTCGCCGATTGCCTGGAGTGAACTCTTCTGAACAGGGAATTCGAGCAGAAGCAGAACGGCTAGCAATCAATAGTCCTGTCCAGGGATTTGCCAGTGGGGATCTCAAAGCAATGGCCATGGTAGAAATCCACAGAACCTTTTCACGGGATCAGCTCAGGATCGTCGGGGAGGTTCATGACTCCATACTCTTCTGGGTTCGTCAAGGATTAGAAAAACAGATTCTTCCGAAAGTAAAGCACATTATGGAACATCCTTCTCTCTTCAAGGATTTCAAAATCAACTTCACGGTTCCATTAGTGGCGGATATTGAAATAGGTCCCTGGGGGAGGGGTGAACCGTTTATGGTATAATGTTTGTTCCATTAAGGAGATTTTCATGACTCGAATCACCGACAGCCGAATCTTGCATCTGGAGTTTGATCCTTTCCAGAAGTTCTCCTTTTCTCGTCTCAAGTTGTGGAGAAAGTGCGAGAAGGCTCACCACTACAAATACTACGAACGGCTGGAACGAGTCAAGAAAGCCCTGCCCCTGATTATGGGCACCGCTGTTCATTCTTCCATCGAGTCCCATATCAACGGAAAAGATTTCAAACAGCCCCTGGAGCAATTTCGGAAAGACTTCAACAAGCTATTCGCTGAAGAGAAAGTGGAACTGGGTGATCTGCCCACTGAACTCGAAAAGATCATGCAAGGATACTTCGATTACTACCGGAACGACGGGTTGTCTTATTCGACCGGCCACCGCAATCTACGCTGTGAGATTCCAGTGATCATTGACCTGGATAATCGCACNCGCTTTGTTGGTTATATCGATGCTCTACCTCGGGATACTCACGAGCGTCTCTGGATTATGGACCACAAGTCTGTGAAGAGTATTCCAAACGAAGAGCAGCGATATGCTGACTACCAGTTCGTCACTTATGCCTGGTTGCTTCCTCTTCTGGGATACCCGAAGCCTGATGGCATCATCTGGGATTATCTCCGAAAGAAAGCCCCCACTGAGCCCGAGCAATTGAAATCCGGTGAACTATCTAAGGCCCAGAAGATCGACAGCACCTACGATGTTTATATGGCCACAGTGGATAAACTTCTCGGTCCAGAGCGGAGGGCTGACTATGAGGAATTCGCCGCTACTCTGAAAGGTCGGGAAGAAAACTTCTACCGCCGAATCCGATTGCCAAATCCGCATCAAGTTCTAATCGACGGGGTGGTTAAGGATATGTTCTCCTCTATTGAAGAGATTCATAAACGCGGGCCTATAGCTACGGTGCGATCACTGAGCAGGGATTGCTCATGGTGCTCATACTACTCATTGTGTCAGGCCGAGTTTCGTGGCTTGGATGCAGACTATATCCGTAAGACGGAGTATACAATCAAGGAGACATACGATGCTGAAAAAGCGGCTATCCCCGACTCAGAAGAATAATGCTGAGTTCAAAGACATCACAGACAAGATCAAACCCGTGACCAGTTTAGGACTCACCCTCGCCGCACTCTTCTACGGTCGGGCTGGCACTGGGAAGACCACGGTCTCCTCTACTTTTCCGAAGCCCATTTTGCACCTGGATATTCGGGAGAAGGGAACAGACTCTATCACCGATGTGAAAGACATCGACACTCTGCAGATCGATGGTTGGGATGAATTCGAGCAAGTGTATTGGTATTTAGTCAGCGACCAGAATCCTTACAAGACTGTGGTCATTGACGCTGTCTCCCAACTACAGGACTTCGCCGTTGAGTCTGCCATCGCTGGCAACGGACGCAACGACGGTATCATCACTAAACGTGAGTGGGGTACTGCTGCAGGAAAACTGAAGACCTGGATTGTGAACTATCGAGACCTGGTGGATAAGGGAATCAATGTGGTCTTCATCGCTCACGACCGAACTAACGAGGGTGGGGACGGAGAAGATGGAGAGCTCACTCCAACAGTGGGTCCTCGGTTAATGCCTTCTGTGGCTTCCATCCTGACGGCCTGTGTGAAACTGATCGGAAATACATTCGTTCGTGAATCCCACGAAAAGCAAGAAAGTGGGAAGATGAAACGAAGTGTCGAATACTGTATGAGAATTGGGCCTCATGCGTACTATGCAACAAAGGTAAGACAGCCCAAGGGTAGTTATACTCCAGACGTGATCGAGAACCCTGATTATGAAACACTGGTCTCGATTATGAAAGGAGAGTATCAACAGCGGGCTCCGGCGCCGGAACCTGTAACTCGTAAACTTCGCAAAAAAGGAAACTAAGACCATGGTCACAAGATCTTCAAAAAAGAAAGCTATCTCTGTCAATTTCAGCGATACGGAGAGTCAAGGAACGCTGCCTGAAGGGGACTATCTGCTGGAAGTGGACGAAGTGGAGCAGAAGACTTCTGAAAACTCGGGTAACGATTATCTGGCAATTACTTTCAAAGTTGCTGAAGGCCAGTACAAAGGCAAGAAGGTGTGGCACAATTGCAGTCTGCAGCCACAGGCATTGTTCAACCTTCGGGGAGTTCTGGAAGCTCTCGGGTTTGAAGTACCCCAGGGTGTGATGGATCTCGACCCAGCCGATATGCTCGGAGAAATATGCGGCGGTACGGTGAATCTGGAAACTTACGAGGGTAAGAAGAAAGCCCGGGTTACTGAGTTCTTTCACCCTGACGAACTGAACGCAGACAGTGCTCCAGCAGCTGAACCGGAGAAGGAAGAGCCGGCTCCTAAGGCCACTAAGAAGCCAGTAGCCAAGAAAGAGATTGCCAAAGCCCAACCTAACTTCGCAGTGGGTAATAATGTGAACTTTACTGACGAGGAAGGCGATGAGCTGATGGGCAAGATCACTGCTCTGGATGATTACACCGCCACAGTGAAGGTAGGCAAGGAGCAGTGGGAGATTTCCCGGGACGATCTGACTCTGGCATAAAGGACTGCCCAGAATCACCAGGCCCGCTTAACCGCGGGCTTTTTCTTGGTGGTGAGCAAATTCATGATAGAATGATTATTCCTAATAAAGGAAAGCATCATGAAATTAGATTTCCGTCCACGGGTTTACATGCGACAGCGCACTCATACCTATCTCTTCCTTCGAGATGGGCGTTCCTATGGTTACTTCTTGACTATGGAATCGGGATCAATCGAGATAGTGAAGCTGGAGCGACAGGATAACCAGGGCTATCAGGTCCGAGATTACAAGGGCGATATGTGGGATTTAGTTCCTCTTCTGGGGGATTTCGAAAGAGCCATCAGAAACTACCACGAATCCAAATTGAGCCGCTCAATTAAGGCTGATCGGGAGATTCGCACCATTTTAGGCCTGGAATTGCCAAAAGAGGAGTCAGCAGGAGGCGCTGAGGAGGCGCAAACCAGGGCTCCTAAGGATTCACCCAGCCAAAAAGGATCAATTACCCTGACACAGCTCTGTGAGGGGCTAAAGATCGAACCAGGAATTGCCAGGAAAATCCTTCGTGGTAAAATGGAAAAACCCGGGGCCTCATGGTCCTGGCCTAATCGAGAAGCAACTACCGCAGTGGTGAAACTCTTAAATGAATCTCGCTGAACGATACAGAAAGCGATTTGGTCTCAAACCGGGGATCACTCTTCGTGGCTATCAGTTGAAGGCCACAGCGGTAGGTGTGAAAAATTCCAGCTATGCTCTATTGATGGCTCCCCGTCTAGGGAAGACTCGGGTGGACATCGCGGTAACCGGCTACCGGCGCCAGGTTGATAAGATTCAGCGCTGGGTGATTATCTGCCCAGCGATCGCTAAAGCCGTCTGGCGAAACGAGATCTCGGCCACTCTAGGACTTCCCTATCATCTGGAAATCATAGAAGGAAAGAAAGAAGAAAAAAAGCTGATGATAAAGGGATGGGAAGATCAACCAGGGAAGCTGTCAATTATCATCATCAACTTCGAAGCTCTCTACCGATTCAGGAAATTTCTCTACAAACTCAATCCCGACAAGATCACTATCGATGAGTCTCACAGAATCAAGGATCATGCTTCTCAGCAATCCAGAACCATCCACTCATTCGGAAAGCGAGCGGCCTACCGCTCGATTCTGACAGGAACCTTCATCTCCTCTCCTCGCGATGTATTCTCACAATACAAATTCCTGGAGCCGTCTATTTTCGGAACGGTCTGGAAGTCCCACCCCAGAAAACCGAAGACTAGTTTCTGTGGGAGATATGTGGCTAGTTGGGGACATGGTGGCTTTAAGCCTGAGACTTATCATCGTCTGGACGAACTCCGAGAGAAGTATCAGTCCATTGCTTACTCATTGACTCGGGAAGAGGCCGGAGGATTTCCACAGGAACAAGTCCAGATCATTCATTTCGAATTGACGAATCCGGCGGCCAGACACTATCTGGAAATGGAACAAGATTTGATTACTACTGTGAACGGTCAATCAGTGGGAGTGGATATTATCCTGACGAAAGCGCTCAGGCTACAGCAGCTCACTGGCGGATTCTTACCCATCCGAGATCCTGACGAAGCTCAGGTCAATGCTCCACTGGGCGAGGACAAACTAAAGGCTCTGGTAGGAATTCTCGAGGAGTATCCCCTGGACGAGCCTCTGGTGATTTTCGTTCGGTTCATATTCGAGATGAAGGCTATTCTGACCCAGCTGGATAAAATGAAGCGCTCGGCCAGCTATATTGCCGGGGGCATGACTGGACGAGATAAAGTCATCGCTGACTTCCAGGCTGGACGATTCCACACTTGCGTAGTGCAAATAAGGGCTGGCGGCGTGGCCGTAGAGCTCAGCAGGGCGAATACGGCGATCTTCTATAGCTTAACCCACAGCTTCATTGATTACGAGCAAGCTAAGGCTCGTATAATCTCACGTTCGGGGGGTACTGTGTCCCTGATCCACTTAGCCGCCCAGGATACTGTGGACGACGAGATTATTGCTGCAGTACAGAATAAGCAGGAACTGGCTACCCGGCTCCAGGAAAAATATCTTGAAAATAAATCTTGAAAAAGTCATCGGTTCTCTCTTGATCATGATAGAATGAAATCTCCTAAACAAGGAGAGCAACATGATCAAATTCAATAAATTTTGTGTTACCAATGGAGTGATTAAATCCCGCGTTTTTTACTGCTTGGAAAATCGAAGAGATGGCCGCAAGTGCGTCACCCTCTACGCCAAGGACCATAATCGGTCCCTTGGCAAGATTTTTCCCGATGTCTACGAGAACAACACCGACTCCATGAGCGATTACTTCGAAGGTCTGGTGAGATTGTTTGAGAGCCATCCTCTTTATCAAGCTGCCAGAGATCGCGCCGAGTCTGATCGTAATGTGGTCCGCCTAGGGTTTTGGACAGCATCAGGCACAGGGGAATAACATGAAAACCACCAAACAACCCGGCTACGAAATCTATAAAATCCAAGTCTTTTCAGAAATCAATGTCTGTATCGAAGCTTCTGAATGGTTTGATAATAAAGTTCAGGCCCGTCAAAAATTCGACCAACTCAACCGTCGCTTTTCCTACAAGGCCGGAATCACCCTTCAAGTAATCTTGATTAAGGCTGGTACTGCTGCCGAAATCCTGGGGAACTGAGATGTATAAATTAAATATCAAACGAGATGTAGATGTCGATGGATATGGAGATGAAACATCTTATATTCTCAATCTTCCTTATGGTTTCAGATTCTATGATGAGATAGTCCATATCCGTGGATATGATACCATGAAAGAATTACGAGTTTCGGCTAAAAAAGATGTCACGATCTGTGACTGTAATGATTGTTTGGAACATTTGAAAGCCCACTAATAACAAAAGGAGAAACAAGATGACTTTTACAGATGAAGATGATGGTGATAATATGACACTTTCTGACGCCCTTAACAATGCGAAAGTAGAATTCGATGACAACCTGGAGAATATCATGAATGAAACTACCGTAGTTACCCCCGCAGTTGCAAAGACCAAGCCCCCGGTGAAGAAGGCTGAACCGAAGAAGGCTCCGGTCAAGAAAGCCGCAGTGAAAGCTGCAGTGAAGGCTCCGGTCAAGAAAGCCGCAGTGAAAGCTGCAGTGAAGGAAGCCGCAGTGAAAGCCGCTACTCCGAAGAAGGCCCGGGGCTCCCGAATCATTCCTGAGGGTCATGTGGGAATCACTGACTTGGCCAAGGAACTGAAGCTCAAAGGTACTGTGGTCCGCCGCAAGCTTCGTGATTCTGGCCTGGAGAAACCTGCTGACGGCTGGGTCTTCAAAGTGGGTTCCAAACTTCTGGCTGATGCCAAGAAATCGATTCAGGGCTAATGAAAGAATCCACACTCTGGGGCCACCTGAGGGCACCGCTCGGGCATCTGGGAAAGTTCCAGAAGCTATCCGATCGGTTCTCTCTGGGGGTTCCTGATGTGCTGGGATGCGTCAAAGGCCGAGGAATTGCAATCGAGCTGAAGGAACTGGACGGAACCAAGATCTGGAAAACCAAGTTTCGTCCAGGCCAGCTCAAGTGGTTAGAAGACTGGGATCTCGAAGACGGTGCAGCCTGGATCATGTCCTCACATGGTCAAGTTGTGATGATTCACCCCGGGCACATGGGGCAAATTCTAGAAGTAGGATCAACCCCGGAGTTCATTCTGGGGAGGGCTCTATTGACCTTCCAGAAGAATCGCTCTAATCGGTGGGAATCACTAGTCGAACAAATCTCAGTCTTACTGGAGAAAAAATGAGAATACTTTATTGGATCATGGCAGCACTGGCTATGCTCAGTTTCGATTTGGCAATGACTGGTGATTACCACTACGCATCCTGGTGTTCTGCTGCAGCTTTTCTTGTGGGCGGGTTTTCTATGCTCATTGATAAGGATTTCAAAGGAGACTGAAGATGGCTAAGACACTGAAAGCAGTGGCTCCACAGAGGGTGATTGAGCCTTCATTGAAAGACCCCCGATTTGTTCCGCATGAGTTCAAGAACTGTCTGGAATTATTCAAAGAGCGACACGGCTGGGTTCCCCCCAGTGAACGAAAGCATCTGAAAGAACTGCTACCCGGTGAAGAACTGGGGGCTCACTACATACTCGGAATCGATGGCATTGTTGAGGTGAAATTATGAAACGAAATCCCGGAGGGTCATTCGTCAAATATAAGAAGCGTCGTGCAGCTGAACAGCTCCGAATCAAAGAGCTGCTCAAAGGCCGTATGCTATGGGTATCAGTGGGGCTGATGATGGGAAAGAACGGAGTCCGGATGGCCTACGGCGGATTCGGAACCTACATTCGTGCTAAGCACGAGGAACTGGGGGCTAAATGAACATCTTCTATCTGCACCAGGTAGCCAGTGCCGCTGCTGAGATGCACTGTGATAAGCATGTGGGTAAGATGCTGATTGAAACCTGTCAACTCTTAGCCACAGCCCACCATACACACGGCAATGGTTTGGCAGTATCCTATCGGCCTACTCATGTCAACCATCCTTGCGCTTTGTGGGTACGCTCTTCAAAACTTCACTATGAGTGGACGGTAAAGCTAGGCAGAGGTCTAGGATTGGAATTTCAGGCTCGCTACGGGAGATTCCATAAATCGCACCAGGTCCTGATAGAAGAGCTAACTTTGGCGCCGCCTCAGCTTACCCAGACGGGTTGGATTGATCCACCCTTAGTGATGCCAGACAGTTTTAAGGGAAGTGATCCGATAGAATCCTATCGCCACTATTATGCCAGTAAATCACAGACTATGCCCATGACCTATTATCGAGGCACGATACCGCCTCCAGATTGGCTGTGGGAACTTTGGAGAGATTGAGATGAATACTGAAATCACGAAACAGAAAACATTCGAAGATAAACTCAAGGACCGTATTCGTGACGGAATGGGAGAAATGCTAATGGAATCTGATAAGGAACTACTTGAGGCTGCGGCTATAGGAGGAATGACTAGGCCTGACGACTAAACTGGTCGTAGGTTTCCAGAAGGGCAGCCATTTTGTTTTCGTGCTGCCCATAATTGTTTCCAGGAAGTGAAGCCCAGATATTGCTGCACTTGACCAGCGCACTTTGAATGTCGCCAGACTCTATATCGTCCAGAGCCTTTCGTTCTTTGATTTGTTGCAGGGCTATCAGGTCTTGCGAATCAGGACTGAAGTCTGGAAGTCTCAATTGGGCTTTATAGTAATCGAAGTATCTTTCAAGCAATTGATACCGTCCAGCCGCTGTGGACTTAATACCAAGTCGAGGAAGCTCAACCAGACGCCGAGGATGATCGGAGTAATCAGTAAAAAGATCGCCACCCACAATAACATTGTAGCCGTCGTCTCCTTTCCCATAGGTTCCCTCCGATACTGAGATGGTATCCAGAAAAGCTTTCTGATTAGCGGTTAGATTCGGCATTCTTGTGCTTCTCGAAGGTTCTCATAGCGCCCAGACCAAGCATGCCCATCAGTACTTGCATAGTGAGATTCGTATCGATCTCTGGGAACTCCCCAGTGTAACCGTTCATCTTAGCAATGAACCGCATGATAGGCTCGATGAAGGAGACATACAGCAGCCCAGTACCACAGACCCAGCCGACGAAAGGTCTCCAGCCGGCTACGAACCAGTTCACTGATTTCGCTTCTTCCGTGTTCACACCAATCTGAGCGAGTTCCAGCTTGATGCCATTGCTCATGCAGAATTCTTTGAACTCATTATCCAACTGCTTCATCTGCAGAAGTTGATCTGCAGGAGTTTTATTCAGTTGATCAGTTACAGCGGAGATGGTCTTATCAGAGACACCTAGCTTGCCTGCTAGCCATTCGACAGCTGCAGCAGCGATGCCACCCGCCGGTCCACCCAGGAAGGTTCCTATAGTGGGAAGAATTTCTGTCCAATTCATAATCCGTGTCTCCGGTCGCTTTCATCCCAATCAGCTTTACTATCTAGCTTATTGAAGATGTCTTTACAGATTTGTTTGATTTCAGAAAGATCTCGATGATAATCTTCCTTGCTGATGTAATTCTTAGGCATATCTCTTACGTCGGTATCCAGACGCTCCATAGTTCGAGTAACTGAATTCAAAATCCATGCTCCGAAAAATGCCGCTATTCCAAGAACAGCGTCCACGATAATCTGCGTGAGCGTCTGGGGTTCCATCTCTACCCCCGGTCAGGTGGGGTTTCAGTGGGTTGAGCTTCAGCCGGTGCAGCAGGAGCAGCTGCCTGAGCCTGTACCTGTGGACCGGCTATGTTGTTGATTGCGGTGATCAGCTGAAAAACTTCGCCATAAGGACGGCTGCCCAGATAGCCCAGAATACCGTTGATCAAATCCAGGTTTAATACGATCGGTTGCATCATTTTCTCCTTTGAGTGTTAAGGGCGAAAGCCCTGTAAAATTATATCATTTTTCTAAGCAGTACCCTCGTTAAAACCACCTGCCTGGTCGGTGTTAGGATTCAAAACCCCGGCAGCGGCAGAAGCATCATCCAAGAACCTGAAAGCAATGGCAAAGCGTCCGTTCAGCTTCCAACCAAACTGAAATTGAAAGTAGGACGGTGACTGGGTAGCACTCCATCGCAGCATGAAATTCACATAGAACGGGAACATCAGCCGTATCTCAAAGATGCCATTCCAGAACATCGTACCTTGTCCCGGTACTCCCGGCCCGCGCCCGATCTTGCCGAGTACCCAAGCTCCTGCACGTTTGAAGCCAAGCACAACGCAGACGAGAGGGATAATCACTTCTGTCGGCAACAAGAACGGGGGCAGGTTAAGTACCGTGTTTAGCCAGTTCGGTAAACGTGGATCAGTTTCTTTGCGCCAAGTGAAAGCCATGTGTGCTCCTAAGTCCCCGCCGGGAACGGTGCTGTTGGTAAAGTTGTTGGTATCGTTGCAGGTTGTGCACCTTGTGCTTGAGCTTGTTGTTGAATAGCTTGTACTAAACCTGCAACTTCTACAAATTTTTGGTTACCCAAATATTGCAAGATTGTGTTTACTAGATCAGTTGATAGTTTGATAC
>TBL_comb48_EPIDRAFT_1000691_pt1 | contig 26125 bp, 25 predicted proteins | sample TroBogEpilimnion_37_FD_10681 | JGI IMG/M metagenome (IMG submission 10681) | reverse complement strand
TAAATCACTCGACTCATTCACTCGTCTCAACTTTTCTTATTTCTTCTAGTACCTTTTACCTTATAATATATATTGAGACAAGTGAGACGAGTGAGACAAGTAAAATAAAAGGTTTGTTATAATAATTGAATTTCATTTATAAATATTTTTATAAATTTATTTTTTTCACAATTCTATATTGTACAATAGAGACCCAAACCCCACCCGTCTCATGCCTCACGTCTCACCCGACTCAAAAAAATGCCCTTTACGATTCAACCGCTTGCTCATCATCAATACCGAGTCGTCAATTCGTTGACTGGTAAAGTCCACGCCAAACATACCACACATAAAAAAGCAGAAGCTCAACTTCGCTTATTAAATCAAACGTTGAAACCAGCATCTCGTAAAGCCAAATGACGAAGTGTCCAATCGTCTTTTGTTGGTTCTTCTTTTTTAATGTCTCGTCGTTTATCCGCTTCCGTTTGTTCTCGAATCATTTTAATAATGCGATACATTTGAACTTCATCGGCGTCTTTCTCTTCTTGGGTCATTTCGGATGGATGTTTGAAATTGCGTTTATGATAATATTCCTTGTTGCGTTCAAGTACACATTTATAAAAAGTGGGGTCATCTTTTTTCTTGTGATAATATTCCTTGTTCTTGGCTAGAATTTTTTCTCGGTTCTTTTGGTATCCACTCATTCTATATAAAAAGAAGATTATTTTTTAGAACGTAATTTCGTCAATGCATTGACTTGATTTGTCAACTCGGTCATATGGTCTGTCAAGGTTTGAATTTGCGTTGCTTGTTGTTGATTGGTCTTATATAAAGACTGTATGGAATGAACTAAATCAGGTATAATTTCAATTGTATGAATTGACCATGGATTTTCAATGTCATTTCCACTTGCATCTTTATAAGGTGCATTTTGCTTATTTACATGCATAGGATAGACAGTATCAAACTCTTGAGCAATAAACCCATGACGATGTGTTTTTATTACATCATCTTCTTCGTCTTTCAAATATTGATAATGAACTGGTTTCAATTGTAAAATATTATCAAGTCCATCTTGAATCGGTTTTATATTCTTTTTTACTCGTGCATCACTATAAGCTCCCCATGAAGTTCCACCGGCTGCCATAGTTACACCCGTTCCTGAATAATTTGAAATAAGATAAACCGACGAATATTGTGAAGTCGCTCCATATCCATAACTCCATAATGAAAAATTTCCTGTATTTTGAGAATTTGTTAATGCAATGCCAGTGCCATTATTGGTACTACCAGAACCATAAGAATTTGTATTCCATAGGGTCATATAATTAGAATTAAAATATCCACTTGGTGCTGAGTGATAATTCAAATTATTAAAAGTTACCAACGAGGCACCTGCTGGAGTAAGATTTATATTTGCACCTGTTGTATTTGTAATTGTCCCTGATTCATGATACAATGGGTTTGTTCCTAAAATTCGCATTGTTCCAGCATTCATTGTAAACGATGAATTCGTATAAACACCGTTTACCCAATCCGCATAAATCAAAGCGTTTGTCATTGCACTATTGCTAGGAAATGAACCATTATTAAGAGGGTCAGCAAACCATGAACCATAAGTATTGAATGCTGAACCAGCTCTCCAGCCTCCGCCTTGAACACAATGATTTACATTATTAAGCTGACTAACTGTCACAACTCCATATCCAGCACTAGCACTAGTACGATTTAAATAGCATTGCATAGACCCTGTATTGGCACAATTAAAATATCCCAGCGACACGATATTTCCGCTCATTTGTAAATCGCCAGTACGACAATTGATTGCACCTCTCGTCACATTATCAGTATTGCTTACGAAACCGAGACCATACCATGAACCTATCATTAAATCATTCCCACCTGTTGGATTATATGCATCTGCTGTTCCAGCATATATGTTTCCTCCATTATATCCGTAATCATAACCTATCAGAGGAAATCGTATTCCATTTCCAGCTCCATATCCAACATTTGTTTGTACTGGATAATTTGCTGTGACTAAACTAGACGTTAAATCTAAGGCCGATAAACCAGTACCGGCACCTAAACGAAGGGAATATCCTGACGTTGCTTTTAAAATAGTATCACCTACAACAGCATCCGTAAAGAAATTTCCAGCAACAGGTACGTTTGACATCGCAGCCGTACTACTACCACTATTCCAGTATACACCTTGATACGTTCCATTTGTAAATGCAATTGAAATACCATTGATGGGTAAATTAGTGGTTAATATCCCACTGCTTAAGGATGAACCTAACCAAAGATTTCCACTTGTATAAACAATACCATCATTTACAGTCGTTCCTGTAATATATGCATTTGCTGATGTCACCATTGCTGTCGTGATATACGTAGTTGCAGTAGCGCTATTTGTTATGTTCACAGCTGGTGCACTTGCGTTATATACTTGAAGTCCCGATAAGGTGGGAGCGGTAATTCCTATTACAGTTTTACTTGACCCAATATTAAGTCCTAATAATGTATTGTAATTTGTTGATGAAGATATGGATGGAATTATAAGATTTCCACTTATTGTCAAATTAGAAATGGTTGGAATTAATAATCCTGAACTATTTATAGATACTACTTGACTATTACCTATTTCATAATTAATACCATACGTTGTAGGTGTTTGAAAGACAATATTATTAGATGCTTGAATATATGAATCGTTTGCTAATGTACCAGGAACATATCCAGCAGTTGTTGCTATTCCTGTTGTGAAAAATACTGTTTGAATTGTACCTATTGTACCAATTTGAATACCTAGACTAGGATTTGAACTGTTCGCAATCGTCATTCCGTTTGATCCTGTTACGCCTAAATTTGCTACATATAAGTATGCTGATGATGGATTGAAATAGAATCGATTCCCATTATCGATATCCGCCACTGTTAAACCTCCAGATGTAAGATTAGTACCTATAAGATAGTAATTTACATTCCCTACCTGACCAGTAATCGTTGGACCAACTGCTGTTGTTTTATAAACTACTCCATATGGATCTACGCCAAGATAGTATGCTACCGTTCCAGTTGTCAATCCAGTTAATGCTAAATTAGTTGTTGATATACTAGCACCTGACAATATACCATAGGGTACGTTTAATACTCCTGTAGTATAATTAGCATAAATATTACTTTGTATATATGGTATTTGATTTGTTCCAGCATATCCCGAAGAAGACCCCAAGAAATAAACATTACCTGTAGCGTTCGTTGTATTTATAGTAGTAGCATTTGTTCCAATTGGAGTTGAAATGACTAATCCTGTAGAAGATATTGACAAATTTGATACTGCTGTTCCTGTTGTTAAACTAGTAATCGTCAATGAACTCGTTGATGTACTATTCGATGTTAGATTATTTGTAATTGTATGATTATATGAATTCAACGTTTTTGTATTATTATTGAAATTAAAATTTCCTGTTGAATCTGAATCTACTGTTGATATTGTTCCTGCAGAATTAACAGTACTCATGAGTGGATAATATACATTTGTTCCACTTGTTAATGCTTGGGTTATTGATCCTGTTCCACCTGATACTACATTTCCATTTGCGTCTACTGCCAAATTGACTGATGCAAGAGAGGGGATGCGTAAATTTTGTGTTATGACCCTATTGTTGGTTGCATCTACTGCAAAACTAGCTGTTTCATATAATTGACTTTGAATTCCATTTGAAAAATAAAGATAGTTGGAATTGTTTTGTTTGACCATGGCGGGATAATAGTATCCAGTCGAGCCCATGGATTGACTTAATAACGAGGCTTGATTCATCGACAAGACACCCAAACTCGGATTGTAGTTTAATAGTCCTCCGCCATCCACATATAGTAAATCCGTTCCTGATACATCCGTTGCGACAAATGTTGGATAGTATGTAACGTTATCGGATTTAGGAGCTACATTTACACTTGTGGCTGAACTTGCTACGCTAGTGTTTCCTGATGCATCGCTATAAATATATCCGCCTTTCAATCGATTCATAATAAGATTGCCCGACGAATCAATTTTCATTGAAGTTCCTAGTTGAACATTACCACTAATGTCGCTGTAGTTGGTTGTATTGCCAATGCAAACGTTTCCGCTGGCGTCAATATCAATTGCATTTCCAATATAGGTATTTCCTGAAACATCCGTGCTTCGTTTTGTTGCGTTGATGTACACGACATTGACATTACCACTAACATCGGAAGACTGGATTCCAATATGGATGTTTCCACTCGTGTCGGTTGAAAACGAAGACGTATGAAGGGTAGATGCTGTGATATCAAAAGGTAAGAGTAAGTTTTGGGTTCCGCCTGTATAAGGTACAAATCCAGCAGTGTTGCCTGATGCACTGACTAGCGTACCATCTACGTTGTAAGGATAAAATGGCTGGGTGATACCATCCAATGACATGTTACTATATATGTTTTATTTTTTTATAATCTATATTATAAAAATGCAAAAAACGCAAAAAACACCGCACCCCGTTCGAGGATTTCATCCCATCATGAATGCCGACCCATCCAAACTTGAAGTTGTCCCGTCTCGCTTTATCGGTGGATTGCTCAAGAAAGCCGTCGATTACTTTTTTCCTAAATTACAAAAATCAGTTCGTAAGTTTATTGAAGCTCACAAGGATGAAAAATTAGAATCGTTTGTTGTCTATCGAGCACCATTGGATAAGATAAGTAACAATTTCTTGAATGTGTTGACATTAGGTGATTGGGACGAGATTAAAAAAAGAGGTGGTGTAGACAAGGTGTTTCACACGTATGCCATTATCAATGGAAAATACATTTATGAAAAATTAGCCAATCCATCATTCCGAATGGCTTCTCAAGCGGATTTGAATCGAGATGGGGCCGAGTCTGTTTCTGTTCAACCTCGAAATATCACAATTGGAAGTTTCATTGCCAATGCCATTAAAGTCATGGGTGACAAGTTTTATTCATATGACGCATTTACCAACAATTGTCAAGATTTCCTTCTTGCCTCACTTCGTGGGTCAATGATGTCTACTCCTCAAGCAGTTTCATTTCTCAAACAAGATGTTAAAAAACTCATCGAAGAGACACCCTCTCTCAGCAAATATCTTGGACGTGAAGCGACCGATTTAGCAGGTGCAGGGGAAAGGATTTATTCCGAGATAGTCGATAAGAAAGGCGGAATGAGAAAAAAGAAATTTCTTGGTTAAGTCAAAATGGCACGGGAAAATAATCTGGATTATGACCCAACCAAAAAAGCACTTCCTGATTATTTTCCCGAAGGAATCAATCGACATATCATTGGTTATTTACATGACCCAACACTTTTTCATCCCAAGTATGCACATGACCAACAATATCGTTCATTAAAAATACTACGGGCGGAAAAATGGGGGAAACGACCCAAGGGACAATCTGACGCTGAACTCGATAAAAGAATCAAGGAACGAATTGCATTTCTAGACCAACATATCGCAAGTAAAAAAAATGGTGGGATTGGAAAGGAGACGAGTGAAATGATTTATAAATCACTCGACTCATTCACTCGTCTCAACTTTTCTTATTTCTTCTAGTACCTTTTACCTTATAATATATATTGAGACAAGTGAGACGAGTGAGACAAGTAAAATAAAAGGTTTGTTATAATAATTGAATTTCATTTATAAATATTTTTATAAATTTATTTTTTTCACAATTCTATATTGTACAATAGAGACCCAAACCCCACCCGTCTCATGCCTCACGTCTCACCCGACTCAAAAAAATGCCCTTTACGATTCAACCGCTTGCTCATCATCAATACCGAGTCGTCAATTCGTTGACTGGTAAAGTCCACGCCAAACATACCACACATAAAAAAGCAGAAGCTCAACTTCGCTTATTAAATCAAACGTTGAAACCAGCATCTCGTAAAGCCAAATGACGAAGTGTCCAATCGTCTTTTGTTGGTTCTTCTTTTTTAATGTCTCGTCGTTTATCCGCTTCCGTTTGTTCTCGAATCATTTTAATAATGCGATACATTTGAACTTCATCGGCGTCTTTCTCTTCTTGGGTCATTTCGGATGGATGTTTGAAATTGCGTTTATGATAATATTCCTTGTTGCGTTCAAGTACACATTTATAAAAAGTGGGGTCATCTTTTTTCTTGTGATAATATTCCTTGTTCTTGGCTAGAATTTTTTCTCGGTTCTTTTGGTATCCACTCATTCTATATAAAAAGAAGATTATTTTTTAGAACGTAATTTCGTCAATGCATTGACTTGATTTGTCAACTCGGTCATATGGTCTGTCAAGGTTTGAATTTGCGTTGCTTGTTGTTGATTGGTCTTATATAAAGACTGTATGGAATGAACTAAATCAGGTATAATTTCAATTGTATGAATTGACCATGGATTTTCAATGTCATTTCCACTTGCATCTTTATAAGGTGCATTTTGCTTATTTACATGCATAGGATAGACAGTATCAAACTCTTGAGCAATAAACCCATGACGATGTGTTTTTATTACATCATCTTCTTCGTCTTTCAAATATTGATAATGAACTGGTTTCAATTGTAAAATATTATCAAGTCCATCTTGAATCGGTTTTATATTCTTTTTTACTCGTGCATCACTATAAGCTCCCCATGAAGTTCCACCGGCTGCCATAGTTACACCCGTTCCTGAATAATTTGAAATAAGATAAACCGACGAATATTGTGAAGTCGCTCCATATCCATAACTCCATAATGAAAAATTTCCTGTATTTTGAGAATTTGTTAATGCAATGCCAGTGCCATTATTGGTACTACCAGAACCATAAGAATTTGTATTCCATAGGGTCATATAATTAGAATTAAAATATCCACTTGGTGCTGAGTGATAATTCAAATTATTAAAAGTTACCAACGAGGCACCTGCTGGAGTAAGATTTATATTTGCACCTGTTGTATTTGTAATTGTCCCTGATTCATGATACAATGGGTTTGTTCCTAAAATTCGCATTGTTCCAGCATTCATTGTAAACGATGAATTCGTATAAACACCGTTTACCCAATCCGCATAAATCAAAGCGTTTGTCATTGCACTATTGCTAGGAAATGAACCATTATTAAGAGGGTCAGCAAACCATGAACCATAAGTATTGAATGCTGAACCAGCTCTCCAGCCTCCGCCTTGAACACAATGATTTACATTATTAAGCTGACTAACTGTCACAACTCCATATCCAGCACTAGCACTAGTACGATTTAAATAGCATTGCATAGACCCTGTATTGGCACAATTAAAATATCCCAGCGACACGATATTTCCGCTCATTTGTAAATCGCCAGTACGACAATTGATTGCACCTCTCGTCACATTATCAGTATTGCTTACGAAACCGAGACCATACCATGAACCTATCATTAAATCATTCCCACCTGTTGGATTATATGCATCTGCTGTTCCAGCATATATGTTTCCTCCATTATATCCGTAATCATAACCTATCAGAGGAAATCGTATTCCATTTCCAGCTCCATATCCAACATTTGTTTGTACTGGATAATTTGCTGTGACTAAACTAGACGTTAAATCTAAGGCCGATAAACCAGTACCGGCACCTAAACGAAGGGAATATCCTGACGTTGCTTTTAAAATAGTATCACCTACAACAGCATCCGTAAAGAAATTTCCAGCAACAGGTACGTTTGACATCGCAGCCGTACTACTACCACTATTCCAGTATACACCTTGATACGTTCCATTTGTAAATGCAATTGAAATACCATTGATGGGTAAATTAGTGGTTAATATCCCACTGCTTAAGGATGAACCTAACCAAAGATTTCCACTTGTATAAACAATACCATCATTTACAGTCGTTCCTGTAATATATGCATTTGCTGATGTCACCATTGCTGTCGTGATATACGTAGTTGCAGTAGCGCTATTTGTTATGTTCACAGCTGGTGCACTTGCGTTATATACTTGAAGTCCCGATAAGGTGGGAGCGGTAATTCCTATTACAGTTTTACTTGACCCAATATTAAGTCCTAATAATGTATTGTAATTTGTTGATGAAGATATGGATGGAATTATAAGATTTCCACTTATTGTCAAATTAGAAATGGTTGGAATTAATAATCCTGAACTATTTATAGATACTACTTGACTATTACCTATTTCATAATTAATACCATACGTTGTAGGTGTTTGAAAGACAATATTATTAGATGCTTGAATATATGAATCGTTTGCTAATGTACCAGGAACATATCCAGCAGTTGTTGCTATTCCTGTTGTGAAAAATACTGTTTGAATTGTACCTATTGTACCAATTTGAATACCTAGACTAGGATTTGAACTGTTCGCAATCGTCATTCCGTTTGATCCTGTTACGCCTAAATTTGCTACATATAAGTATGCTGATGATGGATTGAAATAGAATCGATTCCCATTATCGATATCCGCCACTGTTAAACCTCCAGATGTAAGATTAGTACCTATAAGATAGTAATTTACATTCCCTACCTGACCAGTAATCGTTGGACCAACTGCTGTTGTTTTATAAACTACTCCATATGGATCTACGCCAAGATAGTATGCTACCGTTCCAGTTGTCAATCCAGTTAATGCTAAATTAGTTGTTGATATACTAGCACCTGACAATATACCATAGGGTACGTTTAATACTCCTGTAGTATAATTAGCATAAATATTACTTTGTATATATGGTATTTGATTTGTTCCAGCATATCCCGAAGAAGACCCCAAGAAATAAACATTACCTGTAGCGTTCGTTGTATTTATAGTAGTAGCATTTGTTCCAATTGGAGTTGAAATGACTAATCCTGTAGAAGATATTGACAAATTTGATACTGCTGTTCCTGTTGTTAAACTAGTAATCGTCAATGAACTCGTTGATGTACTATTCGATGTTAGATTATTTGTAATTGTATGATTATATGAATTCAACGTTTTTGTATTATTATTGAAATTAAAATTTCCTGTTGAATCTGAATCTACTGTTGATATTGTTCCTGCAGAATTAACAGTACTCATGAGTGGATAATATACATTTGTTCCACTTGTTAATGCTTGGGTTATTGATCCTGTTCCACCTGATACTACATTTCCATTTGCGTCTACTGCCAAATTGACTGATGCAAGAGAGGGGATGCGTAAATTTTGTGTTATGACCCTATTGTTGGTTGCATCTACTGCAAAACTAGCTGTTTCATATAATTGACTTTGAATTCCATTTGAAAAATAAAGATAGTTGGAATTGTTTTGTTTGACCATGGCGGGATAATAGTATCCAGTCGAGCCCATGGATTGACTTAATAACGAGGCTTGATTCATCGACAAGACACCCAAACTCGGATTGTAGTTTAATAGTCCTCCGCCATCCACATATAGTAAATCCGTTCCTGATACATCCGTTGCGACAAATGTTGGATAGTATGTAACGTTATCGGATTTAGGAGCTACATTTACACTTGTGGCTGAACTTGCTACGCTAGTGTTTCCTGATGCATCGCTATAAATATATCCGCCTTTCAATCGATTCATAATAAGATTGCCCGACGAATCAATTTTCATTGAAGTTCCTAGTTGAACATTACCACTAATGTCGCTGTAGTTGGTTGTATTGCCAATGCAAACGTTTCCGCTGGCGTCAATATCAATTGCATTTCCAATATAGGTATTTCCTGAAACATCCGTGCTTCGTTTTGTTGCGTTGATGTACACGACATTGACATTACCACTAACATCGGAAGACTGGATTCCAATATGGATGTTTCCACTCGTGTCGGTTGAAAACGAAGACGTATGAAGGGTAGATGCTGTGATATCAAAAGGTAAGAGTAAGTTTTGGGTTCCGCCTGTATAAGGTACAAATCCAGCAGTGTTGCCTGATGCACTGACTAGCGTACCATCTACGTTGTAAGGATAAAATGGCTGGGTGATACCATCCAATGACATGTTACTATATATGTTTTATTTTTTTATAATCTATATTATAAAAATGCAAAAAACGCAAAAAACACCGCACCCCGTTCGAGGATTTCATCCCATCATGAATGCCGACCCATCCAAACTTGAAGTTGTCCCGTCTCGCTTTATCGGTGGATTGCTCAAGAAAGCCGTCGATTACTTTTTTCCTAAATTACAAAAATCAGTTCGTAAGTTTATTGAAGCTCACAAGGATGAAAAATTAGAATCGTTTGTTGTCTATCGAGCACCATTGGATAAGATAAGTAACAATTTCTTGAATGTGTTGACATTAGGTGATTGGGACGAGATTAAAAAAAGAGGTGGTGTAGACAAGGTGTTTCACACGTATGCCATTATCAATGGAAAATACATTTATGAAAAATTAGCCAATCCATCATTCCGAATGGCTTCTCAAGCGGATTTGAATCGAGATGGGGCCGAGTCTGTTTCTGTTCAACCTCGAAATATCACAATTGGAAGTTTCATTGCCAATGCCATTAAAGTCATGGGTGACAAGTTTTATTCATATGACGCATTTACCAACAATTGTCAAGATTTCCTTCTTGCCTCACTTCGTGGGTCAATGATGTCTACTCCTCAAGCAGTTTCATTTCTCAAACAAGATGTTAAAAAACTCATCGAAGAGACACCCTCTCTCAGCAAATATCTTGGACGTGAAGCGACCGATTTAGCAGGTGCAGGGGAAAGGATTTATTCCGAGATAGTCGATAAGAAAGGCGGAATGAGAAAAAAGAAATTTCTTGGTTAAGTCAAAATGGCACGGGAAAATAATCTGGATTATGACCCAACCAAAAAAGCACTTCCTGATTATTTTCCCGAAGGAATCAATCGACATATCATTGGTTATTTACATGACCCAACACTTTTTCATCCCAAGTATGCACATGACCAACAATATCGTTCATTAAAAATACTACGGGCGGAAAAATGGGGGAAACGACCCAAGGGACAATCTGACGCTGAACTCGATAAAAGAATCAAGGAACGAATTGCATTTCTAGACCAACATATCGCAAGTAAAAAAAATGGTGGGATTGGAAAGGAGACGAGTGAAATGATTTATAAATCACTCGACTCATTCACTCGTCTCAACTTTTCTTATTTCTTCTAGTACCTTTTACCTTATAATATATATTGAGACAAGTGAGACGAGTGAGACAAGTAAAATAAAAGGTTTGTTATAATGATTGAATTTCATTTATAAATATTTTTTTATAAATTTATTTTTTTCACAATTCTATATTGTACAATAGAGACCCAAACCCCACCCGTCTCATGCCTCACGTCTCACCCGACTCAATAAAAGAAATTTCTTTGTTAATGTCAAAATGTCATATCCAGAAGGATTATATCAGTCAGTCAAGAAAATGCTTCGAGATGCATATTCTCTTCCTACTGCTGAAAAAATGAGAAAGCTCCAATGGTGTGAGGAACGTTTGGAACGATTAGAAGACCTTGGACTTTCAGGAGAACGTTTACAAAAATTGAAAAGCTTATTGATGAAATTAAAAAGTCATATGAAACTTGATAAACCCAATGTTTCGTCTCATCATCCCGATGATTTGCCTCCACCTCCTCCTCCAGCACCTATCGTAGTTGGTCATAAAAAGGGTGGTATTCATGGACATCATCACGAAAGCAAAAAAGGATTTGTGCTATTGCATCAAACCAAACGTAAATTCATGTAAAAATTAATTTTATCTTTGCTAAGATAAAATGGATAATTCCCCTCCAAGAAGACAAGATGCTTATATGGGTGCCGATACAATTCCTCCCAGTTCCGATGAAGAAGATGATAATCGTTCCAGTGCGGAAGTCTTTGAAGATAGTATGAAAGCCATGTTGAAATTTTATAAAAAACTTCCAACAAAAGAATTGAAAGATGCCCATTTACGAAATTATCCTGCATTCAAAAGATGGTATCGAAAATATCAAAAAAGAAAAATGGGGGATAACAATGAACCATCGGCTAAGCGTCCTCGTGGCCCTCCTCCTCCTCCTCCTGCTGGTAATGCAGCTGCTGCTATTGCTGGTCATAAAAATGGTGGTGTTATTCATAGTATTCACGGAAAACATCATGCACATCGTAAATTCATGTAAACAATTTAGTTTGATATTGTTCTACTACTACGTCAAGTAGTAACATATCCATTTTTAAATTAACTCGTTTTTTAAACATATAGAATTTATAATAATCATCCCGTTTTTGTTTAAACTGAGGATTGGTCTTATACTCATTTTTTAACCATTCGTTAATGTAGTTTTTAGAATTCTCGGTCCAGATTCGTTTCACCATCTTGTATATGATATGTATTTAGAATATAATTTTTAAATTAAAATTATATGAATCAAATTTTATAAAAAAATATATACAATAATTGTATGAATTTAAATATTCGTCATACGCTTAGGACTACTTTTCATCTTTAATAGACCTTTTTTTATTTTTTCAAACTTAACTTTAATTTTATTATAATCAATTGAATCTTTCTTAGCAAAAGTAATACCCAATTGTTTTGAAATAGATTTCCATATATCAAGAAACGACATCGATTCATAAGATTCCAATTCTTTTTGAAACTCCTGTCTTATACGTTCTTCACGTCTTTCATCTCTCATTTTAGTAAATAATTTCGATGCATCTTTTGCTAAATCAGGGTTGATTTTATTCACGCAATCATTGCCTACTTGAAGACCATGATTATCTGCTAAATCTGGATGTTTTAAAAGGCAAATATCACTTATGCAATGAGTACAAATACAAAGACTATGTGGACGCCACGCCACGCTCTCTACTGAAAACAATGTTCTATCTGATTCCCAGTTCGGTAGTAGTGTATCCATTACAAATTGAAATTCGGTCTTCATTGTTGACGTGATTCGTGTAGATATTTTACGTCTCCAATAGGACACGTTTTCAGGTCGGTAGCCATATTTATTACAATCCCAATTTCCTGAGCTGTCAACATCGACGAGGAAATACTTTTCCAACAATTCTGTTTTATCCATTTATATATGTATATGATTGTTTTTTAAATTTAAATTCATTTTTAAAATGTGAAAAATAAAAATGAATTTTTATTATCTAAAGGGATTATAACAATCATATACAATGCAATATCTCCAGACGCCGTTTGAATTATGTTTGACTGAATCGCCAAATATGGAAGTTCTTCAATTGATTACTGAACGATTTGATGAAATCGATATGCCCTTTACAAACCCAAAAAACCCTGCTGGAGATAAGGTTCGAGGAAGTGGTGCAAAGAAGATTTGGAAAGATTACGTTTCTCATATTCAAGAGCCTGTTGTATACCAATCAACCATTAAGAACGAACCAAATCGAATGTATGCGAAACGTGCCTCATGCCAAGGCTTGCCATCAAAATTTAGAAATACATTATATCGTGACGTTGGTACTGATACAGACGCAGTAGCTTGCCATCCTACTATTGCATATCATTCAGCTAAACAATTTGATTTACATTGTAATTCATTTTGTGATTTAGTTGAAAATCGTGAAGAACGTCTTCAATGGATTATGGATAAGGTTGGATGGTCTAGAAAACAAGCGAAACGATTTACGAATTCTATTCTTTATGGCGCTGCGATTCCTATGGAGATTAAAGCTCATGCTGACTTATACGAATGGGTTGAAGGATTAAAAAAGGATTGCAAAGAGCTTGCATTGCATGTTTGTAGTTTATATCCTCAATTAAAAAAAGATGCAGAAAAACGAGATAAGAATAACGCTACATTCTCTGCTTTGTCGTGTTATCTTAATAACATTGAAAACCAAATTGTTTTAAAAGCTATGGAGTTTCTGGCTCAACGTGGAGTTAAAATTTATGTTTATTCATTCGATGGGTTTCTTCATTCAAAACTTGAATGCAACATCTATCCTGAATTAAATGAATATATCGAAAAAGAAACTGGCATTCCTCTTCGATTCATTGACAAACCTATGACTGATTTTTTAGAGTTTCATAATGTATTGGAATTAAAAGAACTTGTACCCGAAGAGAAGGGTGATGTTTTACGAGTTGAAGAATTCGACTTGGAACCGATGATGGAATTTGATTTTCAAGTTATTGAACGGTATTGTGTGAAATATCAAAGTGAACTTGAAGATTTAAAGACAAGAAATCAATATCTTATGCCTATTTATAAATTATGTGATTACTTTTTTAATACTATTAATGATGAGGGTCATCTTGTAGTTCGTCATGATTATAAAATAGTACATGGAAAAAAGATGAAGAAGAATCATATTACTATGAAATTTACAACATTCATGAGTACATTTTGTTTTGATAAAGATACATTGGTATTACGTCAGGCTGGAATGTTATATAAACCTTGTTTCTCTTTGGTACATGATTATCTTAAAAAATTTGAAATGAAAAAGACATATCCTCGAATTAACTTTTATCCATCATTTGAACCTAAACCATTTTATAATGTATTTAAAGGATTTCAATTTCTTCCTTCTGATAATAAAGTAAATGAAGATAAAATCAAGCCATTTTTAGACCATATTAAAACGATTTGGTGTAAGGATAATGATATTTATTATCGACATGTAATCGGACTATTGGCTCAAGCCATTCAACAACCATGGAATCGGTGGATGGTTGCATTGATTTTAAAATCAAAAGAAGGTTCTGGTAAAGGTATAATCTTGGATTTTATTGAGCGTATTATGGGAACATATGACCCTACAACTGGTAAAGCAGGTCACTTCAAACCTGTAAAGAATCAAAATGATATTTTCGGACAGTTTACTAATGTTCTTGAAGGATGTTGTATTCTGTTTTTAGATGAAATGGCTTGGGGAGGAGATAAAAAGTCAGCTGGTATTTTAAAAGCATTAATTACTGAAAAGACCAATAAAATAGAACATAAAAATGTTGGTTCTTATTATTGCGAATCATTTAATAATGTCATCTTTGCATCAAATGAGGAATGGATTGTACCTGCTGGAGATGATACCCGTCGATACTTTGTTTTAGAGTGTGATAATAAGTATGCGGGTATTCAAACCAAAGAGACAAAAGAATATTTTGATGTGATTTTGAATCTATCTACACAAGACGTGGCAGATTATCTTTATCAATACGATTTATCGGGATTTAATTCGAAAGCTATTCCTATCACAGAAGCGTTAAACGACCAAAAAAAGGCTACTATGGAAAGTTCGAAATTGTGGCTTTTGGAAGAGTTAGGAAACGATTTGCAATGGAATGAATATGCATTGGATGTTGGTTTTTCGAAAAGTATGATTTATGAACGATATAAGAACTACTGTAAGACTCAGAATACATACAAGACTTGCAATAATGTGGTATTTTGGAAAGATATGAATATGATGATTCTAAAGGAATGGAAACCTAGAATCGATGGAGTGCAAATGAGATATATTCAACTCCATCCTCTCGATAAAGCGAGAGAAATCTTTAGGAATACGATGAAGTTTGATGGCGGAAATGATTGGAAAGGAGACGAGTGAAATGATTTATAAATCACTCGACTCATTCACTCGTCTCAACTTTTCTTATTTCTTCTAGTACCTTTTACCTTATAATATATATTGAGACAAGTGAGACGAGTGAGACAAGTAAAATAAAAGGTTTGTTATAATGATTGAATTTCATTTATAAATATTTTTTTATAAATTTATTTTTTTCACAATTCTATATTGTACAATAGAGACCCAAACCCCACCCGTCTCATGCCTCACGTCTCACCCGACTCAATAAACCATCTCCTTCCATATCAAAAATGTAACTAAACTCTTCTCTAACTGGTCGCCTACTGGATATGTTTCCAAATAGGATTTCATTGCATCTGTGAATCCATATTGTTCAATAATGTACATGCACTCATGGTATGTTAACGCTTTGACATACCGTTCTACTTCTTTTTTAACAATGTCATCATAGTCACAATCAATCTCGTATCTGGATAATGCATTAGCGAGAATTTCTTTATTCACTTCAAATAAATCAGACAATAGGTAATTCGCCATTTACCTATTCCTTTTTTTTTAAATCCAATCACATGATATGGCTTCATACGATTCTTCTTTCTTTAACAACTGGAAGGGTTGACCACAGCCCCATACAAGGTCATTTTTGACAAGACTCTCGATATACTCTTTGCTGGAATGAGGAGGGACTTCACATCCATTTTTATAAACGGCATGACGAAAGATGGCACAATTGATTTCTTCTTGTAAAATAATAATATCACCTTGGCAAGAGGGACAGGTAGTAATTATCATCATCTTATCTTTTCATAAGATGATTTATTCTTCTCGTTTTTTAATGATGCGAAACATAATGTCTTGGACATGACGTCCTCGTAAAAATTCTTTCATTTCGTTTTGGGAACGATTCGAGTATCCAGCCATACCTTCCCTGCGTGCAGATTCACGCAATAAATCTTTGGATGCTTCGTCGAGGTCATACATATAATGATGATGAGTAGTCACTTGAACGGGATGACCGGCTCGGTGCTTTCGTTTGGTTGTCTCATGTAACAAGGGCATTTATCTATATCATTTTTTTTAAAAAAAAACAATGGAATACTTGTCTCCTACATGTGGTAAATTCCAATGCTCTTTTTCCGCCCCATTAAATGTGACTGGATTCTCGAATGTATGGAAGACTTCTCCTTCGATAACCAACTCCCCCCCCGTATATTCACCAAATGAAACAATACAACTCTTGGTTTGATTCGAGGTATCTCGATGAGGTGGACATGTGACATTATGATTCACATGGATGGATTGAAATGGGAAATCGCAAATCTGCTCGCCGTACTTTTTTAATACCTGATACAACATAGGATACTTTTTTGAATAATAGGATAACCCAACAACATTATTAAATCGACCTCTTGTGATACCTAATGTCATACTGCGATGTTTTGGAAATCCTCGCCGATTATTTCGTCCATTTTTAAACGGCACGCAATATTTTTTTAACAAGTCGTACATTATGATATAAAATCTTTTTTAAAAAATTAATATCTTTACAATCAATAACATGTCAGTTGTCGAAGTCAATCCGCCGGAAAAACCCGAAGTCAATCCGCCGGCTGAGGAAAAAAAACCCGAAGTCATCATTAAAACTAAAACTACGGCAACCGTAGTTGAACCTAAACTTGAATTGAAGGAGAAAGTCAAGAAACCTTTATCGGAAAAGAAACAACTACATATCGCTCACATGCGAGAGAAACTGGCTGAATACCGAAAGACTCAACAAGAAGCCAAGGCCTATGAGATAGAAGAGGCGAAAAAGAAACGAGAAGAAATCTTGGCCAAGGCTGTCGAGGAAACAAAAGCCAAACTACCTGACGCACAAGTCAAGGTCAAAAGAGTTGTAGGAGCACCCAAAGGCAAGCCTCATAAGAAACCAGTCAAACGCCAACCGCCACCCAAAGCCACCGAGTCGTCAGAGTCATCGTCGGATTCGTCGTCGGAGTCAGACTCGGAATCCGACTCGGGATTGGAATCGGAAGACACCCGTAAATATGTACGCAAAGCTGACCGTCGAATTCAAGCCGTCAAAAAGATTGATGAGAAATTGAAATATGTAAACCCGTATTTCAAAAGTAACATGAGTATCTTTTAAAAAAAAATTATTTTAATATATGATATATTCAAATGGTTCTCGTACAACTTGTGATTAACAATGCAAACAACGGAAGCTACTTTGTCATTCCCATTACGGGTAAGGCAAGTGTTCGTGTCCTCGGTATTCAATATATGGATAACGGTGGCAATTCAAATCGTTTGCTTCAATTGCAATCCGACATTTTATACTTTCCTTATTCCCCTCAAAAATATATAACGTGGTTATCCGCAACGGCGGCGTCCGTGTGTCAATCCACGGTCTCCATTGATAACAGTACGAAAGATTCATTTCATCTCGTCAACCAACAATTCCATGGTCAAATTCAATTAACCGTTGTTTCTCTTTATAGTTCGGGAGCACCTTTACCTGTTAGTTTTTATTGCGTCGTCACATTAAGCTTTGAAGAAATTGATATGGAATTTAAATAATCTTGATAATGTAAAATGAAACAAGTAAAACAAGTTGGGCGATTTGCTTCAGGAGGTCTTAATCATATTCCCAAGGATGACCCAACCCCCTTTATTCGAAATGAACAATTGGTAGAATCGCAACCGGTTCGCTCTGTCCAACCTATCAAACTCGATATTCATGAACGTCCAAAAAAAATGAAAAAATCAAAATACCAAAGGGATTAACTTTGAAAAAATTAAAAAAATATTATCTCGGCTATCCATAAAGATGTCCCTTCACACTGTCGGAGATGCGTATACCCACTATGTTCTACCCGCCTCATTTGATTCGATTCCCGAGTCTTGGAAATCCAACAAGTCCGCCAAACCCATTGCATCATCCATGCAAACGGTCAACGTACCAGCCCTTAGTGCCACTCAAAACCTTGGTGGAAGTTCAATCTTGCAAATCCCGTGCGGTGCTTCCGCGGGTATCATGATGAACCCTTACGTTCGTTATTGCGTCCAATTTACTTCGGCCGCCGGTGTAGCCAACTCTTCCTTTTTCTTCAAAGGTGCAACTCAATCTGCCACATCTTGTATTAACCGTGTATCCTCTTATGTCAATTCCGTTCAGGTCGATAACATGCAAAACGCATGGGCCACATATGACGCCATGTTAGCCAACTCCACTTCCGCTGACTGGTTAGCCCACGATGCAACCCTCATGCTTGGCTCAGGTGTTCAATACTACCAACCGGTCGGCGGAGCAACTTCATCTCAAACATACACCTTTGCAGTTCCTCTCCTTGGTCTCCTTGGCAGTCAACAATCGTTCCCTCTTTACCTCGTGAACGGCACGCTCCAAGTACAGCTGGACTGGCAATCCAATATCAATCAAGTCTACACGGCTGGTGCTAACGACCCCGCTTGGACTGGTATGATTATCACGAACGTCCAGCTCGTCTACGACCGTGTTCAACCCGAAGAAGCATTCATCCACAAAGTACGCTCGGACATGATGCAAGGTGCTAAATACGTATACGGCTACACCAACTTGTCATCCGTAACTCTGCCCACTACCTTTGGTGCTGGCGGTGGTACCCTTAACTTGAACTATGGTCTGAACGTAAGTTCTCTCCAAGGTATCCTTGCCGTTCAATACCTTACAGCTTCCCTAGGCACCTCGGCGGCCGCCCCTTCATTCAGTAATAACATGAACGGCTTTCAAGTCTCATTAGATGGTCGTTTGATTTCATCTCTTGCTTTGGATTCCACGGCCAACCCTGTTCTTTACTTTGCTGAAGCCCAAAAGGTTCTTGGTCGTCTCTTTGATGCCTCCATCACTTCCCCTCTGGTCAACACTGCCGTCGCTGGTCAAGCCTCTGCCAACGGTAACGCTTCGGGCGGTAACTTTATCACCAACTACTTTGTCGCTGGTGCATCAGCTCAACGCATCAATGAAGGACTTGCCTTCCAAGGTAGCCCGTGCTCCATCCTTAACGTCCAAGTCAATTTGGGCGCTACTACAAACAACATTGTCTCGGCCAACTCGACTATCTACTTTGTTTTAATCTCAGCTTTTCAACTTCTCATCGACGCCACCGGCTCAGTTGAAATAATTCGGTGAACAAGGTCGGCGTTGTGCTTCCAATTATGAAAAATATAAAGAAAAGAATAGCGAACAATTAATATGTGAATGTGGGATGACATATACTCGTATACATTATAAACGTCATCTTCAAACAAAACGACATCAAGAACTTCGTTAAAAAATCAAAAAAAATTTTATTAAACAGTATTAATAAAATATGGGTAACACTGTAAAATCATTCGTAAAAGAGGCCGCTAGTTCTGCTCTTAAATGGGTAGCCAAGAAAGGTATTTCGTGGGTAGGTGGAAAGATTCCTATTATTGGTGAACCTATTGCCAATGCTATCAACGCATCTTTTGCCAAAGGAGGTAAGGTACATTGTTTTGCAGATGGTGGACTTGTCAATCAATTAAAAGAAGAAGGTATCAAGACTCAAGTCATCAACACTCCTGCTCAACTTATTTCCGCCATTAAGAAGTTCCCTGAAGAAGCCAAGAAGGCTGGCCTTACTATTGAGATGGTAAAGGACGCCAAAGACAAAGTTGGTAACACTCAATCCAAGATGGAGACTCAAGAAGAACCATCCGCTTCCGCCCCTGCTATGAAACGTGGTGGACGCAAACACAAGGGCCATGTGGAAGAAATGGAAACTCCCGAGAAGCCCCACCACAAGAAGCATCACAAGAAGCATCATAAGAAACACGAAGAGGAGATGGATGCATACGCTCATGGCGGAATGGTTAGTCACGTTGCTTCTCTTCCTTACTCGAATCTGAATCGTTTGAACATGCCAGCGTATGCTCACGGGGGCTCGTATGACACAGGGATGGGTCATCACTGTTAACTCGCTTGATGACACAGGCCGTCAGTGGTAACGTGTTCCTAAACTTTATTATTAGCTCATGCAGTTCATCATCAGTCGGTTGTTTATATTCCATTTAACATCATCACAAGATTTTAAATAATTTTCTTATAAAATGAAATCCATAAACTCTTTCGTATATCTGTTTATACCCATGGGCGATAAACCAATGCGTATATAAACTAATGAATCTATTAGTTTATGTTATAAAAGATAAACCAATGTATAAATAAACCAATAAACCACGTATTTTAAGGGATAAGACTATATAAAAAATTTTTTATATACTGTATATGGCTAAAATCAAGGTTTATTTGGTTTATTCTTCATTTGGTTTATGGTTTATGTCTTGAAATGAATGTTATATTAGTTTATATACGATATGGTTTATCGCCATAAAGTATAAACAAATGTATCTACAAGTTTATTTTTTATTTTGTTTATGTGATAAATAAAAAACTAAATTAAAATCTTGTTTATGATAAAATGACAATCAACGAAGTCTTTAAAACCAATCGTCCTGATTTAAGTGTTGGAAGCTTGAAGACGTATTCGTCTATCGTTTCTAACTTGGGAAAACAAATGAAGGAGGATTTCAATACGCCAGCTCATGTAGTGAAATGTTATAAGGATATTATGAAACACTTGGAAGAAGTAGAACCCAAGTCTCGTAAGACTCGGCTTGCTTGTTTGATTGTTTACATTGAAAAGGAAAAGGATAAGAAAGATGCGGATGAAGCATTCCGGTCATTGATGACAACTGATGCTGGGAAAGCGTCCAAGGAAATTGATGAACAAAAATTAACTGACCGTCAAAAGGAAGGAATGATGTCGTGGCCTGAAGTCATGACATTGTACAATGCATTGGAAAAAGAAGTCAGTCCTTTATTCAAACGTACCTCATTGGATAAACAACAATTCCAAAAATGTCAAATGTATGTCTTGCTCTCGTGTCTCATTCTCATTCCTCCACGCCGGTCATTAGACTATGCAGAATTTAAAATTCGAAATATAGATGAAGCCAAAGATAATTTTATGAAGGTAGAAAAGAAAGTCGCTTCATTTGTGTTTAATGTATACAAGACGGCAAACAAATATAAACAGCAACGAGAAGAGATTCCCAAAAAATTACAAAAGATAATCACGGACTGGATGAAACTTAATCCTCATGATTATCTCTTGATGAATACGAAACAGAGCGGGAAAATTAACAGCACCCAGTTAACAAACATGCTCTATACGTTTTTTGGAAAGCCTACCTCAACATCTATGCTTCGTCATATCTTTCTTAGTGACAAGTACAAGGATGTCCCCGCATTAAAAGAAATGAAAGAGACGGCAGAGAAGATGGGTCACGACCTTCGAACCGCCTTGACTTATGTTAAAACTGAAAAATAAGTTATTGCGGTGGGTCATATGTAAAGCGTCATCGAGTCGTTCATGAAAATACAATCCGACATTTAAAGTATACAAAGAAATAAATTCATATAGTCTTGGTTCCAGTGTGCATGATACTATATACATCCAAGCACACACCGATTAGTTTTTTATCTTTTGGTATTTATTTAAGATGCACGCAAACAACGAGACATACCATCTAGGCTTCTTCAATCGTTTAATAAGAAGCAATGCTTTAAAGTCTTCAGGGCGTGCTTGTCGTTCAGGTAGTTTGGCAAGGGAGTTATCACAATCGATATCTAAATCATCGATTTCAAATGCGTGACAATATACAATAATGTTATACAAGGCTCGTCGTGGAACTACTTCTTTCATGAATGCATAGCGGTCTCCTTTCTCTCGAAAGTCAATCACAAGGAAATCAAAATCAAACGAGTTGATGGGAAGATTCTTATGGATGTCATCATCGTACTGGACGAGATTAAAAGGCTTAAAGAGGGCAAAATCCGCCTCTGTTAAATCTTTGGTAATACACAAGATGAATTGTTTTTGGGGAGGTTGAACGGGTTGAGGTTGAACTTCAACGGCATCAGCAACAGCAAGAACGGCGGGTAGGGGATTCATTTATTTATTTATCAAGATTAAAAAATAGATGCGTGTTTTTTCATTCCGCCATGTTTGAATGAATCCGTAGAAACCGATGCTTCTTTATCTTGATTTCTCATTTCAGAAACAGGATAATCGGAAGGAAAGCCAGAAAGAATATCTATTTTTTTAATTCTTCCAGCAGGGGAAGGAGATACCAACGATACATTTCTACGTACGGGTAAAGCTGGTGCTGGTTGTGCTGGTTGCGCGTTACGTCTTGCGTGACCTTCACTGATGGCTTCTCTACGATGAGATTCTTTTGCTTGGGATGGACTTAAGAAATCTTCATCACGTGCTGGTCTTGATGGTCTTACACTGGGGGAACGACCACGTTCACGTCCTCGTTCATGCATACGTTCAATTTCAATGGGGACTGGAACTGCATCTTGTCCACGGTTGGGAAAATAATCGACAGGGGTAGCAATGGTATGTTTGGCTTGATGGGGTAAAGGAATATTATCACGACCACTTGGTTTGAAATAATTCATTGACCCAAATGCATAATCTTCTGCTTCTGGTTCGTATGAATGTTCATTGGCTCGAATTGCTTCGGGGGATTGATACGCTACACCTCCGTGATTTCCACCAAGTTTTGATGGGATTGCTCGTGAAGGTTGAGATGAGATAGATTCAATCCCTCTTGGATTCTCGCTTGTGAAATTAGGAACGCCTCGGCTTGAACGAACTTCAACACGTTCAATGGGTGGATTAGGAATTAAGTTTTGGCCAATCTCAACATGACGAGATGGATAGGCAATGGGATTAGGAACAGCAAAGGTAGATGAAAGAGATACGGAAGGTGGGTTGGCCATAGGACGAGCATTACGTTGAAGCCGTGTCGTATGATTCATTTGGGCATAACGAGATTTAAGCTTATCCGCACCAATGTGAATCTTGATGATGTTTTGATTTACAGGGGCGTGCTTTGCTTTCTTGTGTTTCTTTCCACCTCGTTTATAAAACTCAATATCATCATAGAATGCATTTATTTCGGGACGATGCTTATGGTGTGTCATTTTACATGATAGCAAGATATTTTTTTCATTTCACATATTTGATTTCCGTGAACTTTTTATAATACTTGGCAGGATGATGATACATGTTGATATGAAGGAAACTATATTCTTCCTTGGTCGCATAATCATACAATGCTCGAAGTGCTGTTTCATCACCATTCATTTCTTCCATAAATGAATCCAACTCTTTTTTATTGTCCGTCCGAAAGATACTAATCAAATCCAAGTTGGAACGAATGAGAGGTGGAAGAAAGGTATTCCATTTTTGCAAGAGATAAATATTAGTGATATGACGATGTCGATTCTGTGTGGCTAATTCATTGATGAATTTATTTTGTTTGGATTTAATTAAATGAATACAGTCATCATACACAATGCAATAACTTGGGGTACCCTTTTTCTTTTTGCGTTTCCACTTGTCCTTGTGTTCATCTATCTTGTTCATTATGCTTTGTAAGACTTCAGGCGATAACGTCTCGTAGTACTGTTCACCAATGTCATCAATCAATTCACTTACCTTGGGGTCATTCTTTGCTGTGGGCGAAATAAAGAAAATCAAATTGAAATGTTTAAACCATGGACTTTCCTTTTTCAATAAAAGATTTAAAAGAAGAGAAGTCTTTCCCATTCCTTTACGAGCAAAGATACCATAGTTGCAAGGCTTGAGTGGAAGTGGGGTATCCTCTTTGCATATCTGATTATCAAATGGAACCAATGCTTTTGTTAACTCTGACATTCTTACTGTTCAACAAGATTTTCTTTTTTCATTTTATCTTTGAGCATATCCATATTTTTATTTTTCTTTAATAACTTTTGTTTGATGAGTTCTAATTTTCGAAGCTCTTCTTCCTTTTCTCGTTGTAGTCCCTCTACATCAATTTGTTCCTTGGGAGGCAATGAAGTTAAAATGGGTGTATACGAATCCCAGTCTGGACGAATCACTTCTCGAATGGTAAATGAAAATGACCACGGGATATTTTGCAAGTTGATTGGTGTATAGGTTAAATTGTTGGTCAAGTAAAAGTTAATCGATTGAATCGTATTATCAATAATATAAACTGGTTCGCTCATTTGAAAATAATTAATCCAACTTGATTGCGGGGTGATGATGGGAACCTTGTATACAATGTCAGACACGTCATCTTTCAATACGATGAATTCACGATTACGGAATTGCTTAAAGGACGAACGCACCAATAGATAATTGATGGGGTTCAAGACACAAGGTTGAATCGATACCGACGGATTGGGTAGAGTGCCCGTTGGAAGAATTTGAAAGATGTATGAGTTCGTATATCCAAAGAATCCAGCCGTATAAGGATTTTGATTCGCATTATTAAAATTCAAATAGATATACGCCAATGCTCCAACCGTGGGTGCATTTGTAATATTGATGGTCATGTATCCAGTCGCTTGATTATAGGATGTTGTAAACGCCAATGCGATATTCCATCCAAGACCAACTGCCGTCGCATACAATTGAGTTGTTAATTCCGTCATCAATGTATAAGGCGTATAGTTTCCTTGAGTCAATGTAATGGTACAATTGATTGGTGTGTCACCAGTTTGGCCTCGCATAAAGGTACAATAAATAACATTCAAGTTATCCAAGTTATTCATCTGATAAAAGGTAAATGGAATCTGGACGGAATTAAACATAATTTGAAACATTCCTTTTTTGGATAAGAGATTGATAATCTGGGACAAGTTGAAATTCATATTCGTGTTGGTCCCACTGTTACGTTGAGATGAATTCATATGGAAGGTATACTCCATCACGGTTTGGAGAGCCATGTTTACTGTTCGTTGAGATTATTTTTTTCTTCTTTTGAAATCAAAATAGGTTCCCATGATTGAATAATAATAGGTAAGTGTCCCGTGATTGGACATGGTCTTGTCATAGTCTGCACGTGTTGATACCGTTCATCGCGCACCCCCTCGATATCATCAGCGACTCGGATGTATTGCTTGACTTCTTCTGGATTGATTGCTTTTAAAATTTCGGCTTTGGATGCTCCAACATAAAACTTTTGATTGATGGCCAGTGACATTATTACATATGCAAGATTTTTTTAAAATAATATAATAATACAAATGCCATATTATTATTCCGAAAAAGGAAAACGAATTGATTTATTCAACAAGCGTCCTCGAAACTTATCCATGGGTGGTCTTATTAAAGATGACCCCCGTATTAAAATTAAATCTGAAGATACCATCTCATCATGGTTGGAATACGGCTCGCTTGTTGTTCCCGTCAAAGTGATGAAGAGTGGAATCATGGACCATTACAAGGGATTGATTACTGGACAAAAACAACTTTGTATGAATCAACTCGGAAGAACAATTGTCATGCCAAATGAATTGGTAGTCAATAAAGCTCACGCCTCTGAAGTCGAACGATATTTAGCCAAGCATGGAATTCATTTACCGCTGGATGGTTAATTTTTTTTAATGTTGTTATTGAAAGGAGACGAGTGAAATGATTTATAAATCACTCGACTCATTCACTCGTCTCAACTTTTCTTATTTCTTCTAGTACCTTTTACCTTATAATATATATTGAGACAAGTGAGACGAGTGAGACAAGTA
>TBL_comb48_EPIDRAFT_1000685_pt1 | contig 26223 bp, 22 predicted proteins | sample TroBogEpilimnion_37_FD_10681 | JGI IMG/M metagenome (IMG submission 10681) | reverse complement strand
GATTACCAATAAACCAATTATTTAAAGTGTCATTTTTCCCATTGCCATATAAATCAAGAATCTTGTTAATATTATATGCCATTACAACATTAGTTGTCCAAGAAAAGTCTTTCTTGTCAATATTTTTTGTATTCAAACTAAATTCAATACCCTTATTCTGAACTCTTCCAATGTTGGATAATACGCTTGTATAACCAGTAATAGGAGACACTTGTTGCATTAACAATAAACCTGGATTACCAGTTTCAGAACTATAATATTCAACACTACCAAAAATTCGATTATTAAAAAATCCATAATCAAGTGCTACAGTATATTTTTTTGTTGACTCCCATGCTAATATAGGATTACCTGCAGTTAATGGAATATATCCAACCTTAGAAGTGCTAGGACTTCCAATTAAGTAACTCGTACTTTTTAAAGTAGTTTGAGTTTGATAGGCACTTACAGCTTCATTACCATTAATACCGTAGGAACCTCTTAATTTAAGTTGGTTGATTGCTTGTGGTAATTTAATAAACTTTTCTTGTAATATATTCCAAGCTAACGCACCACTAGGGAAAACGCCATATTTATTATCCACACCAAAACCAGAATAACCATCTTTTCTCACAGTAAATGTTGCTAGGTATCTGCTATCGTAAGAATAGTTTAATCTACCCATTGTTGAGATATGATTTTCTTTATAATAAGAACTACTCGACTTTCTTGTTGTGGGATCTGATTGATCAAGATTATATGAAAAATTCATATCTACATTAGGGAATCCTCCTCCTTTAGAATCATCACTCGTATAATCATGACTTTGACTGCTGTATAAACCTGTTAAGTTTACACTATGTTTACCAAAAGTTCTTTCATAATTAATAATATTTTCCAAAGTAAAGTTTCTTTCCAATGAATTGGTAACCTGACCATCTCCATTATCTTCATATCCTTTTGTTGTATTTCTACCCCAAGTATTTCTAATACCTCTACTTGTCAATTCAACTCCTGAGTTAAATTTGTAAGAAAGTCCTTTTATTGGTAATTCTATTTTCACATAATTATTTGTAAAAATCTTATTGGATTGATCTTGATTCCATATATAAGTATAGTTCATTGGATTACCCATCAAATGATATTCAGGCCATGCATATATTGCATATTGTCCTGTTGAATTAAATGGATTCGTAAGTGGGTTAGCTGTATTTGCACCTTGACCACCATTAGTACCATTTAAATTAGCAGGAGTACCACTTCTATCTAAAAAAGAAATTGTAGTATTAGTTCCAACTGTAATTGCTTCGTTAACTTTAATATCTAAACTTGGTCTTAAGATATATCTCTTAAATTCGTCACCTACATCTATTCCTTTAACATTTAAAGAAGAAATTCCTAGGTAATAAGTCATTTTATCTGTACCACCAGCAACTGATAAATTAGCTGAACTTCTTTGACCTTTTTGAGATGCTAAATCATACCAATTTACACCTCCTTGCGCTTTGTGTATTGAATCTTCAGATGGTGTAATGGAACCTGGATTTCTTGTAATCTTAAAATTATAAAAATCATTAGGATTCATTAAGTTAGGCTTATTAGCTATTTCTTGAGTACCATAAGATATATCCAAATTAACTTTCATTTTCCCTTTTTTACCAGACTTGCCTGTAATTAATATTACTCCATTGGACCCTCTTGATCCATAAATTGCAACAGCAGAAGCATCTTTCAATATTTCAATTGATTGAATATCTTGCGGATTGATATCAGAAAATCCTCCAGTATAGGGCACACCGTCAAAAATAATAAGTGGTCTAGTTGCAGCAGTAATCGAATTACGACCACCAATTAATATACTCATTTGATTTCCTTCTGCGTTATTGTTATCTGTTGAAACAGAAACACCTGGCAAAGCTCCTTCTAAAGCTTGAGCAAAGTTGTTATTAGGTAAACTTTCTAGCTTCTCTCTATTTAAAGAAACAACTGAACCAGTCAAATCACTTTTCTTTTGTGATCCGTAACCTACAACTACTACTTCATTTAAAGTTTGATCTTGTTCATCAAGATAAAGTTGAACAGCTTTTGATAAATCTGTTATTGAAGATTTTTTTGTTAAATAACCAACTCTAGAAATTTGCAAAGTCACTGGTAATTTTAAATTAGTAGGGATACTAATTTTAAATTTACCCTGATTGTTTGTTGCAACAAAATTGTTGGTTTTTAAAATTGTAACGGTAGCATCAGATAATGGATTACCGTCTTTAGATGTTATTATTCCTTCAATTGTGTTTTGTGAAAAAGCATGCAAAACACAAATGAATAAAAAGACAAAAATGAAATTGACTTTCTTCATAGCAAGCAAAATTTGTTAGGTGCTCAAATTATATAAATTATCAAAAGCACTTTACTTAAATTACGATAACGATTTCGTTATATTTTCGTAGTTTTATTGCATATTCTCTTTAATTTTTCGAAAATTTATCAAAATGTCTAAGGTTAATCTTAAGGATTTGGCGAAAGCATTAAACATTTCTGTTTCAACTGTGTCAAAAGCACTGAGAGATAGTTATGAAATAAGCGATGAGACCAAAAAAAAAGTGATAGCCAAGGCTCAATTAATGGGTTATAACCCTAACCCTTATGCTGGATTTTTAAGGAATCAAAAAAGTAAAACCATTGCCATTGTAGTACCTGAGCTTACGAATAATTATTTTGTACAAGCTATAAGTGGTGCAGAATCTATTGCTCAAGAATACAATTACCATATTTTAATTTATACTACTAATGATCATAAAGAAAAAGAAGCAAGTATATTAAACCATTTAATAAATGGACGTGTAGATGGAGTTTTGATGTCAGTTTCAAGTAACACTTCACAATATGCGCATATAAATGAATTGATTCAAGCAGGCGTTCCTGTAGTTTTTTTTGATAGAATCTGTCATGAAATAGAAACTGCAAAAATTACAACGAATGATTTTGCAAGTGGTTTTATGGCAACTGAACATTTAATAAATGTAGGCTGTAAAAAAATTGCATACTTGTCTATTTCAGAACACTTATCCATTGACCATAAGAGAAAACAAGGATATTTAGAAGCCTTGAATAAACATGATTTAAAGTTTGATCCAACTTTAATTATACAATGTGGTACTGAAGAAAAACAGAACGTACAAAAAATAAAAAAAATATTAACCGGAAATAATAAACCTGATGGTATTTTTGCATCTGTTGAAAGATTAGCATTGACCACTTATCATGTTTGCAATTCAAATAAAATTAATATCCCAAAAGATTTAAAAGTAATCTCTTTTTCCAACTTAAGAACTGCCGATTTATTAAATCCTTCACTAACGACCATCACTCAACCTGCATTTGAAATTGGCAAAGAAGCGGCCGTTATATTATTCAAACATTTAGCAAAGAGAAAAAGTATTATTGCGAACGAAAATATTGTTATTAACTCTGAATTAATTGTCCGAGGTTCAACAAGCCTTAAAACAAAATAATATTTAGAATATATACTATCATTGATTCTCCTTTAGGGCCCCTACCTCAAATTATTAAATATCACGGCGCCTTAAGCTAATCTTAATGTTAATAATATAAATTTGTTGTACATACTATATTTATGTACAAAATTACCTCCCCCCTCCTTTTCCTTTTTCTTTTATTAATTGGAAATAGCGCAAAAGCAAATAACGCAGATACTTTATCGGTTACTATTGAAAAGCACGAATTACAAAAAAAGGATACCCTATTCTTTGAGTGTAATTATAAATTCCAAGATCCGGCAAAATCAAAAATTACATTGAATGTTGTTATAGAGAATTTAGAAAAAACGAAACAATGGAAATTTAGATATCCACTTATAAATGGGAATAGTACACCTGGCATTATCATTGGAGATAATATTCCTGATGGCAAGTACGCTATCACTTATTTATTGCAAAATGACTTTTTAAGGGTTAAAGGAAAGATCAAAGATTTTGATGCAAAATCAAAGGGGATAAATTATTTATTATTGACAAAAAACAAGGACTCCTATATTGGGTTTTTAAACCCACAGGAATCCGGTTATTTCAATACACCTAAAATGATTTTTGAAGATACTGCAAGAATTGTATTTTCTGAAACGGGCAAAAAAAATCAACGCTTATATATTGATTTAGAAACTTATTTAGATAGCACATTCACTCCTATTGCACGCTTCACTGATTTTATAACTATTGGAAAGATGGATACATTAAAAGACAAAGCTATCACTGAAAATTACCAATTTGACCCTAATACGAATAAGAAATTTACTTTAAATGAAGTAACGGTAAAATCGGTTGCAAAGAAAAAAGTAGAGCTATTTGATGAAGAATATGCAAGCGGTTTATTCAAATTTGGGTTCCCCCAAATATTTGATGGGATTGAAGGCACCCAAATTGGCAATGCCATGGATATTTTTAGTTTTCTTCAAGGCAGGGTTGCTGGCTTAAAAGTAAACCGTGATGCTTTTGGTAATTATAACCTTAAATGGAGAGAAACCAATGTGGATGTTTACTTAGATGAGTTTAAAGTAGAAAACGAAATGGCAAGTTATGTAAATACCAACGACATTGCAATGGTAAAAGTGTTTCCTCCAATGAGTGGTGGTCCCACAGGTAATGGTGCCATTGCTATTTATACCAAAAGAGGCGCTTATTATACCGAAAACAGCACGAGAAAATACAATTTCCAAGTTATTGGATATACCCCAGATATTTCCACTTGGAAATAATTCAACAATTCCTTCCTAATTTTGTTACATCTATATGAACAAAATTATCGTATCAATTACAGGAGCTAGTGGAGCCATTTATGCTAAATGCTTATTGGATTGCCTTGTTAAAATCAAGGATCAATATGAGGCAGTTGGAGTGGTAATGAGCGATAATGCCAAAATAGTATGGGAAACCGAATTGGGCAATAAAGATTATGCCAACTACCCTTTTGAATTTTACGCCAAAAACGACTTTAACGCACCTTTTGCATCGGGATCGGCCAAATACAATATCATGATTGCAATCCCATGTAGTATGGGTATGTTAGGTAGGATTGCCAGTGGAGTGAGCGATGATTTAAGCACTAGAGCAGCAGACGTGATTTTAAAGGAACGCAGAAAACTAATATTAGTAGCGAGAGAAACACCATACAACTTAATCCATATCAAAAATATGGAAACCGTTACTTTGGCTGGAGGTATTATATGTCCGGCCACTCCAAGTTTTTATAACAAGCCACAAACTATTGAGGAAGTTGCTTACACAGTGGTGCATAGAATTTTAGACCTTGCGGGATTAGATGCCAAAGGATATCGTTGGGGCACGAAATAAATCAAATGTTTATTCTGCTTTTGGTTCTTTCGGGGCTTTTGGCTCTTTCGGTTCTTTTGGTTCCTTAGCTACTTTCTCTGGCTTTTCTACTTTTTCCTTTTTTTGTAATGTAAAAGTTAAGCCAGTTTTATCTGCATTTAAATCTCCTACTAAAACATCTCCTTCCTTAACACTTGCATTTAAAATTTCTTCCGCCAATGGATCTTCAATATATTTTTGAATGGCTCTATGTAAAGGTCTTGCGCCAAACTGAACATCGTATCCTTTGTCCGCAATGAATTCTTTTGCTGCTTCAGAAATTACCAGGTTCAATCCTAAATTCACTAATCTACTCAACACATTTTTCATGATGATATCTATAATCAAATAGATATTTTCTTTAGTCAATGAGTTAAATACAATTACGTCATCAATTCTATTTAAGAACTCTGGAGAGAAAGTACGCTTTAACGCTTTCTCAATAACAGAACGATTGTTTTCTTCAGTTTGTTGAACTCTTGTAGCCGTTGCAAATCCAACACCATCACCAAACTCTTTCAATTGACGTGCGCCAATATTGGAAGTCATAATGATCATGGTATTTTTAAAATCAATTTTTCGACCCAAACCATCCGTTAAAATACCATCATCTAATACTTGTAATAAAATATTATAAATATCTGGATGTGCTTTTTCAATTTCGTCTAAAAGGATTACGCAGTAAGGCTTACGACGCACTTTCTCTGTTAATTGACCACCTTCTTCATAACCCACATATCCCGGAGGCGCACCAATTAAACGAGACACTGCAAATTTTTCCATGTACTCACTCATATCAATGCGGATTAAAGCATCTTCGGAGTCAAACATATTTCTTGCTAATGCGCGCGCTAATTCTGTTTTACCTACACCGGTTGGTCCTAAGAAAATAAAAGTACCGATTGGTTTTTTAGGATCTTTTAAACCTACTCTATTTCTTTGAATCGCTTTTACTACTTTACTAATAGCATCATCCTGTCCTATCACCATTCCTTTCATGTCGTCGGCCATCTTGCGTAACTTAGTTGTTTCCGCTTCTACCATACGCTTTACAGGAATACCTGTCATCATGCTAATTACTTCGGCAATATTTTCTTCATTAATTGGGAAACGTGCAGTTTTGCTTTCTTCCTCCCAATTTAATTTAGCTTTTTCTAATGCCTCTCCCAATTTCTTTTCGGTATCTCTTAAACTTGCAGCTTCTTCAAAACGTTGGCTCTTCACCACTTTATTCTTTTCTTCCTTAACTGCTTCAATTTGCTTTTCAAGTTCAACAATATCCTGAGGAACGCTAATGTTTTTTAAATGCACACGCGCACCCACTTCATCCAATACATCAATTGCTTTGTCCGGCAATAAACGATCTGTCATATAACGATCACTTAATTTCACACAAGCTTCAATCGCTTCTTGATCATAAGTAACGCTATGATAATCCTCGTATTTAGATTTGATATTGTTTAATATCGTGATGGTATCTTCCACACTTGGTGGCTCAATAATTACTTTTTGGAAACGACGATCCAATGCACCATCTTTTTCGATATGCATTCTGTACTCGTCTAATGTTGAAGCACCAATACATTGCAACTCACCTCTTGCCAATGCAGGCTTAAAGATATTTGATGCATCTAATGAACCACTTGCTCCACCAGCACCAACAATGGTATGTATTTCGTCAATAAATAAAATTACGTCTCTGTTTTTCTCTAGCTCATTCATGATGGCTTTCATACGCTCTTCAAATTGACCACGGTATTTTGTACCGGCAACTAATGCAGCCAAATCCAATGAAATAACACGTTTATCAAATAAAACGCGGCTTACTTTTCTTTGAACAATTCTCAAAGCCAATCCTTCCACAATAGCCGTCTTACCCACCCCCGGCTCACCAATTAAAATAGGATTGTTCTTTTTACGACGACTTAAAATTTGACTTACTCTTTCAATTTCTGCTTCACGACCCACAATTGGATCCAAGGCATCCATCTCGGCAAGCTTTGTAATGTCACGTCCAAAATTATCTAATACAGGTGTCTTTGATTTATTAGGAGTCCCAGATTTTGGTTTTGAACCAGCACCAAAAGGACCACGCTTATCATCTTCAAAATCATCATCCGGCTCATCCGAAAATTCATTACGAGGTGATTCTGATGAACGACCTGAACGAGAAGGTCTGTCAGTATCTTCTAAACCCGAAGGTGAAGAACCTACCATACCTAATTCATTACGGAACAAATCATAATCCACATCAAAGTGATTTAAAATTTGCGTCGCAATGTTTTCTTTGTTTTTTAAAATACTAAGTAATAAATGCTCCGTTTCAACCATTGGGCTTTTTAATGCCTTTGCTTCTAAAACAGTAACACGAATTACCTTTTCAGCTTGCTTTGTTAATGGCAAACTATTGATATTCGCTACATTCTTACCTGACTTATCCTTAACCGCTAATTCAATCTCTTTTCTTAATTCAGTCAAATTCACATTCAACTGCTTCAATACCTTGATAGCCGTATTTTCCTGATCTCTAATAAGTCCTAGCATAAGGTGCTCGGCCCCAATAAAGTCATTACCTAATCTCAATGCTTCCTCTCGGCTATAAGAGATGATTTCCTTAACTTGTGTTGAAAAATTATTATCCATAAATTTAATTGGAGCTGTTATCAAGAATAACGAATATTTTTGCCTTAAAGTATGTCTTCTTACCCTTGTTATTAACTTATTATTATGAGTCAAATTCTATACCAAACCGCCACAAAGGAAAAATTCACTGTAATTACTATAGAAAACAAGGAACTTTTGTCAAATCTAGTAACTGAATTGGACAATTTGACTACGAAATTGGGAAATACAGCCCCCAATAACCTTATACTTAACCTAAAATTGGTCCAAAACTGGGATGAGGCCATTATTGAACAAATAGCTAAGTCCCAAGGGCAGTTTTATGAGCAAAACACTTCATTTGTGGTTTGTGCCCTTTCGGATCAATTACAAGATATATTGGATAAAACAGACTATGCCGATTTATTGAATATGACCCCAACCGAGTCCGAGGCATGGGATATTGTTCAAATGGAAGAAATTGAACGTGAATTATTAGATAGCGATGACATGGAATTTTCACTTCCAAACGAAGATTAAGTTTTATTTTCGCCTTCATGATTACCTCGCAAACCATTCAACAAATTACCAGCCGAATTGACATCATTGATGTTGTTGGGGAATTTGTGAAATTAAAAAAGCGAGGCACTAACTACTTAGGCAACTGCCCTTTCCACAACGAAAAATCTCCTTCTTTTACCGTTTCACCTGCCAAAGAAATTTATAAGTGTTTTGGTTGTGGCAAAAGCGGTAATACCATCACTTTTTTGATGGAGCACGAAAAGTACAGTTATGTTGAGGCTTTAAGATGGTTGGCTGCAAGGTATAATATTGAGATTGAAGAAACAGAGACCAGCCCTGCACAAAAAATTGCACAACAGGTAGCAGATAGTATTTATGCCATCAACCATTTTGCAATGGATTGGTTTACCAAACAATATTGGGAAACCGAAAATGGATCTGTAATTGCACAGAGCTATATGCAACATAGAGGTTTCTTGAAACCTATTGTTGAGAAATTTAAAATTGGATACAACCCGGCCGATCGTGATGGATTGGCTAAGGCTTTAATACAAAATCAATTTAATCCTGAATTATTTGCGCGTACCGGCCTAGTGGTGGAACGCAATGGAGAATGGCAGGACAATTATAGAGATCGCATCATTTTCCCTATTCATAATACGACGGGAAAAATTATTGGATTTGGTGCAAGACAAATTGCAAAAAATGATAAGTCTCCAAAGTATATCAATACCCCGGAGAATGAGATTTATGTAAAAAGTAAAATCCTTTACGGATCCTATTTTGCGCGTAATTCCATTAACAGTAATGATGAATGTTTATTGGTGGAAGGTTATACCGATGTGGTAAGTTTACACCAAGCCGGCATTGAAAATGTGGTGGCTAGTGGTGGTACATCTTTAACCATTGACCAATTAAGACTCATTAAAAAGTATACCCAAAACCTAACCATTATTTACGATGGCGATAGTGCTGGTGTTAAAGCAGCTTTGCGTGGATTGGATATGGCTTTGGAAGAAGGATTGAATGTGCAATTGGTTTTGATTCCAGATAAAGAGGATCCAGATAGTTATGTAAACAAAGTGGGCCCTGATGCCTTTAGAGAATTTGTAAAAAACAATAAAAAAGACTTTGTCCTTTTCCAATTGGAAGTGCAGTTAAAGGATGTTGGAGGCGACTTAAATAAGAAAAATATTTTAGTGAATCAGATTGCTGAAACACTAAGTAAAATTAATAAGGCGGAGGATTTCACTAAGCTACAAGAATATGTAAGAAAGTGTAGTTCCCTATTACGTATTGATGAGACGGGACTTACGCAGTTAGTGAATAAATTTAAGCGAGATAAGATTGTAAAGGAAGAAAAAAAGATGAGCTATGATGAAGCGGCCATTCTTATGCCAAGCTTCCCTCCTGCTGAACAAGAAGACACTAATTTTGATTTAATTACCGATCGTGATTTAGCGCATGAAAAGAATTTGGTGAAGCTAATTATTGAAAACGGAATTGAACAAAACAAGGAAGGCAAATTCATTGCCCAATATATATTTGATGAAATTGAAGGTTTCCCATTAGAGAATAGCGAAATGATTTATTTAATGGATGCCTACAAGCAATGGTTTTATGATGGTAAATTACCTGATGGCAAAACCATGCAATACCATCCCGATGAACGTGTTCAAAAATGGGTGGTTACATTATTAGAGCCCGAGCAAGAATTAAGCTTAAGATGGAATGAAAAGTTAGGCATTAAAAAGAAAGAAGAGCCCAAGGATATTATGGTCGAAATTGATATCACGCTTTTATACTTTAAACTGCGTAAAATCAAAAAGATGATTGCTCAAAATCAGGCCGATTTAGAGCATGCTCCTGATGCTGAACAAATTCAGTTATTGCAAATTCATAAGCATTTAAAGGATATAGAGAAGGAATTAACCTCTACCATTGGTACGGTAATTTATAAATAAGCAATATCTCCAAATAATTACCTCAAATAATTACCTCAAATAAAAAATCCCCTAATAAATTAAGGGATTTTTGTACTTACTAACTGATCTATAAATCAATATTTTTATACCTACCTGGCCTGACTACTTTTCTGAAGGATTGTTTTTGCCGGCTAATAATTTTTCTAAAGTAGCTTCTAAACGCTTTTGCTTTGTCTCTTCTTTTTTAGCACCTTGTATCCATGACAAATATTCCTTTTGGTTGATTACGGATAAAGTGGCAAAAAAGTCTCTAGCCTCATCATGCGCAGCTAAGATTTTATCCAATTCGATAGGTAAGGCAATGATTCTTTTTTCAAAATCATCCACTTTAATATCGGCAGCTTTAAACTCAACAAATGTTCTGTTCTTGTTTGGCAACTGATCTACTTTCTTAAAGCGCATTGCAGTCCAAACGTGATCCAAAGTAACTTGGCGAATAGCCTCGTAATCATTTTTAGAAAGAATCTCCCAGCTTGCGTCTCTATTTAAATCAGAAACAATTTTAGAAGTTGTTTTAGGATATGAAATCCAAAGTTTACTTTCTGGATGTAATGCAGAAAATACTTCCTTTAAGATATTGTTAAGCTGTAATTGGTTAATTGCAAAAATTAAAGCAAAGTCAATCTTCCTAGTTTTTAACAAAGGAGTAATGTTCTTATTGTAATTTAATTTTGCGAATTGTTTCTCAATAGAAGAAGGCAACCCTTGAATTAGTAAATTTTTCTCTTCTTTCAACTGCAACTTCTCTAAAATATGCTGAGGTCCTGTCATGAGTAAATTATTTAAGGGAGAGCGAAGTTACTAAATTCTAAGCTAGAATAAATAGTAATTCAATAAAAAGATACAACTAATTGAAAATCAGATAATTAAGCCTGATTGGTTTTATTCTTTTTTCTAAACAAGGGAACCTTGTTTTCGGTACCGTTTAATAAACGGGTAATGTTCTTTTGATGGGTCACAATGACCATGAAAGCTACGATTATAGCAAATAGTCGATATAAAGTTTCCTTCTCATCAAATATGAATAATATCAACACCATAAAGGCAACACCTGCCAACATAGAGCTTAATGATACAAAACGCGTAGTAAATAAAGTAAAAGCAAATACCACCAAGCAAAGTAAAGCCACCGCTGGTTGAATTGCCAATGCCATCCCTAAAATAGTCGCAACCCCTTTTCCACCTCTAAATCCAGCCCAGATGGGGAAAATATGTCCTACCACTGCAGCTAATCCTAAAATAATCATGAAGTTGGTTCTTTCCAATTCATTGGTTAAATAATAAGGAATTAAAATATATAATGAAGTTGCAATCACTCCTTTTAATACGTCAATAAACATTACGAAGCTACCCCACTTTGGACCTAATATCCTAAAAGAGTTAGTCGCTCCGGCGTTTCCACTTCCGTAATCTCTAATATCAAAATTAAAAATAGACTTGCTAACCCATACCGAGGTTGGTATAGATCCAATCAAATAAGCTAAAATGACTAAAATAGATTCGTTCATGTGTTCAAAAGTTGGACATACAAATATACGACCAAAAAGTTTAATGATTTGTTAACATAGCCTCAAATTAGGCAAAAGTCTATGAGAATACCGGACTACTTTTTGTCAAAAAGTAGGCTAATCCAGCCCTCTTTTTGTTTGATTTTAAGAAAATTCCAGCCATTTTGAGTAGCTAAATTGATCATATCTTGTTGATCCTCAATTAGTAAACCACTTAGCACTAAAAAGCTATCATTATTGCTCACTTTGGTAAGTTCCACCATATTAGCCTCTATAATGTGCCTGTTGACATTGGCTAAAATAATATCAAAAGTTCTAATTTGAATAGCGGAAGCTACTTTTTCAACATGGATATGAGTACTTTCATTAGCTTCTAAGTTTTCATTGGCATTTTCAATACACCAATCATCATTATCAACGGCTAACACCTCAGTTGCCCCCATCTTTTCGGCTAAAATGGCCAAAATCCCAGTTCCAGTTCCAAAATCATATACAGACTTACCCTCAAAATTCATTTCCTGCATCATTTGCATCACTGTAAAAGTAGTTCCATGATGCCCTGTCCCAAAGCTCATTTTAGGGGTAATATTTATTTCATATTGAACCGGCGGATCAAAATGAGGATGAAAATTAGCACGTATACCTACGAAGTCATCTACCCTAACCGGCTCGAAATTAGACTCCCAAATGGCATTCCAATTTTCTTCTTTAACAATTGATTTTAAATAAGTTAAATGATGTTGTTTAAATATATTATTTAATTCAATTTCAATATAATTTTCAAAATATTCACTTGCTAAAATAAAGGTCTTACAATGTCCAGCTCTAGCTCCTAAACCAGCCGATGTCCCTAAGATACTGCTCATGCCTACTCCATTATTAATGCCAGTAGCCGCCTCTTCCTCATTAAAACCGTCAAAGCCGAGGTCCGATAACTGAGCCACCAATAGCTCAAACTGATCCTGGTTGTCAAAATCAAAGGCTATTTGTATGTATTCTTTAGACATTGGATTGAGTTTTAATAAAAAGCCCCGAACGAGTCGAGGCTTTAATTATATAATTCGGAATGAATTAACCTTGTTGTGGTCTGTCTTCGCGAGGCGCTTGCTCTGGCTTAGGTAATAAAGCTTTGTGGCTTAATTTGAATTTACCTGTTTTAGGGTCCAAACCAACCAACTTAACTTTCACTTCATCACCTTCCTTGAAGATACCATCCATAGTTTCCAAACGCTTCCAGCTTATTTCACTAATGTGTAATAAACCTTGTTTGCCTGGCATGAATTCAACGAATGCACCAAACTCTTTAATGCCTTTCACAACACCATCATAAACGTCTCCAATTTCTGGAACCGCAACAATACCATTGATCCATCTAACCGCAGCGTCTAAGCTATCCTTGTTTGCAGAGAAGATACTTACTTCACCATGGTTGTCTACTTCCTCAATGTTGATAGTAGCACCTGTAGTTCTTTGCATTTCTTGGATAATCTTACCACCTGGTCCGATTACAGCACCAATAAATTCTTTATCAATAATTAATTTAACCATTCTTGGAGCATGAGGTTTCACATCTGCACGTGCAGCAGGAATACACTCATACATTGCATCTAATATGTGTAAGCGACCTTTCTTAGCTTGAGACAATGCTTCACGCATAATGTCCATGCTTAATCCGTCTACTTTAATATCCATTTGAACTCCACAAATACCATCTTTAGTACCTGTTACTTTAAAGTCCATATCACCTAAATGATCCTCATCACCTAAGATATCAGTTAAGATTGCATACTTACCATCTTCTCTTGAAATTAATCCCATTGCAACACCACTCACGTGTTTTGGAACTGGAACACCTGCATCCATTAATGCTAATGAACCGGCACAAACTGTTGCCATTGAAGACGAACCGTTTGATTCTAAGATATCAGATACTACACGTAATGTGTAAGGGAATACAGTGCTATCTGGTAACATTTGTTTTAAAGAACGTTGTGCTAAGTTACCATGACCAACTTCACGACGACCTACACCACGCATCATTTTCACTTCACCTGTTGAGAATGGAGGGAAATTATAGTGTAAGAAGAATTTTTGGTATTCAGCGCTTTGAGCAGTCTCTTGCATTAACTCATCTAACTTAGTACCTAATGTTACTGTAGTTAAAGATTGAGTTTCACCTCTTGTAAATAAAGAAGATCCGTGCGGAGTTGGTAATGGAGAAGTTTCCATTGCTAAAGGACGCACTTGATCCAAGCTACGACCATCTAAACGAATACGACTATCAACAATCATATTACGCACCACTTCCCATTTTAAGTCCTCATAATACTTACCTGCTAATTTCTTTTGCAAGTCTGTAATTTCAGTACCTAAATGTTCCATGATTTCTTTTTTCAATGCACTGAATGCATCGCTACGCTCATGCTTAGCAGAACCCATTCTTGCGATAGCGTCTACTTTAGCAGTTGCGAAATCATATACTTTTTGCTTGATGGCTTCGTCTTGTTCTGGTTTTTTGTAATCACGTACTTCTGTGATACCAACAATCTTTCTTAATTCAGCTTGCGCTTTAATTTGTTTTTTGATTGCTTCATGCGCCATCTCTAAACATTCAACTAATTCTTCTTCAGAACATTCTTTCGCTTCACCTTCCACCATCATCAAGTTCTTTTCAGTAGCAGCAATGATGAATTCTAATTCACATTTTGCTAATTCCGCTTTAGAAGGATTGATCACAAACTTGCCATCAATTTTTGCAATTCTTACTTCAGAAATAATTTCTTTAATAGGAATATTAGAAACTGCTAACGCTGCAGAAGCTGCTAAACATGCTAATGAATCTGGCATTACATTCTCATCGCTAGATACCAATGAGATTAATACTTGCACATCGCATAAATAATCTTCAGGGAATAATGGTCTTAACGCACGGTCAATAAGACGGCTTGTTAAGATTTCGTAGTCGTTTAAACGTGCTTCTCTTTTAAAGAATGAACCAGGAATGCGGCCTGCAGATGCAAACTTTTCTTGGTAGTCAACGCTTAATGGGAAAAAGTCTTGACCATCTTTAGGGTCTTTGTTCGCAACAACGGTTGCTAATAAAATACAATTTCCTTGTCTAACGGTAACTGCTCCGTCTGCTTGACGTGCTAATTTACCCGTTTCGATAAATATTTCTTGTCCAGGATTAACCTCGAACTTTACTGATTTCGGTTGTGATAACATTTTTAATTTTTTTTGGTGTGAAACCCAACATACCTATATAAACAACTAATCCCAACCGTTTTGTACAGTTGGGACAGCTATTATAAGTAGTTCTTGAATTATTTTCTTAAGCCTAATTTTTCAATTAGTGCGCGGTAACCAGTAAGGTTATGTTTTTGTAAATAAACCAATAAACGCTTACGCTGACCCACTAATTGCATTAAACCTCTTTGAGTTGAATGGTCTTTGTGGTTTGCTTTCAAGTGACCTGAAATGTGCGCAATACGTTGAGTTAATAAAGCAATTTGTCCTTCGATTGAACCTGTGTTAGTTGCTTTTCCACCAAATTCAGCAAAAATGCTCGCTTTCTTTTCTTTTGTTAGTATAGACATTGTAATCTTCTTTTTTGTGACCAACTATTGGCCACGGTTTTTTTCTTTTATTTCGGCTGCAAAGATAAGGGTAAAAGGGCTTAACCTAATCAAAAATTTCAACGTTTTTTGGGTATTTTGCCCTATTAAACTGAAAAAGCTTGTCCTGAAGGCTAGCCGCGTAGTTAATGGACACCACTTTTACGTCCGTTATATTGTTGCTTTTGTCCAAAATTACGGCACTGGAAAGGGCCGATTTAGCCTTATCCAACACCAGGGTTACCTTTTGGAAATTCTTGCGTTTGTCAATAGGTGAAAGCTCAATGGTAGCCTTAGCTCCGTCTTGACTTAACAATTTGAAATTGAAGTCTTTATCGTAGTTACCTGATAATAATTTTTGAGGACTAAGGGTTTGATCTGATTCAGCCACAGTGGACTTTGAAATGGAACTTACCCCGTCAAAATTGTATATAGTTGCCCCGTCACAAACAATCTCCATTGCCCCTTGTTGAAGCAAGTATTTATCCCCTTTCATCTTTAGATTGATGATTTTAGTACCTAAGGCCTTCCCCGTATTATTTTTTGAAATCAACTGAATATTTACCAAAATGCCCTTTGCTTGCTTCACTTTTGCACCCATTTGGTCCAAAAGGGCTTTGGCTTGAGGATCTTTTTGGGCCTGAACATTACTAAATGAAAGTGCTGCTGCTAATATTAAAAGTTGTTTCATTGACTTGCTTAATGGATGAATAAGTATAAAGCTTGAACAAAAATAAGCAATCCTAGTTTAATGGGTATGTTAAACTAGGATTACCTGTATTATAAGTTTTGAAGAAAATCGTACAATTCAGCATCGGACTTATATAAAACCTCGCGTGGTTTACTACCCTGGCTTGGTCCTACAATACCAGCAGATTCTAATTGATCCATTAAACGACCTGCTCTGTTATAACCCAATTTCATTCTTCTTTGAATAAGAGATGTAGAACCTTGTTGTGCGCTTACGATTAATTTAGCCGCATCTTCAAATAAAGGATCTCTATCGCCTGCATCAAAACCTCCTGCTTCCAAATCTTTCTCATCCATATATTCAGGAAGTAAAAATGCTTGAGGATATCCTTTTTGTTCTGAAATAAAGGAACAAACTCTGTCCACTTCTGGAGTATCTACGAACGCACATTGTAAACGGGTAATCTCACCATTATAAGAAACAAGCATATCCCCTTTTCCAATTAATTGCTCTGCACCGCCGGCATCTAAAATAGTTCGGCTATCAATTTTACTTGATACTTTAAATGCAATACGAGCTGGGAAGTTGGCTTTGATGGTACCTGTAATAATATTTACAGAAGGTCTTTGCGTTGCAATAATTAAGTGAATACCAACGGCACGTGCTAACTGTGCTAATCGCGCAATTGGCATTTCCACTTCCTTACCTGCTGTCATAATTAAATCAGCAAACTCATCCACAACCAAGACAATGAATGGTAAGTATTGATGTCCTTTTTCAGGATTTAATTTTCGGGAAGTAAACTTATCGTTGTACTCTTTAATATTTCTACAACCAGCTTCTTTTAATAAGTCATAACGATTATCCATTTCAATACACAAAGCATTTAATGTATTGATTACTTTTTTAGTATCCGTGATGATAGCATCTTCCTCGCCAGGTAATTTTGCTAAGAAATGTTTTTCAATCACACGATATAAACTTAACTCTACTTTTTTAGGATCCACCAACACAAACTTTAATTGTGAAGGATGTTTTTTATAAAGAAGTGAAACTAAAATTGCATTTAATCCCACCGACTTACCTTGACCTGTAGCACCCGCCATTAATAAGTGTGGCATACTTGCTAAGTCAACAATAAAGTTTTCATTATCAATTTTTTTACCAATCGCAATAGGTAAAGAGAAAGTACTTGTTTGGAATTTTTCACTCGCTAACAAAGTTTTCATACTTACCACGGACTTACGAATATTAGGCACTTCTATACCAATGGTTCCTTTACCAGGAATTGGCGCAATAATACGAATACCCAATGCTGCTAAGCTTAAGGCGATATCATCCTCCAAGTTTTTAATACGACTAATACGTACACCTGGAGCAGGTACAATCTCATATAATGTAACGGTAGGTCCTACGGTTGCTGCAATACGTTGAATGGCAATATCATAATTTTTTAAAGTTGCAATAATTTGATTTTTATGCATCTCTAATTCCTCAGGATCCTGTACAATTTTTTCAGAGCCATGTGTCTCTAATAAATTAATAGAAGGATACTTGTAATTTTTTAAATCCAATGTTGCATCAAACTTTGTTGCAAGACTTCCAATGGCAGCCACTGGAACCACTGCTTCCTCGGCTCCTTCATTTATTTCTAAATCTAAATCTTCTAATAGTTCATCATCTAAGTCTGAGAAATCTTCTACTTCATCCGGTAAAATTTGCACGGTTTCAGTTTCTGCAATTTCATTTTCTTCCGGTTCATCAATCACCAAGGTTGGCGCTAATTCATCAATAAATAATTTGCCGCCTTTCTCCTCATCCATCTCCGGCATAATTACTGCAACGCCTTCTCCTTTATTTTCATTGATTAATCTATTGCCTGTTGGAACGGCTTCATTTGTAACATCAACATCCTCATTATGGACTGGTTCAGGATTATTTAAATCCCATTCCTTTTTCACAGCAGGAGTATCAGGTACAAATCCACCTAGCAATGCTTCGTCTGTTTCAGGCGCTTTCTTTTTAGGAATTAAGAAGTCGAAATTAGGGGTATTGAAAGTTGGATTGAATCTCCAAATAAAATAACTAAACCCAGCCATTAATAAAAGTGCGCCAGTGCCAAAGCTACCCACCCATTTAATCATCCAGCTACTTGCATATTCGCCCACTGCACCACCCCATGAAAAAGCAGCACCTCTTGTTACAAAAGCAAAACAAGTACTTAACACTAGTAATCCCACTAATACATATCTAATATTTCTCCATCTACTAAAAAGAGGTTTCGTGAAAAATAAATTCACGCCTAAAACAAATGTGGTGGTACAAAATAAATAAGATGCTAAACCAAAACCATTGAAAATAATTTGGTAAGCAACAAATGCGCCAATGAATCCTAATATATTGTTTACTTTAACATCGTTTGTAGAAAACAAATGTGTTCTCCATAACTGAACCTTGTCTTGGTCGTCCTGCCAAGTAAATAAATACGAAGTGAATGCTACAAAAAGAAACAGGGTTAATAATATAAATAACAAACCCATAATTTTTGAAGTACGTTCGTCCTTCACCACTTCAGTTACATTCACCGTAGTTTCCTTATCCGGATTTAATGCCTCCTCACTTACCTTGGGAGCTTTTTTACTTTTGAGCGTATTTGCCATAGTAACAAATATAAGCCATCCCAATAGGAAGAAAAAGGTTTTTTGACTAATGTGTAAAATTGAAACTAAGCGCCCCTACTTATCCACTTTATGCATCCAAACAACCCTTAACCAACTGGCCCATCCTAGGATAAAAAACAGACCCCCAAGTGGCGTCACTGGACCAATTAATTTGCTGTAATTAAAACTGCAAAGGGTTTGAAAAGTCAACAAGTATAATGAACCACTAAAACACAAAATTCCTAATAAAAAATAATTGCTAGACCAGCCAAGGCCTTTGTGGTTTTCTAAAATTGAAAAATGTTGCTGTAAATAAAATGACAATAAAATTAGGGCGATCGCATGCAAAAATTGATACCTCACTCCTGTTTCAAAAATGGCTACTTTATCAGCAGGCACCATATTTTTTAAAGCATGTGCTCCAAAAGCACCCAGCACTACGGATAGCAATGCAAGGACTAATCCCCAAAGTAATATTTTACGCCCCATGTTTTTGTACAATTTTTTTAAGTGCCGCTTCCGTTATTTGATCCCCTGACAATCTATAATTGGCTTGTTGATAAAATGGAGTACGCTCTAAAATTTTATTTTGCAAAAAATTAGCCAATTCTTCATTGCTTAAATTGGCAATTAAAGGACGGTGTTCTTTTTGATTGGATAATCTTTCCACTAATACCTCAATGGATTCATCTAACCAAATCACAATACCTTCTTTTTTCATCCAATCCATATTGGCCTGAATACATGGAGTACCGCCCCCTGTAGCTAAAACGAATTTCTTTTTTTCAGAAAACCATTTAAGCATTTTGGTTTCGATTTTTCTAAATTGATCCTCCCCATCTTCTTCAAATATTTCAGTAATAGTGCGCTCCTCCATCATTTCAATTAAATCATCTAAATCATATCCACCGGCCTTTATCCATTTTGCAATTTTTGCCGACCAAAATGATTTTCCAGAACCCATCATTCCAATTAAAAATACTTTCTCTGCTGCCATAACCGCTACTACTATTTATAAAATTCGAACTTTATTTAAATGCATTCATGCCTGTAATATCCATACCTGTAATTAACAAGTGTACATCGTGCGTACCCTCATAAGTAATTACACTTTCTAAATTCATCATATGACGCATTACGGAGTATTCGCCTGTAATGCCCATACCGCCTAACATTTGACGTGCGTCTCTTGCAATTTGAGTAGCAATTTCACAGCTATTACGTTTAGCCATACTAATTTGTGCAGGTGTTGCTTTGCCTTGATTCATTAAAACACCTAAACGCCAAACTAAAAGCTGTCCTTTCGTAATTTCAGTTATCATCTCGGCTAACTTTTTTTGTTGCAACTGAAATCCACCAATTGGTTTTCCAAATTGCACACGCTCTTTAGAATATCTTAAAGCGGTATCATAACAGTCCATCGCAGCGCCCAATGCACCCCATGCAATACCATATCTTGCCTTACTTAAACAACCCAACGGACCTTTTAAACCAATCACATTTGGGAATATATTTTCCTTTGGCACTTTCACATTATCAAATACAAGTTCACCTGTTGCACTTGCTCTTAAACTCCATTTATTATGTGTGGTAGGTGTACTAAAACCCTCCATTCCTCTTTCCACAATCAATCCTACAATTTTACCTTCTTCATTTTTAGCCCATACCACGGCTATTTGAGCAAATGGTGCATTACTGATCCACATTTTAGCACCATTCAAAATAACATGGTCACCAGCATCTTTAATATTGGTAAGCATTCCACCTGGATCCGATCCATGATTCGGTTCGGTTAAACCAAAACATCCTAACCATTCGCCAGAAGCCAACTTAGGTAAATATTTCTTTTTTTGCTCCTCACTTCCGTATGCAAAAATGGGATGCATTACCAATGAACCTTGAACGCTCGCCGTGCTACGCACACCACTATCACCACGCTCTAGCTCCTGCATCATAATACCATAACTAATATAATCAAGGCCTCCACCACCATATTCCACAGGAACGGTTGGACCAAAACAACCAAGGTCTCCTAATTGCTTTACAATTTGTTGTGGAAACTCAGCACGTTGTGCATAGTCTTCAATGATGGGAGAAATAGAAGTTTTTACATAATCGCGCACTGCCGATCTTACCATCAAATGCTCCTCACTCAACAACTCATCTAATTGATAATAATCAGGTGATTCAAACAAATCCATTCTTACTGCCATAACTTCATTTTTAGGTAAACAATCTTCCTCAAAGGTAACTGAAACTACCTAAAAAAACTATATTTACAGGTACAATCCGCTATATGAGAAAAGTAATTACCCATTTAAGTTTTTATGTTTTAATCGCCATTATTGCTGGCGTATTGTTAGGGATTTATCAACCAGCAATGGCAATACAATTAGAACCCATTGCAAAATGGTTTATCAATATCATAAAGGGCTTTACTTTTCCTATTATTTTCTTAACTGTTTGTTTGGGAATAGCGAGTATGGGCGATTTGAAAAAAGTAGGAAGAATTGGATTTAGATCCCTTTTATATTTTGAAGTAGTCAGTACCCTTTCCTTGGCTATTGGTGTGATTGTTGCATTGTGGCTTGAACCCGGTAAAATAAATAAAGAAGGTTTACAAATGCAGGATCCTTCCAAATACACCAAGTCAACTCATTTTGATTTATTGGGCATTATTGCACAAAACACCAACCTACAAGTTTTATTAGCGGCCATTGTTTTAGGATTTGCATTGAATTATTTTCCTAAAAGAGAAAAGTATATTCACAATCTTGGAAGGCTTACGCATTATGTATTTACTGGATTAAAATATGTGATGTACTTAGCACCCATTGCAGCATTTGGTGGCATGTCCTTTGCGATAGGTAAATATGGTTTAAAAACTTTGATCCCCTTAGGAAAACTAATGGGGACCATGTATTTAACGATGATCTTATTTATTTTTATCGTGCTAGGATTGATTTTAAAATATTATAAACTATCCATCTTTAAATTATTGGCGAATATCAAGGAAGAATTATTAATTGTTTTTGGTACTTCTTCCTCCGAGCCTGCTATGCCATCGCTGATGAATAAATTAGAAAAGATGGGTTGCTCAAAATCAGTAGTTGGATTGGTCGTACCCACCGGCTATTCATTTAATTTAGACGGCACTTCTATTTATTTATCTATGGCGGTTATATTCATTGCACAGTTGTATAATGTACAATTAAGTGCTGCTGAAATTGTAACTACTATTTTAATATTAATGCTTACTTCAAAAGGAGCTGCAGGCTTAACAGGAAGTGGATTTATTGTGCTCGCATCTACCCTTGCTTCTCTTCAAAAAATACCTATCGAAGGATTGGCTTTTTTATTAGGTGTAGATAAATTTATGAGTGAAGCAAGAGCCATTACCAATATTATTGGGAATAGTGTAGCGACTGTTGTGATTGCTAAAATGGAAGGGGAAAGCATTCACCATATTGAGGCTTAAACACTCCTTATCCTTTACGATAAATAGTAAAAAGTAATGCGCGATTACAAAGAAAGTAAGCCTTTCATTTCATTGGCATATTCACTTGCTGCAATGGCTGCCTTCTCAGCAAAGTCGGTTCCACTACTTGCGAAAATTACGGCTCTACTTGCGTTTACCAATAATCCAACTGAATCGTTCTTGCCATATCTAGTTACCTCAGATAAACTTCCACCTTGTGCGCCCACTCCAGGTACTAATAAAAAATGATGAGGGATAATTTTTCTGATGCCCGTAAAATCTTCAGCTTTGGTAGCACCTACTACAAACATTAATTGTTCGTGGGTACCCCAACTAGCTACTTGCTCTAAAACAGATTCGTATAAAAATTGTCCGCTTTGTAATTTTTGTTGTTCAAAGTTTTTACTTCCTTCGTTGGAGGTTAATCCTAAAACAATGGTCCATTTATTAGTGTACGATAAAAAAGGATCAATGCTGTCCTTGCCCATATATGGCGCAACTGTAATGGCATCAAAAGGCAATACCTCAAAGAATGTTTTTGCATACTGTGCCGAAGTGTTTCCAATATCGCCACGCTTAGCATCGGCAATGGTAAAATGCGTTGAAGGGATATGCGCCAAAGTTTCTTCCATTGCCTCCCATCCTTTCACCCCTTGAGATTCATAAAAAGCAGTATTAATTTTATAACTCACGCAATATGGAGCAGTTGCATCAATGATGGCTTTATTAAATGCAATAACGCCTTCCTTTGTTTTAGGTAAATGTGCTGGCAATTTTTCAATATCCGTATCTAATCCAACACATAAATAAGAATGCTTTGCATTTATTTGTTCAACCAATTTATTCTTTGTCATAATTAATTATTTCGTTCCGTAAACAAATACTTTATACCCCCATGCTTCTAATTGAACATTATGAATGTCCTTATTGGCTTGATGCGTAAATATTTCATAGTAGGTGTTTCCTGTAGGCAATTTAGCATCCAATGAAACTGGTTGTGGCTCATTAGATAAATTCAAAACGACTACCACCAAACTATTTCCATTTTTTCTTGAGTAAGCCATTACTTGAGCAGGATGATTCACAGCAATACGTTCAAACACTGCGTCTTCTTTAAATGCAGCATTCGTGCTTCTTAAATTTAAAAGCGTTTTATAAAAACCAGCACGCTCATATTTATTAAAGCCCATAGAATCTTTTTCAAAAAATGAAACAGGTCTTAACACAGGCTCTTCTTGACCACTATAAATAAGTGGCATGGCTCTGTTGTATGTTTGTGTAAACACTGCAAAAGGCGCATGAATTTTTCCAGGCATGGTTGCATAATCTGCTTTGTTCCATGAATTTTCGTCATGATTGCTTGTGAAATATAATCTCCAAGCACCTTTCATATAGGCAGTATCAATTGTATGTAAAACAGTGTCTAATGAAAGGACGTTTTTCTTTCCTGCAGCAATATCATTCATCATATGAAACTCAGTCCAAGGATAGGTTGCGTCAAAACCAGTTTCATGTAATTTTGGATCATCTGCCTCAGCCAAGAAAAATAAATTGCGTTCTTTTTTTAATGCAGGAATGCATTTATTCCAAAAGCTGTAAGGAACACCCCAAGCTACGTCCACTCTAAATCCGTCAATCGCAGTATGCTTAACCCAATATTTCATAGCATTTATCATGCTGTCTTCCATCACATGATTTGCATAATTTAATTCTCTTGTATCCGACCAATCTGCAGTATAAATTGCTTTGCCTGTGCTATCACGCTCATAAAAATCAGGATGCGTTTTTAACCAAGGATGATCAGGTCCACTGTGATTAGGCACCCAATCAATTAATACTTTCATACCCAATGCGTGTGCCTTAGTAACAATTTTATTAAAATCATTAAGGGTTCCAAACTCAGGGTTCACGTCGGTATAACTAGCCACTGAATAATAAGAGCCCAATGTTCCTTTACGACCTTCCTTTGAAATAGGTTGCAAAGGCATAAACCAAATTGTTTTTACGCCCATTTTTTGCAAACGCGTTAAGTGTTTTGCAAAAGCATTTAAAGTTCCCTCTTTGGTATATTGACGGATATTCACCTCATAAATATTGCCTTGTTCCATAAAAGCAGGATGCTTTTGAACAGCTTTTTTACTCTGGGCATTTACCTGTTGAGTACTCACAAATAACAAGGTCAAAGAACAGAAAAGGGCGATAATTTTTTTCATATAAAACGGGCTAAATAAATAAGAGATGGTCATAATTTAATTGCACAAATTTAACATTATTATTTGGCTTAACTTTGGCCTATGCTTAAAAAACTAATCTTATTCACGAGCCTATTTATTATAAGTAGCGCCTGTAACAATAATAGTCCGGCTGAGCAAGCCGATAATCCTTTGGATGGGGGCAGATATTTTATTGAGAACTACATGCAGGGCGATATGAAAAAAGCGCAGGAATACCTGTTGGTGGATCCAAAAAACCAGGCCTATTTTGACCAAATGACAAAGGATTATTTTGCCTTAGATAAAGAAGGTCGCACCCAATTGAGGCAATCCTCGATTGAAATAAATGAGGTCAAAACTTTAAACGATCAAGCTTCAGCCATAATTTACGCCAATTCAAATGATAAAATTCAAAGATGGGTTAAAGTGGTAGCCACGCCTAAAGGTTGGAAAGTAGATTTAAAATACAGTTATGGACCTAAATTATAGGTCAAAAAGATAAAATTTGTATATTTGCCCTGTCTAAAAACAACGATAAAACAATAACGCAAAATGGAAGCACAAAAAAACACTAAAAAGTACTGGATCTATTGTTTCACTTGGTTAGCCATCATGGTAACTTTGATGTTTGTTTACAGAGAATTTTTCTGGTTAGCATTACCAGGTACTGTGACTTATTTTGCAAAAGCAATGGATATATTTTAGTAGTAACCTCACTATAACTAAAAGCCTTACTTCGAAGTTTCGTTGTAAGGCTTTTAAATTTTTAGCCCTCATAAACCGAATAACTATTTAATTGTTATCAAATAATATAAATCAATAAAAAATATACCATGTCTAATACATATTTTGACGAGATTATTGCAAAAAGAAGATCCAATAGAAAATTTGACCCAAATGTAGAAGTTCCTAATGAAGTGATACAAAGAAGTTTAGAGCGTTCTATCCTATCACCCAATAGTAGCAATATGCAATTATGGGAATTTTATTGGATACAAACACCTTCTTTAAAAGAGCAATTTACCGAACTATGTTTAGGCCAAAATGCAGCAAGAACCGCCAAGCAATTGGTGGTATTTGTAACCAGAGGTGATTTATGGAAACAACGTGCCAACTGGAACTTAGCGCTTGTTAAAGAAACGATTCAAGGGGAGCCAGATAAAATGCAAAAAAGAGGATTGGATTATTATTCAAAATTAATGCCACTTGCCTATCGTTCAGATATGTTTGGCTTTTTTACATTTGTGAGAAGAACCATTAGTTTTTTCATGGGCTTCAACAAACCTTTTTTCCGTTTAGGAGGAAAGGCTGACCAAAGAATCACCGTGCATAAATCATGTGCATTAGCTGCGCAAACATTTATGCTATCCATTGCAGCAGAAGGTTTTGAATCTTGTCCAATGGAAGGATTTGACTCCAAGCGTGTAAAGAAATTATTAAACTTGCCAGCAGGTGCAGAAATCAATATGATAATTTCAATAGGAAAAGGAACGAAGGATGGCATTTGGGGACCAAGAAATAGAGTGCCTTACAACGAAGTAGTGTTTGTAAAGTAAGAAGTTGTGCAGCGAATGATGTGAAGAAGAAG
>TBL_comb48_EPIDRAFT_1000684_pt1 | contig 26228 bp, 26 predicted proteins | sample TroBogEpilimnion_37_FD_10681 | JGI IMG/M metagenome (IMG submission 10681) | reverse complement strand
AGAGTTCGGCGTGCAAATGCGTCGCCTTCGATAAGTACTTCAATACGTCTAAATATATGTTCGAGGTATATCGTTTGTGGACATGCCCAGCCGCACCATATTCTTCCTAGTAATGCAGTGATAAAAAATAGTGTGAATCCAAGTCCTGTAATTACAAAAAACAGTAACCACATATCTTGTGCTGCAAAGGTAAGTCCAAAAAGATGAAATCTGCGCTGAGCAATGTCTAAAAATACAGCAGGGTATCCGTTAATTTTAATCCACGGTAAGCTTAAATAAAAGGTAATGAGTGTATAAGCTACAATACGCCGAGACCACGTGAAACGTCCATGGGTGTCACTCGGGTACATAAATGGACGTGAACCATCCGATTGTATCGTAGTGACTGCGTCACGCGTTGGAATTGGTGCACGGTTGTGTGTTGCCATAAGATAGGACGCTACGCGCTTACTAGTTTGACTTGAATGACTTAATTAGAACGTGTCCCTGGTAAATTGGGATCTACTAAAATAGGTTCGCCTTCCGTGTGCTTACTTAAAATGTATGCGACCGTTTCTGATATTTTTTTAGCTCCTAAAACTGGGCCCCACGTAGGCATACCTTTTATGAGTACACCATTTGTGACCGTAGCATAAATCTCTGTAGGACGTCCTCCATGAATCCAAGCAGTATCCGTTAAATCTGGTCCAATCGCTGTTGGAGTTTCGTGTTTTCCTTTCATGCTGCTTAAATGACACGCTACACAGTTAGCATCGAACGTGGCTTTACCTGCTTGAACAAATTGAGCATTACGGCTCATTTTCCACAAGTTTTCATCGGTAACGACAGGAGCTGCAGCCAGTTTTTGTGCTTCAATTTGTGCCATGGCTTGTTGGACGGATTGGGGACCATTGAGTCCAACATGAAACCACTCAAAGTAGGACCAATATCCAACCCAAAATACGATTGTTCCGTAGAGTGTAAATAGCCACCAGTTTGGTAAGCGACGATTATACTCTTGGATCCCATCGTAGGTGTGATCTCTGATTTCGTCGTCTGGGTTTAAATTAGGAGGTATGGACGTCATGGCTTACTGGGGTCGTATCTGTTTCAAAAGGGAGATTTTCAAATTTTTCTACGTCTGCTTTGTTCATACGAATAGCACGCCAACTTATGGAGCAATAAATTGAAGATGCGGTGATGAAAGCAATAACCGTAGTGACTGCGGTAGCGTTAGAAATGATGAGATGTTTAAACATGTCAGTAGCGATTAAGGATCGATCTGTGGCTCAGTTGATTGCGTGGAGGTGATCTTTGCTTTACCGAGTTGTTGTAAGTAAGCGATAAGAGCAATAATTTCACGATCAGATGAAATATGTGCTCCGGCGGTATCTAAGTTATCAGCAATTTCCTTAGCTTGATTAGCAACGAGGGTTTTAATTTGTTCAGGTGTCCAGGTTGGATAAGGAACGCCAAGCGTGCGTTGAACATCAATTTTTCTGGCTAAGGTTGTATTATCTAGTTGGTTAACGAGTAGCCATTTGAAGGAAGGCATATTGGAACCTGCAGATATCGCACGTGGATCTTCCATGTGACGTAAATGCCAAACATTTGGATATTTTCCACCTACACGTGCTAAGTCTGGACCATTACGTTTAGATCCCCATTGGAAAGGGTGATCATAAATGGATTCTCCTAAACGTGAATAGTCTCCATAACGAAGGACATCAGGAACAAGCGTGCGAATCATCTGTGAGTGGCACAGGTAACATCCTTCACGGACATAAATATCACGACCTTGAAGTTCTAATGGAGTATATACTGTTTGCTTTCTATCTTCAGCACTTTGGGCGTTGTGCATCACGACAGTTGGAATAATTTGAATTAAACCTCCAGCGACAACTGCTAAGAAAGTAAGGATCGTAAAGGGGAGTGAGGTAACCAGTAGTTTATTATACCAGTCTTCCCATTTTTTGCCTTTGGATTCAAAATGAGCAAAAGCGAGAATCGCAATAAGAATTAAGCCGACGAGACCTGCGATACTGAGGAAGTCTTTTCCAAACATCCATGCACAGGCAAAAAGACTACCAAAGATTGAGAATAAAACAGGGGAGCTAAAGATGAGTGCGATAGGACTTGAATAAACGTTTTTGTCCACGACTTTTTCTTCTTCAAAGACTTCGATTGTGCCATTAACCACCGTGGAGCCTTTGATGGTCATCCAGAAGTTGTAGACCATGATAAACCAGCCTGCTAAATAGAGTCCTCCACCAATGACACGCATCAGCATGAGTGGACGAATTGTATTAATCGTGTCTAAAAAGTTAGGATAGGTAAGTACGGTTCCGTTTTCGCTTGTCGCATTAAGCATTAGGCCTTGCGTGATACCGCTAGTCCACATCGCTGCTACATAAAGTAAGATACCAACTAATCCTGTCCAAAAATGGATATTAGCGAGTGATTTTGAATGCAGAGGTTTACTCCAGAGTCTTGGAACTAACCAGTATGCCATACCTGCTGCCATGAATCCATTCCATCCGAGTGTGCCTCCATGCACGTGTCCAATAATCCAGTCTGTATAGTGAGCAAGGGCATTTACTGATTTAATGGAGAGGAGCGGTCCCTCAAACGTAGACATGCCGTAGAATGTGACAGCTGCTGCAAAAAATTTAAGTACAGGATCAGTCCTTAACTTGTGCCATGCTCCACGTAGGGTAAGTAGACCATTTAGCATGCCGCCCCAAGAAGGTGCCCATAACATAAGAGAAAAAGTAGTACCTAATGTCTGTAGCCAAGAAGGAAGCGCTGTGTTTAATAAATGGTGAGGACCTGCCCAGATATATAAGAAGACCAGTGACCAAAAGTGTACAACGGAGAGACGGTAAGAATAAACAGGTCTTTCGGCTGCTTTAGGTACGAAGTAATACATGATACCTAAAATCGGAGTCGTTAAAAAGAATGCTACGGCGTTGTGACCATACCACCACTGAACGAGTGCGTCTTGTACGCCACCAAAGAGCGGATAGCTATGTGTAAAACTTGTAGGTATCGATAAGTGGTTAACAATATAAAGCATCGCAATCGTAATGATTGTCGCGATGTAGAACCAGATTGCTACGTAGAGACTAGGTTCACGTCTAATTTTGAGTGTCCAAAAAAAGTTGACTGCGAAAATAACCCAAACGATGACAACAGCGATATTGATTGGCCAAATAAGCTCTGCGTATTCCTTACTGCGTGTAAGTCCAAAGGGTAAAGTAACTGCTGCAGAAACAATAATTAATTGCCAACCCCAGAAGTGTAGCTGAGAAAGGAAATCACTCGCTAAACGAGCTTTTACGAGTCGCTGGGTAGAATAATAGATACCAGCAAACATCATGTTTCCTACTAAGGCAAAAATAGCTGCGTTAGTATGAAGCGGACGTAAATGCGACCAGGTTAGGTAAGGTAATCCAAAGTTTAGCTGCCAGAAATTAAGCTGAGCTGCTATGAGTACACCGACAAGCATACCTACAGCACCCCATATAATAGAGGCTAGTAGAAATTGGCGTACGATTTTATCATTAAATTCAATCGTGATTTTTTTATCAGACATAGAAAAGGATATAGGGGTTCGCTAAACGCTTAGACTATTAAAACGTTACTTAACTTTAACGGTACCGCCTAATCTGCGTCCCTCTTCGGACAAAGGCATGAGAGAGTCGCGATCGCTGTTACTGATTCTATCGCGTGTATGTTCCCGTAGAAAAAATACGATAAACGTAAAAACTAAACATAAACTAACCGTGAGTGTGAGTGGTATAACAGCCATAGTGGTTGAGGGTTTAAACGTAAAGGAATGGTTAAATGGAGTGGGTAGGCTTGATGCGTTTTTTGGCGTCCGCTGCTAAATGATCGTAACCGAGCAAATGTTGCGCGTACGTTACGTAGCTATAAGGGGTGCTCTTTTTTTCATGAGCATTAAGCCAAAGATGACGCGCCACATAGAGGGTTTCTGCCTCTAGATTCGTGTTAACTTCATAGGTGCTTAATTTCATCAGTAGTTATCCTTACGCTTAAGCATACTTACTTATTCAAATGTAGGCTCCGCGACGCTTGGCGGGTACTGTGCATTTCTTGCTATTGGCATTAATAAGCAGTGCAAGAGATGCGTATGGTTTGACAAAGCTCGCGGAGATCACGCTGTGTCAAATTGTTATATTAGTAGCATGTTAACTGACTGTGTGCATGCACTTGAAGCTCGTCGTAAGGAGGTACGTTTACGATGGGAAGATTTGCTGCGTACAGAGCGAGCGAATAGCCCACTCGCTAATCCTGATACATTAGTCTATCTAATAGACTCCACGTTTAATTCAATTATTCAGGAACTCTTAAAGCCGCAGTCACCTAAGAAAGCTATTCATTCTGCGGATTTTTCTGTTGTTAGAGCTAAATGTATCTGTGGAAGAAACCCTTATTTAGCTTATTTCACTGCTGGGGAGCAGGCTCTTTTGGAGGCACTGGTGCTAATCCAAGCAAGTAATGGTCCGTTAGATCCCGATGTGCGTGATTCTTCAGTTCAAGACTTGTATAGTGTCATACGTTCAGCCGCGTTAAAGGAAATCGAAGCTTTTTGTTCTCTCTGTCAGTACCGAGCAGAATCCGAAACGCTTTCTAATCTCCAGTCAGTCAAAGCGTGTTCAGCTTAAATAAGCTTATGAACCGTGTAGTTTTTCGCGGTAGGTAGTAGGTGGTTCACCTGCTACGCGACGAAATACACGGTTAAATTGAGAAAGGGACTGAAAACCGGATTCATATGCGGCTTCACTGATGCGCTTATGAGGATTAAGGAGTAGGTTTTTAACTTTTTCGACACGTACTCGAGCTAAGTAATCGGTAAATGTCATACCCGTTGCTTTTTTAAACGTTTTACAGAAGTAGAAAGCACTAACATTTACTGCCTTTGCAACTTGAGCTAAGGACAAGTCCTCATTTTGGTGTTCTGTTATAAAGATACGTGCTTTGGCAACTTGTGGTGACTCTACGGTCGATTCTTGTACCAAAAGTTGGTTACTAACGGTAGAAAGATGCTGAGCAAAGACGGTGAGAAGGCGTATTATCGATTCGTGTTGTTTTTTGTTTAAAACACGCGAATTAAAATAAGCTTCCTCAAGGCGTTTCATATCGACTTGAATTCCAAATTTAAGAATTTGCTTAGTCGCAGTAGCAAAATCTGTTTTAGTAGGGTTATGAAGTAAGACCTGACCTGTTTGAAGGAAGGCAATTAAGTTATCACCAACACGAACTGGTACTGCGGAATCACATAAACCAGCGAAACATTTGAGTGTTTTTGGCTCTAGGCGTGCCTCTTGTTCAACTTTCTTTTGAAGTTGTAAACACGCAGCGCAGGAATGATTTGAATTAGCCATGAGAGCGCAGAATGGATTCTGCTTTGGGTCATCATGGTGAGGTAAATCGAAAGCCTCGGTTGCTCTTAATGCGAGCGGCATGCCAGTCGTTTCACGAAATGCTTGTTCGTAGTCTTTATAGATTTGAGAACGCTTAAGTTGTGATACTAAAAAGCGACTGCGCTGTGCAGAAATTGGCGACTCCTGCTTTTCCATTCCCTACATATTGCTTATTTTGCTTTAATTATCAATGCTCATTACAAGAATTTGTAAGAGATGTTGCAAAAGTAGAAGAATTACAACGAAGAGATATTATTCTAATGGGTTAGCTTTGAATAGTAACACAATTTACTACTCAAATAGTTCACTGAGTCTTAATCGTGATTATGGCCGGTGTTCTGACCGTTTGCTTTAGCTACAATCTGCAAATACTTAATGAAGGCATTAACGGCTTCTAAAGGCTTTCTATTGCAAATGATGGCATTTATTGTGTTTGGCTCAACTGAATCAACAATTTCTATCATGCGAATACTGCCATGTGTATAGTTACGTGCGTAACTAGGCAGAATACTTACAGCGCCGGTGCTGATGATCGTACTGTAAAGCTGGGAAATGTCTTTAACTGTTGTGCGAATTTTTGGTCGATATCCAAAATTGGTGCATAACGAAGTTATCCAATCATCATCAGATAATTTCTGGTAAAAATTCGGTAAAATGAATTTTTCATCGTGATACTCTTTAGTGATACCTTTTCCTTTTTGGCGGCAACGAGTTTAGATTCAGCGCTTGTTGTTAATCTTAAACAAGGTGTATACACGGTCCAAATTAGTGGAAAAAATGAAAATACGGGTAATGTATTAGCTGAAGTTTATGACATGACTCCGTCAGGGATGTACCAAATCAGTTTTCCTCGTTTGGTTAATGTTTCCTCGTTAGTTCAAGTATTAACAGGAGGTACGTTTACGGCTGGGTTTGTTATTTCTGGTTCTACGTTAGAAACCGTACTTATTCGGGTAAGTGGTCCAACCTTAGCAATGCCACCTTTTAATCTTATTGGTACATTGATTGACCCTAAGCTCACCTTGTTTGATAGCACGGCAAAAGTATTAGCAACCGATACAGGCTGGGCAGGAAATATAACTTTGTCCCAAGCTGCAAAACAAGTAGGTGCCTTTCCATTTATAAGTACAGCAAGTAGTGATTCTGCAGTACTTATGATCCTTAAATCTNGTGCTTATACCGTACAGATCACAAGTAGGACGGGTGTAAAAGGAGTTGTGCTGATAGAAATTTATGAAGTTTCTATGTAGGGATTACTCGGTCGTCATTATTCAATACTAGCCAGGCTTTAACTAGCGATATAGATTTATCCTAAGCTATACTGGCTATAATTTCATCGGATGCGTGTAGCCTGTAAGTTCTACATACGCTTCTGCACAACTCGTATTAGCTTGATTTGTTACGTCACAGGCGCCTTCCCAGTACGTATCACCTCCTAAATGAGTGATAAGCTCCTGATCTTTAAGCTTCGGATTAAGGAACAATTTAATCCATGTATGTGTACGTGGATCGATGGTTTCTAAGCAAATACGTGACGGATAAGTTGTTTTACTTTTCTCGCTTAGCCATTCGCTTATCACAGTCCACTTAAAGGGTTCTGAGATTGGTTTCCCATCTTTATTAACCCATTGAAGCATGGAGTGGGGATCGCTTGTTCCGTCGCTACGGCGTAAACGATACAGCATTAATTCATAGTCTGAATGATTAAATTGTATACAAGTCCAGTCCCAGCCAACGAGATCTCCACTGAGTTGGCTTGAGCTTATTTCGTGATCCATCCAAGCCTGCCCTGTGATCGTCATATGTTTGCCGTTATAGTCGAGGAAACCCGTAGTCTTAAGTCGTGAAAAAGTAAGGTAATAACTGGCTGCTGTAGGTGACGCGCCTTTGTGGGAAACCCCCTGTGTTCCGAATATAACTAAGGGTTTTGTAGCAGTAAGACTGATTTCAAATGATGCTTGCCTAGAAATAGATCCTATAAGGTTAAACGTAGTTTCTTTTGAGTCGGATTGAGTGAGTGACCAATTTCCATTTTTAAGTGAGAGTTTATCTTCCTTAGCGTACGCTGCCCATCCATTACGGTTTAATCGTTCCTCGTTGATGAAATGCTTTCCGGCAATATCCGTGAGTGCCATATGCGCTAGATAGAGTTGGCTATGACCGAAGGTTTGGCTTGTTTCGGCATATTCTGGTGAACCTGCAATACGAAAAAAAGTTGCCTGAAATCCATAGGCGTTATTTGTTTCGTCTTTTAGGTGTCCTGTTATGTACCACCATTCTAGTTTAAAGTGTGGGTGGGATGCGTTATCTTTTGGAAAACTAAACGCGTGATTATCTAAAGGATATTCCCATGCAGGGACCTCTTGAGCAGCCATTAAAACATTAAGCCCAAGAAAGAGTATACTAAGTGCGAAGATAGAATTAATTCTCATGGGTCTTTTCTTTATCTACGGGTAACCGACTTCCTAAGTAGGCAACAATATAACTTAATAGAAAGCCCGAACTCGTAACACTTATTCCTAAAAGAAATAAATTAGTGTAGGGTAGTGCAGTTCCTAGGGTCCAACCAAAGGCTTGTTTATTTACGATATAAATAAGTATCCACCCTAGACCTAAGCTTAGAATAATTCCCCAAATAAGCGACCATAGAGCAAGAGCTAGTCCTTCTAATGCTGAAGCATAAGCGATTTCTGTATGGGTAAATCCTAGTGATCGCAGCAGTATAAGTTCATCAAACCGGTCGCTTAGGATACTGGTCATTGTTAATCCAATTCCTGCAACGGCTACTACAACACCAATAATTTCAAGTGCATAGGTAATTGAAAATGTTTGATGAAAAATTACCAGTACTTGGTCTCTTAATGAAGAATTACTTAAAATATTAAAGCCGGGATATTGTTTGAGTAGTTCTAGTCTTAATGCACCAGGGTTGATACCGGGTTTTACAATTAAGGAGATATGGGTTACGGAATTATCCTGCGACCAAGTTACAAGATGCTGTCTATCGATAATGATAGAACCACGTTCATTTCCATAATCAGCAAAGACTGCAGCGATAGTTACACTATGTTTTATACCACTGAATGGTATATCAAAATGCATTCCGCGGTGTAATTGATACCGTTCCGAGAAGCTTTCACTGACAATCACTAGACCTTCGTTGCGTTTCGTATCAAAAATATCCAACTCGCGTGGAGGTTCTACCCATTGCAGATTATTATACTTCTTGATGAGTCTTAAGTCATTTCCAGTGAGTAATACGCTCTGACCTGCGCTCATTTCAAATGGATAAGTACTTAGTATCCACGCTTCTTGTATATGAGGATTAGTGGCGATAGATTTCCAAGTGCTCTCTGGAATGCGTGCAGCTTCCGTTACGTTCCGAGAACTCGCACTATAGAGGTATAAGTCAGCTTGTAGTGCTTGTCCTATCCAGCCTTTAATTGTCTTTTCAAAACTTGCTACAAGTATAGCCATACCAGCACACATACCGATAGCACATACCAGTGCTGCAACGCTTAAGCGGTGTCTACTGGTAGCCTTAGTGAGATATCCTCCAGCGATTTTAAGTACGGTAAAATACTTACCTAGGTACTTAAAGTACCTACCAAGTAGTGGAAGGCTTGCTGCGCATAACATACCAAAACCAGCAATCCAAGCGAGAGCTGCACAGTAACCTGCGAAGGGTAATCGCACACCTCCGGTTAAATGTAACGGGTTAAATTGAAGAAGAATAAAACCAAGTGAAGTTAAACATAATCCTAGGGTTGGATTTTTCCAAAGTGGATTTCCTTGATGTGTTGCGTGTGACCTTACGAGTTCTTGAGCAGGGGATACTTCAGCAGCCTCTTTAGCAGGCCATAGACCAGCAAGTATACTGGTTGCTATGGCTATAAGCAGAGTGATTAAGGCTTCTTTGAATTCAAAGTGCGTAGCGCTTACTGTAGTACTAAAATAAAGCGCATTTACTGTTCTTCCTACTAACTTCACAGCCTCATACGAGGCAATCCATCCTAATATAATACCTCCTAAACCACCCAGTAAGCCAAGTAAGGCAGCTTCAAAAATCCATAGTGCACGTATTTCTCCTGGAGAAACCCCCAGTGACCTAAGAACGGCAATTTCAAGTCGCCTTCTCACGACAGCACTATCCATAGCTTGAAAAAGAAGGTAAAGACCAACTAATAAAGCGATTAAGGAAAGTATCGTTAAGTTGTAACTAAATGCCTGAGTCATGATTTGTGCATTTGCACGCTTTGACTCTTCAGTTTTTACATTCCAGTGATTTGTCTTAGCGCTTTCATTTATTAAAAGTTTACCGAGCTCGTCTCTGCGTGATTCGAAATTGGGCCCTTTCTCAACTATGAATTCAATGCGATTAATGAGTCTTTGTTTGGCACTTAGCTTTTGTAGATCGGGTAGATCCATCACAAGTAAGGACGGTGGAATTTTAGGACGCTCAGGATCGCTTGGTATAATTCCTACCACAGGCAGAGTAACAATGTTATCTGAAATAATGAGACTGAGTGTTTTTTTATCTTTTAACTCTGGTGGCACCCAAACGTGAGGACCTGAGCGAAAAGTAGACCAAAACGTTTCACTTTGAGTTAAGTAAACCGTAGGGCCACGCTTACCAAGTGGCAGATTACTCATCGCAATAAGATCGATGCCTAAAATGGTATAGGTATTTGCAGCTAATTGAGATTCTGATGACGTTTCAGTAGCGGTTGCTTCACAAACGGGAATGATATGAACTGCCCGAGATCCAACCAAGGTGTTCACTTCGTTCAGGATATCTTCTTTAAAATAACCTACAGTAGGCTCAATGATCCAATCGCTTTGACCAGTTAGGGATGTTGTAAAACTGGTAAAACTTGCAATGGCAGCTCGGTTTGCAAGCCGTATAGAAAAATAGACACCTACACCTAACGATAGAACAAGTATTAAAAGTACATTTTGTTTAAACGAATACTTCCAATGTCTAAAAGTCGTTTTTTGTAATAATAGCCAAAGGTTATCCATACGTATTAACCTTTAGGATTCACGAACGATGATCCCATCTTTGAGATGTATTCTCCGGTGGCAAATGGCGGCAACTTCTTCACTATGGGTTACCATAATTAATGCAGGGCCATGGTTGTCTGTGATCGCTTTAAAGAGCTCAAGGATACTTTGACCACTTACGGAATCGAGATTTCCTGTTGGTTCATCTGCTAGTATGAGTGCTGGTTTGTGGGCTAGGGCACGAGCAATTGCTACACGTTGTTGTTCGCCACCTGAGAGTTCACCTGGGTATGCATCACCCTTATGAGCTAATCCGACTTGGGCAAGTAACGCTTTAACACGATCAAAACGATCTAGACGTGTGTGTTTAGTTAATTGAAGAGGGAGTTCAATATTCTCAGAAACAGTAAGTGTCGGCAGGAGATTAAAAAATTGGAATACAGTTCCTATTTTTTCACGACGTAGTTTTGCTAGTGCTGTACTATCTAATTCGTGTAAATTGGTTCCAGAAAACAATATTTTACCTTCATCAAAATGGTCTAACCCACCAAGGCAATTGAGTAGGGTTGTTTTTCCGCTTCCGGATGGACCTGTCAGTGCTAGACGCTCACCGGGATATACTTTACATGATACGCCCTTTAGGACGACGCCCATATTGTAGCTTTTGATTAAATTTTGAGCTTCAATGACTGGGTTGTGTGAAGAGTATTCCATCGTAGTAGATACCATACACGACTTACTTCACTTAACAAGTATCAGAAAGGTGGTTTATATGAATATCTACTTTATTATTGGGTAAGTAAAAACAAAGTTACGTAAGTTTATAACGCTGGTATGCTGATTAAGGGGAGTTATTTTTACTTTGAGATTTAAAGCTTACTTAACTAGGAATTTTAGATGCTGCTAAAACGAACTGTAATAACGGTGTTAGTTTTTCTGATAAGTTTCGTCAATTTTACTAAGATTAGGGCAGAAGAACCTATTAAAATAAGCCAAATCGTTGTTACTCCAAGCCAGTATAGTGTGAGTGATGATACGCACGCATCGATGGCAAGTATGAATAGTCAACAGCTCGAGGAGCTTCCTCAGATAGGTGATGACCTTTATCGCACACTAGCTAGGTTGCCAGGCTTACAAACTGATGATTTTACTGCTAAATTTTCTATTCGAGGCGCACCATTTAACGAAAATAAATCTCTCTTGGATGGTGTAGAATTAACGGAGCCTTTTCATCTAAAGGATATTGATGGTGCCTTATCGATCGTTGATCCTGAAATTATAAGTAGTCTCCAACTTTTTACTGGTGGTTTTGGAGTTGAAGTAGGAGGTAAATTATCGGGCTTAATTGAAATGGAGACTAAATCGTTTAGTCAACCAGTTGACCGTCTTTCCCTAAGCCTTACAGGGTTAGGTGCCATGACTTCACACGGCTTTAATTCAGGTAAAAGTAGTATTCTCGTATCAGCACGTAGAGGTTATCCTGATATAGCTATGCATTTAGCTAATCGTTACCAAGATGTGACTCCTCGGTATTACGATCTTTTTGCAAAATATTTATATCACATTAATTCTCAAAATTCGGTTTCACTGGAATATTTACACGCTGGAGATACGCTAACCTATAATCATACAAACGATCCTAGTCTTAAAAGTGTATATTCAAGTGACTATGTTTGGTCACGATGGGAAGATAGACTCAGTGATAGCCTTGATGTAAAAACAGTCTTGTCTTTAGACCGACTGAGAAATTCGAGACTGGGTAGTGGCTCTTTGGATGGATATCCCTTTAGTTTACAGGACAATCGATGCCTTAGTGAATTTAAGATTAATCAGTCCTGGCATCTAGACGTAGCAAAAGCGATTGCTCTCGAGATGGGCTTTGATGCTCAAAAGCAGAATGCGAATTATGCTTATTATTTAACAAGGCAGCAAAGTCAGTTGGTAAGTGGGAAAATCACNGCTGTTACCATTAAGCAAACGACACTCACTAAACCTAGTGGAGATGAATATGGNGAATTTATAAAACTTCGACTTAGCCCAATTGAAGATTTAGTTTTAGATATTGGATTAAGAGATGATAACGCAAATTTATCACGNGGTAATGCGTTCAATCCACGAATCTCTGTATCGTATCATTTGCTCGGTGGAGTAGTTCGAGCTACGTGGGGTCGTTACTCTCAAGTCGAGGAACTTAATGAATTAGCTGTTTTCAAGGGAGAAACTCAATTTTCTAAACAACAACTAGCTGAGCAAAGAATNATTAGCTATGAATATCCTTTAAGTAAGTCGATACAGCTTCGTCTTGAAGGTTATGATAGGGTAGAGACCCGACTAAAACCTTCATGGGAGAATGTAAATAATGGTTATCAATTATTTCCAGAGGTACAGANTGATTTCTTACTTTTATCACCCACTCAGGCTGAGTCTAAAGGACTTGAGGTTTTACTAAGAAATAAACTCAGCGGAAAATGTATCTGGAATTTTAATTACGCATTGGCTCAGTCTAACCAAACAATTAATGGTAACGTAATTCCACGTCAGAGAGATCAACGTAATACCATTTCTACAGATCTCACCTATTCTTTTAATCCACAGTGGCAATTAAGTGCAGACTGGCAGTATCACACCGGTTGGCCTACGACTAATGTAGTTTATGCATTCGTGCCTTTGACAAATGGGCAGCAATATTTATCTGCTCAAAATGGTCCGCTCTATAATTTAAGACTACCTGCTTATCACCGTTTGGATTTCAGACTAACACATCGAATAGCTACGTCTCATGGTACTTGGCGCATGTATCTTGATATCTTCAATGCATATAATCATTACAATTTAATAGGGTATGATCATACGGTAACAACAAGTAGTGGTGTAATCGTTAATACACTCAAACCAAGGGACCAATTACCTTTGTTGCCTAGTGCAGGACTTGTTTGCGATTTTTAAGTATAAAAAAACCCACAAGCTAGTAGTTATGGGTTTTAATAAAATGGTGCCAGAGGGCAGGATTGAACTGCCGACCAAAGGCTTATGAGTCCTCTGCTCTACCACTGAGCTACTCTGGCAAATGAGTTACTGCACTTGTAAGGTATTATTCTATAGGCCTGCGTCAAGGGTTTACAAATACTACATAAGATATTGATAATCAAATANTTAATGTTTTTTACTACGCAACTATAGTAACGTTAATTCAATATTTAAATATTTGTTAGTAATTTACTGTATGTAAAAGATCAAAATAGATGCTGTTAGATACTAATAACAGGGTTTGGTTATCTGGGATATGTGATATGCACTATTTCATTATTTTGCGAACTTCATCACGTTCAGGATGTTCAAAGGCCTCTTCAAACATTGTCATCTCTTTTTTACTCATACCCAGTTCTTTTCCTATGTTACGCCACTTACTAACAGTACGTTCTATCTCTCCTAATATCAACTTAGCACGATTATTTGTTATGCGGAAATAATCAATAACTGACATAAGTCCAGAGATTGTAGCTTCTGGACCTGTTTTCTCAGAAATCCATGTTTTGAATTCACGTATACGGTCCGGAAATGGATTTATGTCGAAAGCAGGAGCTAAGCACCATTGTTCATTGTTTACATGTATAAATCCGTGATTGTGGAGATGGTCATCAAAATTACTGATGAGTATTGAAAAACCTATACGCCTCCAGAGTTCCTCAATATCTTTTTGTGTGTTAGATCCATAACGGCGGATTAAATCAACTAATTGCGTGTAATAGTGGTTGTTTAAATCACCATTGTCTACACCAAGCATTGTAGCGGCAGATATATACATTAATCGTTGTCCCTTAGCACTACGATCAAACCTACGTATTAGTGTTACTGGGACACCATCACTATCTATGAGTCGAGTTTCAGCTGCATTTATTCCAGCCATTTTAGCTAACTGCATCGCTAGGACTTCTCCTTTTGTTATAGGTCTTTCATCATGTATGCTTGGAAATTTACCTATTGCCAAATGCCCGTCTGAGTCGATTACTGAACATTTAGGTCTTAGTCCTCCAAGAGATGTGCCGCGCCCGCGAAGGAATGCTAAATCCTTGGTAGTTTCAGTATTAAGCTCAATCGCTTTTGTGGCTCGTATTAATTTATCAAGTTCTATCAGTGGAGGTGCTTTTCTAGTACCTATTTCTGTTGTTCGGCAAAATACACCATTTTCGTCCTTGTATCTTAAAGCACCAACGCGACTTAAATCATCTGCTGCGAGTAAATAGTCTACTGCTGTTAATTGACTTGGTGTCTTCAGTTCCTCTGAACGATTTTCATTTTGACGACGCTTCGCAAAGTCACGTTGAATAACTCGTCTAGACCAACCATCTGGCTCTGTGTCTGCGATAGCCAAGGGAAAAGCAGATCCATGAGGTGTTTTGCGATGAAATTGAGGGCCGACTACTAATGGCAGCGCGGGTTCTAGAGCGAAGTTTGATTTTGTTTTTAACCATGATTCAGTATAGCTAAACGCTGATCGTTCTCTGGAACCATCTAAGTTGTAATGTAATGTCCCTACGTGATGGGCTTCATTGCCAAGATATACTTGAATGGTTCTTTTCATTTCAACATAGGTGTGCGCTTTATTCGTACACGAATAGGTAAACGTTGTTCATCATCAATCAGTCCTTGCTCGTCTCTACTTGCATCAGCAATTTCGCCTAATATTCCACCAAAACCAAGTACGTATAAAGTCATAGCGTAATTACCCATAGCAGTACTTGGATCTCCTTTTTCGATTCTGCTATAAGTATTTGGTGAAAGGCCTGTTCTTTCCGCCATCATTTTTATTGTTAAATGACGTTTTCTACGAACTGTAGCTAGGTCTTTTCCAAATTTAGAAAGCGATCTACGAATGTTNTCAGGTAGTATTGTATGAACAGAGGATTTCATATAAGACGCAATGTAATGAGTCTTAAGTATTATTAAGACTTAATATATTGCGTCTTAATTTTAAAAACCTGTCGAGCTAATAATACTTTTAACTGTCTGTAGGGTTTAAAGGNGTAGGTAAGATTAACTGATAAAAATCAAGATCCAGCCATTTTCCGAATTTAAAACCAGTTTGTTTGATAGTACCGCAATGTTCAAATCCAAGGGATTTATGTAANTTTACGCTTACAAGATTCGANGCATCAATNGCTCCGATCATCATATGAATGCCATTTTGTTTAGCTANTTCTATGATTTCTTTTAAGAGGAAAGCGGCCAACACCTTTGCCTCTATANTGAGAAGCAACGTAAACAGAATGNTCTACGGAGTATTTATAGGCAGGTTTATCGCGAAAGACGCCATANGTAGCAAAACCCATGAGTTCGCCTNATTCAGATTCAACACCTATGACGGGTTGCTTAGTTTTATCTTTAAGATCAAACCAAGCATGCATGGTTTCTAAGGTGCGAGGTTTGTAGTCGTAAAGTGCCGTTGAATTTACAATCGCATCATTAAAAATATCAAGAATAGCAGGAGCGTGCTTACGTGTGCACGTGATAGCGTTCATGGGATTTACTTTAGAAAAACTACTTTTGATTTACAGCATCCATCACTATCGCAGGAGTGAGTAATTCTGGTAAAATAACTGGGTCAGATTTACCTGGAAGCCATATGAGATTAAAGGGAACAGCGCTTCTCGAATATTTAGCTAGTTCTTGNGAAATGAGTGGATCGCGNTTTGTCCAATCACCTCTAAGTGTAGCAATATTCTTATCCCGGAAAAGTTTGAGTACTTCGTTCGAATGAAAAACCACTTTCTTGTTAGCTTGGCAAGTAGCGCACCAACGAGCTGTAAAATCGATATAGATGATGCGATTTTGCGAGCGGAGCTGTTCGACTGATTGCGTACTCCATGGGCTCCATGTGATGTCAGTAGGAGCAGCTGCAACAGGCCAACCTGCCCAAAGTCCTGCGACTAATGCTACGGCTGTGAGTGAAATACCAAGTTTAACTTTTCGCTGCGCATACCTTCCATAAATCCAAACAGCCATACTAATAATCACTAAACCTATCATACTGTTTAAAAGTCCTGATTCAGAAACTTGGCCTGCAAGTACCCAGATTAAATAAGCTACGGTTGCATAGAGCGGGAAAGCCATGAATTGCTTGAACGTTTCCATCCAAGCGCCTGGTTTAGGTAATATTTTAATCGCTGCAGGGAATATCGATAACATTAAATAAGGAGCTGATAATCCTAAAGCTACTGCCGTGAATACAATGAAGGACTCACCTGTGGACATGGTTAGCGCAGCACCTAGGGCTGGAGCTAAAAATGGAGCACTACAAGGAGTTGCTACCATCGTTGCCAGAATTCCCGTAAAGAAAGATCCCATGAAGCCAGACTTCATTTGCAAGTTGCCACCTACGGATGTAGCCGAAAGACCAAATTCAAAAACGCCGCTTAAGTTAAGAGCAAACACAAGCATAACAGCTGCTAGGGCAAAAACGAATGCAGCAGATTGCAATTGGAAGCCCCAGCCAAGTTGTGCACCTCCCGTTTTGAGAATTGTTAATATACCAACAAGTACCCAGAAAGAAAGAACAACACCAAACGTGAAAGTTAAACCATGGAGGATAACTTTTTTTCTTTCACTACCTGCCTGATTTACGAAGCCTAAAATTTTAATGCCTAAGACAGGAAAAACACATGGCATGAGATTTAGGATTAAACCGCCAATAAGAGCGAGTAGGAGTGTAGCTCCAAAGGAAGTTGATGAAGATGGTGTAGCAACTGCTGCAGCAGGACGTCCTGGAGTGATAGGTATATCAACTCGAAGTCCGGGAAGCGTTTGATCCTTACTCCATGAATTACTAACTCTTAATACACCAATCAGGCGTGAGGTCTGTGCTGCATCCGTACTTAAGGGTAAACTTATTTCTAATGGATTGGTTTTAGAAATGATCTGCGGCTGATCTAAAACGATAAGGCCATCATCTGAGAAAAAATGTAAATCTTTAGGGGTATCTGCTTCAGAGAGTGAAGTCTTGGATGAGGCAGTGAGTATGATTCGGTTACCTTCTTTATAAGCGGTAAGATTCCAGGTGCTATCTGTGCGAGGTAATTGGGCAAGTTGTGTTTTTAACTTTGCACTCCAGATTGCGTCATCTTGGGTTTTACTCGCAAGCGTGACTGAGGTTGATACGGAAGCGTCACCTGGCTTACAGACATCTTTGCACATAAGCCACTGTGCTGAAGCGGAGAGGGTAACTGTAGAACCTAAGACTGCGTCTGGTGCTGGCGTTATGGTTACAGGTAATAGTAAATCACCGTCATACCCTGTACCTGTGATAATACCATGATCGTCTTTAATCATTTGAGGCGTAGGCCACTGAATATCGGACGCTTTCCATCCTTTGGGTAAATTCCAGGTGATACTTGTTGCTAGACCTGTACCAGGATTAAGCCAGTAGGTATGCCAATGGGTTTCATGTACTAAATGCAGTGCTACCGTGAATGGCTGCCCCGAAACGACCTGTGTCTTACTTGTAACTAAACTCGCCTCGACTTGTGCTTTCGATAATACGGGCAATAAGCACAGGGTTAAACCTGCAATAAAGCGCAAAAGTTTGGGGAAATACATTTGATTTAATAAAAGGTATCTTGGTTAAAGAAGCAAACATTCGGTTTGAGTCTTTCTAGGACACGCTTTTTCCTAGTATGACTTGAATATATCTAAGGAAAAAAGCTTTGCTGTAGGTCAATTAATTATAGCCGCACTCGCATGGAGTTTGGGTGGTCTATTAATTAAATCGATAGATTGGTCGCCACTCGCAGTTGCAGGGGCGCGTGGTTTTTTGGCGGGTACCTTTTTGTTACTCATTAGTAGACCACTTCATTTTAGCTTTTCAAAACCGCAAGTACTCGGGGCGATCGGTTATGCGCTTTGTACGGTAACCTTTTGTACGGCTACCAAATTAACAACCGCAGCTAATGCTATTTTACTTCAGTATACAGCCCCTGTTTGGATCGCTTTACTCGGGTCATGGCTCCTTAAAGAAAAGGCTACAAGTAAAGATTGGTTAACGATTTTTTTTGTTATCTTCGGTATGCTTTTATTTTTTAAGGACGGCTTACAGGGGTCGCATCTTTTAGGTGATACACTGGCTGCCTTAAGTGGACTCTTTTTCGCAGGTATGACAATCGCTTTACGCAGACAAAAAAATACGTCTGCAATTGAATCTATTATTCTTGGAAATTATATCGCATTTTTGATTGGTCTTCCATGGATTGCTAAATCCAAAAATTTAAGTCCTAAAGGTTGGTTATGCCTAGTGTTGCTGGGTGTCGTTCAACTTGGTTTATCCTACGGACTGTATGCCAAGGCTATTCGACATGTGACTGCATTAGAAGCAGTCATTATTCCTGTAATCGAACCCATTTTAAATCCTATGTGGGTTCTGCTCGTTATGGGCGAAAAGCCAACGGCATTAGCTATCTTAGGAGGTGTTATTGTTTTAACCGCAGTTACACTGAGAGCAGTATCTACAACAAAACTTTCCTCTACATCGGTAAGCCTTGGGACTTAGGTGGTGGATTCAGTTGAATGAGCGCGTTAGCAAAGGTGATTAAGCATCCACCAATGAGTAAACTCTGGGTGATATGTTCATTAGGGTAACTGATTGTTGCCCAGATTGAAAAGACAGCTGGTAAAAAGAGTGCAAAAAGTGATCCAAAAATAGGTTCAAAGCAGTAGATAAGGCCCGCTTCTGTAGCTGTGATTTTTGATTGCCACTTGGACATAATAGAAAAGGAACCAAGCGTTGGGAATAAGGTAAGTGCAAGCGTGAGTCCAAGCCAAGGAGTAGAACTCCACGGAATCCAAAAATCGTGTGGTGTAGGTGCGCTGTAAAGTCCAAGACCTGTAAAGAGTAGTGCTTCGGTGCCAAGCCAAATTAAAGTAACTTTTTCATGTCTACATTCTGAATGCTTTTCATTTTCTACTCCAAAGACTTGAGCCATAAAGAAAACGGAGCAAAGCAGAGTCTCAAGTTCACCTCGTCCAAAGTGGAGGTTTTTATAATCAAAATTTCCCAAAATAGAAACGCCTGCTAGTACTAAGACACTACTCATCAAAATTGTAAAACGAGGTAGCGTTTTACTGCGTATACTAAGCCACAGAGGAATTAGTAAGGCGTAAAATTGGGTAAGAAAGGCGGAAGTCGAGGCACTTGTAAACCGAAGTCCATCATTTTGTAAAAGCATTCCCGCTGCACCAAAAATTCCTAAGTAAATACCTTGAATAAATTCAGTTTTACTAAGCCACGGCTTTTCACTCTTAGGTGTTGTGATGAATTGCCACAGAAATAAAAGAATCGTACCTAAAATGAAACGAGGTGCAACGGTACATGCTACGGCAAATAGACCACTCCCTGGACTTAATTTCGCACTGAGTAAAATAAGCGATTTGATCAGTGGAAAACTCAGTCCCCAAAACGCATTGGCTAGGAGTAGCATACCTAGCGCTGAGAGTCGTGTTTTGCTTGTTTGGGACATAGTCTAATTAAGCTTTATATATTAAAAAACAATGAGACTAAAGCCAAGGCCTATAGTCGTTTTTAAAGTGAATCAATAAAGACACACACGGCGGTAGCATTATCTAGTCCGCCTCTTAGTAATGCTTCACGTATTAGAGCATTAACGAGTGTTTCAGGTTCTGATTCAGAACTCAGTATTTTTTCAAGTACGCGCGTAGGTATCATGTTACTTACGCCATCTGTAGAAAATAAAATACGATCATTTACCTGAAGCTCCTGAGTTATGAATTCAGGGTTTACTTTTCCTTTAGTTCCAACCCAGCGTGTTAGTTGTTTAAGAAGGTGTGGATTGTTTTTAAAGAGGCTATTATCTTTATCAACCGAAGGATCATTTTCTAAAGCGTGATCTTGAGTTAACTGAGTCATTTTATTTTTACGCAACAGATAGCACCGAGAGTCACCGAGATGAGCTAAATAAAGTTTAGTATCACAGATGTGTCCTAGTAAAAGAGTCGTTGCTCCAGGTGCATAGAGTAATGCTTTTTTGTGAGCGTTTTTCACTAACTCAGTGAGCCAGGTTTCTACAGTACGCTTAGTTGTATGGGTAGAATCGGTTATAGCTGTGACAGCAGCCTCTGCAGCTTCGCCGCCTTTGTCTTCACCACCTACACCATCTGCAACGCCAAAGAGTAGCTCTTTTAAATCGTTTAAATAGCGATCTTCGTTTTCAGCTCTGCGTTTACCAATATCGGTAAGAGCGTAGCTTCTTACATGCATTACACCAGATGCTTTACGAGTACTTTAGCGTTACGTCCGCTTTCCTCATAAAGTTTTAACCGCGTTTCTGGTAGGATCGCTTTATCTACTTCCTCAAATCCACACGTATTGCTGAAGAAGCCAAAGCTTTGTGTTGATAGAGCAATCACAGATTTAGCGCCACTTTCCTTAGCCTGTAAGCAAGCGTACTCTACCATCTTCTTACCAATTCCGCGGTTGTGGTAGAACGGTACGACGTAGAGTGAACCCACTTCTGCAATGGTTGGGTTTTCCGTGTAAAAATAGAGCGTAACACAGGCGATAATATTTTCATCCACTTCAAACACGAAGAAGTGATCAATATTTTTAAGAATACCTTCCTGTGTTCTATGTAAGAGTTCTTCACGTTTAACAGCGCTACGTGTCAGATTATAGATAAATCTTACATCTCTACGGGTTGCTTTTCTGATTTGCTGGTAATCATTACCATAGATCAAGGAACCAACACCTTCGTTTGAGAAGATTTCGTTGAGCAGTCCGTCGAAGACACGTCCATCTACTACGTGAACCCGAGGGGTTCCTGTTTCGATCGCTTTGATTGCGTGGGAGGCCTTGCTGCGACTTGAGTCACTTAACTTTTCAGGATGATCCTGAATAATTGACCGTAGTTGATCGACCGAAATTTCACGTCTTACCTGGCCTTCAATTTCTAAGCCGCCGGTTGGTGTTAAGAAAATGATTTTAGTAGCATGAAGTGCTTCAGCTAGTTCAGCGGCAAGTAAGTCTGAATTCACCCGTAGTGATTTACCATCTGGACCAAACGCTAGCGGTGATACGAGGGGAACGACTTGTTGAGCGATGAGTTCGTTTAAAAGGTCCTTATCAATACGGTCAACTCTGCCAGTAAACTGTTGATCGATCCCTTTAATAATTCCAACTGGTACAGCACGCACGGCGTTTGTGATTACAGCTTTTAACGCGTTTTGGGTGAGACCTTCTAGAATCTGATGTGAGATGCGTGAGGAAGCACGAACAGCAATATCTAATGTAGCTGCATCCGTTGGGCCTGTACCATCTGAGTTGGTAATTGTGACGTTTCTTAACGTTGCAAGCTCTTGTAGTTGTTTACTGATACCGTGAACTAAAATGAGTTTAATTCCTAAGCTTCTTAAAACGGCAATATCTACTAAGAGATTACTAAAGTTTTCGTCTGCGACAATAGAACCATCGATTGCGATAACGAATATCTGACCTTGAAAACGAGGAACGTATTTTAAAATACCACGTAAGTCCGTTGGCTTAATTGTAATAGCTTGAGCGGAGGTGGGTGGTGTCGCTTGTACAGGAGCGTTACTCATTGATTTAGTATTCACGTAGTTTTCATCAAGACTGGCCCAAACGTCAAGGAGCACGTTAGGGGCTTAGATACCGTTAAATGTGGTCTATTTGACTAAAACGTGCCAACTGCGTGACTGGTTTTTCCCAACCACAGTAAACATGTAGGACCCAGCTTCTAGCGCTCCTGATGGTAATTCTAGAGCGATTACGGTATGGGTATCGCGTGATGATAACCCGCCCACAAGGGCTTCAAAATCGGTGATAAAGTAGACATTTTTATCTTTCACATACAGACGTGTGCCGGCTAGCGCATGATGTAAATCACTTGTACTACAGCCGTAACTAAAGGGGTAAGTCTTGCCATGTTCAAAGATAGTGGGTGCAGCTACAGAATCAATGGCCTCAGGAATTGTTACAGCAGTACCTAAAGCTTTCTTAAGCTCGGGAGTTAATCCTAGTACAGACGTAGTCGTGGATGCTGGTATACCCTGGACAGGAAGTAGCATACCTGAAGCGGGTTGTGCTGAGGGTAAACTGATGCGTGCATAGCCATTATGAGCGAGTACCGTCTTTTCCTTAGCATCTTGGTAAGGCTGGTAGGAAGGACCTGGTTTACGGTAGTGCAGGGTTAGGTAGGTGTATGGAGCTACAAAAAGGATCATTGCTATAATGATCCACCGCATAGGCCAAGGTTTACGCTTTTCAGTATTCACTGCTTTCAATCTAAACTAAGTCGGTGCTCCATGGCAACGGCATAGCTAAAATGGCCTCGATTACATTTGATTGAAGGGCCTTAGCCTGTTTCGATCAAACCCTGCATGAAATATTGGTCTAAGTACTTCATTCCTACACTCAAAGAAAGCCCAGCAGATGCTGAAATAGCATCGCATCGTTTACTCGTGAGAGCAGGGCTTGTTCGTAAACTTGGCGGTGGTTTATACACCTACATGCCGCTCGGTTTAAAAGTCATGGCGAAATTAGAACAAATCTGCCGTGAAGAGATGGAAAGAGCAGGGGCTATCGAGTTACAAATGCCCCACTTGCATCCGGTAGAATTCTGGGAGCAAGGACCACGCTGGGCTGCAGCTCGTCAAATTATGTACCGTGCTGACCACGCTGGTGCAGGTAAAAGACCTCCTCAAGAGCCTGAATTCGTACTCGGCCCAACCCACGAAGAAATCATCACACCTCTCGTGCAATCCGAAATCACGAGCTATAGAGACTTACCAAAAAATTTCTTCCAAATTGCGACTAAGTTTAGAAATGAAATTCGTCCCCGTTATGGCCTCATGCGTGCGCGTGAGTTCGTGATGAAAGATGCCTATTCGTTTGATGTTGATGACGCAGGAGCTAATAAGAGTTATCAATCAATGAAGACAGCCTATGAGCGCTTTTTCCAACGCGCTGGACTTAAGACAATCGCTGTTGAAGCAGATACCGGTGTTATGGGTGGTAGTGCATCCCATGAATTCATGGTTCCTGCCGAAGTAGGAGATGATGATGTCGTTTACGGAGAGAAGAGTGGTTACTCCGCTAACCGGGAAAAAGCTACCAGTGGAATTATTCCTAAGGACTTAGTAGACGCAGCACCTATCGGAGCTACAGAAAAATTTGCAACTCCAGGGGTTGTCTCAATCGCTTCCTTAGAAGCTGCTCCTTATAATGTTTCAGCGGATAAACAGTTTAAAACATTGGTTTATGTCGGTGATGGTAAACTCTTTTTAGTGATTTTACGCGGTTGTGATGAGCTAGAAGAAGCAAAGTTAGGATCACTAGGCTTTACCCTTTTTAGACCTGCTACAGCAGACGAAATTTTACCCGTACTTGGAGCAAATCCAGGTAGCTTAGGAGCTGTAAAAGGAACCTTTAAGGACCGTGCAGCAATTCACGGCATTTATGCTGATCACGCGATACGTTTAATTGGTAACGGTGTCACGGGAGCTAATAGCGATGGTTTCCATATTAAACAGGTTAACATAACACGGGATTTAGATATTACACAGTTTGGTGACTACCGTCGTGTTAAAGTGGGAGAGCCTGATCCTAAGACTGGTGAACCTCTTAAAATTGAACGTGCGATCGAAGTAGGTCACGTCTTCAAACTAGGAACTAAATATTCCGAAAAATTTAACGCCGTTTATACGGATGATCAAAAACAGTCACATCCTATGGTAATGGGCTGTTACGGCATTGGTATTAGCCGTACCCTTCAAGCATGTATTGAACAAAAGCATGATGCGGATGGTATTTTGTGGCCATGGTCGATAGCTCCGTTCCAGGTTTTAGTCTGTTTACTTGATCCAGGTGTACCTGAGGCAGCTCAGTGGGCAGAGACGCTTGGTAAAGCGGCAGAAAGTGCCGGAGCTGATGTATTAATTGATGATCGAAGCGAACGTCCTGGAGTTAAATTTAAGGATGCTGACTTAATTGGTATACCACTTCGTATCACTATCGGCGGTAAAGGACTCAAAGAAGGTGTGATTGAAATGAAATGGCGTTCTGAAAAAGAAGTGCAAAAAATTGCTCTCACAGATGCGCCTACGCAAATTGCGCAAGCGATTGCAAAAGCACAGGCTGCGAGTCGCATTGAATGATTATTCCGTTAGCGAAATCTAACGCATCCCCTGAAGCTCAGATAGCTGTGCAAACACAGCTATCTGGAGCATGGCGCGTTGTTGTGCTCAATGATCCTGTAAATTTAATGTCATACGTAGTTCTTGTCTTCAGAAAAGTGTTTGGATTCGACGAGAATAAGGCGAGAAAGCACATGTTAGAAGTTCACGAACAGGGTAGATCAATTGTATGGATTGGAGTTCGTGAAAAAGCAGAAGCGTATGTCTTTACACTTCATCAGTGGCATTTATCTGCCGTTTTAGAACGCGATGAAACGTATTGAAGTCAAGTTAAGCGTTTCTGTCGTGGCACCTCTTTTAGATGTGCTTAAATCGATTGCGTACGAATCACCGGAACAAGAGTCAAAACAAGCGCCTCGCGATATTGATTCTGATTTTAGAGATGTGTGGAACGAGGAACTGCTCGCACATCAAAAGACAGATATGGATGTATTATTTGGTCTTTTTAACGAAAACTTTTTTATCGATGGATCTATTATTTTGGATCCTAACAATGGAGAACCAGTTTTAAGATCCTGTGCAGCGCTACGCTTAAGGCTTCGTGAAACCATATTGCGCGATATCAAAGATGAGGATTTAGAAGGTGGGCAAATCCATCTCGAGAATTTACCGGATTCTATTGTCAGAGCCTTTATGGGTTATTTATTCCTAGCTACGATTCAGGAGTTGATAATCAAGCACATAGAACAGGGTAGTACTGAATCCGAAGGATCCTGAAGAGGTTGACTATTAGGGGTATAGCTGCTTTATTAATCAGTGACACCCTGCAGTGTTCGTGGTGCCTTAAACATAGCTCTTAGCCTTAGAATTTAATCGGGAGCCGAAAACGTCGTGAATAGCTGCTAGGCCGTAAATCGGAAAGCAAATGACACGGCGCAGGTGCCCACTTTAACATAAAAAGGTCCCGAGCCTTTTGGCATACGGCACAGGCGGGGTGTCAACTTCCTTAACCTTCTAATTTATCTTTTATGAGTCCTGGCGAAATTTACTCCTTACATATCGTTCATATCTTTTCCGTATTAATCCTTATTGGTACAACCTTCTATGCCTTTGCTGGAGCAAGTGAAACCAAGAAACGTGTAGCCATGTACTCAGGTATGGCAGCTCTGCTTGTTGTCTTAACCGGCGTACGTATGTGGCAAGCTCAGTTCGGTTTCGCTTTTGCAGGATGGGTGATTATTAAACTTATTTGCTGGCTCGGTATTTCAGCGATGTCTGGTTTAGCTTATCGCCGCCGTGAACAAGTAAAACTCTGGATCACGCTCACATGTCTTTTTGCTTTAGCAGCGGTTATCATGGCTTACGTAAAGCCATTCTAAACAATTAATAATTTAAAAAATAAAAAAGCATCACTTTTATAGGTGATGCTTTTTTTATGATAAGTTACTAATTTATAGTAAGGTAATAAGGTTTAAGACCACCTTAGGTCGGTATGGCTAAAGGGAAGCTGACGAATGCGTATACCAGTTGCAGCAAAAATAGCATTTGCAACCGCAGGTCCTAGAGGTGGTAGTCCTGGTTCACCTAAGCCAGTTGGTGGATATTTCGTCTTATTGAAATGTACTTCAATCTTACGAACACTAT
>TBL_comb48_EPIDRAFT_1000679_pt1 | contig 26317 bp, 17 predicted proteins | sample TroBogEpilimnion_37_FD_10681 | JGI IMG/M metagenome (IMG submission 10681) | reverse complement strand
CGGTGTTCACATGGGGCACCATGATGCCCTGTGCGCCCCAGTCGAGCACACGGCCGATGAGATCCGGATATGGCGCACTCACACGCACGATGGCAAGGGTATCGCTGCCACGAAGGGCGCGGAGTTGATTCGGCAACGCCGCTTCAGATTCGCAGCCGTGCTCAAGATCGATCAAAACCCAGTCAAAGCCGCACTCTGCCGCGAGTTCAGAGACGGCAGGAGAGCCGATGGAGAGAAAGGTGCCAATGTGAGTTTTCATGGTCGAAGAATGTCGATATTGCTGGAGTTGCGCAAGCCCTGCAATGCGAGGTCCAAGCGTGAACGGGTAAATTCGCGCAACGACTGGCCGGAGGTGCCGGGGGAGATGAGGAAGAAGCCGTCGTCACGGTCAAAGTAACCGGCACCGACGCGGATGACGGCTTTGACGATCATGTTGCGCAGGAGATGGAGCCAGAAGCGGCGGAGATGATCGGAGGGCAGAGCGCGGGTGCTTTGATAGCCTTCGAAGGCGCGGCGCAGGAAGGTGTCGTCATGGAAGCAGGCAAGGAGCGAGAGGTCGTCCATGGGATCGCCGCTGATGGCGTCATCGAAATCAATGAAAGCGGCGATCTGGTTTTCGCTGCCGAGGATGTTCCAGAGGGCGAGGTCTTTGTGGACGAAGCAGCCGGTGTCGAGTTGAAGGAGTGAATGGTGATTTTCGATCTCGGTGAAAATTTCATCGCTCTGAGGCTGAGTGAGGAAGCCGCGCGCGACCAGGAAGGCCAGGTGTTGATCCAGCCGAAGGTGGAAGTAGTCGGCGTAAGTGGCGTGATAGCCGTTCATGGATTCATCCATGATTCCGAAGCCCGGCAGCGTGATCGCCTGCCACTGCGCCACCGCCGCACCGATATCGAAAGCGATGCGTGACACATCCAGACGACCCTGCTTGAACCAGTGATTGAGATCAGGCGCTGAGATACGTTCGAGCGCCTGCCAGGCGAAGGGGACACGGGAGCGCGTGGCATCGCAGGCATAAACTCGCGGCGTCATCACTCCCGCCACTCGCACACGCCCCAACAACGCTGACTCCACGGCAAGGTGGCCGTCCTTTTCAGGCCCGTTTTCGACCCGCATAAACATCGCCTGTCCGGCCACCCTGGCATCCCAGGTGAGGTGATTGCCCTGACCGATTCCTGCGCTCAATTCAACGACCTGTGTGACAAAGTGCCGCTGCAAAACTTCACGAAGCTGCTGCTCGATCTCAGTATCCGCCGCGCCACGTGCCTGGGTGCCATGAAAAGCCTCAGGGCGGTCGCATTTCCAGTAATAGATGTCGCGGCGGGTCATGGTTTCAGCTTCTTGAAGTGCAGTTGAGCGCCTGCTTTGCCGGGCTTCACCACGGCTCCCTCCTCCGATGGCGGTGCTGGCCACTCGATACGCTTTTGACCCGCCTGCGGCTCGAACTGGCTCACGTCTTCGAGTTTGCCGAACATGATGCGCTCTTTGCGGCTCGCGTCTTTGTCGCCCTGTGTCACGACGAGCCAGATCACACCGTCATGCTCGTGGAAGGTTGGGTATTGAAAGGACTTCGGTGACTCAAAGCGGTATTTGCGCTCCCACGTTTTGCCATCGCGCGAGACGTCCACATTGAACACGCTGCGGCTCACCCCCTGAATGCGAGTGGACTCCTGCCAGCCGAGGTAATACACGCCGTCGAACTTATCGAAGGTCGGTTTTGAATTCGCACCATTCGGCACGATGGGCAGCGGCCTGCTCACGCTCCACGTTTTGCCATCGGCGCTGGTGGTGAAGTGGTAGTTGCCTTTGTCGTTGCGGCAGATCGCCATCCAGGTGCCGTCGGGCAGGCGATTCACTGCTGACTCGCTCAGGGCCTCTGACTGCGGCTCATTGAAGTGACCGAGCACTTCAAACGTTTCCAGATCATCATGCACCAGAGCCAGCGCGTTCTGCTTGCCGCTAAAGTTGTTCAGCGCAACGTAGGTCTTGCCGTCGATTTTTTTGAATGAATCGAAGATGAAGAAGGATGAATCCACGGCCTTTTTGGCAAAGCCCTGTGCTTCGGCGTCTGCATGAAAATGCTGCGGCTGGAAGTCAAAGGTGCCCGCCGCCGTCTTCAACTTCGCCTTGTGGATCGTGGCAGCGAAATCACCGGATTTTAGATCGAAATCGCGATACCACATCTGCGACTGCCGCTTTCCCGGATCTTCGCTGGTGAAGTAGCAGCGCAGGGTGTTCGCATCTTTTTGCAGGATGCGAGGAACAAAGCATGCGCCCACCGGCAGGGTCTCGTTTTCAAAGCGCTGCTCGCTTTTCGCAAAGTCGATCACCTTCTCCATTGCGAGCGTCTTGAGGTTCACGATGGACAGCGTGGCATAAATCTCCGGCCAGCCCGCGCTCTCCCCTGCCCTCACGTCATTCGCTTCGGTGACGACGTAGGCGCGCTCACCGACACACACAAACTCCGCATCATGCGCACCTTTCACGCTTGACGCGGAGGTGTTGACGAGACGCTGCATAACGATGTCGCCAGCCAGTGCAGGATCCCACTTGGCGGGCACGATGTGGGGTTTGTCGAGCCTGCTGATCGTTTGCTGCAAGCTCACCGCGCCGGAGGCATTTTTGCCAGCAACAACATCTTCTTCGCGAAACTTTGCGAGCAGGATTTCGCCGTCGCCCTGGCGATTGTGATCATAAGTGATCCAGATGAGGCCATCGCAATCTTGGACGCCATCGGGGTAGGAAACGCCTTTGCGTTCGTCCAGCAGCAGGCCTTCGTTCCAGGTCTGGCCATCGTCAGTGGAGATCTGAGCCGTGAGGTGGCTGCGCGTCTTGCCAGTGAAACCATGGTGGTTCACAAGCAAAAGGTTTCCGGAGGCAAGACGACGAATGAAGAAGCGTGAACCCGGATTCGGAATCGTGCTCGCTTTGGCCTCAGTCCAGGTACGGCCCTTATCTGAGGAGTGGCTTTCCCACAGGAAGCCGCCGCCCGTGCGAGTGAGCAGCCAGAGGTGCCCGTCTTTCAATTCGGCGATCATGCACTCCAGCGCCCAATCGGGTGCTTTGAGGGCACCGTGGAGTTTCCATGTTTTGCCTTCATCCGTGGAGATTCCGACACCTTGAAGCTGCTTTGGCCCAGCGAACCATGAAAGGATCGGCTCGGTGGCGTGTGTGACGGGCATGATCCATTCCCCCGTGGAAAGCACGGTGGGCTTGTTCATGCGGAAGGCATAGGGACCTTCGTAGCCGACGCGGAACTCGGGGCCGAAGACTGGGGGTGTGGCGTCGGGATCGTCGCAGATGCGCGCATGGACGTCATGCGTGGCAGTGTCCTGGTTGCCGCGGTTGAAGATGTACCACAGGCGGCCTTTGGGATCGATCCACAAGGTGGGATCAAAGCAACGCGTGCCTCCCTTTGGCTCGGCCATGACCTGTGGTTTGGTGAAGGTCTTTGCCTGATCATCGCTGTAGCAAAGCAGGACGACGTTCTCGGACGAGGGCTCCTTGGGGCCTCCGGTAAACCAGGATGAAAACACGCGGCCTTTGGCCGTGCGTTCGAGTCCGGGGATGCCCTGCCAGGTTTCATGACGCTCACCGAAGGGTTCGACGGCAGACGCACAAGCGGTGACGAGTGAAAGAAGGAAGCAAAGCTGGCGGAGAATCATCGCCTTATCAAACGTCACGCGCGATTGCATTTCGCCATAGATCCGAGTGATGCAGTGTTATGATACCACTTTTCTTGTATCGCAGCCGAACTTGCTTAAAGTGTCACCTCAACCACCGCAGCCTGATTCCATCCCTCATCGAATCCCCTTTATGCCCTCTTCCGATCTCCGCACCCTCGAACCCAAGGCTCTCTGGAACTGTTTTGCCGATCTCAATGCCGTGCCACGCCCTTCCAAGCGCGAGGAGCGGGTCGTGGGATTCGTTCTGGGATTCGCCGCACGCCATGGTCTTGAGGCGCAACTCGACAAGGCGGGCAATGTCATCGTCAAGAAACCAGCTTCGGCAGACCGGCAGGGTCGCCCAGCGGTGATCATGCAGGCGCATCTGGACATGGTACACAAAGCTGGAGACGGAGTGAAGTTTGATTTCGACAAGCAAGGCATCGACATGTGGGTCGATGGTGACTGGGTGCGAGCACGTGGGACGACGCTGGGCGCGGACAATGGACTCGGTGTGGCTGCGATCCTGGCGGTGCTGGCTTCGACTGATTTGTCTCATCCACCGATTGAGGCGCTCTTCACCCTGGATGAAGAGCAGGGCATGGGCGGTGCCCTGGGCCTGCAGCCGGGACTGCTTACGGGCAAGACGATGCTGAATCTCGACTCCGAAGAAGATGACACCTTCACCATTGGTTGCGCAGGTGGCATTGATACGCTGGGCAGTTTTGAATACACCGAGGTGGCGCGTGACTCCGCTACGCCGCTAGTCAGCATCCAAATCACCGGCCTGCGAGGCGGGCATTCCGGACTGCAGATTCACGAAGGACGCGCGAACGCGAACAAACTCATGGCGCGCCTTCTCCATGCCTGTGGCGAAGAGGTCATCGCCCTTTCAACCATGCGCGGCGGCAGCGCACGCAACGCCATCCCGGCGCAATGCGTGGCGCAGGTGGTGATTTTGGACCAAGCGCGATTTGATGAAAGCTTCCAGCGCGAGGCCGCTGGCATCCGAGCCGAGTTTAGCCTGATCGAACCGGGGCTGAGCATCACCACGACACCTGTGACTGTCGAAGGAGCAACCGTGCAGACGATGAGCTCAGAGGAGCAGAAGGCTATTGTTCTCGCCATGCAGGCCCTTGTGAACGGAGTCTATCGCATGAGTCCTGTCGTACCAGGGTTGGTAGAGGCGTCTTCGAATTTCTCCACCATCGCGCTCGGCGGCGGCAAGGCAGAATGGAGCAGCCTGCAACGCAGCTCGGTGGAATCGAGCAAGCTCGACGTCGCCGCTGCGTTCCGCGCGCCGTTTGAACTCATCGGTGCCGAGATCAAATCCGGCGATCCCTATCCCGGCTGGAGCCCCAGCGCCACATCGCCCATTCTGGACAAGATGAAAAAGCTCTACCGCGAACTCTTTGGTCATGAGGTCAAAGTCGGTGCCTGCCATGCCGGACTGGAGTGCGGTGTCATCAGCATGGCCTACCCCGATCTCGACATGATCTCCTTCGGCCCAAACATCCACGAAGCGCACTCCGAGAAAGAATGCGCCAGCATCTCCTCCACGCAGAAGTTTTGGAAGCTGCTCACCGCCGTGCTGGCCGATCTGTAGCATCAATGGCCGTTTAGCACCATGCCCACCACCACTGCGCCGACGCTCAAAGACATCGCCCGTGCCACCGGGTTTTCGTTGATGACGGTGTCGCGTGTGCTGCGCGGAGCGCCCAAGGTTTCCGCAGAGAAACGAGAGCAGGTGCTGAAGGAGGCGAAACGGCTGAACTACCGGCCCGACCCGCATCTGGCACGCATGATGCAGGTGGTGCGCGGCAAGAAGCAGCAGCGCGTGCGCGCCGTGATCGCGGTGATCCGCGAGCACGTACCGCAGGATAGTTTGCTAGGCCCTTCATACCAATACGTGCCCATCGATGACATCCGCAGTCGTGCGCATGGCCACGGTTACGCCGTGGAGGAGTTCTGGCTGGGCAAGGACGGCCTCACGCCCAGACGATTGCAGAAGATCCTGCATGCACGCGGCATCGAGGGCGTGATCGTGTCGCCTCAGAGCATGCAACTGCCATGCAGCAGGATCGACTTCTCACCCTTTGCCGCTGTGACTTTTGGGAATGCTATGAGCAGCCCGGCTCTGCACATGTGCGCGGGCAACATGACCCTGGGCATTCACATGGCGGCCGAGCAGCTCACGATGCGCGGCTACCAGCGCATCGGCGTGGCGGTGACGAAATGGATCGTGAACCGCTCACAGTTTGGCTACAGCGGCGGTTTGTTTCATTGGCAGCAAAGCCTTCAACCTGAAGACCGGGTGCCGCTGCTGCTCTTTCCAAATAACGACATCAGCAAAGGCTACGAAGCTTTTGCCAAATGGATGCGCGAACACCAGCCGGATGCACTGATCACCTTTGACACACATGTGCCCAACTGGCTGCGTCGTCTTGGACTGCGTATGCCGCAAGACATCGGCTTCGTGGTGCATGACTGGACTCCGAAAATGCAGGACTTCGCCGGCATCTACCAGCAACGCGAACACCTCGCGGCGGCGGCGGTTGATTTGATCGTCACGCAGCTTTCGCAGCATGAACACGGCGTACCCGTGGTGCCACGCCAGATCATGATCCCGCCCAAGTGGGTGGAGGGACCTAGCGTACGGGCGGTGCGGTGACTCACTCTCACTCCTGCTTCTTGGCTTTTTTGAGCAGCTTTTTCGCCTTCTTCTCCGCAGACTTCTCAGCACCGGCTGCGGGATTGTTGATGGTGGGCAGATGTCTGGCCAGCTCGGCCTTGGTGCCTGCATATTGTGAATCCTTGGCGAGGTTGGTCCACTCATAGGGATCGGTGGCCTCGTTGTAGAGTTCTTCGTCACCGTTGGCATAGTGAATGTAGCGCCAGCCTTCGGTGCGCACTGCATGGTTGTTCAGCCCGAAGGTGGTCACCGCAGGTGTATCCCAGGCGGAAGCCGGGTCAGTGAGGAGAGATTTGATGCTTTTTCCTTCCACGTGCGCTGGTGTGGGCAAACCGCAGACGTCGGTGAGCGTGGGGAAGACGGAGGTGAAATCGACGGTGCGCTCGCAGATGCTGTCTGGCTTGGTCAGGCCGGGAACCACCCAGATGAGCGGGGCGCGAGTGGCCTCCTCCCACAGGGCGAATTTACGCCAGTGATCTTTCTCACCCAGATGCCAGCCATGATCTCCCCAGAAGACGATGGCGGTGTTGGCTTTGTGCGGGCTTTTGTCATAGGCCTCCATGAGACGGCCGATGAGCATGTCGGTGTAGCTGGCGGCGGCGAGGTAGCCCTGGATCGCCTCTTTCCAACGACCGCTTTTGATCATTTCAGCATGATCGCCATCGGGCTTGGCCATCTTGATGCCCGCAGGCGGCACATCGGCGAGATCATCCTGCTTGTAGGGAGGCAGCTCGATCTTATCGAGCGGGTGCATGTCGTAGTACTTCTTGGGCACGTTCCAGGGCATGTGTGGCTTGTGAATGCCGCAGGCGAGGAAGAAGGGCTTCTCCTGCGGCTTGCCGAGTTGGTCGATGCAGTAGTTCACGATGTGCCAGTCATTGAGTTCGTCATCCTTGCAATCGAGCGCGGCGAACTTGATGCCTCCCACACCCTCGCTCTGCCCTTTCGGCACCTTCGGCATGCCGCCTTCGTTTTTCAGGTAATCATCCCAGTCTTCGAGGCGCTTGTAGCTCTCATGGTAAATCTTGCCCGCACCACAGACGAAGTAGCCACCGCGACGAAAGGCGTGGGTGAGAGTCTGCTCCTCGGGAATGACCGGACGCCAGTCCTGGTTGTTGTCATAAACGCCGGTCTTTCCCGGACGCATACCGCTCATGAGCGCCGCCCGTGAGGGGTTGCACACCGGCGCGGCGCAGTAGCTGTGCGTGAAGCGAACGCCACGGGCGGCGAGCATGTCGATGTTCGGCGTGATCGACTGCTTGTTGCGGCCGAGATAGCCGACCCAATGGTTGAGATCATCGATAGCGATGAACAGGACGTTCGGCTTGTCAGCGGCAGGGGCCGTGACAACGAGCAGCAAAAGGGCGAGGACGAAGCGCATGGTGGCCGCAGAAACGCAGGCCACGCATGCGTCTTGCGCTCACTTCAGCGCTTCATAGGCCATCAGCGTCGGTTCGATGGCCTTCAGCGCGATGGCCCAGAATTCGGGCTGGGTGATGTCCTCACCGAGGCTCTGCTTCACCACTTCTTCGCAGGTCGCGCTGCCGGTCATGGAGAGGAAGGCTTCGTAGCGTGGCAGGAAGGACGCGCCTTCGGCCTTGAAGCGCGCAAACAAGGCCTGGCTCAGCAGATAACCGAAGACGTAGGGGAAGTTGTAGAAAGAGACGCCGGTGATGAAGAAATGCATCTTGTAGGCCCAGAACATGGGGTCGGTGCCGTCATCGAGCAGCGTGTCGCCGTAGAGCTTGCGCTGCGCCTCGGTCATCAGCGCGCTCAGGCGGCTCACGCTCACCTCGCCGCTGGCACGTTCCGTGTAGAAAGCTTTTTCGAATTCGTAGCGCATCGGGATGTTGATGAGGTAGGCGTGCGCACGGAGCATCTCCTGGTCGAGCAGGTAGGCCTTCGTGGCCTCGGTGATGCCAGGATTGGACATCAGGCCGTCGAGCAGGATCATCTCGCCAAAATTCGACGCCGTTTCAGCGAGCGTCATCGGGTAGTTCGCGGCAAAGGAACGTGCCGGGCGCAGCACGCAGGAATGCCACGCGTGGCCGACTTCATGCGCCAGTGTGACCATGTCATGCACCGTGCGGTGGAAGGTCATGTAAACGCGCTCTTCGTGCTTGAGCTGCGAGCCGGTGCAGAATGCGCCGGGGCGCTTGCCAGCGCGCGGCTGAGATTCGATCCAACGCTGCGCCAGCATCTCGCGGAAATAGTCGCCAAGCTTTGGATACGCAGAGCTAAAGGCATGATCGACCGTGGCACAGGCCTCGTCCCAAGTGAGCTCCTTTTCATCCGGTGCAGCGATCTGCGGTGCTTCGAGATCGAAGTAGTGCAACGCGGAGGTGCCCTGCAGTTTCGCGGCTTTTCGCAACGCACGACGCGGCAGATCGATGTGCGTGTGGATGGCATCCAACATCGCGTCGAGGGATTTGCGGCTCATCGCTCCGTCAAACAACGGGGTATCGAGGAAATGCGGCAGACCTCGGCGACCATAGAGACTGAGTCGCGTGCCCGCGATGCCGTTTAATCCAGCAGCGAGCGTCACGGCATGATCATTCCACGGCTTCTGACCGTCATTGAATGCTGCTTCACGCAATTTGCGATCGGGTTCCGACATCAGCGCGCGCCGACGCGACATCGGCACGATTTCCTTGTGCCCATCCGGGAAGGTCATCTCAAACTCCATCTTGCCCGTCAGCGTGTCGTAGAGACGTCCCCAGGCATGCAGACCGTTCACATTGAGATCCGCCGCCAGGGCCTCCATTTCGGACTTCATCTGGTGCTGGCCTTCATGGCGCATGCGCTTCACCGCGTGCTCGGCATTCTTCAAGGAAGAATCGGCGAGCAGCGTGGCGAAAGCGTCATCGGTCAAGGCAGCAAGGGCGGAGCGCAGCGAAGCCATGAGCTTAGTGCTTTCAGCTTCGAGCGTCGAAAGCCACGCCTCATCTGCCTTCACTGCCTCGTCGTTGGCATCATCCGCCGACAAGCAGCCGAGATAGGCCGAGAGATGGCCGAGACGGTCACTCAGTGATTCCAAGGCATTGATAACGTGGACGATTTCAGCGGTGTCAGCGCCGAGGGCAGCCGCCTGGATCTTGAGCATCTCGACATCGCGCACCAGCACGGCTTTGAAGTCGGTGTAGTCGGATTTGCCGAAGCCAGAAAACCAGGATTCGAGAGACCAGCGGTCAGGGGCGGTAGGGGTAGCAGAGTGGGACATAAAATTTAACGGCTGACGCGGCCTCCGCCGTCGCCTTGCATGAGGGTTTCGATTTCGGCGCGGGTGCTGTAGTTGTAGTCGCCCTCAATGGAGTGGGCAAGACAGCCGGCGGCGGTGGCAAAGGCGATGGCTGTTTGCGGATCGGACTTTTGGAGGAATGAAAACACCAGACCGGCGGTGAAGGCATCCCCGGCACCGAGGCGGTCAATGATCTGGGTGATCGTGTAGCGCGAAGCGGTGTGCAACGTATCTGTGGCTGCTTCGTAAAGCGCCCCGCTGAAGCATTGCGCAGCGGAGGTGCTGCCATCCCGCAGAGTCAAAGCGGCGTGGGTGAGATTGGGAAACTGGGCGATGATCTGCCTCGCCAATGCATGCAGATCGTCGCTGTGCTCTATGCCGAGCATGGCGGTGGCATCGCTGATACCACCGACGAACACCTGCACAAACGGCAGGAGCGACTGCATGGTGCGCGTGGCCAGTTCACGAGCGGCGAGAGGCGGGGCCCACTGCCAGAGCTTGGTGCGATAGTTCATGTCGCACACGACTTTGATCTGGCGGCGCGCGGCTTCCTGCACAGCGACGAGCGCCACCTCGGTGGCATTGCGTGAGATCGCAGGTGTGATGCCGGAGATCACAAACCACTCGCAACCGGAGAAGATCGCATCCCATTCGTAGGCGGAGGCCGGTGTGACGGCCACAGCGGAGCCTTCGCGGTCATAAATGACATTGCCGCCGCGTTGATTCGCACCGTGTTCGAGGAAGTAGGTGCCAAGGCGGCCTTCCTGCGTGCGCAGGATGTGTTTCGTCTCGACACCGAGGCTGCACAGATCCGCGATGCAGGCATCGGCGATGGCATTCGTGGGCAAGGCGGTGACAAAGGCCGCATCCATACCAAGGTAGGCCAGCGAGGCAGCAATGCTGGCCTCGGCCCCGGCAAAGCTGGCATTCAGGCTGCCCGGCATGGCCTGCTGAAAACGTGCGTAGCCGGGCGTCGCCAGACGCAGCATGACTTCGCCGAAGGTGACGATACAGCTCATGGACGGACTTGCTTGACGATGTCCGTGGCCTCACGTGCCAGCGCGGTGATGACGTCCCACCCGCCCCTGGCCACAATTTCCTTCGGTGCCAGCCAAGAGCCACCGAGGGCTAGCACGGCTGGCTCACGCAGGTAATGCGCGGCATTTCCTGCGCCCACACCGCCGAGTGGGATGAACTGCACCCCAAGATGCATGAACGGTGCCATGATGCTGCGCAGGTAGATCAGACCACCGCTCGGCTCTGATGGGAAAAACTTCAGCACCCGGCAGCCAGCCTCAAGAGCGATCTCAATGTCCGTCGGCGTGCAAACTCCGGGCGCAAACGGCAGACCGATACGAATGGCCTCAGCCACGACTCGTGGATTCATGCCAGGAGCCACACCAAAGCTCGCACCGGCCTCTTTGGCATCATTTGCCTGCTGCGGCGTGAGGATGGTACCCACTCCGACGGTCATCTCCGGCACTTCGGCCCGGATACGCCGCAGNGACTCAAGCGCCGCATCGGTNCGCAAGGTGAGTTCGATGCCATTCACCCCGCCAGCGAGCAAGGCCCGCGCCAGCGGCACCGCATCCTCCACACGATCGATCATCAAAACGGCAATCACGCCGGTCTGGCGGAGTTGCAGGCGTAGGCTGTCGGGAAAGGCGGTGCTCATGGCTGGAAGCAGGAGGGGATAAAAGCTTTTGCAACTGGCATGTGAGATCCTGAGGGATTCGATCTGCCTCAAAGAAGCCGTCGCTCGCACAGTCATTTTGAGGGGGGCACCTTCTTCACATCATGGCGTCGTGATTTTTAAATCACTGATCCTGCCCTCAAACTTCACCTTCGCATTGTAGGTGGCGACTGGCTTCGCATTATCAAAGCCCACACAGAAGTCTTCCTGCGGCTGGCGACTGATGAGGCCCGGAGCCCTAGCGGTGGCGACGACTTGATCGTTTACGATGAGGGTCAAGGTGTGATCTTTGGCGAGGCTGGCGCTGATCTTAGTGCTGCCAGATAGGGTACTTGGAGACTCGACTTCAGTGAAGGATTCACCACCGCCGTAGCGGATCATGAATATAATATGACCGCTGCGGAGATGCAGTGCGTACCCTGCCGCGCTGCCGCCATGGGCGATGATAATGGCGTCGGGCTGGGTGGTTTCTACGGTGCAGGAAAGCGTGAATCCGCTGTTGGCAATCTGAGGCGCTTCATCCGCGCCGAGCGTGTCGCCGGGCTTCAAGGCATCGAGCGCGACAGGTTTTCCCCCAGCCTTGTTCTTGGCGCGCGATGTTTCGTTTGAAGGATAGAGCAACTGTGGATTTTGCACTTCACCCGCAGGTCGGCGGGCAGTGGGCTTGTTGCCGCCAATCTCGGCGCTCATCTTGTCAGCGAGCCCCTGCAGCTTTGCAACGATGTCGGGATGCTTGTCAGCGAGGTTGGTCTGTTCACCGATTTCGGTGTCAAGATTGTAGAGACGCGGATTCACCTTCGTGTCTTCAGCGATGCCCTTACTGAGAGATTCAGACTGCTGCGTGAAGGCCAGCTTCCACGGCCCCTGTCGTACGGCCTGGAGATTGTAGCCGCTGAAGTAGTAATGTGCCTCGCGCCGGGACTCAGTGGTCTGGCCAAACAACAGCGGTGCGAGGTCACGACCATCAATCACGGGCTCTGCGGGCACCATGCCGCCAGCCAGTTTCACGCAGGTGGGCAGCAGGTCGATGGTACCGGTGACGGCATCGCATACGCTGCCGGGGGCGATCTTGCCGGGCCACCAGGCGAGGGAGGGCTCGCGCACGCCACCCTCCCAAGTGCTGCCTTTGCCACCGCGCAGAGGCAGAGCGCTGCCGCCATCCTGGCCTTTGACAAGCCAGGGGCCGTTGTCGCTGGTGAAGACGACGAGGGTGTTGTGATCGAGCTTCAGCTCACGGAGTGTCTCGAGCACACGGCCCACACTCCAATCGACCTCTTCGACCCAGTCGCCGAAGCGGCCGTTTTGTGATTTGCCCTGAAAGGCTTTGCCGGGATGGATGGGCGTATGGACGGCGGTGTGGGGGAAGTATAGGAAGAATGGCTTGTTCTTGTTAGCGCGAATGAAGCCGACGGCCTCTTCGGTGTAGCGCTCTTCGATGCGCGTTTGATCTTCTTCGTCGAGCAGTTCCACGACTTTGTCATCGCGCAGGAGTGGCACGACCAGTTTGCCGCTTTCCTTCGCGGTCTTCTGCATGTCATTGGAATAGGGAATGCCGAGGTAGTGGTCGAAGCCCTGCCGGGTGGGCAGAAACTCGGGCTGATCGCCGAGATGCCATTTGCCAACGATCTGTGTGGCATAGCCTTGGTCCTTCAGATATTCGGCGATGGTGCGCTCCTGCGGGTGAAGGCCGTTTTTGTTTCCCGGTCCATACACGCCCGGCACGGAGACACGCGCGCCGTAGCATCCTGTCATCAATTGAGCACGCGACACACTGCAGACCGGGGCGGCGTAGAAGCTGGTGAGTTTCATGCCCTCCTGCGCCATCCTGTCAAGATTCGGCGTCTTCTGCTTTGTGGCTCCAAAGGGTCCGATGTCGGCATAACCCAGGTCATCCACAAAAAGAATGACCACATTGGGGCGCTGGTCCAATGCGAATACAGGCAGTGGCAAGACGAGTGTCAGAATGAGCAGAGCGAAGAGGTTTCTCATAATTGGGAACAGGCTGGAACGTTGCGGGGGGCCGTTTGTGTCAGGCAACTGCCGCGAGGAGCGAGAGAATGGCACTTCTCCTGCTCTAACGAATTCCCACCAGCCATGACCCCAGCCCCTTCTGACACGAGCATCCCCACGCTCGGCCCTTGTTTGATCCATTCGCCTCTGCACCGCATTGGGGGGGTGGAAGCACCCTACAAAGCGGACGCGGTGGACCGCATTCTTTACCACAGCCATTTGCTCGAAGACGGGCGCGATGTGTCAACGCCGAGCTATGAAGAGGCTGGCCCGCGGGAGATGATCTATTTTGACCCGGCCAAAACCACGGTCGGCATCGTGACCTGCGGTGGCCTTTGCCCGGGCCTGAACGACATCATTCGTGGCATCGTGAACCGCTGCCATCAGCAATATGGCGTCGCACGCGTGTATGGCTTCCGCTATGGTTACGAGGGGTTGGTGCAGCGCTTTGGCCATACGCCGCTGCTGCTAAAACCCTCGTCCGTTGAGCAGGCGCACCACTTTGGCGGCACGCTGCTGGGCAGTTCTCGTGGCAAGCAGGACATTGGCGAGATGGTGGACACGCTGGAGGACATGAAGGTGGATATTCTTTTCGTCATTGGGGGTGACCCACGCGATGTTTCCACCCAAGCAGGCGCTACCGTGCCGGATAGCTCTGCGCGTCGAGCACCTGCCCAGCAAGACTCTTGATTTCGATCTGCATGGGTGACTTCGGTTTGAAGGTCATGAGTGCGTAGCTGTGCTCGCTGGCGAAGAAGGCGGACTTCGGATCGGGGTAGCGGTCACCGTCGCCTTTGAGAGCGGTGTTGTAATAAGGGAATCCATCCACCATGGCCCGCTCTGCGAAATAGCCGAAGCCGGTGATGACAGCGGAGCCTTGCTGAAACAGCTTTCCCCATTCGCCTTTCAACTGGCCGCGCATGGTCGCGCTGCGTTCGTTTTGAATGCTGATCGTATGGCCATGGTGAGGAGGTTCCATCTGCTGACGATACCAGGCGAGTTGCGCAGACGTGGCATCAAAGGGATGCCCTGTCTGCCACGTCGTTCCCATGTCCTGGATGTGTTCGAGGTCGAGGGCGACGAAACGCGCAGCGAAGTCAGGAAACGCGAGGGTCCAGTTCCATTCGTTGCCGGGCAGCGCGAAGAATTCACGATAGGCCGACGCCTCCACGTCATACACCGCCTCGGGCGGCGGCTTGGGGCCACGTGGACGAATTTCGCGGTCGTGATTGCCGAGCACGGGCATGAAGGGTGTGCTGCGAAACAGTTCGGGTTGGGAATCGATCAAGGTGCTGAAGGCTTTCGTCCCTTCCCTGCCCTTTTGATGGAGGCTGCCGACATTGTCGCCGGCTGTCATGAGCACGTGGACGTCGTCTTTGATCAACGCGGCGAGATCCGGCTGCGCAAAACCCCAGTCGCCCACCACGGCGATGCGCAGTACTTTGGAAGGCATGCCTTTGAAGGTGTGAACATCTGAGGCTTCAGCGCCTGAGCGCACCTGGTAATGATAAGTCACGTCTTTTTCAGGAACCGGAATCTCGACGTGATGCAAGGTGACATGCTCTGCCATGGCAGCCTTACCGCCCAATGCAGCACTGGAACCAAAGCAAACCTCCGAATCCCCCGGCTGAGCGGTTTCCCAGTTCACCGTGAGGTGCGTCGGTTCTGTGCGCTGAAAACTCAGCCAGATGCGCTGAATAGTGGCCGCCTTAACGGTGGAGCAGAGCAAAAGGAAAAGGAGAAAACGCGTCATGAATGTAAGGGTAAGCAAACGCATGCCATGGAGGGATTTCTCCAAAGAAGACAGGCGACACTGTCCTTGATCATGCACTCATCACAGGATACCCTTTGCCCATTCTGGTCCGGCGTTTGGTCGCGGCCTGCTCTTTGAAAAATTTCCTGCGGTGTTCGTTTTCGAGCTTTGTGGCCCGGCCCGATTCATCAACTGCGGGGGCTACGCGCTGAAGTGACATGTCATGCCTTCACTGGAAGACAGAGCTTCATCACGCGGGTTCCCACCTGGTCTCATGGGATACGTGAGCCCTTTGTATTCGGACGGCACAGGCGGGTTTGAAAGCGTCCCGGCTCCGCCCGGGGCGCTTTCTTTTTTTCAGAGCACAAGGCCAACCGCCTTATTTCACATCGTTAAGCGCTTGGCTTCTTCTCTGGCATCGGCGTGGGATCCTTGGTGCCGTCCAGTTCGGCGGGACGGACGATCACACCGACAGGCATCGAGGCTTTCTCCATGTTCAGGAGCTGGCTCACGGTGACGAATTGGTACCCCTTGGCCAGCAGTTGGTCAAACATCGCCGGCATGGCGACGATGGTGGGCGGATGGATGTCATGCGAAAGCATGATGGCACCTGGATGCGCGCCATTGACGAGGCGGCTGGTCACTGCGGCAACACCCGGACGGCGCCAGTCCTGCGGATCGACGGACCACATGATGGTGGAGTAGCCAAACTCGGTGAACATCAGGTTTTTGATGCGGGTGTTGATGGCTCCATAAGGCGGGCGCACCAGGTGCGGACGCACCCCGGCCACTTCAAAAACGGCCTCCTCAGACTTTTTCAGCTCACTGCGGATCTGCTCATCCGAGCGGCTGGTGAGGCTGCAATGCGTCCAGGTATGATTCCCAATCTCATGCCCTTCCGCGATGATGCGGCGCACGATGTTCGGATACATTTTCACCTGTTGGCCGATGAGGAAGAAGGTGCATTTGATGTTCCGCTCCTTGAGCAGATCGAGCAATTTCGGGGTCAGGCTCGGATGCGGGCCATCGTCAAAAGTCATCGCCAAAGTCTTTTGCGTGATCTTGGCGGAGGAATACGAGAGACGCGCACCCGCAGGTGGCACTACCGGCATGGTGGAAGGGTTGTTCAGCCGCTTCACCAGCGGGTTTTCCTGTTCCTTCACTTTCTCTTCAAGTGGCAGCGCTTTACGCGCTTCTTCAATGGCGAGCCTGTCTGGCTTGGGAGCCTTCTGCGTTGTGCAGCCGGACTGGGCTGCCAACATGATGCCAAACCATATGCTAAGGTACATGCGTGGGGAGATCACAAGACGCCCAGATTAAGGGTGAAATTCATCTGTGAAAGCTGGATTTTCTGAAAAAAGAACAACCACCAGAAGACTATGCACGAACGAGGATCAGTCTCCTCCCGCTGCTGCTAGAACCTCCTCGCGGGTGAGCGCCCTCCAGGCTCCCGGCGACAGATCAACGGGAAGAACCAGAGCACCGATACTCTCGCGGTGCAGATTGACGACACGATTTCCCACCCGGTGAAACATGCGCTTCACCTGATGATAGCGCCCTTCATGCAATGTCAGCCGGGCATGGCGCTCGCCCAAAAGGACCAGGTCCGCAGGCAGTGTCGTGATGTCCTCCGTGTGAAAGTAAAAGCCGCTGGCAAATGCTGCCACCGCATCCGGGGCAATGGGATCAAGGGTTTCGACGAGATACACCTTTGGCACCTTCTCCTCTGCAACCATCAGCCGCTTGGACCAGCGGCCATCGTTCGTCAGTAGCACCAGGCCCGAGGTGCTGCGGTCCAGCCGACCGGCGATGTGCAGCGTGTGTTTGTCGGGATCGTCGATCAAATCGATCACGGTGGGATGCTGATCGTCCTTGGTGGCGCTGAGAATGCCCACTGGCTTGTGCAGCATGAGGTAAAGCGCCCGTTCCGGAGCCTGGAGCACCGTGTCATCCAGCTCTACCTGAGTGAATCGGTCCACGGGATGATGTCCATTGGTCACGACCACTCCATCCACCCGCACCCGTTTTGCGGCGATGGCATGATGCGCCGCCTGACGCCCCATGGCCTGATAACCGGCGATGAGGCGGTCCAGTTTCATGCCCTCAATCTTTCCCGGCCTAGTTACGGCAGCATCAAATCTCGCCAAAGTGCTTCTCACGCATCTGAACGATGGCATCCAGCATCTGGTCCGCCTCGCCGCGCAGCTTCGCGTCTAGACTGGAAGCGCTGCGGTTGTAGCGGCGAAAGAGCAGCTTCAACTGCGCCTTGATCTGGTCCTTGGGCATTTGAGCCGTGATGCCACAGAGTTCTTCCGGGCTTTTAGCAGGAACTTCCACCTTCGCAGCCGCAGGGGCTGCTTTGTTGACCTTGTCGAGCAGGCTGCCCTCTTTGGGGGTGGATTTGGTTTCGGCGGCGGGCTTGCTACCACCGAGGGATTTGGAGAGAGATTTGAGGATCTTGAACATAAGGTTGGGTTCCTTCAGTTGCTGGTGGTTTACTCAATACGCATGGCGCGAAGATGATGACTGCGGCGCTTCAACTCTTCATCGGAAAGCACGCCCGCGCCCTTGTAGGTCACGGCGACTTCCTTGCTGCGACCGGACTGCTTGTCCACGACTAGGGCGCGCACACGCTGATTTTCATCGTAGCTGAAAGTCACGGCCACTTCGCAACCCTTTGGGCGGTTTGGCGGCACGTCCAGCGTCAAGCGACCGATGACATCGACAAACTTCGCGTCTTCATCCTCGCCTTGGGTGATGTCCACCTCGATGACGCGCTCATTGTCCTCAGAGGTTTGGTAAACCTGGGTGCGTGAGCAGGGAATCGGGGTATTTTTGGGAATCACGATGGAGTTCATCAGCTTCTCCTCCTTCGTCTTAGCGTTGTAAACCATCGCCAGCGTGCCGTAGCTCGCATTGCAGACTTCCTGAATGCGCGACGATTTTTTCGCGAACAAGGCCGCGCCAAGCGCCACGCACTCGTCCACGTTGCCGCAGGATTTGGGCACTTTGCCGAAAATCTTTTCCAGCATGGATTTCACCTTCGGAATGCGCGTCGAACCACCCACAAGCACGACGTGGTCGATGTCGGAGGTCTTCAGCTTCGCGGAATCCAGCGCCTGCTCGACGAGGAAAACCGTGCGGGTGAGCATGTGGCGGATCAGCTTCTCGAAATGATCGCGGCTCAGATCAATGCGTGCGATGCCGCTATTCTGATCGTTGGCCACGGTGTCGTTCACGCGTTGGAGCTTCGAGAGCATCTTTTTCGCATCTTCCGTGGCTTGCAGCACACGGCGGCGGTGGCGTTCGTCGCTATAGAGCGCCGCGCCGGTCTGCTTCTTGTACTGCTCCTCATAGGCATTGAGCAGGATGTCGTCAAAGTTGCTGCCACCCAGATGACGAGCACCTTCGGAGGTGAGAATCTTGATATTGTCGCCTTCGACTTCGAGAATCGTCGTGTCCAAGGTACCACCGCCGAGGTCAAACACCAGAATGCGGCCCTTCACGCCCTGGGAGTGGGCGTAGTACACCGCCGCCGCCGTCGGCTCGTTCACCAGGCGCTTCACCTTCATGCCAGCCATTTCAGCTGCGGCGATGGTGCTCTTGCGGGCGAGTTCGTTGAAATTCGCCGGAACGGTGATGACGACCTCAGTGATGTCTCCGCAGATCTTGGAGCAGTCACGCTTCAGCTTCGATAGGATCAAGGCGGAGATTTCCGCCGGAGTCCACTTCTTGCCGTCGATCTCCACCAGATGCTCAGGGTCATCCATGAAGCGCTTGATCTGAAAAATGGTGCGGTCAGGCTCCCCCCCGTCACGTGCGGCACTGCCGACGAGCTTCACATCCTCATGCGAATCGAAGAACACCACGGAATGCGTCAGACGTTCACCGTCGGCGTTCGGCACGATTTCGGGGTTGCCGTCAGGTTTCAGATAAGCCAGCCCGGAAAGGGTGGTGCCAAGGTCGATGCCAACGTATTCAGCCATAACAATGTGTGTAAAAAAGGTTCCGGAGGTTGGTTCTACTGGCTGGAGGTCCGGACCTCCACTTTTCGCAGGATAATCTCGTGTCCCTCGCCACGCGAGAAGATAAAACCAGAGCGGCAGCTTTCGGTGACACGCGGCTTCGATTTGCCGGGCAGCGAATCCACGACGGCAATGCGTTTGCGCAGGTCAATATCGACTTCGGTGCCGGTCGGCACGTCAAATTCGGTCACCCCGTGCTGGTGCAAAATATCTTCAAATGAGGCGCGCAGGGTGACAAGTTGCTGCGGCACGTCACTGCCATTCGACCCGGCGTAGCGGGCCACCAGGGCGTCAATGAGGTCGATGCGCTTGATGATGTCGTTCGCAAACATGACCACCGTGCTCTCTTCCGTTGGCAGACCACGGCGCATGATTTCGTGTTTCTCTTCCAGCTCGACCAGTTGGCCGCGCAGGCGTTTTTCGATGTCCTGCCATTGTTTGATCTGGGCCTCAGCCTGCGCAAATTCCTGCTTTTTGCCTTCCAGCCGGACCAGTTCTGCCTTGGTTTCATCCATTTGACCCACAACACGCTGCTGCATGGTGCCCAAATCGGCGATGCGCTTCTCCAACTCAGCGATCTGCTTTTTCTGCTCCAGTTCGTAATTTTGCAGCGCGGAGGCCTGCTTGTGAATATCAGCGCTGAATTTTTTAAATTCGGCATCGGCGGCCTCGCGGTCTTTGCGTGCCTGCTCGGCACGTGCGGTTTCGCGGTTCAGCGCTTCCTGCGCTGCGTTGAGCTTCACTTGGATCGCCAGATCTTCCTCCGAGGCTTTGCGCAAAGATTTGTTGATCTCCGCTTGGCGTGATTCCAGGCCCGTCAGAGCCTGACCCAGGCCGAGAATTTTGCCGCCAACGTTGATGAACTCGGCCAGTTCGTGCTTACGCGCCTCGTCCTTGGTGTGCAGTTCCTTGTGGGACATGTCCACCTCCGCCAGTTCCAGCTTCTGCGCCTCGATGACCTTGAGCAGCCGCTCCTCGTCAGCTTTGAGATTCTGCACGCGGTCAAGCCGCTGCCGCAGTTCGCCTTCGATCGCGGCGGTGTCTTTCTTCGCAGCATCCGCCTTCGTCTTGGCCTCCTTGACCTCTTTTTCGAGTTCGCCAAGCTTGACCTCTGCTGCGCGGGACTGGTCCTGGGCCGCTTTCAGGCGTGCGGACTCCTTGTCCACATCCGCCTGCGCTTTCATGACGCGCTCTTCGCGCAGTTTGTGCGCCTCTTCCAACTGGGTGATCTGCTGCTGCAGTTCGGCCAACTTCTTGTTTTGGCCGTCGGTGGTGACATTGAGACGCGTGACAAACTGCGAAGCCTCTTCGCGCTCCTTCGTCACGGTGACCAGCAGCGCCTGGATGCCCGCCAGTTCGGTGGTCAGCGCGGGGATTTGTTTCCGCAGAGTCTTTTCCTCCACACGCGCCTTCTCGGCGGTGGCATCGGCCTCGATACGTTTTTGTTCGGCCACCTGCTGTGCAGCCGTGGCCTTCTCCGCACGTTTTTCGGCGTCCACCGCTTTGGCTTCGTTCGTTTTGACGGCCTTGGTCAGTTCCGCAAGCTTGGCATTCTCTGTCTTCAGCGAAGCTTCGAGCGCGGTGCAATCCTTCTTCAGCCTGTCCTGATTGCGGGTCAGATCTGCCAGCACCTTCTCTTCCGCTTGCCGCTGCGTTTCGGTGTCTTTGAGGGTCTTGGTGGCCGTGGCGATGCGCGCATCCACCTCCGCCAGTTCGGCCAGCCGTTTTTCGGCACCAGCGATGCGTTCCTGCACGCCCTTGAGCCGCGTTTCGGCGGCGTTGGCCTCTGCGAGTTTCGCTTTCGTCTCGGCTTCGAGGTTGCTGCGTTTGTCGCCCAGGATTTTGTCGAGATTGACCGACTCAATGCGCAATGCTTCGATGGCGGCATCAGATTCCTTGCGCTGGGCAATCGATTCCTTCAACGTTGCAGCAGCAGCGTCACGATCCTTGATCAGACCTGCCAGCTCGGCCTTCAAATTGTCTGCCTCGGCCCGGGTTTGGGTCACGTTGCCACGCAGGTCAGGTAGCACGGCTTCCAGTTCGGCACGTTCTTTGGCCATGCGCTGCGTTTCGGCCCATAGCTTGTCACGTTCCTGCGTGGCAGCGGTGATGGTGCCGCTGAGTTCGGCGTACTGCTTGTTCGCGGCGGCCAGTTCTTTCACGCGGTCGTCGAGGCCCGCAGTCTGCTGCGTCAGTTCCGCCACACGCGCTTCGGCTCCCGCGATTTCTTTCTGTCGGTCGGCCAGGCGATCTTGCAGATTCTGATGATCCGACTCCGCCGCAGACAGTTTCTGCTGCGTGCTGGCGTGGGTGGTCGTGAGCGTGGCAATGACCGCCTCCAGCCCGCTGATTTTTTCCACCAGCGTGAGCTGCTGCTGCGAGCTTTTCTCGGCTGCAGCGGCGGCGGCGGCATCCTTTTTCTTTTCGATGGCAGCGGCCACCGACTGCTCCAGGTCCGTTTTGGCCAGCGCCAACTGCTCCGTGACCTTCTTGTGCTCTGCCTGGACGGTTTTGAACTGCTGTTCGGCGGTGGCAGCGAGTTCTTCGAGGTTTTTGGTGCGCTGCTCGGCGGCGATGACTTTGGACTCCCGCTCTTTGAGTTCATTTTCAGCCACCCGCACCTGTTCGCGCAGCCCGCCTAGGGCCTGGGAAAGCTCGGTCTGCTGCTCTTCAATAAGGCGCACCTCTTTTTCCAAAGCCTCGCGGCGTTGGGTCAGCGTTTGTGTCAGCAGCGATTGCGCACGGCCATGCTCGGTGGCCGCAAGCAGTTCGCGGGTGCGTTCATCACGATCCTTGACCAGCGCGGCAATCGCGGCTACGACCTCGGCTTTGTGGGATTCGACGGACTTCAGCGCATCTGTGCTGTCTTTGAGCTTGGAATCGGTCGAGGCCAGATCATCCAGCTTATTGGTAAGATCAGCCGCCTGGTCTTCCAGCACCTTCACCTGGGCCTGCAACTCGGCAAGACGCGTTCCACTTGCGGCGATCTGCGCTTCGAGGTCCGCCTGACGCTTCTCGGCTTCCAGCCGCTCCGCTTCATCGAGCTTCCGCGTGTCCCTGGCCTGCCGGTCAATATCGGCCAGTTTGGCCAGCGCTTCCTTCTCCTGAGTGGCGAAAGCAGCTTCAGCCGCCGACTTCTCGGTGTTCAGCGCCGTAAGTCGCTGCTCCGCCGAAAGATGCTGCTGCTCAAGTTCGGTCAATTGAGCGCGCAGGGCGCTCATGCGCTGTTCGGCGGCAACTGCGTCGGCCTCATGGGACTGCTGCCTGCCAAGCAGGGCAACAATGGCGGCATCTAGCAGGCCACGCTGAGTTTCCATCTGTCCCAAGGTATGGGTCAGGGCGGTGAGGCGGTCTTCGTTGCCCCGCAGTTCGGCCACACGCGCCGCGATGGCTGTTTCCTCGCCACCCAACTGCGCGATCTGCGTCTGCGCGTGCTGCACCTGCTCCTGGGCTGTCGCCAGCGATGCATTGACGGCCTCGATTTCCTTCTGCTTCGTTTCGCGCTGTGATTCGAGTTGCGCCAGATCGGCACGACGCCCGTCGAGTTGTTTGTCGAGTTCCTGTAGTTCCGCACTGCGTTTCGTGCGCTGTTCAGCTTCGGATTTCAGCGCATCGGCGTGCAACACGGTGAGACGCTTCACTTCTGCATCGGCGTCGCTGATCTGCTTCTGCAGCTCTGCCAGCTTCTGCGTGGAGGAGGTTTCGTCTGCGGTAAGCTTGGCGACGACGGCTTCACGCATTGTGGCTTCTTCCGTGGCCTTCTTCAGCAAAGCACTCTGCGTGTTGAAATCGCTCTGTGCCTTCGCCAGATCCACCTGCGTCTTGCTCAGATCGGCACGACGCCCGTCGAGCTGCTTGTCGAGATCTTGCAGTTCTGCACTGCGTTTCGTGCGCTGCTCGGCTTCGGACTTCTGCGCTTCGGCCTGCAACGCATTTAGGCGCTTCACTTCCGCATCAGCGTCGCTGATCTGCTTCTGCAGCCCAGCCAGCTTCTGCGTGGTGGCCGTTTCGTCAGCGGTGAGCTTGGCGACAACGGCCTCACGAGCCTGGGCCTCCTCTGAGGCCTTCTTCAGCAAAGCACTCTGCGTGGTGAAATCGCTCTGCGCCTTTGCCAGATCCGCCTGCGTCTTGCTCAGATCGGCACGACGCCCGTCGAGCTGCTTGTCGAGTTCCAGCAGTTCCGTACTGCGCTTCGTACGCTGTTCAGTTTCAGACTTCTCTGCATCGGCCTGCAATGTGGAAAGACGCTTCACCTCGGCTTCCGCAGCCACTACTTGCTGCTGCAAGGCGGCCAGTTTCTGCGCAGTCGTCGTTTCATCAGCGACCAGTTTGGCCAGGGTGGTCTCGCGAGATTTAGCTTCTTCCGTGGTTTTGCCGAGAGCCGCCTGCTGCGCCGCGAGATCGACCAACACTTTCGTCAGATCAGCTTGTGACTTGGCTAGTTCGGTCGATTTGGCCGCATGCTGGGCATCGAGCGCCTGAAGTTCACTGCTGCGCTTTGATTTGAGTTCGGCTTCAGATTTTTGCGCCTCGCTTTGCAGTTGCGTGGCTTCCCTGAGCTTGGCCTCGACGGCGGCGAGCTGGCTTTGCAGCAGAGCGAATTTTTCGTTTGTGGCGGCGAGCTCAGCCGCTGCTTTGGCCGCAGCGGCTTCTTTTGCCGTAGCCTCCTCGCTCGTTTTAGCGAGGGATGCCGTGATTTGGTCCAAGGTGCCGCGTTTGGTGGCGAGATCCGCCTCTAGGCTCTGCAGTTCGGCGCTGCGCTGCGTTTTGAGTTCCGCTTCAGACTTTTGCGCTGTGGCAAGGAGTTGGTTGATGGACGCCACCTTTTCCTTCGCGGCCACTTCTGCGGCCACGAGCACCGCAATCGCTGCTTCACGGTCCTTGCGCTGCTTGTCAGCATCTGCATGCAGGTTCTGCAAGCCCTGCTGCGCAATGCTCAGATCCGCCTCCACTTTGGCAACCAGGGTACGGGTGGATTCGAGGTTGCCAAGATCGCGCCGTTTGACATCGAGCTTGCCGACGTCCGTCTTCGCATTCTCCAGCTCAGCCCGCGCGTTCTGCACCTGACTGCGCAGTTGTTCGAGCTCGCTCTTGAATCCGGTGATCTCGGTCTGCGCCTGGCCGAGTTCTTTGCGGCGGACATCGAGCGTGACATCCAGCGCGCGGATTTCATCACGCCGCTTCTGCTCCACGTCGTTTTCAGCGCGTAGGGCATCACGCTGCTGGCGGAGTTTTTCAGTCTCCTCCCGCAGTTCGGCATTCTGTTTAGAAGTCGCAGAATCGAGCACCGGGGCAGCCGGTGAGACAGCGGAAGGCTTGGGAATCAACGAAGCTGGTGGCGTACTGCCGCCTGGCGGCCGCTGGGCATCGAACGCTGCACGCTGCACGACGGGCTTGGTGACCTCGATTTTGCCAGTTTCGGGGGTGGACTTGAGCGCCTCATCCTTGTCCCGCGCCGGAATGGTTTCGGTGTCGCCTTTTTTACCATCTTCCCGGCTTGGCTGCCCCTTGGCAGCGGCGACGGATTTGGAACCGCCATCACCAGCCAGCCCTTTCGGTGCCCGCTCACGAAACCGGCTTTCCAACTGGCCAAACATGATGCGGTCCCCGCCTTTGACCCGCAGACGCTCAATCCGCTTGCCGTTGACGAAGGTGCCGTTGGAAGACTTGAGATCGACGATTTCGTAACCACCATCCGGCTGGCGGATGAACTCCGCGTGAAAGCTGGAAATGAAGGTGTTGTCGATGACAATGTGATTGCTGGCTTCACGGCCTATGGATAGCCGTTCTTCGAGGATGTCGAAGACGAACTCATTTCCATCATTAAGGTTGAAGGCCAGATACGGCATGCCGGACGCGCAGAAGAGACTAAAGGGTGGAAAATCAGTGAATCAAACTTAATGAAACCAGTCGATAGGGAAGATGGCTGAAGAACCTATTGTTACAAAAACCACTTCGATTGCACAGCATCATTTAATATTTCTAAAATATGAAAGCCTTGCGATTGTTCAAATTTTTTAGCCTTTTGACGCTGGTTCTGAGCAGTTTGAATGGTTGTGCGGAAGTTCCCACCCCCAACGGCGGCACCGGGACACGTCTATCTTCGGCCCAAATGGACCGTGTCGGCAGACGGATCTGGCAAAACGAGTGCGCTGGTACCGTGGCGGGGTTGACCAGTTGGAACGGGGGGGAGGATTTCGCCTCCCTGGGCATCGGACACTTTATATGGTATCCGCAGGGGCGCAGCGGTCCGTTTGCAGAAAGCTTCCCACCGCTGCTGGCTTTTCTGGCGGCGCGCGGCATCCCTACACCCGCCTGGGCGCGGGGTGCCTGCCCTTGGCCGACAAAGGCCGCATTCGAGGCAGACCGGAACGGTGATCGCCAGCAGGAACTGCGGGCGTTGCTCAGCCGCACGGTCAGGCAGCAGACGGAATTCATTATGGCTCGTATGGAAACCGCTCTGCCGAAGATGCTGGCGGCGGTCCCAGCCAGGGAGCGTGCTGGGGTCCANTCTGCTTTTCANTCNCTGCTGCAAACGCCGGAAGGCATGTTTTGCCTGATCGACTATGTGAATTTCAAAGGCGAAGGNACCAGTNCTAAAGAACGTTACAAGGGCCAGGGCTGGGGGCTGCTCCAGGTTCTACAAGCCATTGGGGAGTCTCCCAGCAGCAGCATCGCCTGGAATGTGCAGTTCGCCGAAGCCGCCAAACGCGTGCTCAGCCGTCGAGTGGGGAATGCTCCGCCTGAACGCAAAGAGCAGCGTTGGCTGTCCGGTTGGCACAACCGGTGTGACAGCTACAAGCGCTCGCTTTAACGTTCCTACGTTACTCTTTGCGCTCGATTTTGATTTTCGGCATGGAACCGAAAACCTTATCGATGGTGTCGGTGATGATGTTGCCGTTCATTTCCTTCGAATGGCGCATGGCCAACCCCACGCAAAAGGCGATGACAAACAAGCCCGTGACGATGATCCCGGTCATGCAGCCGCTTTCGGTGGTGTCCGGGTAACTGCCGGGAGCAGGCTTGCTATAGGCACGCCGCACCGGACTGAGGGCACGCCCTGCAGGCGCAGGTTTGGAAGCTGGGGGCGACGGATCGGCGCTAGCGGCGGCTGTCGGCACAAAACGCGGTGCGGCCACCGGCTTCTCTTCCAGTACTGAGGGCGCATTGCCGGTGTAGAATACGGCTTGCACATCCCCAAAGCCCACGCGGTCACCATCTTTGAGCAGCGCCTCCTCAATTTC
>TBL_comb48_EPIDRAFT_1000678_pt1 | contig 26340 bp, 20 predicted proteins | sample TroBogEpilimnion_37_FD_10681 | JGI IMG/M metagenome (IMG submission 10681) | reverse complement strand
GTGCCATTCGTCTGTGGCTGCGGGGAATGTGAATTTTGTTTGCGAGGTGATGCACAAGTCTGTCCAACTCAAACTCAACCGGGCTTTACTGGCTTTGGTTCGTTCGCTGAATATGTAGCGATCGAGATGGAAGCCATCTCATTCCCATGGATCAGTGTCATAGAAGTCTGTAGTCCGGTGTTTGCTGCGCCAGTCCCATCCATAAAACTCTTTCCGTTGGGGCAAGGGGAGTATTCCAAAATACAAACTTCATCCACGATTGAATTACTAAAGAGGGCAGTGTTGATTCCGGAATCGATAATTGCAACTGATGGCGGAACATCAGCGACGCTAGTAGGCGAAGCATTCATTCCCCAGACACCAATAAGAACGCTCGTTAGAACACAGCTAATTATTCTTTTCATTTGAACCTCTCTCCACAGGTATTACATTGAAAATAGGAATTTGTTGAATTCCATTTTTGGTCGATGTCCGTACTTCTGCACACAGGGCATTGATGATTTGCGACAGTTCCCATTAGGCCACCTTCGGTTCGTAGATATCTTTGATTGTTTGAATCCGCGAAGCCACGGATTCGGCCTCACTGAACTTGTTTTGAAGACGAAGCAAATTAGCTCGCTCTTCATGGATCAAGATGATGAAACCCCAATCCATATCATCGGAGCGACAGCTGATTGCAAGATCATTTGCCTCGGCCAATGACTTTTCTGCCAGGTCAAAGTCCTCAAGAAGTACATAAGACTTAGCTAGCACGAAATGTGACCTCATTGCCGAGATGCGCTCCTGGATGATTTCAGCGACATCGAGAGACTTAATTGCTGCTCCAAATGCCTCGTGTCCGGATTTGAGCTCGATGTAACAATCGGCGAGCAGGCAATCAACCCGACCTACATCAGCCACTTTCTTTTCGACAACAAAAACTTCCCGTGCTTTGCGAAGTGGCACGATAGCTTCATCAAACCGCTTCATCTCAAATAAGCAGAGCCCAACGTTAAATAGCGACTTAGCCATCCATTTTTCACTGCCATTGAGTTCGTTAAATCGCACAGCTTCCAGATGGGTTTCTAAAGCAACTTCCCAGTCACCTATCTCTCCAGACCAGATGGCCTTAGAGCGCAAGATGTCATCGAGGAATGGATAGTTATCTTCCTTCGCAACGTTGATTGCCTTATCGGCAACCGCAATTGCATCCTGATAGTTATTCATACTGCGATGAGCTGTGGCTAAGCTGAGGTAGGCATCTGCGAGTTGTTCGTAGGGGACAACTCCAATCGATTCATACTCGGAGACACCTGCGTTGGCTAACTCAAGACTTTCGGCATAAGCGCCACGGTAATGTGCCTGACGGCTAAGCTGAATCAATAGTGCAGCTTTCTCTTCACCTGAGGTGTTTGGCAGGGCGCTCCACATCTGCATCTCTGTGAGTTCTTTATCTGCCACAGCTACTCCAATCGCTAGGTGAGAAGGTTCGTAAATCTAGGGCGAGGCACTGACATCGTGAAGATGTGCGCCCCTGTGCATTACTTATCCACATGTCGGCCACCTTCTAAATACTCCTGAATGGGCATACCAACGCGCTTCACAAATTGGGCATTGAAGGTCTCAGCGATATTTCCGGAGTAATAGCGCTCGGCGGCAATTTTTGACTCCACCGCTCGACGCTGGTGATAACCCCAGCTTTCGATGGTTTCGCGCCGCCATTTCTTTTCTGCAGGCTCGAAAAGGCGAGCCAGGATATGAACAATTGCCTTGGGCCAGCTCTCGATCATGAGGACATCTGGTTCGATCTCTTCATCGTAGATCTTCTTTACCCGACCCCATTCTCGGCGCATTTGAAAGCCCTCGATGAGTTCGATGTAGCGCTCGCTGACAAACTTCCAAAGCCGGCTCATGCGTAGGCCTCGAAAGTAACCATGGCGTGAACGTGCATCGCCCGCAGGAGATCTACATGCTCAAGTTCATGGATGGTGGAGCTCCAGCCGCAGGCGCAGACGCTTTGATATTGCTCGCCTGAGAGATGGAGAACTGTGCTTATATGTTGAGCGCGTAAGGCCCGAATTTCTTCTGATTGCATGGCGCAACCGGTCCTATCTGGACCCCAATGCTTGTGGCTGGAGATCCGCTCTTCTAGCAGTGTCTTTCATTGCTAGCAGGTCTTCCATCGGGACCACCGTGCGCGGTTAGCGCGGTTGGTACTAAGCAAGCCGAGGGGCTTAACGCTTAGGTTCGTTGACCTAGAAGAAATATATCAGATTGGATTCGACTGCGTTAAGCGCCACATCCGCTCTTTGATAACAAAAATGATATTCGGCAAACCTCTTTTCTGGGAATGAAATGTCAGTCCTCTTTGTTACAGTTCCAAATACGTATTCGGAATAAGTGAGCTCGTTAAGTAGATAAGAAGAGAACAAGAAGGCACGCCGGTGCCATTTTTGAACTGACCTACAAATAAATCTCTACTATTAACAGAATTGGATTTTTATATGACCAAGAAACCCTTCGTGCCTAAAGCGCGCACATATATCAGCCCCTCAGACCTTACCTTCACTTACGGAGAATGTAAGCGTTGCTTCTGGCTCAAGTACAACAAAGGAATCTCAACTCCCGGCTTTATGCCGCTCGTGGGTCCGATGTCGGCTTTTCAAGAAGCTGCTTATCGCGGCTTGGTCTCGACTTCACTGGACAAGCAATTGCTACCAGGAAAAATTTCCCGCTACGGAGAGCCTGTAGAAAGCATGCCGATTCGCGTTAATGGCGAAGAGACTAATTGGCGTATTAAAGGCAAGTACGACCTTGTAGTCGAATACGAGAACGGCACCGTTGGGTTAATAGATTGCAAAGTCACCACCGGAGAAATGGACGATGGGAAGGTCAGTCATTACCTCCCTCAGCTTGAAGCTTATTGCTATGCACTTGAAAATCCAATCACTGGTCAACAAGAGAAGGTCGCTCACTCTGGGCTCATGATGTGGAAGGTCGATGGCGCAACTCAAGATGAGGAAGAGCAGAACTACTTCACCACTGAGTCAGCATTTTTGATGGTTCCTCGCGACCCTGAGGGGTTCCAAGAATTCATGGAAAAGGTCATTGAAGTACTAGAAGGACCCATTTCCGAAAGCGGGGAGAAGTGCGACAATTGCGCATTCGTTGAGAAGAGAAACTTGGTGGCGACAAATGGCTAGTCAAATCCGTGCAGTACCCAGCCTCGGTGATGTGGAAGTTTCTATCAACGGGACTCTAGTTACCATTGATCATCTTCGACTTGATAACGCGGCGCTAGCTGCATTTCTTGAATCACATGATACTTCCGAACGTTCTCTGGCTTTCGTAGACCTCATCGAGTTCGCCCTTCACGTTAACCGACTTGCGAATGTATCAGCCGACGTGAAAGAGCTTGATTCTGTCGCAAAGCGAGTTGAGGAAAACTTGCAAGAAGCAGGTGACGAAGCCTTTGACCATCTTGAGAAGTTGATTCGCAATCAAGCGGACGAGACAAAGCCCGATGCATTGATTTCACTTTTAAAAGAAAAATTCATTGATCGTGTTATTGATGAATTGAAACCAACAAACCCAAAAAGCCCGTTCAAGCCCATAAGTGAGCAACTTTTGGCTATTCTCGAAAAGACCGGGGCAAAGGAAGCCGATAAGGCTGGAACAAAGCACGGACGAGACTTCAATGCCAACATGGACGCTCTGTTGCAGCAACTTGCAGCCGAATCGGGGGATTCCCCTCTGTATACCAATGACATAGCCACTGAATCAGGATCAAAAGTAGGCGATGAAGTCATCACAATTGACCCAACCTTCACAAACGGCCATGACGCTAAGACCGTCTGGGAATTTAAGGCTGTTCAGAAGGTGACTGTGACTGCAGCTCTCGCTGAGTTGAGTGAAGCGATGGAAAATCGGAAGGCCCAAGCTGGAGTATTTGTTTTGGCGAGAACTCCGCATAATTCGTCCTGGGCTAGATTTACAGCCCATCCAGGGCGTCGGGCGATCATTGTTGTCGATGAGGAGAATATCGACCCCCTATTAGTGCACTATGCACACATTTGGTCTCGAATCGAAGCGGTACGTTCTTTCGGAACAAAGGAGGCCACGATTGACTTCGATAAGATACAAATCGCCGTTGAATCAGCAAAGAAGGCTCTCGACGGGCTGAGCGAAGTGGTGACCGGCCACACCGGCATTCAAAAGAGCCTAGATCATGCCGTGAAATGGATTTCAAGTTCTCAACGTGACCTGAAGGCAGAATTTCAGCAGATCTTAGAACTCTCTAAGCCGTCGATAAAGGGAGAGTAGATTTGCCTGAACTCAATGACCTCCTTGAAGGATCTTTCGCCGCGCATCGCAACTCCTCCGAAATCCAGCTTCCCGATTGGTTGCGACGATCTGAAACTTTTTTAAAGAAGCCTCCAATAATTGATATGAATTTCGATCTAGACGAGGACTCAGTTCAGAGCATTAGAAATTCTGGCGCAGGAAAGAAGATAAAGAAACAAATTCTCGAAGGAGATGGCATTGGCGCAATGGGGCAGGAAGCTTTAGCGTTCTATAAGCCTTATGTGAAATCAGTAGCTGCAGATCCTATTCCTTGGGGTATGCATTTCAGGATGAGTGCGATTCTAGAGTATGCCGTAGAGTTATTATCCGGGTATAAGGAACTTCTTCCAGATTTAACTTTTGGGCAACTAACTCAATTCCTCTTAGAAGTTCTTTTCACTCATGAAGTTGAGCATGCAACGCAGGAATTGCTTGGAGCATTAGAGCAATCGATAAATCCCCAAAAAAGTCCGATTTATTTGAAAAACTTTGGCTCACTTGCTTTCCAAGAATGTACAGAGATATCGGCAACTCAGCAGGAAATGACAAAGGGAGCGTTGAAGTCTAAACTGAAAAATACGCAAACGAGACCGCTGATTCTAAACTGGTCAACCGAGCCCCTTCCACCCTTCTACCGCGATTGGAATAAGGTCAGCATTGACACTGCGGACTGCGGACTGCGGAGTTTGTCAATCTATCGCCCCAACCGTGCAAAAGAGTGAGCTGAGTAATCTTCGAGGCCAGATGGGAGATAAAGCTTCGAATAAGTTAGTTAAAATACCCAAGTATTACTGGATGGATGGATTGAACACCGGGAATGTTCCTACGGCCTTCCTTCGGACTGTTATAGATTGCAAAAAAATGAGTAGGTTTCTTAAGAAGGCAGACGGGAAAAGTCCACTTGGGGTGCCAATTACGGTGAAGCCAAGTCCAGACCATGTCTTTCAAATTGTTTCACCACGTACAGAGCGCCCAATAAAGTTTGCCTGTCATGCTTGGAGAGAAGTCCCTGAGATGGTGATCGGGCAACTTTCTGAAGCTTTTGGGGCGAATAGTAAGGCTGAGTTCAAGCGCTACTTGTGCCAACAACTGTAATTTCTCCAAAATGCTTACTACTCATCCTCATCTTCACCCTCTAGGGTCTCCTCAATCACCTGAATCCGGCGAAGCACTTCCTCGGCCTCTTCGGTAACCCCTTGGGCCTCAAATACCTCAGCCATGAGCTTCTCTAGCCGAACCAGCGTTCCCCATTCCGTCCGTCGCTCTGCGAGCAAGTACGTCTTGGACTGAATGAAGTACGCGAGTGCTTCGTCATATTCACCTAGGAGCTTCTTTGCTAAGCCCATCCGGCCATTAGCCCAAATCAATCGATACGGCGCTTCTGTGATATCTGCAAAGTCCAAAGCCCTCTGAGCAAAGTCCAAGGCTGATACCCCGTCACCCAACTTGTAATAGCAAAGCGCAATCTCTTCGTCGCAGAATGCCACTTGACCTGGGTTCTTCAACTTCTTAAACAAATCTCGGGACCTCAAGAAATGCTCAAGGGATTCTTCCCACCGCTTCATCTTTCCAAGAGCGAAACCGCAATGCCCATACGTGAAAGCTAAAGATTCATCAGAGCGATCTGGGTTGACTTCAACCAACGCACTTGAGTAAACCTCGAAAGACTTCTCCCACTCTTGCGCGTCATACCAATAGTCGCCCTCTTCATTAAGAGCCCGGAAGAGATCCTTATCGCCAATAGCTTTATAGAGTTCAACGGCTTTATGAGCCGCATCAGCAGCTTCTTCGTATCGCTTTAAAGCCTTGAGTGACCACCCAATACTTTGATAAACAAACCCAACAGCAGCGCTACTGGCCTTGGCACCCAATGATTCATAAACCTGCAGAGCGGTCTGACTCATGGCCAGTGATTCAGTGTGCTTGCCCTCATGGAATGCGGCATGACCAAGTTCCATCAAAGCCTGAGCTTTCGCTTCGCCCTCACCCTTTGATACCTGAGCCCAGAGTTCCTGCTCGCGCTTATCAAATCTTTCCATGATGCCGCTCCCTACGTCCCAGCCAAGGACGGATTACTGGCTGGGGGAGGAGAAGTTACAGGGGAGGGCTGACAGGCGTGAAAGTGGGACAAATTGGACAAAACGAGAACCACTGAGAGCAGTTATATTTTCCTAGGTCACGGCATTTACGAGGAGGGGATGAATGGAAGTAGGCACCATCCAGATGGCATCTCGTTCAGCTTTTCATGATCTGATTCACACTCCTGATATCGATGAAGAAACTTTTAAGATCTTATTGGAATCCGCACCAATTAATCTCTCAAAAGATTTACTCTTTCATAAAAATCTTCCAGCAAATCTAAGAATTCCCCTCATTAAAAAAGTTTATTCGGCGAAGGATTCCGAAATTTCTTGCGCCGTCAAATTGGATTATTTTTCAAGACTTCTTAGATCTCGAGATTGGGATCTTCATTCGCGTGAGGTGTTGAGTAGCAAAATTAGAAGGTTAGAAAATTTTCATAAAAATAATATAGCGAAAGTTAAAAGCAAAACTCTAAAAGACAAAAAGAATCAATCTTCTCTGGGCCTAATGAAGATACCAGTTAAAAATACGCATCTGGTTACTAGAGTAACCCCATATATTGGTAGCTTTTCATATTCTACTGACGCGCATCACGTTTTCCAAAAATTGACCGAAGTGTCAAATCTTTTTCTTCGAACATACAGACTGGGAAACCATGAGGATCTCGTAAATCAGACGCTGCTCTCCCTCAAATATGACTTCATGTTAAGTTATTTCTCAGACTTAAAGCTTTCAACAACGGAATTAGATTGCCTCTGGCGACTTTTCACTCTCCAGATAAGCCAATTAAAGACTTCATACGATGCAGTTCCTGAAATCATCGATCAATTTTCTTTGGATTTGAGACTCTCATTAAATGCATCATTTCGAAACGATATAAACCAAGAATGTATGAGAATTTCTCACCCGGCCGCAATATCGATGAGAATAGCCTTTCGAATTCTTGTAGCTGGACGTACTGAAGAATTTTATTCCCAAGTTTTTTCAAGAGTTACTAATCTTTCAAGTAATTTTGAAGAGCTTTTGATTAACCAGAAACCCATTTTCTCTGACTTAGCTCTGGTGCAGGCGGGCTCTGGATATTTGACTATTAGGTACTTTGGAAACATGGCCTCCAAAGAGAATCAAAGCTACTTGAAATATGTGCCAGCAGGGGACGATATGGATTTGGCCGGATGGCCTCAGTCTGTAGAAGCTACTTTTAATAGTGATTTTGGCAGAATTGAATATCGAGGAACAATTAAAAATCTTAAAGCTGAAACCGAATATCTAGTAAAGATAGTGTCAAAAAGCCCTGAACATTATTCTTACCCAACTTTTCAATTCACTACAGTCAAAGTTCCGATTCGCATTTTGCAGGCGACGTCTAGCACGGAAGGAAGTTGGTGGGGGAACAATAGTAGATATAGAAAAGGTGGCTAAAGTCGAGACAAGAGAATTGGTGCCCGATGACCAGTCCTTAACCCCTCCCAAACCCACCACGCCCCAACTAAACTAACCCCATGCCACCTCGCATTTGGCCCGAAAATCACCGGCAGAAGAATGACGCCGAGCAGGCCCTCTTCGATGCCCTCTATGCAGCGCTAGGCCCAGAAGACGCCATCTTGAGCAATATGCGCCTCACAGACCGCGATCATGGCGACATTGAAATTGACCTCATCGCTTTGATCAAGACCCTTGGGGTAGTCGTCTTTGAAACAAAAGGCGGCACGGTCACTTATAACGGAGTCGACTTCAAGCAGTCAGATCGCTATGGCTCTCGCAGGATTACTCCACATGATCAAGTCTTGAGAAATCTCTACGCCTTCAAGAACTTCCTTCGCGAACGCTGGTCTTACGGCAACATCAAGACTGAATGGATGCTCGCATTCCCATTTAGCTATTTCAGTCAGTCGATCGATATACCTGCAGTCCACCGCGATCGCATTATCGATAGCAATGACATCAATAAAGTCTTAACCAATATCGGTACGACAATGTATCTCCACTCCAACCGAAACCCTCCGCGTCAGGCTGATTGGGTCGATCGCGCCTTTGAAGCTGCCAAAGGTCACTCGATGCTTGAAACCGACCCTGAAGGTCACATCAAGAACAGCTACCTTCAAATCAAGCGCATGACTCATGAACGCCGATCAATCTTGGAGATGGTCCAAGAGAACGACCGAATCTATGTCCGAGGACCGGCTGGCTCCGGAAAGTCCTGGCTCGCATTTGAACAAGCAAAGATCTGGGCTGATCAAGGCTTACGAGTGGGCATCACCGTCTATAACCGCGGACTTGCCAGCTATATGCGTCGCAAAGTCGTCGAAACTGGTCTCGAAGATCGATTTGGCTTTGTCGGTCACTTCCATCGATTCGCCGAAGGGGTTGCTCCAAAGGGCGGCCAAACAATTGGCTACGCAGATGAGTGGCTCAAGGAAGATGCGAAGGTCGCAGATGCGCTCGCTAAATACCCAGAGAGCGAAAAGTTCGATGCCTGGGTAGTAGATGAAGCCCAAGACTTCGATCCACGATGGTGGAAAGTCATTACAGAGACTCTTAAAGACCCAGCGGCCGGAAAACTGGCGATCTACGGTGATCCCGCCCAATCTGTCTATGGCGATAAAGAATGGCCAATCGAAGGCTTTGCAAAGATCCGCCTCTCTGAAAACCTGCGGAACAGCCAGCAAATCGCGAAAAGTGCCCAGGCCTTGATTGAAGAGAAAGTAAAGGCGCTTGGTCCCGACAGCTTCGAAGTCGAATATGTGATCGTCGATAGTGAAGAAGATGTCATGGATGCAGCAGACGACGCGGTAGCACGTATGACTGATCAGGAATTCTGGAACCCGGGCGAGATTGCATTGCTCACTACGAAGTATCGCCATCCTGTACATGAGGAGAAAGTTGGCGATCAAGATTCTTACTGGGATGAATTCTGGAGCGGCACCGATGTCTTCTACGGGACAGCCCAAGGCTTCAAAGGTCTTGAACGGTCAGTTGTTGTACTTGCGATTAATGGAATTCACGAGAAAGCAAACTTTGAGGACTTGATGTACGTGGGGATTACCCGTGCGAGGGATCGATTGGTAGTTGTAGGCAGGATCGAGTTAATTGAAAATCTACAGCCAGGGTGATGAAACTCCAATTCACTCACGAACGACCTCTTGAATTCAAGTTTTGATTGCTTCAGAAAAGGAAGCAAGTCCCAGTTGCGCACCATCTTCTTGATGGTGCCACCCAGATGCTGTGTGATTAAGTTGCAGAGATATTTCGAAAATATATTTCAAGTTCAGAGTCATAATTCAAGATGGCGGGTTACTTGGAATGATTTGCGCAGAAGGGTGGCAATTCAGCCAGGTTGTCAGTATATTTCCAGGTGCTTGTAGCCATTATCAAAAATGGATGGGGTTCTGTATGACCGCGCGGTTCGCAGTACTGGATTTTGAGACCACATCTCGCACTACATCAGCTAGGGCTACTGAAATTGGAATTGTCGCTCTTGATGATGCACTTCTTGTTTCTTCAGTCTTTGAAAGTGTTTTAAAGCCGCCGATCACGCCGATGAAGCAATCTTTGAGCTATTCGAGACTGTCATTGGACCAGCTCAATGCAGCCCCAGAATTTATTCAAATTTGGCCCACTATTACCTCATTTTTCGACAGACGGATTCTTGTGGCTCATAAGAAAGATTTTGAACAAAATGTTCTAGCGCACGCATTTGTAGATTCTGAATTGCCGCGATTGGAATTCCCCTTCCTTTGTACTCTTGAGTGGTCTAGAAAAATTTTGAAACATCAAGTTGGCGGGTTTTCTCTCCAAGAAGTATGTGCTTTTTTTGATATTGATCTTCTGGATCCACACGAGGCGAAGGTTGATGCAGTGGCCACTGCCAATCTTTTTAGGGAACTATATGAACGAAGTCCAGAACTACGAGAGCATTGTGAAGAGCTAGCTTCTCAAACACTGTCAGTTCCTAAGCTAGGCACTTTAAGCACCAACGCATTGATACGCCGAAGGCATAAAGTAGGTGAATTGTCTGAGAAGGAATTGGAATTGATTGCCAACGAAATTCGGACAAATGCAAAAATCAAGATTGTTGTTGTCACTGGTAAATTATTCAGCAGTATGTCCAAGTTCTGTGCATTGGTGGCTAGTGTTGGTTACGAAGTTAAAGAATCACCCGCAACTGCTGGGACTGCATTTGTTGTGCAGGGCTATAACGGTGGGCAGTCCAAGATTGAGAAGGCGAAAAAATATGGTCGCCCTGTGTTAACAGAGCAGGATGCCTTGAAGGTTCTCCACCTTCTTTGTGAGCGAAAGGAGAGTTGAACAAGATGGCTGGATTGGACGAGTTGACGGACGAAGCTAGGCGAAATACGCGAGGGCGTTTCGAGCAATGGGTAAAGAACCCACAATGTGAAGCAAACACTTTGAGCGCCGTTCTCAATGTGAAGTTAGCTGAAGTTGCACTGTCATTGGGCTATCAGCCAGAGTACGGCCAATCACCCTTTGCGGTTACTCGGGGGCTTCAATTTGAAAGCTGGCTCTTTAAGGATGAGGCCAAGGTCATCAGAGAATCTATGGAAAGAGTTGGAATTCTGGAAGAAAATAGTTCGGGATTTCTAGATCTTCGATTAACGATGAACGGTGGCAAGAACATTAAATCTGTAGATGATGCTCTTGAAAAGTCCCTTCAACTATTTGTAAGCCTCTCAGATGATAAACATTTCACGCCTCCAACAATAATTGCTGGCTTGATGTTAAAAATTCCTAAAGGAGTGATGTTGCCCGAGGCAACATTGATTATTGATGTGGCGTCAATACAGCGCCTGGATCAAAAGTGGGTGATTCGAGTTGGTGAAATTAAGGTCTTCCCTGACAGAGGTGGCCATACGGACACTGGTGAAATTTCAACAGCTCGTGCACAGGCTGGGGTTTATCAACATGCTCTCCAAATCACAGTAGAGTCTCTCGACTTAAGAAATCCTCCAATTGTCAGCACAAGCGGCTATCTTGTTTTCACTTGGCCGGGTACCAATAGTCCCGTAATTCGCGCGAATGAAGACTTGACCTACCAAGCGAGGCGAGCGGCTGTTGGCTTTGACCGGCTCGATGGTGTCGCGCAAGAATTGATGACCAAGCAAGCTCAGAATCTTTCCGGAATAGACTTGAAGGACTGGATAGCCCATTCTAAAACGGAGTACAAAGAGATTTGTTGGAGTTTTTGCGATCTAGCCCCACGCTGTCAAGACCTGGCAATTGCCGAAGATCGAGCCATAGTCCTGGGCACCGAGGCAAGTAAGTTGTTGGGTTCTGTAGGGGTTGGACGCGCAATTGAATTGCTCGATGGCTTCGAACCAAGTACGGAAATTGAACGTGCATTGCAGGTCCAGCTTCTTGCTGCGAAAGGAGAAAATTCGACATGAGTACGAGGGATATTGTGCGACAACTTGAAGCAGTAAGAATTAGTCAACCCGTGCCCAGGTATTCAACTCTTCATGTGAGAATTGTTGAAAATCCCTTCATGGTTGCATTTGTCCGTATGGCTGGTGAATCGAGGCCGTGGGGAATCGCGTACGGCCGACTAAAAGATTCAGCTCCTCGGGTTATCACTGCAGGAGATGGTCGAAATCGTGAAGCAGTTGCTCAAATTTGTGAGGAATTTGGCGTTGCAATGCTCCAATACTTTAGAGCCGAAGGGCACACATTCAACCCAATTACAAAGGAGAACCTTGATACCAAAGAACTACCGCAGATTTGGGTTCCGGGCGATCGACACGTTGAAATGTTCCATCACCTTGAATATGCCTATTGGAGGGTGCGAAAGGGAGACGATAGAACCCAACCCTTGACCGTTTTTGCACGCTTGTCAGGATGGCTCTTTAGAGAATCTGGAAGGATTGGACAGCAGCAAATCATCGATGCATCTCGTGCGTTACGAGATGCTTACGTATTCCCTGCAGACACCCTGAGTTTGGGTAACCTAACTAATGCTGTTGCTTGGTTTAAGAAAGACGGATCGCTCCCAAACAAGCGCATTAGCGTCAGAGCCTCAGGCGAGCAACGCGTTTCGCCTACCTTGGATCCAGGACTTGATAAAGACGTTTTGGCTCCATTGATTGAGCAGCGTGCTGAATTGCTAAAAGCGGGGAGAACACCGACGTTAGTTGAACAAAAGATTCATGAAGCTCTTTCCCCTGAATTGATGGCCAGATGGGGTTCTATGGTAGATGCCTATCACATACTTGCGAGCGACAACCGCGCAGAAAATAATGGAGTCGAGAAATTAGTTAAATCGACCATGGAAAAATATGTAGTGGAATTTCAGCGATTAGAGAGAGGAATGCTTGACCCCTCTGGTGACCCAATCTTTACCCCACATCCTGAAACAGACTTTCATGGATCAGCTGCTGCAGCTGGATACTTCCGGATGCAAGCAGCCGATGTTGCGTACACCGCTTCCCTTGTACATGATGATGCCGAGTTATGTGCAGAAGCCTTGGCTAGTGGGCATGCTTTCATGGGAGAAGTTACAGATGTTTGGAACACAGGCGTTGGTCGGGTAACCATTCCAAACTGGCAAGTAAAAGTCCGGATTGGGGAGATTTCCAGACTTCGCGAGGGTGAAGACTATTCGTTGGTCGGAAATCCGAAATCTAAGGTTTCAATACGGGAGGTGGAAGTTGTTGATGAAGAGCATTGGCTAGTTCACATCGAATGGGAATCGCCTAAGCTGAAAGAAATATCTGGCCCAATTTGCGCAAAGCCGCTCGATTCAAGCTGGATAGGCAAACGACTAATTTTCGTGCCTTGTGACACTAGTGCGCTGACAGCCAAGCAAGCGCAAGCCGTCTGGGATGCAAAAGATGGAGTAGGGGCTTGGCTGACGCATGGCCGCGCACCAGTGCAGGTCGAAGAAAGTTTTATTGATGACATCACCCAGTTGCAGGACAATTAATCATGGTAAATGTTGAAATAGACAGAGAGTATACGAATTTGCGCGAAGCGTTGATCAAGGAATTGAGTGGTTCTTGCAAACTCGCAGTTATCCAAGCGCCGCCCGGGTCTGGGAAAACGCACATGCTGCTTGCCGTTGTTTCATCACTTGTGCGCGAAGGAAAGCGTGTATCTCTTGCCGCGCAAACTCGCCGCCAAGCGGACGACATAGCGCACAGGTGGGCTCGTGACTATGGTCAACTCCCCGCAATTCGCCTCGGAAGTAGTGGTAGTCAACCACCAGATAACTTTCCACTATCCGTGCCCTGGATCACGGAATTGGCTGCGTTACCTCATGGTCCTGGACTTTACATTTCAACAACAGCTAAGTGGACTTGGGTGAGAGATCTTGAACCTTTCGATGTACTCGCCATCGATGAGGCTTGGCAGATGGCTTGGGGTGATCTCATGCAGTGTGCAAAATTGAGCAAGAAGTTTTTCATGATTGGTGACCCTGGACAGATTCCGCCAGTTGTAAGCGTCGATGTTCGACGTTGGGCAACCGCCCCACGCCCGCCTCACAAACCTGCACCTGAGGTAGTTCTTGATGACACAGAACTTCGCGCCACCGCATTTATCGGAAGCCTCCCTGCCTGTAGACGACTCCCGAATGAGTCGGTGAAATATGTAAAACCGTTTTACGATTTTGATTTTTCCGCGTATGCCGACCCCAATGAACGGTTTATTAATTTATCAAATGAGCATGCTGATCAGCAGTTGGTTGGAATAATCAATATGCTCAGCAGTGGACAACCGGTTCTCTTGACTTTACCCACGCCGAAAGAGGGTCTACCCCCAGAGGTAGACATCGAACTCACCTTGCGAGTGGAGAAGATTGTTCGGACCTTGTTGACGGGCCATTCCCAAATCGTGGTGGGGCCTGGCGATAAGCCAAGAACCATCAAATTTAAAGACATCGGCATTTGCGCCACTCATCGAGCCATGAATGGTGAACTTCGTAAAGCATTAGGTGCTGACTTTAGTGATGTTTCTATAGACACTCCAGAACGTTGGCAAGGCTTGGAGCGCCCAATCATGATTGTTGTACATCCTTTGTCTAACGTAACAGATCCCTCTGACTTTGACCTAGAAACTGGACGCTTATGTGTAATGGCTTCTCGGCACCAGGTCGGACTTATTGTCATCACCAGAGATCACGTTGGAACGTCCCTTGAGGAATTCATCCCTCAGGCCTCTCAGGCTCCAGGACAACCGGATGTTGTAGGACGAGGCCATTTTGCGCACGCTCGATTCTGGAATGACTTAGTTGCAGACCAACGTTTAGTTGCGCTTACTTAGCAACTTTGGGACAAAAGGCACGCACATCACAGCGTGAACACTTTGATTTCTCCGGATTAGGTTCAAACTCACGATTCTTAATCCCTGTCGCTGCATCGACAACAATCTTGAGTGCTGTATCTAGAGATTGTGGGGTGATGTCCACTTCTTGGCGCTGTTCTTGATCAAGGTCATGAAGAAATGCGCCACGGACATCTAGGCCTTCTCGCAATCCAGCAGCGGCGTACACCTGCAGTTGTAGTCCAAGCTCGCGATCATCAATGGCAGTCTTGTAATCAACAATCGCAAGCGAATCTGGAGAGCCCTCATGCTTGTCTAAGATCACATCTGCTCGGCCGGAGACCACAACGCCATCCAGAGCAAGCTCGAAGGGACGTTCAGTTTCCCAGACGCGCTGCATGTCATCACCGAATTGGTGCAAATACTTGAATACGAGGCCACGCGCGCTTTCTCGAAAACGCGCTGCGATAGCTTTTCCAGCAAATGGCAAGAAGAAATCTGTAGCAAGTATGCGATCAACATCCATTGGTGTTAATGGTCGATTCTTACGTTGAGTCTCTTCGGCAACCACACGTAGTAGATGATGGACTGCTTTTCCATATCCAATTTCCTGTACCAGCGCCGGAGGAAAGCCAATGCGGTTGCGTAACCAGAAGCTGTAACCGCAATTCAGATAGGCGGCTAGCTCACTGTAAGTAATGTGAAGTTCGGGACTTTCCTCACGCTTGCCAAATCCAGCCCAATCCACTGGATATGCCAATTGATCTTCATAAGCATCAAAAACCTCCTGAATATAAGGCGAGATTTTTGATTTTGTCGCCCTGACACGTTGGTGCGCTGAAAGGGCTAGCCATTCGCGTGCTCTCGTTATTGCGACATAGAAGAGTCGCCGTTCATCGCCATCTGTACCCTCATACCGAGCAGCGTCGAAGAGTTCCCGTGGAATAATCCAGTTGTTTACCTGCCCGGTGCGACTGCTTGGAAATCGTCTCTGGGTCATCGAAGGTACAAAGACAATTTGCCACTCGAGGCCTTTTGCAGCGTGAACTGTCATGAGAGCTACTGAATCAGAAAGCAGATCCTCTTCGCCCTCAAAATCCATATAACCGCCCATGGCTACGTTAAGCATGAGGCTTGCGAGGTTCTTAAAATACCACTCACCCTGGTCACCGAATCCTGCTTGACTACCATCACCATGTGTAGCAACTCTTGAACGCTTCTGCATGGCCTCATAATCAGCAATAAATTTACTAAACCTAGCTATTGTCCCCAGACGAGATTGATAGAGAGGGTTATTAACATCCCAGAGCCGCACGCCCAAGGCATCAGTTATTGAGTAGTTGACTTCGATGAGGCTCAAGTCGCGTGAATCACTCCCAACTAGGCTTTTAGCATCTATTAGGACCTTTTTAAGAGTCTCAATTTGAGAGGTATTGAGCGAATAAATGGTGCGGGCAAGAAAGATGAGCGATTCAAGAGTGACTGATTCCTGTTCCTTTGAGTACTGATTTTCTCGCCATTCGAATCCTGCCATCCAGGCAAAGCACCGACCCAAGAAATTTGCATCAGGCTGTTCAAACAGTCCAGCACGTCCACCAGGTTGAACAGGAACGGCAAATCTTTCAAACGCTTCAAGAAGACAACGGTAGGTGTTCTTACCTCGAGCTAAAACTGCGATGTCGGAATATTTAAAGCCCATAGATCGAAGTTTGTTTATCGACTGTGCAATTTCATTGGCTTCTTGCTCCTCGTCGTCATAGTCCAGCACGATGTCTACGGATGGCCCGTTGTGCTCACGGAATGGGATCATTGACTTTGGGAGACGACCTGGTATCGACTTCGCAAAAGTATCCGCAAGTTGAACAATCTGGGGGCGCGATCTGCGATTGGCTAGAAGTTCAAACGTGGCCACATTTTTATACCGCTCGGAAAAGGTTGTGATGTTTGAAACTGAAGAGCCTCGCCACTGGTAGATAGCCTGATCATCATCACCAACCACGACAAGGTTTGCTTCACCAACCGGCTTGGCGAGGAGTTGAATAAGTTTTTCTTGGGCAGGATTCACGTCTTGGTATTCATCAACAATAAGATGTGAAATATCTGCACACACAGCCGCATGTATCACGGGGTCGGACAAGACATCGACTGCGCGTGCAATTTGCTGGCCGAATGTCAGTAGATGAAATTCATCTAACATCACGTAGAACTTTTCTACCGTTGATCGTAGTAATTCAGGGACTAGGCCTAGATCGAGCATTTCATTTTCGATAACATCAAGATTCTGGCGAAAGCGAGCCAAACCATCGAACTGAGCGTTTCTGGTAGACATTTTCTTTAAATCAAGGAAATTCTGCTGTCGTTGGAGAAATGCCGCTAATTGGTTTTCGTCTATAACGTCATATGCTTCGTATTTGCCGACATAACGGGTCAGAAGTTGGTAGCAGTAACCGTGGATGGTGCCAACGTACATAGTGCCCAATTTGTCGGCTTGTAACTGACCTGCAAAGTGAAGTACGCGCGCTCGCACACGCTCCTTAAGTTCTGCAGCAGCCTTCTCAGTGAAGGTAAAAGCCACGATGCTCGAGGGATCCACGCCTTCAGCAACGAGCATTGCTATTCGCTGAGATACCGTTTCAGTCTTTCCCGATCCCGCACTGGCGATTATCTGAATATGGCTACCTCGGTAAGCTACAGCCTCAGCGGACTGCCCCTCCAGTTCTGGAATGATTTTTACAGCCTCCGCATTGTCCACGTGGGATATTCTGCCCTGTGTGAGTGACAGAAACAATGCTCAGACCCTAGGCTACGACTCTGTCGGGGCTGTACGGCAATATAGGGTATGGCGACCAAGCAACGATAATTGCTAAAAGGGAGTAACACGTGTCTGAGAGTCCAGAACGCATTTCTATTTCTACTGATTCTCCAAGCGAAGCGGTCCTAAGCGCTTTGACTTCGTTATTGCCTGGCGTCTTTCAGGATGGCGTACTTGATGTGCAAAGAATAGCTGAGCTTACGGGCTTAGAGGTCGCTGGAAATAAAAATGGCGTCGAACGTTTTGGCCTTATGTGGGCTGGCAAGAGTAAGGCAGTGGAGGCTCTTCAGGCACCAAGCATGGCTTCACTTGTACCGGACGTAGAAAACTCAATTAATTGGGATACCGCACAGAACGTCTTTATTGAAGGAGACAACCTTGAGGTCTTGAAGTTACTTCAGAAGGCCTACAACGATCAAGTGAAACTCGTTTATATAGATCCACCTTACAACACGGGAAACGATTTTGTTTACAATGACGATTTTTCCCAACCCCTAAAGCATTATCTTGAGGTGACAGGCCAAGTGGACTCAGAGGGAAATCGCTTAGTTGCAAACACCGAAGTCTCAGGAAGAAAACATAGTAATTGGCTGAACATGATGTATCCGCGCCTGGTCTTGGCCAGGAATTTGATGTCGGATGATGGTCTATTGGCCGTGAGTATCGACGAAAACGAAGTTTCAAACTTGGTGAGCATGTTGGATGAGATTTTTGGGGCAGAGTGTCGTATTGCAGTGGTTGCAGTGGTTAACAATTTAAAAGGCAGAAGCGATTCTGAATATATTGCGACTGCGCATGAGTACCTGTTGCTATACACACGCTCAAAGTTTAAGACATTGGGCTTGCCTTTGCCTGATGGAATTCAAGAAACTTACAAACTTACAGACTCTGACGGCCTAAGTTATCGACTTTTACCTTTGAGAAAGAGCGGCACAAACTCTTTGCGTAGTGACCGCCCAAATATGTTTTACCCCTTGTATGCAAATGTCGAAACTGGGGAAGTTAAGGTTGACAAACAAGATGGTTGGGCAGAGGTGCTTCCCCTATTTCCAGATGGACGAGAAGGTTGCTGGCGATGGGGAATCGAAACCGCTCGCACTCAAATTGACTTACTGTTCGCTAAATCTACGAAGGACGGCAAAGCTGATATTCAAGTCATGGACTACCTGGGTGACGGGAGCGATCAAAGGCGTGTAAAACCGAAATCGGTTTGGATTGACCCGAAATTTACGACCGACTTAGGTACTTATCAATTGAAAGAGCTACTCGGTGAGGGAATTTTTAATCATCCAAAACCGCTAGGCCTTCTGGAAGAAATACTTGAATTTGTGGTTGAGCCTGGGGATACCGTCCTAGATTTTTTTGCAGGATCAGGAACTACTGGACATGCTCTATTTCTTAGAAACCAGAAAATTTCAGAAAATCCATGCAGGTTTGTCTTGGTCAATCTACCTGAAGTTTTAGAAGAGAATTCTGCCGCGCACAAGGCCGGATATAGGACCATAGCGGACATTACACGTGCCCGTTTGTTAGAAGTTATTGCACGGGGATTTGACTCGCATTCGCAGGGTTTGAGGTGCTTTAGCCTCCGAAAATCGGCTTTCTTAGCCTCACTCCAGGCAAATCAAGTCGAAGCCACTTTGTTCTCACAGACTATGGAGTCTGATGCCGAGGGACCTGCAGTCGCTGCAGAAGCACTTTTGAAGGCTGGAGTAATGCTAAGTGCTGAATGGAAACATTTCAAATTGCTTGGAGAGGAAACTATTGTTGCCGATGGAGTTGCCGTGGTTCTTGCTCGGGCATTGAATAACGAAGTAGTTCAAGCCGCGATGAATTTGGAATGCGTCCACACCGTAATATTTCTAGAGGATGCCTTCGCTGGTCGTGATGCGATTAAGGCAAATGCCCACTTTGCTTTCAAGCAAGTGAATAAAACTATGAAGACAATTTAGTTATGACAGTACAGATTAGGTTTGAAAGCAATCAGGATTACCAGACTGAAGCGATTGAGGCAGTAACAAACTTATTTATAGGGCTTGAAAAGGCGAGCCTTGGTCAACTCAAGGCAGCAAGTCACCACCTTGTTACTGAGGAGAATTCCCTCTTCCAGGACTTGGTGTATGCAAACCGAATTCCGGGGAGTGTCGAATTCGCGGAACTGGTACAGAAGAACATTCGAACGATTCAGAACCGAAAGCGAAACATTAATGATGACTTGCATTCGATTATTCCTCTGGATCTCCAGAAACATTTCGAGCCTGGCGAATTCCCCACTGACTACAGCATTGAGATGGAAACCGGAACAGGCAAAACGTATGTATACCTTCGCACAGCTATCGAATTGTATCTGAAATATGGGCTTTCAAAGTTTGTAATTGTAGTGCCGTCGGTTGCAATTAGAGAAGGTGTCATATCTTCACTCCGACTTATGAATGGACACTTCAAGGAACTGTATTCTGGAATCCAATACGATAGCTATTGTTATGATAGCAAGAATGTGAACAAGCTTCGGCAATTTGCTACTTCATCATTTTTACAAATATTGGTCATGAATATTGCGGCATTTAACTCGGATGATAATATCATTCGACGCCAGACGGACGCACTTAATGGTCAGGCCCCCATAGATTTCATCCAAGCTGTTCATCCAGTAGTAATTATGGATGAACCGCAGAAACTTTCCGGCACAAATGCGACAAAAGCTATTTCAGACCTGAATAGCGCTTTTAGACTGCGATATTCGGCTACTCACAAAGATGTTCATCATCTGCTATATAGGCTCACTCCCGTCGATGCATACGATCTGCGTTTGGTTAAGCGAATTGATGTGTTGTCTGTTACGGCTGATCAAAATAACAACGTCCCGCTCGTGACAGTGAAGAAAATTTCAAATACATCAGGTTCCGTCACGGCCACACTACTCATAAACAAAAGTGGTGGTCGAAGCGAAACTCAAATTACTGCGCGTAGAAATACCGATCTCCAGGAGGAGTCGAAACTCCAAGTCTACCAAGGCTGGGTGGTTGAAGACATTTTGGCAAATACCGAGGACTCGGTAGCGCAAGTTATTTTTCAAAATGGTCGAGTACTTCGGGAAGGATCAAGCACTGGTATTGACGAAGATGCTTGGCAAAGAGCACGAATTCGTGCGGCAATTCTTGATCACTTCAACACAGAGATGCTTATTAGACAGCATGTAGATCGTGGAAGTATTCAGCCGATAAAGGCTCTAACACTTTTCTTTATTGACCGTGTTGCTAATTATGCACCCGAGGATGGAAAGTTCCGCACTTGGTTCGAAGAGGAATATCTGAGCGTCTGTCGGGAAAGTAAGTTTAGAAACCTTGACAAGCCGGATGTAAAGGTAGTTCACGATGGCTATTTCGCTCAGTCAAAACAGGGCGCAAAGGACTCAACCGAACGCGGCAGTAAGGATGACGAGACTGTTTATGACCTAATCATGAAAGACAAGGAAAAGTTACTTTCATTTGATACTCCACTCAGATTTATTTTTAGTCACTCTGCGCTTGCAGAAGGTTGGGACAATCCAAATGTCTTCACAATCTGCAATCTCCAAAATGTTCAATCCGAAGTAAAGCGCCGCCAGCAGGTAGGGCGCGGTCTTCGCCTTCCAGTTATGGCGGATGGGGAACGTTGCAGAGTTGAAGAAGTTAACCACCTGACAGTCATTGCTTCCGAGGAATTTGAAGACTACGTTAAGAAACTTCAACAAGATATGAAAGATGAGGCTGGAGTTGATTTTGCAAATCGTGTAGGAAACAAGACCGAGCGCGTCGAAAACAAGATCAAGAACAACTTCAAAGAGATACCACTATTCCGGGAACTTTGGGAGAAGATTTCACCCAAGACAAACTACAAACTTGATTTCAGCACCGATGTGCTGGTCGCGGAGGCTGTACGGCGACTTAAGAATGAAGACAAGATCCTCAAACCCAAATTCAATTTGGCTAAGCAAGGCATAGACCGAATGTCTCTTGAAGATGGTCTGGTGGGCGGTCATGTTACTTCGACTGCCTCGGCTTCTATGAACATAGAAATAGCATTCCCAGACATCTTGACGGACATATGTAACGAAGTGCCTGTCTCGAGAGCTACAGCTAAAAGAGTTATTGACGAATCAGGACGTCTTGAGGAAGCGAAGAAGAATCCGGCTCAATTTGCAGCCCAAGTGTCACGTTCCTTGCGTCGTGCGCTTGCAGAAACACTCAAGAACCATGATGGCATTTCATATACTCCTATTGGCGATTCATACAGCATGGATTTCTTCCTAAATGAAAGTCTCTATTACGAGCGTAATCTTATAGAGGTGAAGAAGAGTATCTACGACCGGATACCGGTTGACTCAAATGTGGAGCGTGAATTTGCTATGGCGCTTGATGCCCGAGATGACATCGAACTATTCGTAAAACTTCCGGATTGGTACAAAATAAAGACTCCTGTTGGAGGCTATAACCCAGACTGGGCAATTGTGCGCAATAAAGGTCAAAGTGATTACGAGTTGTACCTTGTGCGCGAGACTAAAGGATCATCAAACATCGATGATTTGTTTCGCGAAGCAGAAGCATGGAAAGTGACTTTTGGCAAAAAGCACTTCGACGCCTTAGGTGTTGATTACAAAGTAGTCCGCGAGGCAAGTGAATTAGACCTTGATGATTCACCAAGTTTGGTTGAAGCGCAACTTGGCTCTCGACTTGATGAAGGTGGTAGAGAATAGAAAATCGCAAAAAGTCAACATTGAGGGATCCGACCCCCAACCATGTCAATGGGAGTTGGCGACCTAAGGTCGCCATGCTTGGCTAGTTCAAGATTTTAATGCAATTTGTATTAACCAAGAGACAACAGTGTCTTTTTGGTCCATTAAGCCAACATATTGCTTACCAGCGTGGCGGGAAACGTGGAATCGATGTGCTTCCGATTGAAAACTGACCTAGGTGGCGATTTGGGCATTGCGCAAATTCTGTTTGCTCTGAAACTATAGCCAAGTGGACCATACTTCGCTGATCCGGTCATGGGCTAAAAGCTCTTGGGAAATCGCGTTGGGTGAAGAGCTATTAACCATTCAGAGTGCAAAGCTGACGGCCAAAGTGCCTCTTGATGGAAGCATCCTTCTCGATGCAAAGCGTAAATGGTTTCGATGGCAGCTCACTTCGTCCCAAGGCTGGACTTTGAAGTTATCGGGAATGAGTAAGTACGAAGCTAAGCTGATCGCGTACAGTGTCGAACTTTGTAAGGCAAGAAATTGGTCAAAACAGATAGTAGAACTTCAAATCAAGCATCGTAAGCTTCAAGTGTGGGTTCCCAAAGAATCTATTGAAGAAATTATTTTACGCAAGCCAACGACATTTCCGCGAAATGAACTAAATCAACTTAAGCGAAAAGTTGACTTAAGCCCTGCGGAAAGCCAAGCCCAAAGGGGTCAAGGCGGCCACTTTCCACTCTTTTGGACTTTCAATTCTTGGGAGTGCTCGTGACGCCAAGCCGAGAGTGGCTCCGTGGGTGGATAAGGAAGCTGACTTAGATGAGATTTCCTCGATAGTCGATGACTTGAAAAAGCGATCTCTTGACTTCAAGTATTCCTGGGACCTTTATCGTTTAATTTTTCCTCCAGAAACATTGAAATTAGATGGGGTTGAGCCCGATTCCTATGAGAGTGAGACTCGAAAGAGGGGTTTTAGGACTTTCGACGGCACAATGGTCCGAAGTCATGGTGAAAGAATGATTGCAAATTGGTTATACCTAAACGGCATCAATTATGAGTATGAACGTGAGTATTCAGTTAATACAGCGAATTCTTCCTACCGTCAGTACACGCCAGACTTTTATTATCCAGATATTGACGCCTGGCATGAACATTGGGCTCTTGATAGCCAAGGACGTGCCCCTTCTGAGTTTTCTGGATATGCACAGGAGATGACCTGGAAACGGACGCTTCACAAGTCGCAAGGGACGAAACTAATTGAAACGACTTTCGGGGAGGTCGTCTTTTCAAACGGACTCTCCAAACTCAAGTCGGAGCTACAGGAACTCGGAATCGAATTCAATTGGAATCCAGATCGTCCGAAAACCCCGTACACAGAAATCGAAAATGGAGAACTTATTCGATTAATTCGCTCATTCATGTCACACGTAAAGTCCAATTCCTTATCAAAGGAGGACATTTTTGACCGCTTAGAGGGGGATTGGGCGCACTTACATAGTGATCGAACCACTTTATTTCTTTCTATCTACTGGCCGATACATGAGGAGTGGACTAATAGGTTAAATCAAGGCGGCTTTATTGACTTCGAAGACATGCTGATTCTGGCGGCTGAAGAAGTTGAAGGTGGGAACTATGTTCCAGAGTTTGATTTGATACTAATTGATGAATTTCAAGATTCTAGTTCAGCAAGAGCGCGACTAGTGAATTCGTTATTGCAAGCTAAAGGCAAGTTTGTTCTCGCGGTTGGAGATGATTGGCAATCAATTAATAGGTTTGCCGGTGCGGACATATCTCTAATGACAAACTTCCATGAGATTTTTGGCGAAGGCCCGACTTTGCCCCTTTCGAAGACTTTTAGAAGCACCCAGATAATTTCGGACGTTGCAGCTGATTTCGTGACTAAGAATCCCGAGCAATTGAAAAAGCATGTCCTATCAGATGTGAGTGGAATAGATAGACCTGTGACATTGATCAGAACTTTAGATCCTCAGGAAGGAGTGTTGGAGACCCTTCAACATATTTCTAGAGAGGTTGCAAAAGAACAACAGTCAAAAGCGTCAGTCTTTATCCTAGGTCGCTACGGATTTAACCAAGATTGGGTTCCTTGCGAGAAATTTGAAAACTTGAGTATCGGATTTAGGACCATTCATAGCTCAAAGGGCTTGGAAGCTGATTACGTGGTTATTGTGAACCTTGAAGCGGGACAACATGGATTTCCAAGTGAAATTGAAGATGATCCGGTACTAAATTTGGCCATGACTAAGGCCGAAACTTTCGAACACGCTGAGGAACGCCGACTCCTTTATGTGGGTTTGACGCGTGCTAAGCGGCAAGCATTTTTGGTAACAAGACAAAACAGAGACTCTTCATTCGCGGTTGAACTTATGAATAATGATCAGCTAAATGTTATTTCCGTTGACAGAAAGGGCGCTGCAGGCCAAAAGGTGCTGACCTGTCCAAAGTGCAGAAAAGGTGTTCTAGTTCGTCGGGCGGGAAAGTATGGAGAATTTTTGGGCTGCAATCGTTTTCCTAAATGTGCTAACACCTCAAAGATTGACTCCTGAAAGCATTAGATAAGAGAGTCACTATTTGCGCTCGATGATTCAAGAGCACTAATTGTGCGTTGTGAGGGACTCGAACCCCCGACCCGGTGATTAAGAGTCACCTGCTCTACCAACTGAGCTAACAACGCGGGATTAATTATTCAATTATTTAAAGCTAGTTACGACCTGTTCCAACGGCAGACCCTATCAGCGACAGGGCCTAAGAGTGAAAATCTGGTAAACGAACTGGGGATTTTCAGCCTAGAAATGAGACCTTTTGCTTATTTGTGGTCCTTATAGCGGTCATAAGAATCAAGGATTTCCTGAAGTGCTGCATCATGGCCGACCCAATCTCCGCCATGTACTTCCTTGCCAGGCTCCAAGGTCTTATAGACCTGGAAGAAGTGCTCAATCTCATCTAGCTCGTACTGAGGAACATCGCCCAAATCTTTGAGGCCGCTCTTACGGATATCTCCAGCAGCTACGCAGAGGAGCTTGTCATCTCCGCCCTTCTCATCAACCATGCGATACATGCCAACAACGCGGCAGCTCACTACGCAGCCAGGGAATGTTGGCTCATCAAGAAGGACCAAGGCGTCTAGTGGATCGCCATCATTAGAAAGAGTGTTTTTTACGAATCCGTAGTCATGCGGGAATCGGGTTGCTGTGAAGAGCATGCGGTCCAAACGGATCTCGCCGGTCTCATGATCAATCTCGTACTTATTGCGACTGCCCATCGGGATTTCGATGACTACATCGAAAATAATTTCTTCCATGTGCAGTGCTCCTGACTGATCGGCATTGATCTTGTACAGCGGGGTAGTGCTAGTGGTCTATTTCCACTGTGAAAAAGTGGGGTGATCGACGGGGCTCGAACCCGCGACATCTCGGACCACAACCGAGTGCTCTACCAGCTGAGCTACGACCACCATGGAGCGCTAATGATACGCCATTTTTCGTACGCTTAGTTCGGGATAAAAATTGACTTCCGGTAGTACTCAAGCTCATCGATGGAGTCGCGGATATCGCCTAGCGCACGGTGATTGCCCGTCTTCTTGGGGGCTGCGAAATAGACTTTGGGATACCAACGACGTGCCAATTCCTTGATGGATGACACATCGACGGTTCGATAATGCAGGTACTCGTTGACCTCTGGGAGATATTTGGCGATAAAGGTTCGGTCGACCGAAACCGAGTTTCCAGCCAGCGGGGATTTGCCAGCTCCTGGGGCATATTTATTGAGGTACTCCAGGATTTTTGCGCTCGCCTCATCATGGCTGACCCCAGTCGGGATCTCAGTGATCAGGCCAGAGGCCGTATGCATCTGGCGGACGAAGTCATTCATCCCGTCCAGCGACTCCTGGCTGGCCTTGATGACCAGATCCACGCCTTCACCCAGAATATTGAGTTGAGAGTCGGTGACCAAGACGGCAATCTCGACCAGAACGTCCTTGTCGAGTTCTAGTCCTGTCATCTCGCAGTCGACCCAAATCAGGTTCGGAGCTTCATTTCCCATGTCTCAACCTTAAGGCACCAGGGACTGCCTAGAACTGGCCTAGAGCCAGATTACGAGCAGGTGGAGAAGA